>Ga0335069_10015972_pt1 | contig 10487 bp, 5 predicted proteins | sample Lox_Sample_11_FD_206714 | JGI IMG/M metagenome (GOLD analysis project Ga0335069, IMG submission 206714) | Soil microbial communities from Loxahatchee National Wildlife Refuge, Florida, United States - Lox_Sample_1.1 | ecosystem: Environmental > Terrestrial > Soil > Wetlands | place: USA: Florida...
TGGAGCTGCCCCGGTTTCGTGGACAGGTTGTCGTCTTAGTTCCGAACTTTCGTCTTCTCGATGTTCATCGATCTTACCAGCAGCGCAGTCTGCTGCCGCAGGCGGCAGAAGCTCTGCATTTTTCATGAGTTGAGAAAAATCGACTGCATACAAAGCCCCAGGAGCGGCGATCGCAGGGGTACCCGCTGCTCTGACACCCCTGCAGTTGAACCGCTGTGAACGTGAGTTCCACATCAGGCCGCCTCACGCGAGAGCGCCAAGCGTTCGTAGTCGACCGGCGAGCGTCGACCGAGCGCCGAGTGCCGCCGATGCGGGTTGTACCACCCCTCCAGCCAATCAAAGATCGCCAACTTCGCCTCTGCCGGGCTCTTGAAGCGCCGGCGGCTGAGTACTTCACGCTCGAGAGTCGCGAAGAAACTCTCGGCCATCGCGTTGTCGTAGGCATCACCCACCGTGCCCATCGACGGCATGATGGCCGCTTCCTGGCATCGCTTGCCGAAGGCATAGCTGGTGTATTGGCAGCCGTGGTCGGAGTGATGAATCACTTCCTTGGGCTTGCGCATCGTGATCGCCATGTCGATCGCTGCGAGCATCAGCTCGGTGCGCAGGTGCGTCTCCATCGCCCAGCCGACCACCTTGCGCGAGAACACATCGAGCACGATCGCCAAATACAGAAAGCCGCTCCAGGTCGGGATGTAGGTCGCGTCAGCCACCCACAGACGATTGGGCCGCTCGGCGTAGAAGCGCCGCTCGACCAGATCGGCTACAGAAGAGCTCTGCGACGCCCGCTCCGTCGTCACTACGAACTTCCGCAGCGTCGCTCCGCACAATCCCGCCGCACGCATGAGCCGCGCGACGCGCTTGCGTCCGACATGGATACCGTGCTCGTCGGCGAGCTCCGCGTGGATCATCGGCGAGCCGTACGTCTCTCGCGAGAAACGATGGATTGCCGCGATCTTCCCCGTCAGCGCCAGATCCTCTCGCCGGCGGTTGCACATCGGCCGATCCCGCCAGGCGTAGAACCCGCTCCTCGACACTTGAAGCAGCCGGCACATCATCCCCACCGGATGGGTGGCCTGATTCACCTTCACGAACCCGAAGAGCGCTTCGAGGGAGTGCTTTCGGTGGCGAACCAGGCCGCGGCTTTTGCAAGGATCTCCCGCTCCTCCTTGAGCTTGCGGTTCTCGCGCCGCAGCCGCGTGAGCTCCTCACGTTCAGCCGTCGTTAGCCCGCCATCCCCCTTGCCATGGTCCCGGGCGTCCTGCTTGACCCATAACGCGATCGTCCAGGCCGTCGGCCCGAACTCGCGCGATAACTCCGCAGGCTTGCGACCGCTGCGCACCAGCTCGACCATCTGGCGCCTAAACTCCGGCGTGTACCGGGTCGTTGTTTTTGCCATCGTGAACCCCTCCATACCTTACGTTGAGGTGTCCACGAAAGCGGGTCAACTCCACTTGTTCTTCCCCACTGATGTTGACGGGAATTGGATCAAAGCGCAGGCGGAGTCGGACGATGAACTGAGTAGGCTGAAAGAGAGCTTTCCGAACCCGAGTACAGCGGTCGACCACATAATGGAGGCGTTCCCGATCGTGAAGCGCAAGGATGAGGAGAGGTACGGCAACTACCGAACGAGGCTCGCAGTCCTCGACATATACCACCAGATGGCGGAAGCGACTCGAACGGGTCAGCCGTATAAGACATTGCTTGACCCACCACCAGGCGATCCACGTTGCTGTCATCCTGGGCGCTTCGAGCACTAAAGTCGGGACGAGAGTCAAGTAAGGCTACTGTTAGCTGCGGCAAAGATGCGTAAAGTCGGCCATGCCCTGCCCTCTAGTGCATCCGATCTCGTCGGTCACGTCGACTGCATGCACGTAGGGGCGCTTGGCGCGGCTGTCCTTCTCGGGGAACTGCAGTGAATGAGCTCGAGGTTGAGATCGCTCACAGGCTCGGATTCCAGCGAACGGGCCGAGATCTGCAAGAGGTCACACTGACGGTGGTCAAGAGGCAGGTCGGTAAAGCGATGAGGCCCGACGAGGACGGCTCCGTGATGTTGATCTGGAGCTGATTGGATGCCCGACGCTTTCTTTCCCACGGCCCACTCGCGGCAGCTCATGGTCTCATCAAGAACCAGGGCCCGTCTGGAGGTGGCGCAGGCTTGGATGCGATCTTTGGCGCGCGACCGTGAAGTCCTGCTGCTCGTGCCCCATTCGATTGCCGCGGACCACCTCATCCACTCACTCGTCGCCGACGGCGGGTCCCGCTTTGGAATTCAGCGGTTCACTCTCAACCGGCTCGCCGGGTGGCTTGCGGCGCCTGAGCTCGCGCGCCGCCAGCTGTTGCCCTGCACATCTCTCTCACTCACCGCGGTGGTCACACGTGCGATTCATCACGTCGTGGACCGAGGCGAAGCGCGTCGGTTGGCTACAGTTGCGCGTCGTCCCGGATTTCCGCGGGCGGTCGCCCGAACCTTCGAAGATCTGCGCGCGGCCGGCGTGACCCCGGATCGTGTGCGTGCCGTCGCGGATGCTGCGCCGATTGCTCCATTCCTGGATGCGATTGAAGAAGAACTGACCAACAGCCAACTCACCGATCGCGCTGAGGTTTTTTCGATCGCCGAGGATGCGATCGAGCAGGGAGCCACTTCTTTCCTGGGTCATCCGCTCCTGCTGCTCGATCTGCCGCTGAATGACGCTCTGGAACAGCGCTTCATCGCAGCAATTGTCGCGCACTCGTCTGATGTATTTGCCACGGCTGCGGAAGGTGACCGCGTCGCCGTCGAGGCACTGACAGCATTGCTGCGAGTCGAGCCTACCTTCTCCAGTGCCGATGGACTGGAGAGCTCGCTCGCAAACCTGCAGAGGCACCTCTTCCAAGACTCCGCTCCCGCGCCCCGACCACTCGATGCCACCGTGTCGCTTGCCTCCTGGCCGGGGGAGGCCCGCGAATGCGTGGAGATCGCGCGCCGCATGCAAGCTGAGGCCGCGAACGGCGTGCCGTTTGATCGCATGGCGATCCTCTTGCGCGTCCCAGGTCTCTATCGCGCACACTTGGAGGAGGCCCTGCGGCGCGCCGCGATCCCGGCTTGGTTCGCACGCGGGAGCACGCGCCCCGACCCTTCAGGTCGTGCACTCCTGGCGTTGCTGGCGTGTGCCGCCGAAGGATGTACGGCGCGGCGCTTCGCCGAGTACTTGTCCCTTTCGCAGGTGCCGCGACCGGGCGTGTCGCCAGATGAGGCTTGGACGCCGCCCGAAGGTGAACTTCCACTCACTCCTGAGCTCGGGGACGATGTGGGTGAGACATCTGAAGCTCCCGCGGATCTGGACCTCGATCCTGACGCCCCGGCACTCGAGGGGACGTTGCGCGCTCCCTGGCGCTGGGAGCGTCTCCTCGTCGATGCCGCGGTGATCGGGGGAGCGGATCGTTGGCGGCGCAGACTTGAAGGCCTTAAGGAAGAGCTCGCCGTCCGTCGAGGCGAACTTGAAGAAGACGATGCACGCGCTGATGCGCTATCACGCACGGCGAGCGATCTTGAGCATCTAACAACGTTCGCGCTGCCGCTTATCGAGCAGCTTGCTGCCCTTCCTCGCGAAGCTCCCTGGGCGAATTGGCTCACGAGACTAAAGGAGCTCGCTGTCGCCGCGTTGCGAGAGCCGTCTGGCGTCTTGCGAGTGCTCGCGGAACTCGAGCCTCTGGGGCCGGTGGGTCCGGTCACTCTGACGTCCGTGCAACACGTGCTTACCCCTAGACTGCGCGATCTGTCTGTGCTGCCTGAATCACGACCGAATGGGGCGGTTTTTGTGGCACCGGTAGAGATGGCGCGGGGGCTTAGTTTTGAGGTCGTGTTCGTCCCAGGGCTCGCTGAAAAGCTCTTCCCGCAGCGAATTCTTCAGGATCCGCTGCTGCCTGATGATGCGCGCAACGCACTTGGCGCCAGCGGGCTTGCAACCCAAGCGCTCCGCGTAGCACAGGAACGTCTCGCACTGCGTTTGGCAGCGGGTGCCGCGACTCGCCACCTAGCGCTGTCTTGGCCACGAATCGAGATCGAAAACGCACGTGCACGCGTCCCGTCCTTCTACGCACTCGAGGCGCTGCGCGCGGCAGAGGGCGAGCTGCCGGGCCTTGATGAATTGACCCGACGCGCTGAGAGCCTCGGGGTTGCCCACCTCGGCTGGCCAGCGCCCGAGCGGCCGGAGGAGGCGATCGATGAGACGGAATATGATCTCGCCATCCTTGCACGCCTAAAGGATGCAGATCCGGCCACGAGCGTCGGCGCTGCGTCTTATTTGCTTAGTGCCAACAATCACCTAGCCCGCGCGCTACGTGCCCGCGCACGACGCTGGCGCAAGGGTTGGTCGTTTTCTGACGGTCTTATCGATCCGGACGGGGAAACGATGGCGGCGCTCGCCCGCCATAAAATCGGCGAACGCGCCTACTCGCCCACTGCGCTCGAGAGCTTTGCGGTCTGTCCATACCGGTTTCTGTTGCAGGCGATTCATCAGCTCAGGCCCCGTGAAGAAATCGAGGCGCTGGAGGTTCTCGATCCGCTCACACGCGGTGCACTCATCCACGAGGTCCAGTTCCGGTTGCTGGGTGCGTTGCGCGCAGTAAAGCAGCTGCCGCTCAGTCCTGAGAGGCTGGAGCCGGCGTTCGAGAATCTCGACGCCGCCGTCACGAGTGTGGCCACTGAGTATCGCGAGCGCCTAGCACCCGCCATCACACGGGTGTGGGAGGACGCCATCGAGGCGATCCGGCTGGACCTACGTGAGTGGTTACGGCGGATCGCATCGGAGGCCCAGGAATGGACACCGATCCACTTTGAGCTAGCCTTTGGTCTGCCCCAGCACCTACGCCGCGAGGCCGATCCGGCGAGCGTGTCCGAGTCTGTCAAGGTGCTTGATCGCGCGTTTTTGCGAGGTTCGATAGATCTGATTGAGCGCCGAGGGGACGGCACCCTTCGGGTGACCGACCACAAGACGGGCAAAGCACGCGTCCCCGAGGGCGCACTAGTGTGGGGCGGCAGGGTACTTCAGCCTGTGCTGTACGCACTTGTGGTGGAGAGGCTCTTTAAGAAACCGGTCGAGTCCGGCGGACTCTACTACTGCACTGTTGACGGGGAGTTTGCCGAGCGTCGGATGGCGCTTGATACGGCAAGCCTGACTCACGCGCAGACTGTGCTCGATGTCATCGGTCGCGCGATCGAACAGGGGTTCCTACCCGCGGTTCCCATCAAGGATGCGTGCGACACGTGTGACTACCGAGTGGTGTGCGGACCGCACGAGAGCGTTCGCGTCTCGCGCAAGCGCCGCGAGCGACTGGCGGACCTAACCGCGCTACGAGATCTGCGGTGACATCTCGGGACCACAACAGCGTCTCAGCCGAATTGCTTTCGGACGCCGATCAACGCGAGGCGATCCTGAAGGCACTTGACGCGACTCTCCTGGTGGAGGCCGCCGCGGGCACGGGTAAAACATCAGCGCTGGTGGGTCGTATCGTCGCTGCGCTCGCTACCGGACACGCCGAACTCGATCGAATCGTCGCGGTAACGTTCACGGAGGCCGCCGCTGGGGAGCTCAAGCTACGACTCCGAGGGGAACTTGAGAAGGCGCGGCTCGATGAGCGGCGCGGGGCGGTAGAGCGCGAACGCCTGCGCTTGGCGCTGCCTAAGCTCGAGGAGGCACGGGTCAGCACGATCCACGGGTTTTGCGCGGATCTGCTGCGCGAGCATCCAGTCGAGGCGGGCGTTGATCCTTATTTTGACGTGGCTGCCGAGGATACGGCGGCGTCGATTTTCGAGCGGGCCTTCGATCGCTGGTTCGAGAAGCAGCTCGCGAATCCGGGCCCTGGGGTGCGGCGCATCCTCCGTCGGCGTAGGCGTGATGGGCCCGGCTGGCGCGGACAAGATGAGGGTGCGCGGGGGTCGTTGCGCCGGGCCGCCTGGCAGCTGATCGAGCACCGAGACTTCCCCGCGCCCTGGCGCCCCGCTCCTGCGTTCGACCGCGATCGCGCGATCGATGACATCCTCACCGAGATGAAGTCTCTCGCCGAGTGGGCCTCGCGGTGCAATCCCCGTGACTACTTCTGTAGGTCCCTCATAGAGATTGCAAGGGCGGTCGAAGAAGTCGACCGCAGCGAGCGTGTCCGCGCCCGCGACTACGAAGCTTTAGAGGCCGTGGTAATTGAGATCGTGCGGGGCCGACATTGGGGATGGAAGGGGTTCGCCCGCTCGAATGATCCGGAATTCCCGCAAGATGAACTTCGCACTCGTCGCGACGCGCTCCACGCTCGGCTTAAACGGTTCATCGACGATGCCGGAGCAGATCTCGCGCCTCGACTGCGCAATGAGCTGTGGCCGATTGTAGAAGCCTACGAGTCCGCGAAGCAGGAAGCCGGATGTCTCGACTTCACGGACCTCCTGATTCACGCCCGCAATCTACTACGGGACGACAAGAGTGTGCGCCGCCAGCTTCAGGAGAAGCTTACTCACTATTTTGTGGATGAGTTCCAGGACACAGATCCATTGCAGGTTGAGATCCTCATGTTGCTCGCGGCGGATGACCCGGATGTGGCCGATTGGCGCGCCGCGCGCGTGGTTCCGGGCAAGCTATTTCTGGTCGGAGATCCGAAGCAGTCCATTTATAGGTTTCGCCGCGCCGACGTGCAGCTCTACCGCGATGTGCAGCGCAGGCTGATCGAGCAAGGCGCCCGTCCAGTTCAACTGAGAGTGAGCTTCCGTTCGGTGCCGGAGATTCAGGAAGCCGTCAACGCCGCGTTCGCACCACGGTTCATGGCAAGCGGGGACGCGTACGTGCCACTCGCCCGCTATCGGGAAGATTACGCCACACAGCCCGCCGTGATTGCCCTGCCCGTGCCGGCGCCTTATGGGGACTTCGGTAAGGTCATCAACAGCCGTATTGACGAGTCGCTCCCGGATGCAGTGGCAGCCTGGATCGATTGGCTAATCCGGGAGAGCGGATGGACCATCACGGAAAGGGAGCATCCCGGCGAGCGCGTCAAGGTGCAGCCGCGACATGTATGTCTCCTCTTTCGCAACTTGCGATCCTTTGGGAGGGACCTCACACGTCCATTCGTCGAGGCGCTCGAGGCGCGTGAGTTGCCACATCTATTGGTGGGCGGGGGCGCTTTCTACTCCCGCGAGGAGGTCGAGACGCTGAGCGTAGCGTCAATGGCGATTGAGCGTCCAGACGATGAGCTCGCGGTATTTGCGACGCTCCGCGGTCCTTTGTTCGCGGTATCCGACGCGGCGCTACTCCTCTGGCGCGAGCGGATCGGAGTGCTACACCCCTATCGCAAGGTGCCGGAAGACCTGCCGCCGTCCCTCACCGAGGTCGCCGAGGCACTTCGGCTGCTCCAGGAATTGCACCGTCGTCGGAATTTGCGGGCTGTGGCCGACACCATTACTCAACTTCTCGAGGTGTCCCGCGCCCACGCCTCTTTCGCCATCTGGCCAACGGGCATGCAGGCGCTGGCCAATATCGGACGGTTTACGGACCTCGCGCGGCGCGCGGAGCGCCAAGGACTTATTTCGTTTCGCAGCTTTCTCGAGCACCTGGAACGACAGGCCGAGCGTGGCGAGGTGGCCGAGGCGCCTCTCTTGGAGGAGGGCGTCCAGGGCGTCCGCATGATGAGCGCCCACAAGGCGAAGGGCCTCGAGTTTCCGATCGTCGTGCTGGGCGATCTGACCACGACCGTGCAGGAAACGCCGAGCCGCTGGACCGACCCGACTCGCGGGCTGTGCGTTCAGCGGCTCGCCGGCTGCACACCGTCCGAGCTGCGCGAGCATTCCCAGGAGGAGAGCGAGAGTGAACGCAACGAGGCGGTGCGCCTCCTCTACGTTGCCGCAACTCGCGCGCGAGATGTTCTCGTCGTGCCGGTGATCGGGGATGAACGCCGAGAGGGCTGGCTCGCAGCCCTCCATCCTGCGGTGCATCCGCCAGCCTCGAAGGCTCGACGACCCCTCGCCAACCAAGCCCCCGGGACACCTGTCTTCGGTGACGAAAGTGTTTCACACCGCCCCGACCGTGTAAGCCGGCCTCCTGAGTCGGTTGTGCCTGGTGTCCACGCTCCAGAAGCAGGTGTGCATCGCGTCGTCTGGTGGGACCCCAAACTCCTAAAGCTCGGGTTGAAGCCATCCATCGGGCTTGCCCAGGAAAAGATTCTTGCGGAGGACACTGAAGGTCGGGCCGCAGCCGCAAAGGCACAGTGGGAATGTTGGTGTTCACGGCGATCTGCCATCCTCGAACTCGGCGAGAAACCGTCCCGCATTGTCGAGACGGCGACCGAACACGCGCGCTCCGGCGTCGATGTCCCGGGATCCGGCGACGTCGAAATCGTGGATGCACGTTGGGACGGACCGCGGCCGGGTGGCGCGAGATTCGGAACAATGGTCCACGCACTTCTTTCGACGGTAGACCTCAACGCTGAGCGTGGGGATGTCGCCGCGCACGCAGAGATTCACGCGCGACTGTTGGGCGCGTCCGACGAGGAGCGCGATGCGGCGGTCGAGGTTGCGACGTCAGCGCTTGCACACCCGCTGATGCGCCGAGCGGCCGCGGCTGGCGCGACGGGATTGTGCCGTCGCGAGGCCGCAATCGTGACGAGACTCGAGGATGAGAGCTTGGTCGAGTGCATCGCCGACCTTGCATTCCGCGAAGCAGACGCATGGGTAGTAGTGGATTTCAAGACCGATAGTGAGCTCGGCGCCCACGAAGGCAGATATCGGCGGCAAGTCGCCCTCTATGTGCGCGGGATCGCGGAGGCGACCTCGGCAAAAGCTCGTGGACATTTACTGTTGGTCTAAGGGGAGTAAATGGTCGCGCGCCACCGTAGTGTACGGAGCGGCGACTGATCGGCTGAAGAGGGGATCACGGGGTTTTCTGGTAGCGCAGAGGAAGTCGGAACTTACCCAAAACTTACCCTAGAGCTACATGCTGGGGCGAACTATTATGATAACTTGTTGATTTTATTGGCGCTCCCTACGGGATTCGAACCCGTGTTACAGCCTTGAGAGGGCTATGTCCTAGGCCTCTAGACGAAGGGAGCGTCCTGGCCGGGGTATGGGCAAGAGCGCGCTATTATAAAGAGCTGCCACCATTGCTCAACCGAAAGCCTTAAGGAATTGAATACCCACGAAGCGGCCCCCACGGGGCCGGCTGCCACGCCCCGGATCATCCCGCGGTCCGAGCACGCGATCTCGCGCTCCCACATCTCGGCCAACGCGCTGCGCGTGCTCTACCGGCTGCACGAGGGTGGGTTCCAGGCGTTCCTCGTCGGGGGCTGCGTGCGCGACCTGCTGCTCGGGCTCGAGCCGAAGGACTTCGACGTCGCGACCGATGCCCTCCCGGAGCAGGTGAAACGTCTGTTCCGCAACTCGCGTCTCGTCGGGCGGCGCTTCCGTCTCGCCCATGTCTTCTTCGGGCGCGAGATCATCGAGGTCGCGACCTTCCGCGCCATGAGCGCACCGTCCCAGGGCGAGGAGCCGCTCGCGGACGCCGACCCCGAGGACGGCGAGGCGCCCGAGCTCGATGACCCCGACGAGCTCGAGGCCGAAGGCGTTACGGCGGACGGGGGTCTGGCCGAGCCTGACGCTCCGCCGCCGCGCATGAGCCGCAGCGCCCCGGAGCCTCCGGTCAGTGACTCCGACGATCGCCACGTGGATGCGGCCGGCCGCATCCTGCGCGATAACGTCTACGGCACCATCGAGGAGGATGTCTGGCGGCGGGATTTCACCGCGAACGCGCTCTATTACAACATCGCCGACTTCTCGATCTGGGACTACGTCGATGGGGCGCACGACATCGCCGCCCGCACGCTGCGTCTCATCGGCGACCCGGAGACGCGTTTTCGCGAGGACCCGGTGCGTCTCCTGCGCGCGGCGCGCTTCGAGGCGAAGCTCGGATTTCACATCGATCCCGCCACCGCGGCTCAGATCGCGCCGCTCCGGGAGCTGCTCGCGAGCGTCCCGCCGGCGCGGCTCTTCGATGAGACGCTGAAGCTCTTTCTCACCGGCCACGGCGCGAAGAGCTTCGAGGTGCTGCGCCGGCGCGGGCTCCTGGCATCGCTCCTGCCGACCGTCGATGCCTGGTACCAGGCCCACCCCGGCAGCCTCGTCGAGAAGCTCCTGGTGCAGGGGCTCGTGAATACCGATGCGCGCGTCACGGCGGATAAGCCGGTGACGCCGACCTTCCTGTTTGCTCTCCTCCTCTACGGACCGATCGCGAAGCACATCGAGGCGGCGCCTCCCGCGCGCTGGCACGAGCTGGCCACCATCCTCGAGGCCTGCGACCGCGCGATCCGCGAGGCCCAGGCTCGCCTCGCCATCCCCCGGCGCTTCTCGCTCGGCGTGCGCGAGATGTTCGCGCTGCAGCCGCGGCTCGAGCACCCGCGCGGCCGCCGTGCGCTGCGCGTGCTCGAGCACCCGCGCTTTCGCGCCGCCTACGATCTGCTCCTGCTGCGCGCGCAGTTCG
>Ga0335069_10015973_pt1 | contig 10487 bp, 11 predicted proteins | sample Lox_Sample_11_FD_206714 | JGI IMG/M metagenome (GOLD analysis project Ga0335069, IMG submission 206714) | Soil microbial communities from Loxahatchee National Wildlife Refuge, Florida, United States - Lox_Sample_1.1 | ecosystem: Environmental > Terrestrial > Soil > Wetlands | place: USA...
TTTTCGGGGTTTTCATGGATGCTCCCGTGCTACCCGTTGTGGCCGGGCTTCTGATGGTACCTGGAGCGCTAGTGGCAATAATTGTAGCCGGCAACGTACACGTATTTAATCGCTGGGTGGTAGTCCTGGGCAATCTGATTTTCTACACGGGGGTCACCTATGCCCTGCTCGGCATCGCAGCAGATAGTAAGACCGCCAAAGGCAAGAAATCTGGAGAAGAAAGGAGTTGAATCCAATTTATGAGGTTCCGCCTTATCATTCTTGTGGGGACCTTTCTACTTGTGCTAACTGGTGCCCGCGGCGTTGGCGGCCAGGCCCCTACGTCCGAAGATTCGCTTGCGCACCGAGCGCGGCAGGAGTTCCGAGAGCAGAGGTTTAGTGACGCCGAGCGGGATTTTCGGGAGATCGTCAAGCGACAGCCGTACGACATCATCGCTCAGATCATGCTCGGAAACTGCCTCTTCAGGCAAGAGAAATATCAGGAAGCAATCATTCCTTATGAAAGAGCTCGCGAACTTCAGCGCCATGCGAAGGTGCTTTCTTCGGACCAAAGGCGGATCCTTGGCGATCAACTGGCCATGGCGTACGGCATGAGCGGTCAACTGGCAAAATCTCGTTCGTTGTTGGAAGACTCTATCCGACAGGACCCCGATTATGGCTTGAACTATTACAATCTCGCATGCGCGTTCGCAGAATCTGGTGACGAGGACAAAATGCTCGCCAACCTTTCCCTTGCCATCAAACATAGAGATCAAATGGTCAAGGGAGAACAGTTGCCCGATCCCCGCTCCGACCCATCTTTCAAAAAATACCTCGGTGAGGAGCGATTTCTAACGCTCATGAGAAATTCTGGATACAAATGACAGCGGGCGGGCGTAGAGCGGAGTTCCAGGGACTCCATTGGGGAGAAGAGGGTCAGGAGCCCTTTTCTTACACTGGCAAAAGCGGTAAGATTCCGGCATGAGCAGAGAGTAAGTCGAGGGGATGTGGGCGGGGAGATTTGCCATGCTCTAATGGCCAAAAGGCCTCCTGCCCCCCTGACCCCCTTCTGCCCTCCTGCTGCCTGCGATTAAGAACATGAAAACACCTCCTGGAATTTTCGACCACAGACGCGTCTGGAGATCGCTCGCATTCGGAGCGATATTCTTCCTGTGCATTATGGCCACGGGCTACGCCTGGAGCGGCGCGCGAGGGGCCGTGGAGCTGCTCTTGAAGCCTGGCTTTGCGCCGTTTTTCTGGTACTACGGCGGCATTTTGGAACTTGGCTTTTTTGGCTTACTCGGATTCGTGTTCGACGTCGCCCTTTATGCGATCGCATTTTACGGACTGCTCACGCTTCAGGAGTACCTAACTCAGCCGGCAGCGACCTCTCGACTTGGCACTGAGGCGCCGGTGCCCCTGCCGGCCCGCGTGCGGCGCGGAGGGGCGGGTCGATCGAGAATCTTCCAATGGAGACGCGCCCGCTGGGCAATCGCTCTGGAAGTGCTGTTCCTCATCTTCCTAATGGCCGCGAGCGCGAAGTGGGCCTGGCCTTACTACCTCCTTTTCAGACCACAGCCCTGGAGCGCGCCGGTGCTCTGGCTTGCGGCCGGAGCCAGGGCCAAGGTGTTCCTGGCCTTGATGCTCGGATGGAACCTACTTCTTTTCGGACTTGCCTCTTATGTCCTGATTACGATGGGCGAATACTTAACCCGAAGGATGTCTATTGGACGCCCGCGATGAGGGAGGGAGAAGGGGGTCGAGGGAGAAGGGAGAAGTGGGTCAGGAGGCCTTTTCTTACACCGGCAAAAGCGGTAAGACTCCGGCATGAGCAGAGAGTAAGTCGAGGGGATGTGGGCGGGGAGATTTGCCATGCTCTAATGGCCAAAAGCGCTCCCCTTCTCCTCTTCCTCGGGAAGGTTGGCGGGTTCTGCAAGGTGGGTGGGTAATGATCGGGACAAGTGGCGCTACCGTCTTGTTCGTAGTCAACGTACTCTTCGCCAGTGTGCTGGGGGTCGGTGTTGGCGGCGTCACATGCTTCGTGCTGCGGCGGCCTTGGGGTCTCAAGGCGGTTGTCATAGATGCCGTGCTTGCTGCGGTTGTCGCGGTCGTCGCTGCGTACGTGGTATCGGCGATAGAGATTTCCCGTGGTGTTTGGGGGTCCCGAGTGACGCTGGTCCTAGCTATCGCAGCTGGCAGCGTCGTTGTAAGGCATGTCGTACGGCTGCTGCTTCGTTCCCCCTCGCATTAGAGAAGGGGTTCACGAGCCCTTTTCTTACACCGGCAAAAGCGGTAAGATTCCGGCATGAGCAGAGAGTAAGTCGAGGGGATGTGGGCGGGAAGATTTGGGATGCTCTAATGGCCAAAAGGGCTCCCGACCCCCTTCTGCCCCCCTGCTGCCCTCCTCTTCCAACAGGACTTTGATCGAAAACGGCAGGCGCGAAACGGTGCTGTGGCCGGCCTTCTCCAGGCGATCCAGCCGGTAGATGACGGCAGACCCGCCGGCAGTTTCCATTGAGGCGCGCGCCCCAAAAACATCTTGAGTCATAAATCCTCCGTGCTCCTTGTTGTCTATGATAGCGCCGATTCGGGTTGACGAGATTAAGTTACGCGCGACTCGGTAACGCAAGGTGTGAACAGACAAGCTCTCGCCGAGGCGCAAAGACGCGAAGGCCGCCAAGCGTGTCTCACGCCGAAACAGGAGCGGCCGATCTGAGCCACTGCTCCATCTGGTCGTGGCTGACGGCGCCCGCCTGCTGAGTCACGACCCGGCCACCGGAGAGGACAACGAAGTTGGGTATGGCACGAACATTGAAGCGAGCAGCAATTTGCGGGTACTGTTCGGTGTCCACTTTGAGCACGACGGCCCTGCCCGCCATGTCGGCAGCGGTGCGGGCGACTTCCGGAGCCGCCGCGCGGCACGGCCCGCACCACTCTGCCCAGAAGTCGACGAGCACGGGAACCAGAGAGTTTTGGACCACCGCATCGAACGTCGCCTCATCCGCCGCAAGAGGTTCAGCGAGGGGTGTCAAGGGCGATTTACAGGCCCCGCAGCGAGTGGCGCCGGCCAGGTGCTGGGCGGGTACTCGGTTCTTCCGTCCGCAAGCCTTACAGGTCAGAACGACGGGCATCGAAGGCCCCCTCAACATCGAATTGGACACGCCATATTGGATGCTCGAGAATCCCTGCTGGTGCAAAGGCGTGCGGGCTCGTTTACCGCGGATGCCTTCCCCGAGGCACTGAACATGGATGGGCAGGATTCCCAGGATTCGTTACTTCGAAACTCGAAGCTGGAAACTCGAAAATCGGCAGTTGGGACAATCGGCAATCGACAATCAGCAATTGGGCAGTTCAGCGCAGAGGGTGCAGAAGGGGGTCAGGAGCCCTTTTCTTACACCGGCAAAAGCGGTAAGATTCCGGCATGAGCAGAGAGAAAGTCGAGGGGATGTGGGCGGGGAGATTTGCCATGCTCTAATGGCTAAAAGGGCTCCTCCCCCTTCTGCCCCCCTTGAAGTCCTGAGTTTCCAATTACCGCTTGGACTACTTTTAGCGCCCCACGTTATGGCGGGGGCGAGAGTTGTCAATGCAAGTTGGTGGGGACACATGCGCGACGATGACCATGATTCGATGACCAGCAGTTAACCTCCGCCGCAGGCGCTCCAGCGGATTATGGAACTCTTTCGACGTCCGTTTGTAGGGCCCCTGATCTTCGGTCTATCGTTTGGAGGCATTCCGATCGGGTTGGTGTTCAGTCGTTTGGGCGGTGCCGTTGTTTCGCCAGAAGTACTGCGCTTAATGATAGACCTTTCTCCCGTAGCCGCCTTGGTCACGATAATCGGGGCACTCTTAGGTGGGGACAATGGCTGGAAAAACCTGCTGCGCAGGGTATTCTTGACGAGCCTGGCTTGCTGCGTCCCAGTCCCCACTATCGTCTGTGGGCGCTTGATGTGGCACTGGGGGTACGAAGTGCTTGGGGCCAACAATTTACACGTTTTCGTCCTTATATTTATTGGGTGGGCCACGGCACTAACCGCGCCTTGTTGGCTACTGGCCCTTGGCTATACGTTCTTGAAGAATCGGGACACGCATGCGGGCGGAGTGCGGTAACTGCGCAGATGGGGAGGAAGGGGTCAGGAGCCCTTTTCTTACATCGGCAAAAGCGGTGAGATTCCGGCATGAGCAGAGAGTAAGTCGAGGGGATGTGGACGGGGAGATTTGCCATGCTCTAATGGCCAAAAGGGCTCCTGAACCCCTTCTGCCCACTATCCACTGCCCTACTCGTACCGCAGCGCCACCATGGGATCGACCTTGGCGGCGCGCCGGGCGGGCAGGTAGCCGGCCAGGGCGGCGACGGCGATCATCAGCAGGGCGGCCAGCGTAAGGGTGGTGGGGTCGGCAGCCGTGAGGCCATACAGCACGACCGAAACCAGGCGAGCCGCCGCAAGCGCCACCGGAATTCCTATTGCCACTCCGAGGGCTACCAACGTTAAACTCTCGCGCATCACCATCCACAATACGCCGGAGCCATCCGCCCCCAGCGCCATGCGGATACCGATCTCATTCGTCCGCCGCGTCACGCCATAGGACGTAAGTCCGTAGATGCCGATGCACGCCAAAAAGGCCGCGAGCACTCCGAAGAAGGTGGAAAGCCGCGCGATCAAGCTTTGACCCTCCATGGAACGATTCACCTGCTGCATCAGAGTGCCCGAATAGGCGACCGGCAAACTGCGGTCGACCTGGCGAATGGCTTGGCGAACCTCCGGAATAATCGCTTCGGGGCTACCCGTGTAGCGGACCTCAAAATCGTTCAGATATTGAACGTGTTGGGTATAGGGGTAGTACGCCGCGGGGAATGGCCTCTCCCTCAAGTCCTGGTACTTGGCGTTTTTCACCACCCCGACCACTTCGATGTCGTTGCTGTGTGCAGGATCACCTCCCAAACCGAAGTGTCGCCCGATCGGCGAACCGCCCGGGAGGTACCACTTCGCAAACGTTTCATTGATGACGGCAACTTTGGGCGAGTTGGCGGTATCCTGGGGGCCGAAGCTGCGGCCGAGCAAGAGGGAAATTCCCAGTGTGGCAAAATAGCCGGGGCCCACCACGTTGTTCGTGACGATCATGTCATCTTCGGGTGTGGGAGTTCGCCCAAGAACCGAAACGCTGCCAGTCCATTCTCCCTCGTCGAAAGTGAAAAATGAAATGCTGTCCGCGCGCACGCCGGGCAAAGCGCTGACCCGCTGCTCGATTTGCTGGTACAGGTTCACCAGGCGCAAATCCTCCTTATAGCCCACCGCCGGTGGATCAATCCCAAACAGAAGAACGTTCTCTTTGTTGAATCCGGTGTTCACACTGGCGAGGTTCACGAGGGTTCGCAGGAACAACCCGGCCCCAATGAGAAGCACAAGTGATAGCGCCACCTGGGAAACGATCAATGCCTTGGCCAGGGGGGTGCGGCTGGCGGCAGAAATCCTGCCCCTTCCTTCTTTGAGCGAATTGCCCAAGGTGATGCGGGTGGCGCGCAAGGCCGGAGCCATCCCGCAGAACAGTGCCGTGACCAGGGAGACGATGAAAGTGAACCCCAGCACGCGAGCGTCGGGCGCGACGTCCAAGGGCAAGGGCTCGGGGCCGTGGGGGATCATGGCCAGAAGCCCGCCACCGGCCCACCAGGCAAGCACGACCCCCACCGCTCCGCCGGATAGTGCCAGAAGCAGGTTTTCGGTCAGCATTTGCCGGATCAAGCGCGCCCTGCCGGCTCCGAGCGACATGCGCACAGCAATCTCGCGTTCGCGCGCCGTGCCACGCGCCAGCGAGAGATTGGCAATATTGGCGCAGGCAATGAGCAAGACCAGGCCTACCACCGCCATCAGGATTTGCAAAGGCATGGAGGCCCGGAAGCGAATGCGGGAGAGTCCGCGGGCCGCCGAGGTGAGTTCGATCTGAGCGTGCGCAAGGTCCTCCTGCTGCCTTTTGGTGAGGGTAGCGCCCGCCTGGTCCTGCCAGATCTGCCGGGCTAGCAGGTTGACATTGGCTTGGGCCTGCCCCGCGCTTACCCCCTGCTTGAGTCGACCGAGGATGTAGAGCGACTGGAAAGCATTATCATCCAGCCCGTTCCAGCCGGGCGAAACCTGTTTTTCCATAGACAGCGGAATCCATAGGTCGGGCGATTCGCCCACGGTAGTGCCGAAGAACCCCGGCGGAGTGACGCCGATGATGGTGTAAACCGTCGATCCCAGCGTCACCGTCTTGCCAATCGCGGCAGGGTCGCGCGCGAAGCGCCGGTCCCACCATGCGTAACTGGCCATGGCGACAGGGTGGCCGCTGGCGGGCTCATCCTCCGCTTGTGTGAAGGAGCGTCCTAGGATCGCCTTGACACCCAGGAAGGAAAAATAATTGCCCGCGACCAACTGGACATCCATCGGCTCCAGTTCAGCGCTTCCCCCCACCGCACCGTGCATCTTGGTAAAGAGGAGGCTCAGGATGGCGCTCACATCAGAGAAGGCCTGGTTCTTCTGCCGCATCCCGCGATAAAAGGGATACGAATAGAGCTCCGTGCTGGCGAACTGCCCGTCGCTCCCGCCTGCTCTTCCCTTTCCAAACAGTAGCAATTGCTTGGGGCTCTGGACCGGCAACTCCCGGAGCATGATGACGTTCAGCAGGCTGAAGATCGCGGTGTTAGCGCCGATGCCAAGCGCCAGCGTGAGCACAGCGACCAGTGTAAAACCGGGGTTCTTGCGCAACATGCGCAGGCCGAAGCGGAGGTCTTGCAGGAGGTGGTCCCACCAAAGCCAACGGCCCGATTCGTAGAAGCGCTCCTCGGCCCGGGTGACGTTGCCGAAGGCCCGCCGCGCCGCCATGCGGGCTTCTTCTTCGCTCAAGCCCTGCTCCTTGAATCGTTCCGTCTCGAGTTCCAGATGCGCTTCGATCTCCGCTTTGAAGTCGCTGTGCTTGCGCTTTCGCCCGAACATGACATTGACCCTCCCTCTAAGAACCGTAACGCTACACCTCTACCCCTCCCCCGCCTCGGGCCCCAGAACCCGTCCGATGGCCGCCGCCAGTCGCCGCCACTTAGTCGTCTCTTTGACGAGCTGTTTGCGGCCCGCCGGCGTGAGCCTGTAGAAGCGCGCTTTGCGGTTGTTCGCGGAGGTCCCCCACTCGGCGGCGATCCAACCCCGCTCTTCCAGGCGCTGAAGCGCGGGATAAAGCGCTCCGTGCTCAACCAGCAGTACGTCCTTGGTCGTCTGCTGAATGGCGCGCCCAATGCCCTGGCCGTGCTGCGGGCCGAAGATCAGGGTCCGCAGGATCAGCAGGTCCAATGTGCCTTGCAAGAGTTCCAACCGGTCTTTTTCCTTTTGGGTAGACATATAACCCAAGTATCCACACTTTGGGTAAGATGTCAACCCAAACAGTTACGCGGGGTGTGCGAGATAAAAGGGGGTTTGGGCTTTTTGGCTTGATTTCTCCAGGTATATTGTAGTATGTGTACTACAATATGCCCGAAACCTCCGATTACCCCACTCTCGAACAGCATCGTCAGCAGCTTCTCCAGCAGCTCTCCGGCTTGCCAGAAATAAGGCGCGGCTCCCTCACCGAGCAATTTCTCACCGTTAAGCGTAAGGACGGCTCGCGCCTCAAGCGTGGACCTTATCCCCTCTTGACGCGCAAGCAGGGCCAAAAGACCGTCTCCCAACGCCTGACCGATCCCGCCCTGGTGCCCTTGTATCGGCGACAGATTCAAGCCATGCGGCAGTTTGAAACGGTGGTGGACGGCCTCGTGCGAGTGGGCGAGGAGCTCAGCGATTTAGCGGTCGCCGAGGCCGTGCAAAAAAAAACTGCTGGTGGAATTGGAACAAGCCGCCGAGGTGCGTCGCCTCGCCGCCGCTCTGGGCGCTCGACCGACACCGGACTTTGAAGCCTGGGAGAGTCTCCTGCTGCACGCCGCCCGGCAAGGTGGGGCGGGAGTCTTGGGGGCTCTGCTCGCCCACTGGCAGCAGCATGCTCCTCGTCCGACGATTCTTTGCCGGTGTGGCCAGCGCATGCGGAGCGCTGGCCGACGCCGCAAAGGGTTGTTGACCACCCTCGGCCGGGTGCCTTGGGCACGCACGCTTTATATCTGCGAGGGCTGTTCCCACCGGCGCTTTCCCGACGACGAGCATTGGGATATGGTGCAAACGACCTATTCGCCCGGCGTGCGCCGCCTCATGGCACGGGCCGGTAGCCAAGCCCAGTTCGCGCAGGCCGCCGAAGATTTGCGCTGCTACGCGGGGCTAAGCGTCGAAGCGCGGGAAGTCGAGCGGGTGGCCGAAGAGGTGGGTCAGCAAATCGAGCAGTGGCGGGCGGCGGAACAGGAACAGATCTTGCGTGCCGTCCGCAGCACCCCGCTTTCTGCCGCCGCCTCCCCCGCCAAATTCTATATCAGCTTCGATGGCACCGGCGCCCCCATGCGCACCAGCGAACTGGCTGGACGGCGCGGCAAACAAGCGGATGGCTCGGCCCGTACCCGGGAAGCCAAGCTGGGTTGTGTGTTCACGCAAGTCGGCTTGGACGGCAAGGGCCGTCCCCAACGCGATCCCGATTCCACGACCTATGTCGGAGCGGTTGAAGCGAGCACTCTGTTTGGCTGGCGTCTCTATGCCGAGGCGCTGCGCCGGGGTTTGGAACAGGCCGCGACCGTGATCGTGCTCACCGACGGGGCGCGTTATAACCATACAATTGTCCAAACCCATTTCCCCCAGGCCGTGCATATCGTCGATTTGTTCCACGCCTATGAACACTTGACCGCCATCGCCCAGATCCTCTGGGGACCGGAGGCCAAGGCTCTGAAATCCTGGCGCGATTGGTTGGAGGCCGGCGACATCTGCCGACTCCTTCGCCAAGTCGGCAAACGACTGCCGGCTTCCGCTCCCAGCAAAAAAGCCATGCTTAAACAATTGGGCTACTTCGAAAACAACGCGCCCCAGATGCACTATGCCCAGTACCGCGCCCAGAAGTTCTTTGTGGGTTCCGGAGTGGTCGAGGCCGGTTGTCGTACGGTCATCGGCGAGCGCCTTAAACAATCAGGAATGCGCTGGTCGGTGCGCGGAGCCAATGCCATCATCGCCTTGCGTTGTTGCATCCTCTCCGGTCGATTCGAAGATTTCTGGGCCTCGCGAACCCCCTAGCTCCCCCTTTTATCTCGTACACCCAGTTACGCGAGATCGGGATCCGGGACACATACCTTATTTCCTATTATTTCTCTGACATATTGACCCTCTATAACCTTTTTCGCTTGACCTTCCACCTGCCCAGGCGTACTACTCCCGTGTCAAGTCTGTAAGCATGCGGGGCCGTTTGCGGATGGGCGCACGGCGGAGCGGCGCTGGCGATGCCACGCATCGCTTGAGTGGTGATTGCGGACGTGGCGCATCATGTGACGCAGCGCGGCAACGGCCGGCAGTTCCTTCTGGCCAGCGACGCCGATTGCCTGGTCAATCCGACGCTGCACGCACAACGGGCGCCCGCTGGGGCCGGCAGAGCTCACGCGGGCGCTGGAAGAACGTACCCAGCGCCGCCTGGCGCCCCGGCCGCGCGGCCGTCCACGCAAAACCCCGGCGGAGGCCATCCCCCAGCTTGCCGGAGCTTAGGCCATGGCCAAGAACCATGAAGAGAGCCTTCGGAAAAAGGAAATAAGGCGTCCCGGATTTCCCATATTCGCCCTGGACCGCCGAGAGGAGGGGGAGCACCGTAATGAACGACCGGCAGAGATGGCTGAAGGAAAGCGTAATGAGTGCTATCGCCAATGACTATGAGGATTTTGACATGGTCTGCGCGGAGGTCTCAAAATGGGCCAGAGAGCGGGGACTGACGGTCGAGCGGGAGGAGATCGCGGATGCTCTGCAGCGAGTGATCGATGAGGGCTATGCTGACGCGTTCATTTACTCTCCAGAGGGGCAGCGATACGAGGTGGCGAGTTTCTCCTCTCACGAAGTCAGCGACCTTTGGTTCTATTTGACGGAGAAGGGGAAACGCTTTTGGGAGCAGGAAGCGCGGAGCGGGTAGCTCATCAGAAGTACGCGCACTTTGCGTTCCTCTGGTAGGGAGCGAAAAGCGTGTAGCGCGCAGGCAGGCGCCTTTTGCCTTCCTCCGCGGTTCTTTCTATCGGAACATCAACCACGTCATTGACACTTCAACATGAAATCGCATGGCCGGACGAAAACCCGCAGGCGAAGGCAGAGAACGCATAAAGGCGAAGGGGAGGAGAAGGGGGTCATCCATGATAGGTACAAGTCAAGGGGAAACGGAGGTTCCCCTTCACTTAGAGGAATGGGTTCTCCAAGCGTCCTGGTAACGAAAATTGTCGACGGCCCTCGATCTCTTATGGCGGCTAACGGTCGAGCAGCGTAGCCAGTCATCCATTGGCGGGAACGGCGCCAGCGCGGCGTCGTCCACGAAGATTGAGTTAGGGTTAGCCGGCGGGCCTCGAAACAGGAACAACGGTGCATCGGGACGACGTGCTCCCTCGCACAGACCCC
>Ga0335069_10015974_pt1 | contig 10486 bp, 8 predicted proteins | sample Lox_Sample_11_FD_206714 | JGI IMG/M metagenome (GOLD analysis project Ga0335069, IMG submission 206714) | Soil microbial communities from Loxahatchee National Wildlife Refuge, Florida, United States - Lox_Sample_1.1 | ecosystem: Environmental > Terrestrial > Soil > Wetlands | place: USA: Florida...
CCGCCGGGCGCGGAGTTCCGGTGTCGTCGCGCAACACGCAGGACGGGGAGATGTATGACAACAGCTCAACATCAATTCGCAATGAGCTTTGAGAGCTGAGACCTATCTAGCCGGAATAGCTCTCCCAGCAGCCACAAATCGTTCGTCTTCATCGCCGGCTCCCATTCGTATGTAGCGTAATCCACGCTTTGCGAATCGGGAGCCGATCGTTACTAGGCCCGTGCCCGATCGTCTCTTGCGCGGCCAGCCGCCCACGAAATCGCACTCAGCTCGCAGTATGTCGCGGGCCTACGAGTGGGGGCGTGGCAGCAGCCGGTCGGTTGCCCGCTTCACCACGGCGTAGCACTCGCAAGAGAGCTGCTCCAGCCTGGGTCGATCCAGCACCGTGATCTGGCCGCGCGTATAGCGGATGACTCCGACCTTCTGGAGTTTGCCCGCGGCCTCGGTGACCCCCTCGCGCCGTACGCCGAGCATAGTGGCGATAAGCACCTGCGTCATGTGTAACCGGTCGGAAGGCAGGCGGTCGAGTGATAGCAGCAAACGGCGACACAGTTGCTGATCCAGCGAATGATGTCGATAGCACACTGCGGTCTGCGCCATCTGCGTGAGCCGCGCCTGGGTGTAGCGCAGCAGCAGTAGCTGCATCTCGCCACTCCGATGGAACTCCTCTTTCAGCCGCTTAGCGAGCATACGGTACGCCTTGCCGGCGCTATGCACGATCGCGCGGTTCGGTCTGGTCTCACCTCCCATGAACTGAGAGATGCCGATGATGCCGTCATTGCCCACCACCGAGATCTCGGCGGAGGCGCCGTCCGCCATCACGTGCAGTAGCGACACGATCGAATCGATCGGGAAATAGACATAGCGCAGCAGGTCCCCCGGCTCGTATATGACCTGCCCGAGCGGCAGCTGGACGAGCTGCAGGTGCGGCTGCAGCCGGGCGCGCGCTGCGGAGGACAGCGCGGCCAGCAGTTGATTCTGCTGCGCGGCGCAAGCACCGTCGCGCTGGGTGCCCCGGTGCCGGCCGCCGCCCTGTGGGTGGGAGATCGTTCTCGCGGGCAGTCTGTCAGCTAAGGACAAGTATTTCCTCGCCATACTGTCCTGCATGGCCGGCGCGGGCCGGCCTTCCGGCCGGGCCCGCGCGCTCACCGGCGCGGCGCTAGGTGCTGCCACCGACTGCACCCTCCCGCAGCTTTTCCAGAACCTGGTCCACGCTGAAGCTGCCGGATTTCTGGCTCGGCGGAAATTCCTTGAACGTGGCGAGGAATTCGCCGACGACTTCCTGCGCTGGAACGAGGATGAACACGTGGTCGATAAGCCACTCGTAATACGAATTCGAGGTGATGTCCGCCCGCTCGTAGGGATCTGTCCTCAGATTGAAGATCTTCGGCACGCGCAGCGTAACGAATGGCTCGGCCCAGATGCGCATTGTTCCGGCGACGCGCTGTTCAGAGAAAACCATCTTCCAGTTGTCGTAGCGCAGCGCGTCCAGACAGCCGTCGTCGTTGAAGTAGAAGAACTCCTTGCGCGGACTCTCTCTCGTCTCGCCGGTCAGCAGCGGCAACATGTTGTAGCCGTCGAGATGAACTTTGAAAGTCGTGTCGCCGACCTTCATGCCCTTGAGCAGCTGCTGCTTCACATCCGGAGCGCCTGCGGCCGCGAGTAAGGTGGGCGCCCAGTCGAGGTGCGACACGATGCCATTCTCGACGGTGCCGGGTTTGATATGGCCCGGCCATCTCACCATGCAGGGCACCCGATAGGCGCCTTCCCAGTTCGAGTTCTTCTCGTTGCGGAAGGGCGTCATGGCGCCATCCGGCCAGGTGTTCATGTGCGGGCCGTTGTCGGTGGAATACATGACGATGGTGTCGTCCGCCATCCCGAGGTCATCCAGCGCCTTGAGCACCGTGCCGACGTTCCTGTCATGGTCGATCATCGTGTCGTGGTAGGCGCTCTGCCAGCGGCCGGACTGCCCGAGGCTCTCGGGCTTGGTGTGCGTGCGCAGGTGCATATGGGTGAAGTTCACCCACAGGAAGATGGGCTTGCCGGCGGCCTTCTGACGCTTGAGGAAATCCACCGAACGGTCCGCGATATCATCGTCAATGGTCTCCATCCGCTTCTTGGTGAGCGGGCCGGTGTCCTTGATGGTCTGCTTGCCGACCTTGCCGAAGCGCGGATCAACGGTTTGGTCGTCCTTGTCGGTGGCCCTGCAGTCCAGCACACCACGCGGACCGTAGTTTTTGAGGAAGTTCGGGAAATCCTTGGCCGGCGGATAGTCCCGCAGTTCCGGTTCCTCGGAAGCGTTCAGGTGGTAGAGCGCACCGTAGAACTCGTCGAAGCCATGGACGGTCGGCAGATGTTCATTCCGGTCGCCGAGGTGGTTCTTGCCGAATTGGCCGGTGGCGTAGCCCTGGGCCTTGAGCAGCTGGGCGATCGTCACGTCGCGGGCCTGAAGGCCTTGCGCGGCGCCGGGCATGCCGACCTTGGTGTTGCCGGTGCGGAAACCGCATTGCCCGGTGATGAATGAGGAGCGCCCGGCCGTGCAGCTCTGCTCGGCGTAGAAGTCGGTGAACCTCACGCCTTCATTGGCGATGCGGTCGATGTTGGGCGTCCGGTAGCCCATCAGGCCAGCCGAGTAGGCGCTGATATTGGATTGGCCGATGTCGTCACCCCAGATGACGACGATGTTCGGTCGCTTAGTAGCCATGGTAAGTTCCTTTCAGTTGAGACAGGTGCCAGGTCACCAACCACTCCTGGTCAAGTCGAAGCTCGCAAGAAGCGCTGCTTGCCGCTCCGTGTCACTCGGTCGCTCCTTGAATACCGTCACTCCCTCTTGCAGATTGGTGTTCCTTCTGGAGGGATGTCACTCGCTTCTGCGGCGCCGCGACCTTGGGGCTCGCCACGCCGCTGAAGGGCGTGGCTGGCGAGCGATCGCCGTGACAGAAGCGGAACTTCTTGCCGCTGCCGCAGGGGCAAGGCCTATAAGGGGTGCGCTTTGCGTCTTCCGCGGCAACCAGCACCATCACTTCCGCAGGATAGCGACCGCGCTGCAGCAACTGCGCCATCGTCCGCATTGCGGGCAGCGTGTGCTTGAAGAAGAGCTCCAAGCCGGCACAGAGATAGTTCTGGCCCGGTTCGCCATCGCGGGACAGCGCGAACCTGTCCTTCGGGCAGCCACCGTTGCACAGCGGCTTCACCTCGCAGCGCTGGCACTGAGCAGTCAGTGTGTCGCGCTTGTCGTCGCCGAACTTGCGCTGTTGCGGAGAAGCCACCAGCTTCTGCATGTGGATCTTGTGTATGTTGCCCAGCAGGAAGCGCGGCTCGACGAAATGGTCGCAGGAGTAGAGATCCCCGTTGTGCTCCAGCGCCGGGCCATAGCCGCAGGTCGGCGCGTGGATGCACAGCAGGTGGCGGCCGAAAAGCGCTTCGAGCGTCACGTCGAAGAGCTGGACGAAAACCTTGCCGACATCACGGCGCACCCACTCCTCGAAGACCTCGACGAGGAAACGGCCGTACTGTTCGGAGCCCACCGAACGCTCCGTGACGAGATTGCCAGTTTGCGTGTAGAGCAGTCGCTTGCGGCCGGGGTGCTCGCTCCAGCCCTGGTTGGCGATCGCCAGCGTCTCCTCAGTGGCGCGCTCGATGATCGGGATGAACTGGATCCACTTGGCCCCCAGCTCGTCGCGGAAGAAGCGATAGACCGTTCGGCCATGTTTCTGGTTGGCCGCGTTGACCGTGCACAGGATGTTGAATTCGACGCCGTGCCGCCGCAGGTGTTGCCAGCCCTGCATCACGCGGTCGAAGGTGCCGTGCTGGCGGCGGTCGCGCCGGTAGGCATCGTGCAGCTCACGCGGACCGTCAACGCTCAGGCCGACGAGGAAGTCGTGTTCCTTGAAGAATGCGCACCAGTCATCGTCCAGGAGGATTCCGTTGGTCTGGAACGTGTGTTGTACGGTTTGGCCGGGCTTGCGGTATTTCTCGACAAGCTCGACGGCGCGCTTGAAGAACTCCAGCTTCATCAGCGTCGGCTCGCCGCCCTGCCACGCCACGGTTACCTGGGGCACGCGGTGCGACTCCAGCAACTGGCTGATGTAGGCTTCGAGCGTCGCTGCCGACATCCGCCGCTTTTCGTTGGGATACAGCGCCTGCTTGGAGAGGAAGAAGCAGTAGGTGCAGTCGATGTTGCACGTCGATCCGCTCGGCTTCGCCAGCAGGTGAAAGCTCGGTGGGGCATCTGCCAGAGGGACATCGGAGATAATGGGGTCGGTCACGGATCGCTCCCAGGAATCATTGAGCAGGCCACGCTGAAGGTGGTTCTCGCTTGTGCACAGACCGGCAACATTCAACCCACCTTGATGGCGCGGACCTCTGCGGCACGCGCATCGACCGGGATGACGGGCAACTCGCCTTTGCTCTTCGCCGGCAGGCTGCGCAGATGATCCATGATCGCCTGCCATTCCTTGATCTCACGCACGTCGTTTACCGTCGCTACTGCGACACTGCGCGTGTCCACCCTGTTCGGGGGTGGCAGCAGGTAGCCGGAGTTTTCCCGAGGGGCTTCGAGGGCCTCGACTTTCGAGCTAAGGGGCTCGCCCGCCTTGTTCTTGGGCGCAAGCGCCAGCCTTCCCTTGGTGTACTTGGGGATACCGACCAGAATCTGCCCGACCATCAGGGGACACGAGAGGCTATACAAGCGCCCTTGCTGTGCGCTGATATCGATCTGGCGATAGCCGCTATCGCAATCTCCCAGTTCGACCAGCGTCACCAGATCAAACACGGGGCGCGATTTGTCGTAGTGGAAGCGCATCCCCGATACACGCGGGAAATACTCGCCGGGATGCGCCGGATTGTCGACGAGAAAGAACTCGAGAAGGTGCTTGAGCTCAACTCCGGTAAAATAACCTGTCACCATGGCGCTGCCGGCCGTGGAATCGACAACGCCGGCGCCGAGAGGCGCCACGGCAAATACATCGTACACGGTCACTACGCCTGATTTCCCCCGCAGGAGCGGCGCGCGCATCATGCCGTTGACCGTGAAGCCGATGTCGGCCCCGGTGGCGGCTCGGTACGCGTCGGTGCACAGGTTGGCGAGGGGAGTCCCCGCCGCGATATCGGTGAAGGTGTTGGGTAGATCCTGCAGCGTCACCGCCAGGGGTTGATCGATGCCGTAACCGCGCGAAGCGAACACCGCCGAGGTGGCCAGGGGCTTAAGCTTATTAATCTCATCGTTGACGCCGTGGTCTCCGGCTATGCTGTCATCGATCGGGTATAGCTGGTAAGACTCGACCGCCAGCCTGTCCCCCTCGAGTGAGATCACGAGTTCCCCCAGATTGCTGCCTTCCTTACCGGTTTGCACGACCGGCGTGCGGCCGTTGACTATGATGGCCTCCTGCAGCGCCGTGTGACTGTGGCCGCCGATTACCAGGTCAATTCCCGGTACCGCCTTCGGCAGGTTCACGTCGTCACCCTCGCTGTAACGCCCATCCTTGTCCTTCTGTACGCCGCCGTGGCTCAGACAAATCACCACATCTACCTTCTCGTTCTCACGCAGCGCCTTCACGGTGGCCCGGGCGGCCTCGATCGCGTCGGTGAAAGTTACGGCGCCTTTGTTCGTGGTGTAGAACTGCGCTTCCTTGCCCAGTACCCCAAAGATCCCGAAGCGTGTGCCGCCACGCTCGATCACAAGGTGGTTGCGTATCAGGCCGTCCCCGGCCAGGCGCTTAAGGTCGGCCAGCGTAGGGTCATTGCTGATGAGGCTCGTGTTCGAGGCGAGTAGCAGCGGAATGCGACCGGCTTTCGCGGCAACGCTGATCGACTCGCCGAGGCCCTCTGGCCCCAAGTCGAAATCGTGGTTACCAAAGGTGGTCGCATCGTAGTGCATTCGCCCCATGAGCTTTAATTCACCGCCAATCTGCCGGGTGGCAGCGGCAAATGCGGTACCCATGCTGTAGTCGCCCGCGTCGAGCACCAGCACAGGTCCCTGATCCTCGCGCGCGACGCGCCTTTTTGCGATCAGAGCGGCGAGGCGCGCGAATCCTCCTCGGGTGTCGTCGTTATTGAGAACGAACGGGGTGTAGTCCGAGGCGGGGGCCATGCCGATGAATGCGGAGTGCATGTCGTTGGTGTGCAAAACGGTGAAAGTCTTCTTCACTTGCTTGCCAACTTCGGCGCGTAGCGACCCGGTCAGCATGACTGCACCAGCAGCTACCGCGCCTGTCAGCACGTCGCGACGTGAAATACTTTGCGACGTTTCCGCGACAGGCCTCGTCCCGGACGATCGGACGCTACCTACGTCGGTTGCTGGTTGCATTTGCCGAAAATGCCCGGGTGCGATTCTCGCATTCAGGTCTCCGCGCCGCAGCATGCGCGAGCCGGTCGCGATATTCCCTGCGGACTCGCTGCATACTGGGCGGACGGGAGTGGGGTGGCTACTGGCAGTTTTGACAGGTGCTTGCGGTGATTTGCGCCGACACTGCGCCAGTAGCCGCGAGCGGCCAGAGTCGTGGCGTACCGCACCGAGTCAGTGCATTCTGCGTATCGGGCGTACCCGAAGCCCGTCGAAGCGACTTGGATCCGAGTACATGCTGGCATTTGTACGGATGCGCCTGGCAATAGCGGCTTGCTAGCTTCGCAGCATCCATGAATTGGGTCGTGGCAATCTGGTCGGCGACGGCGGGCGCAAGCTTGCTTCTGGCGCTCGTCTACCTGCTGGTATGGAGTCGAGATCGGCGCTCGTGGGCTAACCTTTGTATGTTTTTTAGCGTGGTCGGTGTGCTTGGGCTTCTCGTCTGCGAGCTCAGCACGATGTACGCCGAGTCGCCCGAAGGCTTCGGGCTGGCAATCCGGTGGACCCATCTCGTGTATGCGATCGGCGTTTTCGGCTCCCTGGGCTTTGTTCACTTTTCCTTTCGCACCGGAATGAGGTGGCTTCTCGCCTCGGCGGTCGCTCTGCGACTGCTGGTCGTGGTGGCGAATTTCACCACGGGAGTAAACCTGCACTTTCTTGTTATCCGTACCTTACAAAAAATCACGTTCCTTGGTGAGCAGGTATCGGTGCTCGGCGACTGGGTGCCCAATCCCTGGGTAAGCCTTGGGCTGTTCGCCTCTCTGGCGCAGTTGATTTACGTTGTGGATGCTGCCATCCGCTTGTGGCGCACTGGTGCCCCTGAATCGCGAAGACTCGCGCTCGTGGTAGGTGGAGCACTTGCGCTTTTCACTATCGCCGCACCGACGCAGGCCGCCCTGGTGTCGACGGGCGTGCTGCACACCCCATTCATCGTTAGCTTTCCCTTCCTGGGAGTAGTGGTGGCGATGGCCTATGAGCTGAGCCGAGACCTAGGGCGCACGGCGCAACTAGGTCGTGAACTGCGCGAGAACGAGCGGCAATTAGGGCTGGCCACCGAGGCCGCGAACCTCGGCATCTGGAGTCGCTCATTACCAGAAAAAGCAATTTGGGCGAATGCCCAATGGCGCGAGTTGTTTGGGTTCAGGAAAACTGAACGACTGGATGTCGAGCGTGTCGCGCACCGGCTTCATCCTGACGATCGGCAAAGGATCCATCAGGCGTTCACGGAGGCTATTCGGAACAGCGGCCATTACGAAGAAGAATACCGGGTAGTGCTCCCGAGCGGCGAGACACGTTGGATCGCTTCACGGGGCAATGTCGAGTTCAGCCGGGGCCAGCCGGTCCTCATACGCGGGGTCGCACTCGACGTCACGAGGCGAAGGCAAGCCGAAGAAGCGAGCCTCGACTTGATGCGACGATTGATCAGCGCGCAAGAAAACGAGAGGATGCGGCTGGCACGTGAACTGCACGACGATGTGAACCAGGGGCTGGCCGTGCTCGCCATCGAGTTGGACATCCTCGGCCAGAAGCCGCCAACTGGCAGCAGCGAGCTTCGCGTGCGCATGGGCGAATTATCTGCTCGGGTGAAAAGCCTGTCCTCAAGCGTGCATGAGCTCTCACATGCGTTGCACCCTGCCAAGCTGGAGCAACTTGGCCTGGTAGCCGCAGTGGGCGGCCTTTGCCGAGAACTCGGTGCGGCGCACAAGATCGCAATTGAGTTCGCAGCCGATGAAGTGCCACGCGCCGTGCCGGATGACATCGCGCTATGTCTTTACCGCATTGCCCAGGAGGGGCTTCATAACGTGATCAGGCATAGCGGTGCTACCACGGCCAAGGTGGAATTGCGGTGGAATGACAGTGAACTTGGGCTCGTCGTATCCGATCGGGGCTGCGGATTTGAATCGCTTGCGACCAGGGAGCAAGGTTCGCTGGGACTCGTCAGCATGCGCGAGCGTGTGCGGCTGGTGCGCGGCCAGATCTCCGTTGAGTCCCGCAAGGGTGAAGGGACGCGGATCGAGGTGCGGGTTCCCGTGCACGGATTGGATAAAGGTGAAGATCCGGTGCAGCATTGCGACAAGCCGACCGCGGATTCATATTCCGAGCGTCTAACCCAAGCAACAATCGAGCGCAGCCATGCATCATCGCCCTCGTATTCTACTGGCTGATGACCATACGCTGCTGCTCGATGCCTTCCGGCGTCTGTTGGAGCCGCAGTGCGACATCGTCGGCACGGCGTGTGATGGCCGTGCACTGATTGAACTCGCGTTGAAGACCAACCCGGACATTATCGTCCTCGACATCTCCATGCCATGCTTGAACGGTATAGACGCTTGCGCTCAATTGCGACAGAAGCTGCCCGGGGTCAAATGTATCTTCCTCACCGCTAGCGAAGATGCAGATCTGGCCGCGCAAGCCATCGCAACGGGTGCGTCTGGGTTTCTGCTGAAAAGTTCCGCCGCCGGCGAACTGACTGTGGCAATTGAAAGTGCGCGATTGGGCCGGACCTACATCACTCCTCTGATTACCAAGGGCAAACCGCTGACCATGTTCCTCCGGGATGCGGCAAAACCTGGCGACGAAAAGCTTAGCGCGCGGCAACGCGAAGTCCTGCAGTTGCTCGCCGAGGGGAAGTTGATGAAGGAGGTGGCGGAAGTCTTGAAGGTCACCCCGCGGACGATTGCGTTCCACAAATACGCCATCATGGAGCACCTTGGGATCAAGACCAGTGCTGGACTGGTGCAATATGCGATCGAGCATCACCTCGCCAGCCCGCGCGGATAGCGTCCACGGTTCATGCCCGCAAGCCGAGCTTAGCCTGGTTGCGCGCGGCATCCGTGGCGGCGGGATAGCATAGGCCAGTACGCCTGCATCACGGCGAATACATAGGCCGTGCTGGTACCGAACAGCAGCGCACCGCCAGCGGATTCCAGCGCACCCACCATCCGCCAGTGCCGTTCCAGGGTCACTCCCGCGGCGCCTGCCGTGGTCATCGCGCCCAGGGAATAGAGCATCGCGTCCGTTGGCGAGTCGAGCGCGCCCAACCACAAATACGCGGCCGCCCACATCGCGGCTTCCGTGGCGTGGAGCAGTGCCAGCAGCATCCCAACCACTCCGACCACCCCAATCACGACCGGGATAACACGCGGCAGACCAAGGCTTCGGTGCTCGAGCCGGAGCCGGAGGCGCGCCCCCACCAAGGCCATCATGACGATGCCGGTGGCATGGAATGCAATGGTCAGTGCGACGAGCAACACGCCCCAGGTCCAGCTTGCGCGCTCGAGCAGATCTTGCTCCGTCATCGCTTTCCCAGATCGGCCGCGGATTTCATGACGGCGCGAACGTTGCGGGAGGTGCCTGCGCCTCTGGCGCCGCCTGACCAGCAGGTAGCGGCAGCGATGCGAGATCGCTGCCGAGCTGCGAGAGGATCTCGCTCAGCGCCTGGCCATAACCGCGCACCAGTGCACCAGGGGTCGCCTGCTCGAGCGCCACGCGGCGGCTGATCGTGCGTTGGTAGGCGATGAGCGTGCGCGGGGAGCTCGTGTCCATGAGTGCGAACTGGACCGTCATCACCGCGGAGGGAGAATCGCTCCTGCGGGTGTCGCCATAAAGCTCGGTCACCGTCGCCTCGAGCACGCAGGGCGCCGACTTCGCCGACTGCGTGCTGCCGGGCTGTGCCACCGCCTTGAACGGCCCGGCGCGGTCGAGCCAATCGGCGATCTCATTGCCGAGCATCGACGCCGGATCGGTAATGAAAGCCTGGTATGGATCAGAAACGTACCGGACGTCATCCACGCGGTACACGAGCGCATTGCCGGCGAACGCTGCCGTGACACGCACGTTGCCCATGCGCAGCATATCGGCTCGCCGCGCAGCGGTGCTCGAAGCAGGCAACGTCGGCCCGATGATGTAGGTGGTCGGCTGCGGGACCGGTTTGCCGATCGAGCAGGCAGCGAGAATCAGCGTGGCACACAGGGCCGCGGCGGGGTGGTGGGTGCTCATTGCGAAGTCCCGGTGAGCTGGAGTTTTTCGGGTGGGCCGCCGACGAGTGCACCGGCCGGATAGCGCTTGAGCGTCTCCGACAGCGCGCGCAGGTTGTCCGCGGTGGCGTGCAGCGACTGAACCATCGCGTGCAAATCGTACTGG
>Ga0335069_10015976_pt1 | contig 10486 bp, 12 predicted proteins | sample Lox_Sample_11_FD_206714 | JGI IMG/M metagenome (GOLD analysis project Ga0335069, IMG submission 206714) | Soil microbial communities from Loxahatchee National Wildlife Refuge, Florida, United States - Lox_Sample_1.1 | ecosystem: Environmental > Terrestrial > Soil > Wetlands | place: USA...
CGGTTCGAGAGGAAGGACGTTCGGTTCGAGAGGAAGGACGTTCGGTTCGAGAGGAAGGACGTTCGGTTCGAGAGGAAGGACGTTCGGTTCGAGAGGAAGGACGTTCGGTTCGAGAGGAAGGACGTTCGGTTCGAGAGGAAGGACGTTCGGTTCGAGAGGAAGGACGTTCCCACCGAACCGGCGGCAGGCCGCCGGTTTCCGTACCGCTGCAAGCGCAAGTCAGGCCGGACTCTCCAGCGACGACTCCCGGCTCTGGGCGGTACTGAAACGGCGCCCTGCGGGCGCCGCTCGGTAGGAACGTCTGCTCGCCGGGTCCTGGGACCTCCGACCGGTCAACCGTTTCGCTTCTGGAAGTCCTTCATGAAGCCGGCGAGGGCGGTGACCCACGCGGGCTCCACGGCGTTGTAGAGCGACACGCGGATGCCGCCGACGCTGCGGTGGCCCTTGAGGCCCACCATGCCCTGCTTCTTGGCCTCGTCGACGAAGCGCTTCTCGAGGTCCTCGCTCGGCAGGCGGAAGACCACGTTCATCACCGAGCGGCTCCCCTTCTCGACGGGGCACCGGTAGAACGCCGGGTCGGCGTCGATGGCGGCATAGAGCACCGCCGCCTTCTCGCGGTTGCGCCGCTCGATCGCATCGAGGCCGCCGAGGCCCTTGAGCCACGAGAGGACGTTGCGCACCAGGTACACGCCGAACGTGGGCGGCGTATTGAGGAGCGAGCGCGCCTCGGCGTGCGCGCGGTACTGGAGGATCGACGGCAGGTCCTTCCTGCCCTGCTCGATGAACGACTTGTCGGCGACGACCACGGTGACGCCGCTCGGGCCGATGTTCTTCTGCGCCCCGCCGTAGATCATCGCGAACGGCGCGACGTCGAACTTCCGCCAGAGGAAGTCGCTCGACATGTCGCAGATCTGGGGGCGGTCACCGAACCGCGGCAGGTCGAGGTACTGCACGCCGTGGATGGTCTCGTTGCTCGTCCAGTGCACGTACGCCGCGGCCGGGTCGAGCTTCGCCTCCTCGGGCGGGACCGCGCGCGTGAAGGCGCAGTCGTTCGTGGTCGCGGCAATGCCGACACGCGCGCCCACGATGGCGCCCCACTTGCGCGCCTCGCTCTCGCCCTTGGCGCTCCAGGCGCCCGTCAGGACGTAGTCGGCCGAGCCCCCCGGCGGCAGGAAGCTCATCGGGACGAGGGCGAACTGCATCGACGCGCCGCCCTGGAGCAGCAGGATCTCGTGCGACGCAGGGACGGCGAGCAGCTCGCGCAGGAGCGAGAGCGCCTCGTCGTGCACCGCCTCGTACTCCTTGCCCCGGTGCGAGTGCTCCATGACGCTCATGCCGCTGCCGGCGAAGTCGAGCAGCTCGTCGCGTGCGCGCTCGAGCGCGGGCAGAGGGAGCGTCGCCGGGCCGGCGTTGAAGTTCATCGTGCGCGCCATGCGGCGGAATGTACCATCCGTCGCCATGCTTCCCATCGAGATCCCCCCCGGGACCACGGCAACTGTGCTGGTCACGGTGATCGTGCCCCAGCTGCACGCCAAGATGGTGCCCGCCGACGCGCCGGCCGATCCGTTCGCCGTTGCGGTCCGCATCGAGGACGAGGGGAGCTGGACGGTTCGCGTGCACGGGGCGCGCATGACCGTGACCGATGGGGAGGAGACCGGCGTGAAGCCGACGCTCTGGATGTGGACGACGGCGCGCGCGGTCGAGCGGTTTCTCGAAGACGCCACGGGGGAGAAGCGGATGCTCCCGAAGTTCGGCGCCGTCGGCGGCGTGGCGACGATGAGCGATCCGCGAGTGCTCAAGCGGGTGGCCATGGCGAGCGGAAGGATCGAGCTGGCCCTCGTGGACGAGCAGGGAGAGCGCCACGGCATCGTCTTCGGCTTCGGGGCGGCCGCGAAGAAGGAGATCGATCCCGAAGACGCGGACACGGTGATCGAGGCGGATCTGTCGACCGTCGAGCGCGTGCTGCGCGGCGAGCTGGGGCCGGAGGAAGCGCTCGCCGACGGGAACGTCCGGCTGAAGGGGAACCGCTTCCTCGCGATGCAGCTGGCCCTGGCGGTTGCGCCGTTCTACCCGGTGAAATGAAGCCCTTTGCCCTTTGTATCTTCCTGGTTCTCCTTCTCGGGTGCCGGGGCCACGCCACGCCCCAGGACTGCAAGGAGATGGAGGACCGCTACCTGGATCTGGCGGTGCAGGAGACGCCGGGGGCGGCGGCCATGTCGTCGGCGCAGGTGACGGCAGTGCGCGAGGTGGAGCGAGGGCTCAAGCGGGCGGAGCCGAGCTTTCGCGCCGTGGACGACCACTGCGACGCTGTGACCCGGGCCGAAGTTTCCTGCGCCACGGGAGCCAAGAGCACGAAGCAATGGGAGGCTTGCGTGCATCCTGCCGACGCACGGTGATATCGTCGGGGGCCCCATGAGAGCCCTGGCTGCACTCCCCTTTGCCCTTCTGCTCGCAGCCGCCGCGTGCGGTGGCGCCAAGAAGGACGCGGACAACCCCGAGAACGCGTCCGACGACACGAGCGCCTCCGACGACGGCGGCGGCGCGTCGGCGGCGGCCGACCAGCTTCCTGCGAAGAACGACTCCACGCCCAGCGGTGGAGGGGGCGGCGACGACTCGGGCAACAAGAAGTCCAACCCGTGCGGCGGGTTCGAAGTGGCCGATCTGGCCAGCGTCCTCTCGCAGGTCGCGTGCGAGGTGCAGAACCCGAAGACCGACGCGCAGAACGACGTGAAGGACAAGCTCGAGATCAAGGTCATCCCGGACTCCCCGCGCATCGCGCCCGGGTCGATGTCGAACATCACCGTGACCTACAAGAACAAGAGCCCGAAGGACCTCGCGCTCGACTTCGTGGTGGACCCCGAGCCGCGCTTCGACTTCGAGGTCTACACGCTCAAGGGCACGCGCGTGGACAAGCCCAAGGGCGCCGAGCCTTCGCTGCCTCCGGAAGTGCAGAACGCCCCCGTGCCGGAGCAGAAGGTGGCCCGCGTGACGCTCGCGACCCAGGGGACGGCGACCCTGAAGCTGCAGTGGAATGCCGTGAAGTACAAGTGGGCCGGCAAGGATCGCGCGAGGGGCGCCATCCCGGGCCACGGCTACCCGAGGGAACCGGCGGGCCCGCTGCCGAAGGGCCAGTACATCCTTCGCGTCATCACGCCGCTCACCGGGGTGTTCGAGGGCGTGGACCACGAGGTCTCTCAGCCGCGCGTGCAGGTCACGGTCGCGCCGATGCCGTGAGCGACACCGTGCGAGCCCTCTTCTTCGGCTCGCCGGCGTTCGCCGTTCCGTCGCTCGATGCGCTGACCGAGATCGCGCAGGTGGTCGGCGTCGTGTGCCAGCCGGACAAGCCGGCCGGGCGCGGGCTGACGCTCACGCCGCCGGCAGTGAAGGTGCGCGCCGTCGAGCGAGGGCTGCCCGTGGTGCAGCCGACGAAGCTTCGCACGGGGGAGTTCGGCGCGTGGGTGCGCGAGCAGAACGCCGACGTCGCGCTCGTCGTCGCCTACGGGCGCATCTTGCCGAAGGACGTGCTCGAGGGACCGCGCCTCGGGTGCGTCAACGTGCACGCGTCGCTCCTGCCCAAGTATCGCGGGGCCGCACCGATCACGTGGGCCGTCGTCGAGGGCGAGACCGAGACGGGCGTCACGCTGATGAAGCTCGACGAGGGCATGGACACGGGGCCCACCTTTGCGCGCGTGACGACGCCCATCGGTCCGGAGGAGACCGCGGGCGAGCTGGGAGAGCGGCTCGCGCGCATGGGAGCCGACGCCGTACGCGAATGGCTGCCTCGCTACGTCGCGGGCGACGTGGCCATCGAGCCGCAGGACCACGCGCGCGCCACGATGGCGCCCGTGCTCGACAAGACTCACGGCCGCATCGACTGGGGCAAGAGCGCGCGACGGGTGCACGACCACGTGCGAGGCATGAGCCCGTGGCCGGGCGCCTACACGACCGCCCGCGGCAAGACGGTCAAGGTGCACGCCACGCGCGTGGTCGAGGGAACGCGCGCAGCGGCGGCGGCCGGCGCGGTGATCCTCGCCGACAAGTCGCGCGTGCTCGTGGCGTGCGGTGAGGGCACCGTGGAGCTCGCGTCGGTGCAACCCGAGGGCAAGCGCGCCATGAAGGGCAGCGAGTGGGCGATGGGCCGCGGCGTCGCCGAGGGCGACGTGCTCGGCTCAGGGTGAGTACACGAGCTGCAGGCAGCTGCCGCCGGTGGTCTGGTAGAAGTCGCTCTGGCACGGCGTGATGCCGGCGGGGAAGCCGCCGACGCTGAGGCTCAGCGTCTTGCCCGACGCCGGAGACGCGCCGCCGAACGGCTTGTTGCCCGTGTTGTTGTTGGAGAAGCCGAGCAGGTACCACTGCTGCGAAGTGTCCACCGCGAAGGGCGTGCCCGTGAGATCGACCGACGCCGTCGCCGAGCCCGGATTCTGGTCGACGCACGAGCGCGCCGAGGCGTAGGGCATCGTCGTGTAGTCGGTGTTGACCGACCCATTGCCGCTCGTCTCGTGCGTATCCCCGCTCGAGGTCGCGCCCGCGTGGTCGCTCGTGTCGACGACGAGGGTGGTGGGATCGATGCGCAGCATGCTCCAGGTCGTCGTCACCGTGTTCGGACCGTGCGCGTTCTGGGCGCAGCCTCCGCCCGGATAGCTGGAGAAGTTGGAGCTCGAGCTCCCCAGCGTCAGATACGCGCTACCCCCCGAGCAGTGCGCCGTCCACGGCTTGTTCGGGTCGCCGCCGACGTAGAGCGTGACGGACTGAGTTCCGGCGTCCGCACCCGCTTGCGCGCAGGTGGTCGGGTACCCCGTCGCCGGGGCGTCGCTCCCGCCGCTGTCGCCGTTCCCGGTGCTCCCGTCGGCGCCGTCGGAGCTCGCGTCGATCGGAGACGTGGCGTCAGCGTGCCCGCCGGCGTCCGCGGCGCCAGTACCAGCGTCGGCGCCACCGGCGGCGTCAGCCCCGCTTCCACCCTCGTCCGGCGGAGTGCTCGCGTCGCGCGTCGCGCTGGCGTCGTCGTCGCCGGAGGGCGCCGCGTCGGGCGCCACGTCCGCCATCAGACCGAAACGATCGAGCCCACAACCGGCGGCGGCGACGAACGCGAGCGACAACGTCCACGCGTGGCGCAGTCCCACAAACTCAGCATACCCCGCGAACCACCGTCGCGCAGGCCCGGCTCAGTCGCGTGCTCGCGCATCGGGGCAGAAATACGAACACTGGCCGAAGGTATTTCCAGCAGTTCTGGAGCAGTACAGGGTGGGGCAATTCGGCGGGAGGTTGCGCGCGACGCAGATGTAGCAATCGCCCGCAGCACACGAGTTGCTCCCCTGCGGGACAGGGCCCGGCAGCGCAGGGCACGATCCACCGTCGCCGGCGTCGCCTGCGTCACCCGTGGACGCGTCCACGATGCCGGCGTCCTTCGTCGGCAACAGCGCCGTCGGCCCGCACGCGAGGTGCGCGGAGATGGTGATCGCGGGCAGCAGCGAGAAAAAGCGCCAGGGCATGGCGCTGTGAGCATGCCGCTAGCCGGTGATCCTATCCACGACGAGCCCCCAGAAGACGCTCTCGTCCTTGCGAAACGACCAACCGACGTGAGCGCCACACCCGGCGCACGCGGCCATGCGCCACGCGAAGCCACGAAACCAGCTCCAGAACGTCGACTCCACACCTGCCCCCGCGCAGCCGGGCGCTTCCGCGAAGCAACGAATCGTGTACTCGAACCCTGCAGGGTTCACGAAGGTGTGCACGTGCTTGCCTTCCACCTCGATCTGCGCCCGTGCGCTCGCCAGCACATGTCCGCATCCGGAGCAGCGGATCCAGATCTCCTCCTGGGTCTCCGACTCGCGCCGCTCGTCGCGCTCGGCCTGCGTCTCCTTGCCCACGGTCCACTCATGCCACAGGCGCGGGAGACGCCCGAGTTCCTTCGGAAACCGTTTGCTCCGCCCTCCGTATGCCGGTGAGCGAGGGGAACAGCGCCATGCTCACCGAGGTGGAAGGACAGGTGCTCGACTGGCTGGCCCGTGGCTACACCCACGAGCAGGCCGCGAGGATGCTGCAGATGACGCCCGGTGGAGTGCTGGCGTGCGAGCAGGGCATCTACGAGAAGCTTCGCGTGAAGTCTCGCGGGGATGCCGTTCGCGAGGCGATGCGCTGGGGCTGGCTCGTCGCCTGACGGACCTCACCCGAACATGCCGAAGCAGCGCCCGCTGCCTGCGCTCAGCGCACACCATGCCACCATGGCGACCGTGCCGAGCATGCCAATCATGAGGATCACCAGCGTCATGCCGAAGAGCCGGCGGAGCTGGTGCACCGCCTCCATCAGGTACTGAACGTCGCGACCGCGGGTCCGCATCATCGCCGACAGCGACCGGCCCGCCGACAGCAGCCACGACGCCATGAGCAGCAGGATCGCGGCGTAGATGCCGGCGAAGATCCCGTTGGGGATGAAGCTCTCGTAGATCGCCCCCAGGGCGAACACGGCCGAGAGGCCCCCGAGGATCATCGTGCACGCGCCGAGGAAGCTCATCGACGTCGCGAGCGCGCGGAAGCTCTCCTTCTGCTCGTCGGTGAACTCGAAGGAGGGCGGCTCGGATCCCGGCATGGCGCGCCGGGAAACGTAACGCGGGGCAGACCGAATCGCGAAACCCGTTCGTACGAGGGCTGTAAGGAGCGCAACCGACGCCGCGTTGGGAGCTCAGGAGGAAGGAATGGCCCCCATGAAGCTCGGATTGATCGTCGCCACGGCCGCCACCGCCGCTGCCGTCGCGCTCGCTTTGCCCACGCGCGAGGCCCACGCGTTCTGCGGCTTCTACGTGAGCGGCGCCGACGCGACGCTGACCAACGACGCGACCCTCGTCGTCATGATGCGCGACGGCGAGCGGACGGTGCTGTCGATGCGCAACACGTACGCCGGGCCGCCGGAGGATTTCGCGATGGTCGTCCCGGTGCCCGTGGTCCTGCGCGAGTCGAACGTGAAGGTGATCCCGCGGGACATCTTCGACAAGGTGGACCGCCTCACGGCCCCGCGTCTCGTCGAGTACTGGGAGCAGGACCCGTGCATGCAGCGGGTCTACCCGGAGGAAGCGATGGCGCCGACGGCCATGGCGGCGCCGACCGGCGCCGCCGCCGAGGACGAGTCGGCCGAGAAGCACCACGTGAAGATCGAGGCCCGCTTCGCCGTCGGCGAGTACGACGTCGTGGTCCTCAGCGCCAGTGATTCCGCGGGCCTGGACGCCTGGCTGCACGAGAATCGGTACAAGATCCCCGGCGGCGCGGAACCCTACCTTCGCCCGTATGTCCAGATGGGCATGAAGTTCTTCGTCGCGAAGGTGAACGTGACGAAGGTGAAGTTCGAGCGGGTCGGCCGCGGCCCCGAGCGCGCCGTGCTGTCCCCGCTGCGGTTCCACTACGACGCGGACGACTTCTTCCTGCCGGTGCGCCTGGGGCTCATCAACTCGGGCGGCAAGCAGGACCTGGTGACGATCATCCTGTCGCGCAGCGGGCGCTACGAGGTGTCCAACTACGACAACGTCGCGATGCCGACGAACCTCGACGTGACCGACGGGGTGCGGAGGCAGTTCGGAGCGTTCTACGCCTCGCTCTACGACAAGGTGGTCGGCGACGACCCGCGCGCCGTCGTGACCGAGTACGCGTGGGAGGCGACGAGCTGCGACCCGTGCCCCACCCCGCCGCTCGACGAGCAGGAGCTCGCGACGCTGGGCGCCGACGTGCTGCCGGACGATGCTCCGCAGGGCAGCGGCGGCGGCTTCGTCATCACGCGCCTTCACGCGCGCTACGGGCGAGACACGCTTGGCGACGATCTGCACTTCCGCCCGGCGCGCCCCATCACGGGCGGGCGCGAGGGGATGGGGACGACGGCGCAGGACAGCGGGGGCAACGACTTCCAGGCGCGATACGTCATCCGGCACAAGTGGACCGGGCCGGTCGCCTGCGAGCACCCGCAGTGGAACGTGTGGGGCGGACCGCCGGACGGGCACGACGCGAGCCCCGTCGCCGCGATGGATCTCGCGTTCGCAGCGCGCGACGTGGACGTGGCGTCGCTCGTGAAGGGGTCGCTGCCGGACGGCGTGACGCTGTCGAAGGGCACGCCCGCGGGCCCGCCGCGCATCCCACCGACCGGAGGCTGCGCCGGATGCTCGACCGCGCCCGGCGCCGAGGACTACGCGACCGCGGGGCTCTTCGCCCTCGGATTCCTGGTGTTGACGCGCAAGCGCCGCGACTGAAAGCGGCGCGACGCAGGGAGACTCTCATGACGAGGCGATGGTGGAAGGTGGCGGGGCTTCTGGCGGGCGTGGGGATCTCGGCGCTGTCGGCGGCGGGTGACGCACGGGCGTTCTGCGGCTTCTACGTGAGCGGCGCCGACGCGCGTCTCTCGAACGACGCGACGCAGGTGGTGCTCATGCGCGAGGGCACGCGCACGGTGCTCTCGATGCAGAACGACTACCAGGGACCGCCGCAGGACTTCGCGATGGTCGTGCCGGTGCCCGTCGTGCTGCAGAAGGAGAACGTCAAGACGCTGAACAAGGACGTCTTCGACCGGGTCGACCAGCTCACCGCCCCGCGCCTCGTCGAGTACTGGGAGCAGGACCCGTGTCCGAAGCCGATGATGGACGCGTTCGGCAGCGGCGCACTCCACGGCGTCGGCATGGGCGCCGGCGGGTTCGCCGCCCCGAGCTCCGCGATGAGAGCGGCGCCCGTGAAGGTGGAGGCGCAGTTTGCCGTCGGCGAGTACGACATCGTGATTCTCAGCGCGACCGACGCCTCGGCGCTCGACGGGTGGCTGCACGCCAACGGGTACAAGATTCCCGACGGCGCCGCGCCCTATCTGCGCCCGTACGTCGAGATGGGGATGAAGTTCTTCGTCGCCAAGGTCGACGTGAGCAAGGTTCGCTTCGAGCGCGTCGGCGGCGGACCCGAGCGGGCGGTGCTCTCGCCGCTGCGGTTCCACTTCGACTCGGAGTCGTTCAACCTGCCCATCCGCCTGGGGCTCATCAACTCGGGCGGCACGCAGGACCTCGTCGTGACCATCCTCGCGCCGGGGCAGCGCTACGAGGTGGCCAACTACGACAACGTGGCGATCCCGACGAACATCGACGTGTCGGACGCGACGCGACGCGAGTTCGGCGCGTTCTACGCGACGCTCTTCGACCAGACGCTGGCCAAGCACCCGCGCGCCGTCGTCACCGAGTACTCGTGGATGAGCAACACGTGCGATCCGTGCCCGGTGCCGCCACTGTCCCAGGCGGACGTCGCGGCGCTCGGGGCGGACGTGATGCAGACGCACAGCGGGTTCGTCATCACGCGGCTGCACGCGAGGTACGCGAAGGACGCGCTGGGCGACGACCTGTTCTTCCGGGCTGCGCCGCCCATCGTCGGCGGGCGCGAGTTCGTGCAGAGCGGCGGAAAGCTCGAGCAGGGGGCGCGGCCCGACTCGATGAACAACTTCCAGGCGCGCTACGCGATCCGCCACCCGTGGACCGGGCCCGTCGCGTGCGCTCATCCCCAGCGCGGGATGTGGGGTGGGCCGCCCGACGGACGGGCGGAGGCGACCAAGGCGGCAGCGAAGATCGGGTTCATGCCGCGCGCGGGGAGCCTGACGCTCGCGTCGTTCGTGCGCGGGGCGGTGCCACCGGAGAGCATGCTCTCGACGGGCGGGCCGACGCCGCTGCTGTCGATTCCGGCGGCGACGGGCGGCATCGTCGACAGCGGGGGATCGGACATGTGGGACGCGACGACTGCGCCGCATCCCTCCGTCGACGGCGGCGACACGGCGGCAAGCGACGCGATGCCGGCACCGATGCCGCCGACGGCGCCGCCTTCGGGAGGATGCGCGGGATGCGCGATGGCCGGAGGGGATGCGACGTCGGCGGGGGCGATTGCGGCGCTGAGCGCCATCGCCGGCGCGCGGTTGCGACGAAGGAAGAAGTGAGCGATGCGCGCGCCCACGTTCGCGGTCGCCCTGGTGCTGCTCGCTGCAGCCGTGGCGGCGTGCTCGGGGGCCGGTGACTCGCCTTCGCCCTCGCCCTCGCCCTCGACCTCGACCTCGAAGCCGACGCTGCCGCGTCCGTCCCCTCCATTCAGTCCTTCCGAGGCGGAGACCGATGGACAAGCAGACGGCAAGACGCTTACCGAGACCGAGAGCTGCGCCGGGTGTCACGCCGATGCGGCGGCGCAGTGGCGGTCGAGCGCCCACGCGCTCGGGAGCTTCAACAATCCCGTCTACCGCGTCGTCATCGACCGCTTCCGCGACGAGGCGGGCAAGGATGCCAGCCGCTTCTGCGGCGGGTGCCACGACGTCGCGCTCCTCGTCGACGGCGCCATGAGCGGCGAGGTCGGCCCGGAGGACTCGCGCGCCCACGGCGGCATCACGTGCCGCGTCTGCCACGGCATCGAGAGCACGCGCCCCGACGGCAATGGGAGCTGGGTGCTCGACACGTCGCCGATCCCCATCCCGCGCGAAGGCGACGACGACAGCCTGCGG
>Ga0335069_10015978_pt1 | contig 10486 bp, 15 predicted proteins | sample Lox_Sample_11_FD_206714 | JGI IMG/M metagenome (GOLD analysis project Ga0335069, IMG submission 206714) | Soil microbial communities from Loxahatchee National Wildlife Refuge, Florida, United States - Lox_Sample_1.1 | ecosystem: Environmental > Terrestrial > Soil > Wetlands | place: USA...
GCCGCGGCCTCGGTCGACTGCCCCGGGGCCCCGCCGGCCTCTACAATCACTTTTCCGGTACCAGGTAGCCGGTGTGCTCCACCGGAGTGCCTTCCGGCGGCGTGCCCAATCGGGGGTCCTGCGGCACGTAGCGTACCTCCTCTCCCATCGTCGCGCCGATGCTCGCAGCCACTTCCTTCGACGAGTAGGTGACCCCGGTAAAAACCCAGCGTCCGCCCCGCACAACGATAATCATCCAACCCATGCAGCCATTATGGTGCCTCCTGCACCATTCGTCAAGCTCCCAATCACTTTTTTTTCGCCGGAGCCCACGGATTGGGCAACCCATGCGATTCCGCCAGCCTGCGCACGAATTCCCGCGTGAACGGCCCCGGCTCTGTCTCTCCCTGGGCCCAGCGTGCGATTGTCCAGCGGGACGCATAACACTTGTCGGCCAGAGCCTGGACCCCTCCCAGCTTCTCCGCGAGAGTGGACCAAGGGGCGGGCAATGTCGTCGCGCGACTCATGAATCGCAATCTAATGCTTGACGGACGCGAGAGCAAGCTGCACTATTGGAGTCATGAAGGTGGACGGCTTCTGCGAGAACGGCCACACCGTGATTGTCGAGCTCCGTCAGGGCCAGATCACGGGCGTACATGGCCCAAAAGGCCTTATTTCCTGCCAGATCCCGGGTTGCCCTCGGTGCGGGTGCGCGGTCCGGATCGCGACTGAGGCCACCGGTACGCCGGCCATGCACCTGGCGCCCACAATCAAGAGGGACGCGTGATGTTCTGGATTTGCGAGTTTTGGCAGCTAGGGGCCGTTATGTTTTTCGCGGCCATGTCGTATCAGTGGTGGCGATGATCGCGCTTCGTGGTCTGTCCCGCGCAGGTTAGCAATCAATCGGACTACCGCTACCGCGCCTGGCATGGTGCCAGGCCGGCTATTCGATTCCCGGTTTCCTGCGCGGGGCAGGCTTCGCGGCGTGATTAGCCGCTGTTTGGAGGAAAGATGGGCACCCACGACACCGTTATTGACCAGTTGAACCCTCGACCGACGCCGACCGCGCACGGCACCTTGGACAAGATCCTGCGCCTGCTGGAGAAGCTCTCCAAGTCGGAGCAGGATCGCGTGCTCGCTGCGCTGCGAGCCCTCTACCCCACGGGTGCGCCGTGATCGAGGGCCTCAGCGACCAGACGCGCGAGATCGACGCGCCGGGGGCGGGCTACGCGCTCGCCTTCATTGCCGGCATCACCTTGGTGGGCAAGCTGTCCGACGACGGTAACGAGATGTCGCCCGTGTTCGAGCTCAAGGCGGGGCTCGTGCGCATGCAGGGTGGGGGGCCTGGGCTCGTCCACACGGCGGCTCCGCTGCTCATGCTGCCGTCCCTGGACTCGTTCAATCTGCCCCTGGGAACGCCGATCGTGCCTCTCGTGGCGCTGTCGGTGGACGACCAGCGTGCTGTCATGCGCGCGGTGGAGGAGGGGGGCAAGATGGCAGACGGGATCCGCATGTCCCAGGCCGGGATCGTCCCTGCCGCCGCGGGCATGCTGGCCAACGGGAGGATCGTGCGATGAAACGCCCGGGCATTCGCGCGCTCCAGTGGCTGCTCGACACGGACGCGGTGGAGTGCCTGGTGGCTGCGGCGTTCCTCGTCGCGCTGCTGGCCTGGTCGGCCCTTGGGCAAGGGGTGCCGTGGTGAGGCGCGGGCTGGCGCACCTGGAGGATCTCTACCAGGAGATTCTCTGCCACTGGCGGACCATGGTCCTGTACCAGCCGCTGGCGCGGAGGCGGCCGTGAATTACGACGCGGAGACCTGCATTACGGCAGGAGAGATGCGAGCCGCCGGCGTAAACGGCATTCCGGCCGAGATTCCGGACTGCGCATGGGTGCCTCGCGCCTCGCTGCGTTTCGGGCCCGTGTCGGACATCAGGCACGAGGGGGACATGGTCATGTGCTCCGTCGGTCTCGAGATGTCGGAGCCGTGGCGCTGGTTTGAGGCGGATGTGGTGATTCAATGATCGGCGACGCCGTGTGGCACGTGGCCGGGCACTTCCCCGACCTGCCGCCGACGCCCAAGCCGATGGGCAAGGGTGCGGCGGTTCCTGACCGGACCGTGCGCATGGGAGGGTACGCGGGGCACCTGGTGGAGGACCCGACGGCGGCGCGGCGGGCGCACAAGAAGGTGCACGAGGACGCGGTGGGGGACGAGCTGTGCGAGGACTGACCGACGACGAGCGCAGGGAGCTGGAGATAGCCATGCGACCCATTGGGGTCCTGGACGGCGAGTTCTACGGTCCGCCCGATCCGGTCAACCAGCGACTGCTGGCCAGGGGACTGTTGTGCTGGGTGCCGGATCCGGTGGACGGAGGCAGGTGGCTCGTGGCGACTCCCGCGGGCCGACTGGCCTACGAGCTCGACTCCGTGGCGAGGGTTACTTGACCCCCCGCCCCTTCCAGTCCCGCGCCCTCGAGTCCCTCCGCGCCAACGTCCGCGAGGGCAAGCGCGCGGTCGTGCTCGTCTCCCCCACCGGTAGCGGCAAGACCTGCATGGGCGCCGTGGTCGCGGCCAGCCACGTCGCGCGCGGGGGGCGCGTCGCGTGGCTGGCGCACCGGACGGAGCTCGTCGACCAGGCGGTGCGGACGCTGGAGGGATTCGGCCTGCTCGTGGGCGCGCGCGGGCGCAACGCGACGGCCCCGGTGCAGGTGTGCATGCGGCAGACGATCGCGGCCCGTGGGCAGGCGCCAGACGCGACGCTGGTGGTGTCCGACGAGTGCCACCATGACGGGGACCATGTGGGCTGGTCGGACACCGTGCGGGCGTACCGCGCGGCGGGGGCGGTGGTCATCGGGCTGACCGCCACCCCGGAGCGCGGCGACGGCGCGGCGCTCGAGGGGTACGAGGCGATCGTCACGGCCGCCCAGATCCGCGAGCTTCAGGAGCTGGGCTTGCTGGTGCCCCTGCGCATTCGGGCGCCGTCGCGGGCCCTCGGGTCCAAGTACATCGCCCAGCGCCCCGTGGACGCGTACCTGGAGGCCGCGCGGGGGCGTTCTGCGGTGGTGTTCGCCCCGCACCTGGTCGCCGCCGAGGAGTACGTGCGCGACTTCAAGGCCCTGGGCGTGCCGGCCAAGCTCGTCTCCGGGGAGACGCCGGAGGAGGAGCGTTCCGCCACGCTGCGGCTTTTTGCCACAGGCGCGCTGCCGGTGGTGGTCAACGTCCAGGTGCTGACGGAGGGGTTCGACGCGCCGCGGTGCTCCTGCGTCATCGTCGCGCGCGGGTGCGGCTCGCAGGGGCTCTGGATCCAAATGGTGGGGCGCGGGCTCCGGCCTGCGCAGGGCAAGAGGGACTGCGTGCTGCTCGACCTGCGGGGGCTCACCCACGTGCATGGGAGGCCCGACGCGGACCGGGAGTACTCGCTGGACGGAGAGGGGATCAGGTTGGCCGGCGGCAACCCGGTGCAGGAGCGGCTGTGCAAGGTGTGCGGGGCGCCGCTGGGGGACTCGCTGACGTGCCTGGAGTGCGGGAAGGAGCACGAGCAGGTGACGCCGAAGGCGACGGGCGAGCCCCTGTCGGACTGGGAGGAGGCGTGGGGTGCGGCCAAGGCGGTGTTGAATCCGGGGAGGATCGTGCTGGCCTTGGCTGGGATTATCAAGAAGAGCAACGACGCCGCGGCGGCCGGCAAACCGTGGAAGGACGGGGCCGTCACGGCACGATTCCGCGCCATATTTCACCGCCAGCCCTTCCCTCAAGAGGTGGTGTCGGCTAACAATCTTCTGCGAACGGCCCACAACTACGAGCCAGTGCAGCGAAAGCTGGGGACGTGATGGGCACAACCGACAAGGAGATGGGCGATGACGACAATCGAGAGCAGTCCGGCGGAGGAGTTGCAGACGGAGAGTGCGGGGGTGGAAAGCCGTACCTCACCCCCGAAGACATCGGGGGCCGCGGGTACACGGCGGAAGAGCAAGCGGCAGCCGTCGAAGAAGCGGAGCGCCACCTCAAAGAAGCCGGCGCGGTCCCCGAAGCGCTCCGTGAAGCGTTCCGCGAAGAAGCCGCCGCGAAAGCCCTCCAAGCCCTCGCGAGCTGGCATCCAGACTACAAGCAGGAGCGGAAAGAAGATGGTCCGGGCAAAGCCAGGCGGAAAGGGCGTGCTCGCAAAGAAGGGGGTGCACCTGCTGGTGGTGAGGGTGCCGGAGAAGGTGCGGGATCGGGTGTTCCGGAAGGCCAAGGGCGAGGGGATCTCCGTGACTTCCTGGGCCGCTGGAGTGCTCGCCAAGGCTGCGTCGTAACCGCAAACTGGGCCGTGCTCCTGGGGGATTGCCGCGATTACCTCCGGGAGCTCGGGCCGGTCGATCATGTCATTACGGACCCCCCCTTCTCCGAGCAGACGCACTCGCGCGTCGGATTTGAGGGCCGGTCCGATGGCATGGAGGTGCGAGCAAAGCTGACTTTTGAGCCACTGACGCTCGGAGATGTCGCCTACTACGGGCACCTGTTCCGGTCCGTCCTGCGACGCTGGTGCGTGTGCTTCGCCGATGAGTTTACGCTCGGCTGGTGGACCGTGTGTGGACTGGAGTGGGTGCGCGCTGGCATCTGGTACAAGCCCGATGGCATGCCGCAGATGTCCGGGGATCGTCCGGGCGTAGGCTACGAGCACATGGCCATCTTGCACGGCCTGCGCAAGGCCGGAGATGGACGCCTGCAGTGGAACGGTGGCGGGCGCACCGCTGTGTGGTCCCACTGCGCGAAGAACCCACGCGGCAGGGCCGAGAAGAGTCATCCCACGGAGAAGCCGGAGGCCCTCATGCTCGACCTCGTCCGCGACTTCACCGACCCCGGCGACATCATCCTCGACCCCTTCGCCGGCAGCGGCACGACCGGCGTGGCGGCGCTCCGCCTGGGCCGCCGGTGCATTCTGATCGAGCGCGACGAGGCCTACGCCCGGACGTGTGTCGAGCGGCTCACGGCGGAGGAGCAGGGGAGCACGTTGCAGGCGCTCAGGGCGGGGCAGATGGCGCTATGGAGGTGAAGCCTCGTATCGTCAACGGGCGCGTCGTCTGCCCAGGACCCCGCAGGCTGGTGGTGTCGCTCACGTACGGGCCCGACGGCAAGGGGCAGACGCTGCACTTCTACACGCTCGAGTGCGGACACGTGGTACGCCGTCAGAATCAGGCCGGACGTAAGCACTGCTACTGCGAGCATTGCAAGCCATGAACGTCCCCCGCAAGCCTAAGCCCCGCCGCAACGAAACCCAGGAGCTCACCCGCCCCATAGAAGCCGCCCTCAACAAGCTCCCCGGCGTCCGCGTCCGCCGCAATAACACCGGCGTGCTCGAGGACAAGCGCGGGGTGCCGGTGCGGTATGGGCTGGGTGTGGGGAGTGCGGATTTGGTGGGGATTTGCGAGGTGCAGTCCGTGTCTGTGCCCGCGTCTCTGGAGGCGCTTGGCCGTGTGGCCAACGGGCAGGTGGGCGCGCTGTACCCCACTCGGATACTAGGCCGCGCGTTCTGTCTCGAGGTGAAACGCCCCGGCGAGAAGCCGACCGCAGACCAGGTCCGCTGGCTCGAGTCCGTGCGGCGATTGGGCGGCTTTGCCGCGATTGTTCACTCAGTGGAGGAGGCGTTAGCATGCGTGGAGAGGTGCCGTGCCGGGCAATCGCAATGACCAAGCAGTCCGACCGCGACCGGTGGATGGTGCACGTGGAGCTGGAGATCCTCCTGGGCCTCGCGGTGCCGGGCTGCCGGGCGCAGCGCCTCCGGCACTACCAGGCGGTGGACCGGGGGAGGCCGCACGGCAGTGGCTGGCCTGCTCCGTCCGGTGGCTCGAGCTCGCACTCTCCTGCGTCGAGCGGTCCGACGAGTGCCGCGCGCTAGCGGGCGAGGCGCAGGCGCAGGCGCTGGACGAGGCGCGGGCAGAGTGTGCGCGGGAGCTACAGGCGCGTCTGTACCTGTTGCGGGTGGAGCAACAGACGGCGCTGGCGCTTGCGGCCGAACGCAACCTTGACCCGGACGAGCCTGCCCGCGTACGCTAGTGCTCGCATGGGACCACTCAGCGGCAGGGTCCGTAAGAGCTCCGCGACTGCCGGCGGCGAATAGCTGACCGGACCATGCCAGTCGCGGGGCGCTTACGGCCTCGTCCGCGCGCGGTTTCGTGACGAAAGCGAGACGCGCGTGGTGCAGATCGTTCCGAGGCCCGAGGCACTCCCTGAAATTACGGTCGGTGTCGACCTAGAGCGCATGACCGACGCCGCGATTGCGGCACTGGCGAAGGACACGAGGGTATACCAGCGAGGCGGCGCGCTGGTGGGAGTGGTGACGGTCCAGAACGGGCCTACCAAGCGCCCGGAGAAGATACGGCGCTCAGACGGAGCCGCGGTGATTCGCGCTCTGTCAGCGCCCACGGTACGCGAGCGCATGGCGGCGAGCGCCCGCTGGATCAAGTACGACGGCCGGAAGCGAGACCACGTGCAGGTGCTGCCGCCGGAGGCCGTGGTGGGCACCGTATGCGCGCGCGGCGAATGGGGCGGCGTGCGGCCGCTCGTCTCGGTGGCCACGTCCCCCAGCCTCAAGCCGGACGGCACGGTGTTGCAATCACCTGGCTACGACGCGGACACGGCCACGCTCTACTGGCCCAGCGACAGTTATGCAGCGGTGGCGGACCGGCCTACGCTCGACGATGCGCACGGGGCGCTCGGCGCGATTCGCGAGATTGTGTGCGATTTCCCGTTCGCCAAGCCGGAGCACGAGAGCGCGTGGATCGCTGGCCTACTCACCATGTTCGCGCGCCCTGCGATTGACGGCCCATGCCCCCTCTTCGCCGTGGACGCCACTACGCGAGGCACGGGCAAGTCACGTCTCGTGGACGCCGCGGTGCGCCTCTGCACGGGCCTCGACGCGCCTCGCACGAGCCTCCCGGACGACGACGACGAGATGCGCAAGCGGATCTCGGCCCTCATGCTCGAGGGGGACGCGGCGGTATGTCTCGACAACATCACTCGCGCGATCGCGCTCCCAGCCCTCGACACGGTGCTAACGGCCACGACGTGGAAGGACCGCGTTTTGGGCACTACTGCCACGTTCTCCGCGCCGGCGCGCGCGGTCTGGTGGGCCACCGGAAATAACCTTGTGCTCGGAGGCGATCTCGGCCGGCGCACGCTCCACGTCCGCCTAGAGTCCCCGCTGGAAAACCCCGAGGAGCGCGCCGACTTCCGCCACCCCGAGCTCCTCCGCTGGGTCAGCGAGAACCGCACGCGCCTCGTCGCGAGCGCGCTCACGGTCCTTCGCGCCTACATGGTGGCAGGCGCCCCATACCAAGGATCCCTCTGGGGCAGCTTCGAAGAGTGGAGTCGCCTGATCCCCGGCGCGCTCGTCTGGGCCGGAGCCGCCGACCCCCTCGCCTCCCGCGCGAGCGCGGAGCCGGCCATGGACGAGGAGAAGCGCGCGCTGACGCTGCTGATCGCAGGCCTCTCGCGCCTGACCTCCGCTGCCGGACCCCTCACCGCCCGGGCGATCCTCGACGCCCTCTACCCCGAGCGCGACGTTCGCGACGGACCTGCGCCACCCGACGGTTACGAGGACCTGCGCGACACGATCGAGCAGGAGACCCGGTGCCTCCCGGGGCGGCGCCCCGAGGCCCGGCGGCTGGGGAAATGGCTGCAGAGGGTGCGCGGGCGCGTGGTGAACGGCCGCCGCGTTGTGCGCGTCGAGGAGACGTCGAGCCACCAGGCTGCATGGCGGGTGGAGCCGTAGCCGGGGAGTGCGGGGAGTGCGGGGAGTGTTACAGTCAGTTGGCCCCTAGATGCCTTACCGATCGGTCAGGATTCTCGCGCGTGAGGAGCTATAGCACTCCCCGTGACTCCCCGTACTCCCCGTGAGATTCATGTGGGCGGATGTGTTTTTGGAAAATAAGGCGGGGGTATCCCACCCCCACCCCCCCGCGTCCCCCAGAAAACGAGGCCCTCCCCGCCCCCGGCGCCCCTCTCGAGCGGCGCCCTTCCCGAGAGGCTGTGAAGGCCAGCGTCCGCCCCTCAGACGCGCTCTCGAGGCTGGGTGGCCCTGACCCCCAGGAGCGCAGGCGGGCGCGTCCTGGGGCAACGTGGGGGCTCGGAGACGAGAGCTGTGGAGGGCCAGCGAGAGGCCCTTGACACGCCGCTAGCAACTGGCTAGTGTTGCGCAATGGTCCAGGCAGGACGCGAGTGCGTGGTGTGGGTGCGCATGACGGCGGAGGAGCGGCAATGGCTGCTCGAGCTCGCCGAGGCGCAGGGGATGACGGGGCCGCAGTGGGTGCGGTGGGTGGTGAGGAGGGAGCGGGGGGCGGAAGGGAAGGGGGGTTGGGGGGGGGGGTGGGGGGGGGGGGGGGGGGGGGGGGGGGGGGGGGGGGGCCGGGGGGGGGGGGGGGCGCAGGGGCATCTGAGGAAGAAGGTGGCACCGGCGGACGCTACAGCTGCTGCGGCGCGATCGCGTACGTAGACGGCTTGCCTGCGGCGCATGCGTCCGGATGTTCGATGGCCGCCAGAAGGGACGCCGCACGAGCAAGCCTCAAGGGCTTGCCAGCGCCTACCGCGCGCTGCGCTGAGTGCGGCGAAGAGCTGAGCGCATTAGGTCTCCTGCTTGGCGGACACGTGTGCAAGTGGCGGAAGCGAATAGAGGCGCTGGAGCGGCGCGTCAGCGAGTTGGAGGCTAAGAAATGACCGCCGATCTCGTCTTCTGGGACGCCCTCCAATCCTGGGGCCCGGGCGTCCAGCGACCCACCGGCGGCTGGGAAGTCATGGCCCGCCAGCTCGTGGAGATCACCGCGTCCGCCGGCTACGAGGTGCACGCGTACCGGCCCGCGCCCGCTGCGTTCGTCCACAACGTGCACTACTGGGACTCGCGCGTCGAGCACCCGCCCATGCGCGCCAAGTGTCTCGTGCTCGGGCGCAACACGCCGCGACCGGCGGGCATTCAAGCAGACCGCGTGCTCGTCGCTGCGGTGGACGATCCGCGCTTCGAGACCCATCAGGTTTCCGACGCAACCGTCGTGTGCCTCAGCGAGTGGCAGCGCGAGATGTTCGTGGCGCTGGGGCACCCGAGTACGCACGTGATCCCCAGCATGATCGACGACTGGATCTACGACCTGGCTCGCCTCGGGGTGAAGAAGCGCCAGGGCTCGTACGTCTGCGTCAACGCGTGGAACAAGGGCACGGACGCCACGCTGGCCCTGTGGCGCGACCTGTCGATGGTCGGCGAGCTCACGGTGGGCAGTCCGTATGGCGCGCCACCGGACGCTCTTGCGCGCTGCCGGCGCGTGGGGGCGAGGTGGATCGGGGAGCTTGGGCCGAGGCAGGTGGTACAGGCGCTGGCGGAGTCGGAAGCGGTGTTTCGGGTGTGCGAGCGGCCGGAGACGTTCGGGGTCACGGACGCTATCGCGGAGGTGGTGGGGACGAGGGTATACGGATACTTCCCCAACGGCTTCGGGGCCACGCTGGAGGTGCTGGAGAACAGCTTTACGGCGAGCGACCTGCCCACCTTCAGGCGCGCGCTCGAGCGAAGGGACAAGCACGATAGCGAGTTTCCGTGGAACACTCGGCGGGACTTGCGCGCGTCAACAATCATTCGGCAATGGTGGCAGCTAATGGGGTTAGGATGAGCCAGCTGTACATATTCCGCGCCGGCGATCGGGACGACTCGGATGGGGACAGGGTGAGGCGTGCCGTGGATAGGTGGAACGCCCACAAATCGGACGATGTTTACGGAACTTTCTCATCGGCATGGGCCAATGACGGTTATTGCACGCTGGAGCCGGCATCGCCTACGTTTGCGTCGAGGCTGGCATTTACAGATACAGGTGCGTTGCTAAGCGAACAGATCGAGCCTCCGGCCAGAGGCATTCTGTTCCGCCTGCCGGAGCATGTGTGTGGAGTCAGCCGAATAGAGCTGTGGATGCCGCCGCCGTTTGAGGGTCGGCCAGATTCGGAGCTTCAGTTTTGGTGCGGCGGAAAAACGTACGGACTCATCATACCGAAGCGGTTCGGCACCGAAATGTCACTCCTGTCCGATGACATGGACGTGGCCTACGACGAGGACGAGGACGGGCGTCCGTACGTGCGCGGGGGAGAAGATTTTACCATGGTCAGGCCGCAAGCGGAGGACGTCCGATTGATGAGCGTTGTAAGGCGCATATGCGCTGGACTACTGCTCTCCTACCTGGTCCCATCGATGCACGCAAAAAGGGGCCTTGCCCTGTCTGCGCACAAGCGACTTATGCGGGATCCTCCCAAGCATAGGGTCGCTGTATTGGGTCGACCTGCAGGACCAGGAGATGTCGACTTGGTCAGAGCGGTGCGTGAGTACATATCGTATGGCCGACGAACGTCCCCAACATTCCAGTATGTGGTGCGCGGACACTGGCGCAATCAGGCGCACGGACCAGGGCATACATTGCGGCGCCTGCAATGGATCGAGCCTTACTGGAAGGGTCCAGAAAAGGCGATCATACTGGCGCGATCACATCTAATAGGAGAGCGTAAT
>Ga0335069_10015979_pt1 | contig 10486 bp, 7 predicted proteins | sample Lox_Sample_11_FD_206714 | JGI IMG/M metagenome (GOLD analysis project Ga0335069, IMG submission 206714) | Soil microbial communities from Loxahatchee National Wildlife Refuge, Florida, United States - Lox_Sample_1.1 | ecosystem: Environmental > Terrestrial > Soil > Wetlands | place: USA: Florida...
GAGTGAAGAAACTCAGCCTTTGCTCTCCAAGTACAAGGACCGGATGGAGCTGTTCCCGAATTTCTTTTCCACCTTCGCCTCCTCTATCCATGCGAGGTTTGCTTCGTTCACCGGCTTGTATCCCGTGCAGGATTACAATGCCTTCACGCTCGAGCGCGTGCCGGTCAAAAGCATTTTCGAAATACTTCATGAAAATGGTTATTCCTGCTCCCTTTTTTATTCATCATTTCTCGACTTTACGGGATTCCGCAATTTCCTTGAGCAGCGCGGGCTCGACGAGATCTATGACGCCGACACCATGCCCGGTAAACGAACAACCGAACCGGTTGCCTGGGGCCTGCGCGAGGAGGAGACGCTCGGAGCGATGCGCGAACGAATCCGCCAATATCGTGCCAGCGGACAACGCTTTTTCATGACGTATGTTCCCGCAGCCCCGCATTATCCGTACGAGAAAGTGCCGCCGGCATTTCACAAATTCAAACCGGGAGAGATCGGCGACTATACGCCACTCTATCTGAACGAACTGCTGTACATGGATTGGGTTTTGGCTTCGCTTGTGGATCAATTGAAAGAGTCCGGCTTGCTCGAAAAGACCCTGGTCCTCATCACCGATGATCACGGGGAGTGGCTCGGCGCTAAAGGGAATCCTATCGGCCACGGTTGGTGGCTGACACCAGAACTGCTAAACGCTCCTTTGATCGTGATGGACCCAAGGAAGCCGCAGTATCACTTGAACAACACGATTGGCTCCCAGGTGGATTTGTTGCCGACGATGCTCGACTTGCTTTCGCTCCCGGTCCCCGCGGAGCAGCTTTACCAGGGTCGCTCATTGTATGCTCCCAATCGTAACCCACACCGGCGCGCATATCTCAATTCAATGCAGCAGTACGGCATTCTGGAAGGCAACCAATTGCGGTTGGGAGATCGTGAGCGCGAGCGGGAGCCAGGAGCCGCTGTTCTGTTGAGTACTTGCTCGATTTCCAACGAAGGCAGCCGCACTGTTTTCACGCCGGAAGTCCCGGCTCGTTCTGCCATCCCAATTGGCCAGTTTGACGATTTTCAAGCCAATCTGCTGCGAAATTATAAGTATTATTGCGAATCCTTCGCCAAAAAACGCGGGCCGTTGCTGACGCGCACTCCTTGATGCGGGTGTAACGGCTCCGGGTCGGTCTGCGCCGTTCGAAACTTTCTTCAGATTCGGGTGTTTCAATTCCATGGTTTGAGTGTCCTGATGCAAGACAGCCTTGAGACACGCAGTCCATAAGCAGGACAGTCGGCGCATCCGCCCAACAGCGGATTTCCTGGTCGGGTCAAGAACGGAAGGCCTGCCCATGAAGTTCCGGGTTGCTGAAATTGCGCAAATTTTGCTATTTTTAGGCTGCGGTTAGCAACGGGCAATACGTGAACAAGCATTGAACTAATAATAAACCGCCTGTTGCTTCGTTCACGCCGCAACCAAACACAGAAAGGTCAGTATGAAGAGAAGAACATCCCGCATGGGAGGTTTCACCCTGGTGGAAATCATGATCGTTGTGGCCATTATCGGCCTCTTGGCAGCGATCGCGATTCCCAACTTCGTGAAAGCACGCAACACGGCGCAAGCCACCGGCTGCATCAATAACCTGCGCCAAATCGATGGAGCCAAGCAAACCTGGGCGCTCGAAAAGGGTATGGGACCAGACGCTACGCCTGATGCTGACGCCATCAAGCCGTATATCAAGCTGGACAAGAACAACAATATCCCTGGTTGTCCCGCTCAAGGCACGTACAGCATCAACAGCGTCGGTACCTTGCCGACTTGCAGCCTGTCCACGCTGACCGGGTCCGGTCAGGTCCCCCACGTTATCCCGTAACCAGTTCGTTTACCTCTCAAGCCCGAAGCGCAAGCTTCGGGCTTTTTTTTGCCTTTTTTGACTGTCACTCGGATGCCTCAAAACAAGATGTCCAACCTTCGTGGATCGTTTGGCACTGCCCTTGCTAGTTTCGCCAGCACGGGCACAGCAGGCAATCCGTGAACGCGAATTGCACTTATCGTAACCCGCCTGCTGTTACGTTCACCCCGTGCGCAAAACAGAAAGTAGTTAACAACTGTATGAAAATCAGCACCTCGAAGAAATCAGGCTTCACCCTCGTGGAAATCATGATCGTTGTCGCGATCATCGGTTTGCTCGCCGCCATTGCGATTCCCAACTTCGTCAAGGCTCGTACCACCTCGCAGCAAAACGCTTGCATCAACAACCTCCGTCAGATGGACGGCGCGATCCAGCAATGGGCGCTTGAAAACAAGCAGTCCGCTGGCGCCAGCGTTTCGCTCGGCCAGATCAAGCCTTACATCAAGTTGAACTCGGCTGGCAACATTCCGGCCTGCCCGGCTGGCGGCTCCTATGCGGTCTCGACCGTGAATTCCAACCCGACCTGCACCATCTCGGGCCACGCTCTGCCGTAAGTTCTCTTTCTCTAACTTCAAGCCCGAAGCTTCGCTTCGGGCTTTTTTGTTTGTACCCGCCAGGTGTGCATTTCCAGGACAGCACCTTCCACTTCCTTGGGGCCGCCCCATCCGAGCAGAGCAATTTCGGTATCAGCCATCACCTTCCGAATGCTCTATCGTGAAGCTGGCATCCGCTTTGCTCACTCACCCGCAGCGGTTGCAGCAGGCGAAATCGTGAGCGAAAACTGCAATTATCATAATCCTGCCTGCTGCGTCGTTCACGCCGTGAAAGAACAGTACAGAAAGCAAGAAGCGACAAATATGAAAATTCAAAACAATAAAAAGTCGGGTTTCACACTGGTGGAAATCATGATCGTTGTGGCCATCATCGGCTTGTTGGCCGCCATTGCGATTCCCAACTTCGTTAAGGCTCGCACCACCTCGCAGCAAAACGCCTGCATCAACAACCTCCGTCAGATGGACGGCGCCATCCAGCAATGGGCGCTTGAAAACAAGCAGTCCGCTGGCGCCAGCGTTTCGCTCGGCCAGATCAAGCCTTACATCAAGATGGATTCAAACGGCAACATACCGGCTTGCCCTGCCGGCGGTTCCTATTCGGTCTCGACCGTGAATTCCAACCCGACCTGCAGCGTTTCCGGCCACGCGCTGCCTTAACGCTCCTTTACGCGATTACGCCCGGGGCGCAAGTCCCGGGCTTTTTTGTTTCTTTTCTGTTTTAAAAATTGGCATTCGGAGTGCTTTATTCTTAGACGCGGTTGCAACAGGCAATAACGTGAGCATCATGCATTCATTATAACTCGCCTGTTGCATGGCTCACCCCGCTTAGCAGAAAGGCAGTTTGTCAGCATGAAAATAAAATCAGCAGTTTCCCAGGGCTTCACCCTGATGGAAATCATGATAGTCGTAGCCATCATCGGTTTGCTCGCTTCCATCGCCATTCCCAGTTATGTAAAAGCTCGCGATAACTCCCAGCAAAACGCCTGCATCAATAATTTGCGCCAGATCGACGGCGCTTCCCAAACCTGGGCGCTCGAGAACAAAAGGACCTCTGGCGACCCTTACACACTTTCGGTGCTGTTGCCCTATTTGAAGCTGGATAGCACCGGCAACATCCCCGGCTGTCCCGCTGGTGGAAGTTACAGCCCGGGCTCTGCCGTGAGCAACGCTCCCACCTGTACTATTCCCAATCACGTGCTCCCGTAGGTTCCCTCCCTCACCGGATTTCACAGGCCTGCCGGGCTTTGTCTCGGCAGGCCATTTGTTTCTTGAACCCCGCGCCTTGCAACCACGGCTGTGCCGAAGACCAGCCGCGAGCGTAGCTGGACGCGAAACCCTAAGTCCCTGCGCCGCCAGGTTTCTTGACACAGGCATGTGCATCCAAAACGGCGCGGCTTTCTTGCGTCTCGATGAACATTTGTTTAAATCCTTCCCTGCCTGACTGTTGGGCAAGCAATTTGCTAGTCTGGAAAAACCGTTGTTCGGCACCAAGCCCGAATTATAATATACACGGTGCCATCGTCTATGGATGCTATACTGGAACTCAAGAATTTGCGGGTCGAGTTTAAAGCCCAGGCCGCGGGTCAGGACCGGAAAGTGGCAGTCAAAGACCTGAACCTGCGTGTCAACCCGGGCGAGGTGTTTGGTTTTTTGGGGCCGAACGGCGCTGGCAAAACCACTACCATGAATGTCCTGCTCGGCTTCGTCAATGCCACTGGTGGCGACGCCTTTTTGTTTGGTGTCAACGTCCGCGAACCCATCGCCCGGCAGCGCATCGGTTATCTCCCCGAGTTGACCTATTATTACAAGTTTCTCACGGCCGAAGAGATTTTGCGCTTCTACGCCAAAATTTTTGGCATTCCCCGCGCCGAGGCGGATCGCCGAATCGAGCGCCTTTTAAAGCTGGTGGAACTCGAAGGCGCCCGCCGGCGTCCTCTGAAAACCTATTCCAAAGGGATGCAGCAGCGCGTTGGTCTGGCTCAGGCGCTCATTAATGATCCCGATCTCCTGGTCCTGGATGAGCCTACCAGCGGTCTCGATCCGCTTGGCCGCATGAAAGTGCGCGAGATCATTCAGCGCCTCAAAGGTGAAGGCAAAACAGTTTTCTTCTCGTCCCATGAATTGGGCGAGGTCGAAACCATCTGCGATCGCGTCGCTATCATCAACCAGGGCGAGTTGAAAATCGAAGGCTCGGTCGCGCAGTTGGTGGCGCAACACAACGCCAACCTGGAACAGGTGTTTTTGAAGTATATTGGCTACCAGCCGGCGCAGAATTAATCAGCCATGAATACCGTTTTCGCTCTTTCGGGCGTTGTCATCAAAGAATTATATCGCCGGAAGGATTTTTACGTCCTCTTTGTCCTGACCGCCCTCATCACCCTCATGGTCGGCTCCGTCAGATTCTTCGATGATGATAAGATCATTCGCATCGTCAAAGAGGCCTCTCTCCTTCTGATCTGGATTTCCGCCCTGGTGATTGCGGTGGGAACCGCTGCCCGCCAAATCCCAGCCGAGCGCGAGAATCGCACCATTTTTCCCCTCCTCGCCAAACCGGTGACGCGTGCGCAAGTGCTTCTCGGGAAATTCGCCGGTTGCTGGTTTGCCGTCGGCCTGACCCTCGTGGTGTTCTATTTGTTTTTTGGCGTCGTGATCGGTTCGCGCGAGCATCATTGGCCGCTGGCGAATTATTTTCAGGTCATGTGGCTGCAATGGAGCATGCTGGGGATCGTCACCGCGCTGGTGTTGTTCGGCTCGCTGGTTTTCGCCGCGCCCTCTTCCAACTCCACTATTTGCCTCATCCTGGTTATAGGGATTTTGCTTCTGGGTGGCTATTTAAATCGCGTTGCGGCTCAACAACCCGGTCCGCTAGGCGCCCTCATTTACGGCATCTATTTCGTCATTCCCCATCTCGAGTGGTACGACTTGCGGAAGTTTGTCCAGTACGACCAGGGGTTGGTTCCCTGGTCGTACTGCCTGTTGGCGACACTCTATGCCGCGCTCTATGCGGCCTTGTTGCTCTTTGCCGCCTGGCTGGTGTTTCGGCGAAAAGCTCTCAACCTGTGAAACGGCTGACTTCCTGTTTGGTTCTGCTGTTGCTGTTCGCGGCGTGCTTCTCCGTCGGCACGCTGCTTCAGCCGCAAGCGGCCGCCTGGAGCCAGCACGGCCAGGACAGCGTCGTGCAAGTTCTCCTGGGTGATGGGCGTTGGCTGCTCGCCAATCATTTCTTTACCAAAGCCGACGTCTATTTCCACAGCGGCTACTATCCCACGATTTTCGATCGCAAGAATCCTCACCAGGAAAGTCACATGGCCGGCCACACTCATGAAGCCGGCGACCATGACGACGAGCTGGACTTTATGGGGCCGCCGCGGGACTGGATCGAGCGGTTTGGTCGTCACGCTATGATTACCAAACATACGCACCTGGAAAATGGCCAGGAACGCGAGATTCTCCCCTGGCTCAAAATCGCCGCGGACATCGACCCGCACATCGTCGAGACCTACACCGTCGCCGCCTATTGGCTGGCCAACCAGCTTCACAAGGTGCCGGAGGCCGAGCAGTTTTTGCGCGAAGGTTTGCGCGCCAATCCTGACAGTTACGAGATATTGTTCTCCCTCGGCCGTCTTTACTACGAAAATGATCACGATTCGGTTCGCGCCCGCAATGTCTGGCAACTCGCCTTGCGGCGATGGAAGGACCAGGAGGCGGCCGGCAGGAACCCCGAAAAATTCGGCCTCGAGGAAATCTCGGTCAACCTGGCGCGGCTCGAAGAAAACGAGCGGCATCTCGCCAAGGCCATCCAGTATTTCGAGCAGGCCAAAGCCGTCTCCCCGGCGCCGCAAAACCTGGCGCAGCAAATCGAGGATCTGAAACGCCAACTCGCGTCTGCGCCGCCCGGGACGCAGGCGCCGTGAACCTCCGGCCCGAACAGCTTGCCCGCAGGCTCCTGCTCCTGCTCGGCTTCCTGACCCTGCTCTGTTATCTGCCGGCTACCCGGCACAATTTCATAAATGTCGATGACCCGCTCTATATCCTCGAAAACCCTCACGTCACCACCGGACTGACCTGGTCCAATATCGCCTGGGCTTTTGGCGCCGGCTACGCCGGTAATTGGCATCCCCTGACTTGGATTTCTCACATGCTCGATTGCCAGCTCTTCGGGCTGAATCCGGCCGGACATCATTTCACCAGTGCTCTGCTGCATACCGCCAATACGCTGCTCCTTTTTCTCTGGCTTAGAATGGCCACCGGCCGGATGTGGCCGAGCCTGTTCGTCGCCGCCTTCTTCGGTTGGCATCCACTCCACGTCGAATCTGTAGCCTGGGCTTCCGAACGCAAAGACGTCCTCAGTACCTTTTTTTTCCTGCTAAGCCTGATGGCCTATACTCGCTATGTCACCAGGTCCAGGATTGCGGGCGAAGCCGCGCAAAAGGGAATTACCGGCCACACATTGCCGGCGGACTCCGGTCTGGACGGTTCACAATTCACGGATCACGGATCACGGATCACGGATCACGCATCGTTTTGGTACCTCCTCACCGTCGCCATCTTCGCCCTCGGCCTGATGTCCAAGCCCATGCTGGTGACCTTTCCATTTGTATTGCTGCTGCTCGATTACTGGCCCTTCCAACGTTTTGTTTTTCCCCGCCCGCCGGTCCGGTTGCTGCTCGAGAAGGTTCCTTTCCTGGCCCTCTCGCTGGCTGCCAGCGTGGTGACTTTTCGTGTCCAAAGCACCTGGGGAGCGGTTGCCACGATGCAATCCTTCCCGCTGCCATTGAGAATCGAAACCAGTCTCCACGCTTACGGTCAATATCTTCTCAAAACATTCTGGCCCGAGCACCTCGCCGCCATCTACGCCTACGCCCAACATCCCAATGTGCCTGCGGTGCTCGGCTCCGGCTTGCTGCTGCTCATCATCTCTGTCGCGGCTCTGTGGACCGCGCGACGGTTGCCTTTCTTTTTCACGGGTTGGTTCTGGTTCGTTGGAACGCTCGTGCCCGTCATTGGCCTGGTTCAAGTTGGCGGCCAGGCCATGGCCGACCGTTACATGTACATTCCCAGCATCGGGCTGTTCGCAGCCATTGTTTGGCTCGTGGATGCCTGGGTTGAACGTTCCCCTCAAAACACGCTGTTGCGCCTTCGCCCGGCCTTTTCTGTCCTGGCGTTCATCGCTCTGGCCGCCTGCCTGGTCCGCACCTCTTCCCAGCTCAAGTACTGGCAAAACAGCGAGATCCTTTTTCGCCACTCCCTTGCGGAAGCGCCGCAGAATTATTGCGCCTTTGGTAAATCGCTCGATGACCTGGGCAGAAAGGATGAAGCGTTCGCTGCCTACTCCGAGGCGCTCCGCCTCGCCCCTCACCTCGAGGAAGCCCGCTATAATCTCGCCACGCTATTGGCTGGCCGGGGCCAATTCGATGAGGCCATCACCAATTTCGAAATCGCGCTCCAGGACAATCCGCGCCACGCCGCCGCCTGGCATAACCTTGCCAGCACGCTCCTGAAAGCCGGCCGAATCCGCGAGGCCCGCGAATGTATGCTCCGCGCCGTTGACTTGAAACCTGACGATCCGCTTATCCATTGCGACCTCGGCACGCTCTTCCTCACCGAATCGGAATTCGACTCCGCCGCGGCTCAATTCTCCGAGGCGCTGCGCCTCAAGCCGGCTTACACCGAAGCCCTCATGAACCTGGCCGTCACGCTGCTTAAACAAGGCAAAACTAACGAGGCACTTGCTCATTTTTCCCAGGCCGTTCGCCTCGACCCCAACAACCCCGACGCTCGGTTCAACCTTGGTCTGGCGCTGCTCGAGCAAAACCGTCCCGCCGCCGCCGAACCCGAGTTCGCCGCCGGCCTGCGCCTGCGCCCGGATGAAACCCGTTTCCATTATCGCCTCGCCGTCGCTTTGGCCCGCCAGGAACGGACCAACGAAGCCATCGTCCAATACCGCGAGGCCCTTCGCTTGACACCCGATTTCCCCGAAGCCCGCAACGAATTGGCTGCTCTCCTGGCCGGCGAGCCCGACAAAGCTCATTAACCCGAGCTATGAACAGCTCTCTCCTTCGCTCGGAGCCTTCAAAAGCTCGTAGTCCCGGCTTTAGCCCGTCCGCGTCACTGTTCTCCCAAAACTCACGTTCGCCGCTGTCGGCCGTTCTTCAACCCTCCTCCTGGGGACTCCTCTTCGTTTTATTCTCCTACGCCCTGGCGGTCTTTCTCTCCTGGCGCAAATGGCCCGACCTGCTCGTTGACTTCGGAACACAACTCTATTTGCCCTGGCAGATGTCATCCGGAGCCGTGCTCTACCGCGATATCATGTATCTAACCGGCGGCCCGCTATCGCAGCATTATCACGCTCTCCTCTTTTCGCTTTTTGGTCCCTCGCTCCTGACCATCATCATCTCAAATCTCCTGATTGCGCTGGGATTGCTGGTCTTGCTCTACCGCCTTTTCCTCGTCAGTTCCGATGTCTGGACCGCGACCACGATTTGTGTGGGAATAGCGCTCGTGTTCGCCTGCAACCAATACAGCAACGTGGGAAACTTCAACTTCATCACGCCCTACTGCCACGAAGTTTGGCATGGATTGGTCCTGTCCATTGTTGCCATCTCCCTGCTCGCGCGATCCGCGCAACGCCGCGTGCGCCTGTCCTCCCCTTCCTCCTCTTCCTCTTCCTCTTCCTCTTCCTCCTCCTCTCTTTTGGCGTGGAAACCTCCCTTCGAATGTGTCTCCTCGACTTTTGCGCCAGAGCTTTCGAGCGCGGGCGCTGGAGTTTGCCTCGGCCTGGTGTTCATGACCAAGCCGGAGGTGTTTGCGGCTCTGCTGCTCGCCGTCGCCGCTGCGCTTCTCCTCGTCGCCGCGAACCGTGGCCTCCGCGCCGCCGCCAAAGGCGCGGCTTGGCTCCTTGCTGCCGCATTGCTTCCCTTGGCGGCATTTCTGCTCTGGTTTCATCGAGTCGAAAACTGGCATGACAGTTTCCGCTCCGTCGCCTTCGCCTGGGTCCCCTTGCTGAACAGCTCCGTCTCGCAACAGTTCTTCTACCGATGGTGTCTCGGACTGGATGCGCCCAGGTTTCATTTGCGCATGATGTTCAACCACCTCCTGGTCCTTTCCGCCGTTATCTGTGGCCTTGCCTTGATGCTCCGCCAGAAACTGAATACCACCGCCAAACGGCTCTCCGCCTTCGGCGCCTTGTCTCTGCTCCTCGCCCTCGCCACCGGATTCGACTGGGTCGATTGCGGCCGCTCGCTCCCCGTCCTCTCCCTGCTCACTTGCCTGACAGTTGGAACAGTGTTAACTCGAATACTCCGCGTCGAGCGCCGGCAGGCGCTTCCGCCTCCTCTCGGGCACAGGGTAGGGGATAGGTCAACGCCGATCTTCGACCCTCCCAATGAACCTCGCCCTCGTTCTCGTCGTCGTCCTCGTCCTCGATTTCTTGTGTTCCCCGAGGCGAAAACCAGCGGCGAAGAAGACCGCGACAAACCGCTTCACGACAACCAAAGCCGGTTCCAAATGGCCGTATTCCCCTTTCTTTGGTCCGTCTTTGCCCTCGCCCTCCTCGCCAAGCTCGGTCTTTACAGCCGCATCTGGCATTACGGATTTGTCCTGGCCATGCCTGCCTTCGTGGCCGCCATTTTTCTGCTCCTTTGGCTCCTTCCCCTCTGGCTGCACAGATTCAACGTCGACCGCCGTCTTTTTCGTCTCGCCATCACAGCGCTTTTGGCCGTCGGTTTCCTTCGTTTATTCGTCCAATCCCAGCAAAGCTACTCAGCCAAAACCGTTCCCATCGGTCACGGAAACGACATTGTCTTTGCTCCGTCCGCAGAAGCCGGCCCCACCACCGCTGCCGTCCGGACCGCTCTCGATTGGCTGGACAAAAATGCCTCCCCAAATGCTTCCCTCGCCGTCTTGCCCGAAGGCGTCATGCTTAATTATCTCAGCCGCCGTGTGAATCCCACCCGCTACCTGGTCTGGAACCCCGCGGAAATCTCTTCCTTCGGCCAGCAAACCATGACCGACGCTTTTCGCACTCATCCACCCGATTAC
>Ga0335069_10015980_pt1 | contig 10485 bp, 12 predicted proteins | sample Lox_Sample_11_FD_206714 | JGI IMG/M metagenome (GOLD analysis project Ga0335069, IMG submission 206714) | Soil microbial communities from Loxahatchee National Wildlife Refuge, Florida, United States - Lox_Sample_1.1 | ecosystem: Environmental > Terrestrial > Soil > Wetlands | place: USA...
GTGGTGGTGAAGGGAAGCCGCTTCGCGGTGGCCCGCCGCCGCCAGACGGTCGCGGATTTGGTGCGGCTCGAGACGATTTGGCCTTAGGCCGCCCCGCCCAAAGTTTACTTGCGATGGGCGTCGAAATTTCCTAAACTAAATCCTCGCTTCCCGAATCCTCCGGTGGTTTTCCATCCCGGGGCAGGAGTCTTCAATGTTCCGCGGCGCTTTTACGGCCCTCGTCACGCCTTTCAAAAACGGCCAGGTGGATTATTCCGCCCTGGAAGCCCTCATTGAGTCCCAAATCAGCCGGGGCATCGACGGCCTGGTGCCCTGCGGCACCACGGGCGAGTCGCCCACCCTGACCGAGAAGGAACACGACGACGTCATCGCCTTCACGGTGAAGGCCGTCAAGAAACGGGTGACCGTCATCGCCGGCACCGGCTCCAATTCCACCGACGAAGCCATCCGCTACACCCGCCACGCCAAGGAAGTGGGCGCGGACGCCGCGCTGTTGGCCTGCCCCTATTACAACAAGCCCAGCCAGAGGGGCCTCATCGCCCATTACAGCGCCGTGGCCCAGGCCGTCCCCATGCCGTTGGTGCTCTACAACGTCCCGGGCCGCACGGGCGTCAACTTGAACGCCGAAACCGTGGCCGAGCTTTCGCGCAACCCCCACATCGTGGGCGTGAAGGAGGCCAGCGGCAACCTCGAGCAGATGATCCGCATCCGCGCGCTTTGCGACCCGGACTTCGCCCTCATCTCGGGCGACGACACGCTGACGCTCCCCATCCTTTCCATCGGGGGGACGGCGGTCATCTCGGTGACCTCGCATCTCGTGCCGGGGGAAACCTCCCGCCAGGTCCACAGCTACCTGGACGGCAAGACCGACGAATCCAAGGAACTTTTCTTCAAGACCTATGACTTGGTGAAAACCGTCATGGGCGCCGAAGTGAATCCGGTGGGCATCAAGACCGCCTTGGCGCTTCGCGGCGAGATCGCCGAGGAATACCGCCTTCCCTTGGTCGCGGCTTCCGCCGAGTCCAAGGACGCCATCCGCAAGGCCCTGGACAAGGCCGGCCTGCTTACGCCCGCCGGGCGCCGCTGATGGCGCTTCGACTCGCGGTTTCCGGCGCCACCGGCCGGATGGGGCAGATGATTTTGGGGCTCGCCGCCAAGGACCCCCGCTTCGAGATCGTCGGCGCCCTGGAAAATTCCAACCATCCTTCCTTGGGAAAAAACCTGGGGGAAGTCCTGCCGTCCCTGGGGGCGCAAAAAGCCACGGTGGAATCCGACCCCGCCCAGTTCGCCCAAAAGCCCCAAGTCCTCATCGACTTCACCCAGCCCGCCGCCACGATGGGTTATTTGGAGAAGGCCCAGGCCCTGGGATTCGGCATGGTGGTGGGCACCACGGGCCTGTCGGACGCCGAGAAACAAAAAGTCCGGGCCGCCGGGGAAAAGGTGCCCCTGGTCATGGCCACCAACATGAGCCTGGGCATGAACCTGCTTTTCGCCCTGGTCGAGGAAGCCGCCGCCAAATTGGGTCCGGCCTATGACGCCGAGATCGTGGAAGCCCACCATCACTTCAAGAAGGACGCGCCCTCGGGCTCGGCCCTTTCGCTGGGTGAATCGGTGGCCCGGGCTTGGAAGGTGAGGCTTTCGGACGTCGCCACCCACGGCCGGGAGGGGTTGGTGGGGGAGCGCAAAGCCGGCACCATCGGGTTCCACGCCGTCCGGGGCGGGGACATCGTGGGCGACCACACGGTCATGCTGGTGGGCACCGGGGAACGGCTGGAACTGACCCATCGGGCCCAAAGCCGGGAAGCTTTCGCCCAGGGCGCGCTGGCCGCCGCCCATTTCCTGGGAAGCAAGTCCAAGGGTTTTTACGACATGCAAGACGTCCTGGGCCTCCGAGCCTCCAAGTAATTGCGGATCGCCAGGCTCCTCCACAACAACAAACCCCGCTGGGCCATGTTGCTGGACTCGGTGGACACCTACCGCTGTTTCGTCTCGGAGGAGCCCTGGCGGGACGCGACGCTGGACGCCAATTCCTACCCGCTGAAGCCGGGGAAACTTTTGGCGCCGGCCCTGCCCACCAAGATCGTGGCCGTGGGCCTCAACTACCAGGACCACATCCAGGAAATGAAGCACGACGCCCACGCCGATCCCGTCTTCTTCCTGAAGCCGCCCTCGTCCTTGTTGAATCCCGAAGGGAAAATCCTGTATCCTCCCTCCTCGAAAAGGGTGGATTACGAGGCCGAATTGGCCGTGGTGCTCAAGTCCCGCCTCAAAAACGCCTCGCCCCGGGAGGCCCTGGAAGCGGTCTGGGGTTTCACCTGCTGCAACGACGTGACCGCCCGGGACCTGCAGAAAGTGGACGGCCAATGGACCCGCGCCAAGGGTTTTGATTCCTTCTGCCCCTTGGGCCCTTGGCTCGTCACGGATTTCACCGAGAAGGACCAGCGGATCACGGCCCGGGTGAACGGGGAAGTCAGGCAGGACGCCAAGATTTCATCCCGGCTCTGGGCCACCGCCGAGCTTTTGTCCTTCGTGTCCAAGGTCATGACCCTGGAGCCGCTGGATGTCTTGACCACGGGGACGCCGTCCGGCATCGGGCCGATGAAAAGCGGCGATGTGGTGGAGGTCGAGGTGGAAGGGATCGGGATTTTGAGGAACACGATCCAATAAAGTCTGTGTAACCACAGATGCACACCGATGAACACTGATGTGTCAAAAACCAAAGATTCCGGGTTGTGGTTTAACCAATTGAAATTATTTACTTTTCATCTGTGTGTATCCCTGTGCATCTGTGGTTCCAAAGCATTGTCTTTAATCTAAAATCGGAGTTTTAAAATGGACTTCACGCCCGCTGATCGCCTGAAAAAACTGCCGCCCTACCTCTTCATCGAGATCGACAAGAAGAAAAAAGCCGCCATCGAGAAGGGCGTGGACATCATCAGCCTGGGGATCGGCGATCCCGACCTGGCCACCCCCGACTTCATCATCGAGGCCCTCTATAAGGCCGCCAAGGACAAGGCCAACCACCAATATCCCCTGGGCACGGGCCTGCCGAAGTTCCGCGAGGCCGTGGCCAAGTGGTACCAGCGCCGCTTCAACGTGTCGATCAACCCCGCCGACGAGGTGGTGGCCTTGATCGGCTCCAAGGAAGGCATCGGCCACCTGCCGGTGGGCGTGCTCAATCCCGGGGACGTCTGCCTGGTGCCTTCGCCGGGCTATCCGGTGTACCACGCGGGCACGCTTTTCGCGGGCGGCGAGTCCTACTTCATGCCTTTGCTCGAGAAGAACGGCTTCCTGCCGGACCTGGACGCCATCCCGGCGGACGTCCTGAAGCGCGCCAAGCTCATTTGGACCAACTCGCCCAACAACCCGACGTCCGCCCTGGCGGGGAAGGACTTCTACGCCAAGGTCATCGAGTTCGCCAAGAAGCACAACCTGATCGTGGCCAACGACGCCGCCTATACCGAGATTTATTACGACGGCAAGAAGCCCATCAGCTTCCTGGAACTGCCCGGCGCCAAGGAAGTCGGCGTGGAATTCCACTCGCTTTCCAAGACCTTCAACATGACGGGCTGGCGCGTGGGCTTCGCCGTGGGCAACAAGTCCGTGCTCAAGGCCCTGGCCGACGTGAAGGGCAATTTGGACTCGGGCGTCTTCAACCCCGTGCAGATCGCCGGCATCGCGGCCCTGGAAGCCCCGGACTCCGTCACCGAGGAGATCCGCAAGATCTACCAGGAACGCCGGGACGTCTTCGCGGCGGGCTTGAGGAAGCTCGGCTGGCAGTTCCAAGTGCCCGAGGCGGCCTTTTATTTCTGGGTGAAGGTGCCGGGCAAGCACACCTCCGCCGAGTGGTGCGGCAAACTCTTGGACGAGGCGGGCATCGTGGCCACGCCCGGCAACGGTTTCGGCGCCGAGGGCGAGGGTTATTTCCGCATGACCATCACGGTGGACAAGAAGCGCTTGGAAGAAGCCCTGCAAAGGCTCTCCAAGCTGAAATAACGTGGCTTACGCCTATTGGTCCTTGGGGTCCAACCTGGGCGACCGGGAAGGCTACTTGGCGAACGCCCGCCGGGCCTTCACGCTTCGCTTCGGCGGGGCCCGCTTTTCGCGCCTTTATGAAACCGAGCCCGTGGACGTCACGGACCAGCCCTGGTTTTTGAACCAGGTGGTGGAAGTGGAAAGCCTGGACAGCCCCGAAAGTCTGTTAGAATGGGCGCGGTCGCTGGAGGCGTCCCAGGGGCGCCAAAGGGTGGTCCCCAAGGGCCCCCGCACCCTGGACGTGGATCTTTTGCTTTACGGGGATTGGCTTAGGGCCGAAGGGGACCCCTTGATCCCGCATCCCCGGATGACCCAGCGGCGGCATGTGTTGGCGCCCTTGGCCGAGTTGGCGCCGGATTTAAAAATACCCGGGCTTTCCCTCACGGTGGCGCGAGCCCTGGAGCAGGTGAAGGACCCGGCCCAGGTACGAATCCATGTTGAACCATAACTACATCGCCATCGAGGGCCCCATCGGCGTGGGCAAGACCAGCCTGGCCGAGATCATTTCCAAGAAACTCAACGCGCGCTTGGTGCTGGAAGGGTTGGAAGACAACCCCTTCATCTCGGAATTTTACAAGGACATGTCCAAGCACGCCTTCCAAACCCAGCTTTACTTCCTCTTGTCCCGTTACCGGCAACAGCAGGACCTGTTGCAAAGCGACCTGTTCCAGCAGGGGCTCGTCAGCGACTATATCTTCGCCAAGGACCGGCTCTTCGCCAACCTCACCTTGGACGACAACGAACTCAAGCTTTACGACCAGATCCACAAGATCCTCAACAGCCAAGTCTTGAAGCCCGACCTGGTGGTCTACCTGCAGGCTTCCAACGAGGTGCTTTTAAAGCGCATCGCCATGCGGGGGCGCAAGTTCGAGTCCCACATCACGCCCGAGTACCTGACCGAGTTGAACCAGGCCTACAACTATTACTTTTTCCATTACCAGGAAACGCCCCTCATGGTGGTCAACACCAACGAGATCGACTTCGTCCACCGGGACGCGGACCTGGACGACCTGCTCAAGCACATGGGGAAGGTCACCAAGGGCACCCTTTACTATCAACCCGTCAGCGTGAGGCGGTAACCATGGAAAAACCCGTGACGGTCCTGGATTTCCAGGCCAAATGCGACCAAGGCGAGAAGCTGACCCTGGTGACCGCCTATGATTACGCCATGGCCCTGGCCGCCGACGCCTCGGGCGTGGACGCCATCCTGGTGGGTGACAGCCTTTCCATGACCATGCTGGGCCGCGATTCCACCCTCTCGGCCACCCTGGAAGAAATGGCACACCATTGCAAAGCCGTGGTCCGGGGCACGAAAAGGGCCCTGGTCATCGGCGATATGCCTTTCCTGTCGTACCAATTGGGCCCCGAGGAAGCCTTGGAAAACGCCGGATGGCTCATGGCCGAGACCGGCGTCAAGGCCGTGAAGCTGGAATGGTGCCCCCGGGCCGCCGAGATCACCGAGTTTTTGGTGGGCAACGGCGTGCCCGTGATGGGCCACGTGGGGTTCACGCCCCAGCATGTCCACCGTTTCGGCGGCTACAAGATGCAGGGCAAGGACAAGGCCTCGGCCAAGCACCTCTTGGCGGAAGCCAAGGCCTTGGAAGCCGCCGGCGCCTTCGGGGTGGTGCTGGAACTGGTCCCCGCCGAAGTGGCGGCCTCCATCACGAAGGCGCTTTCGATCCCCACCATCGGCATCGGGGCCGGTCCCCATTGCGACGGGCAGGTGCAGGTGCTGCATGACCTTTTGGGGCTCCTGCCGGACTTCCACCCCAAGCATTCCAAGGCTTACCTGAACCTGCACGAGGCCATCCGCGACGCCATCCGGCTCTATGCCGAAGAGGTCCGCAAAGGCCAATTCCCCAAAACCTGATCCAGGATCTTTTCTTCACCACCAAAACGCCAATTAAGGCTGATAATCTTTTGAAAAAAATTGAATTCCTTTGCGTCTTGGCGTCTTTGCGTGAGCGGTTTTTGTTGGTTTTCTTTTTAAAATAGTTACGAGGTTTTCATGAAAGTTATCCCCGAACCGAAGGCCATGCAGGCCCAGTCCCGCCTGTGGAAGCGCGCCGGGAAAAGCGTCGGTTTCGTGCCCACCATGGGCGCCCTGCATGAGGGCCACCTGGAACTGGTGCGCGCCGCCCGTAAGGCCAACGACCTGGTGGTGTCCTCCATCTACGTGAACCCGCTCCAGTTCGGGCCCCAGGAAGACTTCAAGCAATATCCCCGAACCTTGGAAGCCGACCTCGCGCTTTTAAAAAAAGAGAAAGTGGCGGCGGTCTTCACGCCCGGCGACGCCGTCATGTATCCCGAGGGTTTTTCCGCCCGGGTGAAGGTGACCGGGCCCCTGGTTTCCGGGCTCTGCGCGCCTTATCGCCCCGGCCATTTCGACGGCGTGGCCACCGTGGTGGTGAAGCTCCTGGGGGCGGTCATGCCCACCCGGCTTTACCTGGGGCAGAAGGACGCCCAACAGGCCCTGATGCTGCGCCAAGTGATCCAGGACATGAACCTGGATGTGGCGACGGTCATTTGCCCCATCGTGCGCGAGTTCGACGGGCTGGCCATGAGTTCCCGCAACACCCGGCTCACCCCCCCGGGACGGACCGCCGCGCCCGTGCTTTACCGGGCCTTGAAGGTGGGCAAGAGCCTCTTTGAGTTGGGGGAGCGGGACGCCGCCAAGGCGCTTTCGGAAATGAAAAAAGTGATCCGGGAAGAGAAAAGGGTGAAGCTCCAATACCTGGAAGCGGTGGAAACCGGATCGCTCCAACCCGTGAAGGAGTTAAAGGCGGGCACTTTGCTGGCTTTAGCCGCTTTTATCGACCAAGTGCGGCTTATTGACAATCTCATTCTCTAAGATTAAGTTAATCCCTCGTTACAAGACGGGAAAAGGCCCAGGATATGGGCTTTTCTTGAATAAGAATAAGTCATTGGCCTGCTGACGCCGGAAGCTGAAGGCACTTTGGCCTCCCGCGAAACCATTAACTTTAAGGCTAAAACCCCATGAGCCGCACTTTCGTCCGTTCCAAAATCCACCAGGCCACCGTGACCCAGACCGACCTTCGGTACGAGGGGAGCATCACGTTGGACCCCCAATTGCTCGAGGCGGCGGACATCGCCCCCTATGAGCAGGTGCACGTGTTGAACCTCAACACCGGGTCCCGGATCGAGACCTACGCCATCACGGGCAAGGCCGGATCGGGCATGGTCTGCCTGAACGGGGCCGCCGCCCGGCACGCCGAGGTGGGGGACCAGGTCATCATCCTGACCTATGAGAGCTTCGCGGGCCAAGCCCCCAAGGGTTACGCCCCCACGGTGGTGCATGTGACCGAGCGCAACAAGGTGAAGAAAGTCAAAAGGGGAGGCTGACCATGTCGCTCGACCTGTTTCTGGACGACGAGGAACTCAAAAAGCGCATCGCGGCGCTGAAGAAAGAGCGCAACGCCGTCATCCTGGCCCACAGCTACGAGCGGCCCGAGGTGCAGGACATCGCCGACTACACCGGCGACTCGCTGGAACTTTCCCGCCTGGCCGCCAAGACCGACGCCGACGTCATCGTCTTTTGCAGCGTCCATTTCATGGCCGAGACCGCCAAGATCCTCTCGCCGCAAAAGACCGTGCTCCTGCCGGCCCAAGAGGCCGGGTGCCCCCTGGCCGACATGATCACCCCGGATCAACTGCGCGCCGAGAAAGCCAAGCATCCCAATGCCGCCGTGGTGGCCTACGTGAATTGCTCGGCGGAGATCAAGTCCATGGCGGACGTCTGCTGCACCTCGGCCAACGCCGTGCAGGTGGTCAACGCCATGCCCCAGGACGAGATCCTCTTCGTGCCCGACCAGCACCTGGGACGCTGGGTGCAGACCCAGACCGACAAGAAACTCATCCTTTGGGCGGGTTGCTGCCCGACCCACCAGCGCATGAAGGCCAAGGACATCCTGGACCTCAAGCGGCAATACCCGGACGCCAAGGTGGTCATCCACCCCGAGAGCAACGAGGACATCTGCAACCTGGCCGACGCCATCCTGTCGACCTCCCAAATGCTGCGCTATTGCCAGGCCTCGGACGCCACGACCTTCATCATCGGCACCGAAATGGGCATGCTGCACCGCCTGCGCACGGCCATGCCGGACAAGACCTTCCTGCAGCCCAGCAAGGGGCTCATCTGCCCCAACATGAAGATGACCCAGTTGGAGGATGTTTACGAGTCCCTCAAGGAATTGAAATATCCCATCGAGATTCCCGAGCACATCCGCGTCAAGGCCTTGAAGGCCTTGGACGGGATGTTGGCGGTGGTGCCCACGAAGTGAGCGCCCGGCCGGGAGCCATGAAGCGGCGCCTGGGTTTGGTGGGTTGCGGGGCCATCGGTTCCACGGTCGCCCGGCTGCTGGAAAAACGCCGTTCGTCCTTCGTCGTCACGGGCCTATATGATGTCTCCCCGGCCCAAGCCCAAAAACTTTCCAAGCGCTTGAAAAGTCGCCCCCGGGTTTTCGATTCGCCTTCTGATTTGGTGGGTCACGTCGACTGGGTCCTGGAAGCCGCCTCGGTCAAGGCCGTTCCCGCGCTGGCCCGCATGGCCCTCCAACGCCGCAAACCCCTGGTGGCCATGAGCTCAGGGGGGGTGCTGGGCCACTTCGCCGAAATTTCCCGCTTGGCGGAAAAGTACCGCACGAAAGTTTACCTGCCGTCGGGCGCCCTGGCGGGGCTGGACGGCGTCCGGGCGGCCCGTCAATTGGGCAAAATCAACAAGATCACCATCACCTCCACCAAGCCGCCCCGGGGCTTCGCGGGCGCGCCGGGCCTGACTGCGGCCCAGAAAAAGGCCCTTTACAGCTCCCGGAAAGCTTTTTATCTTTATCAAGGCGACGTTTGGGGGGCGATCCGGCGTTTTCCCGCGAACGTCAACGTGAGCGCCACCCTGGCGCTGGCTTCGGGAAACCCAAAACTAGTCAAGGTCAAGGTCATGGCCGATCCGAAAGCGCGGTTGAACCAACACCAAGTGGAAGTGGCGGGGGCCTTCGGCCAATTGACGGCCGTCACCCGCAACCAACCCTCGGCGGAAAACCCCAAGACCAGCGCCTTGGCCATCCAGGCCGCCCTGGCCCTTTTCGAGCGGTTGGAGCGTTTCGTGGAGATCGGCAACTGATGGCCCAACCCGTCTTGCCCCCCGCCATCCGCTTTGAGAACCTCTCCAAGACCTATAAGACGGGTTTTTGGTTCAAGCCCAAGCTCACCCCGGCCTTGAAATCCCTCACGCTGGACGTCCATTCCCACCAAGCCTTCGGGCTGCTGGGCCTCAATGGCGCGGGCAAGACCACCACCTTGAAGGTGCTTTTGGGATTCGTTTATCCGGACGCGGGCCGGGTCGAGATTTTGGGCGGCCGCATCTCGGACCGCCGGGTGCGGGCCCAGATCGGCTATCTTTCCGAGCTTCCTTATTTCTCAAAACAACACTCAGGCCGCGAGCTCTTGTCCTATTTCGGCGCCTTGCACGGCCTTTCGGGAAAGGCCCTGGCCGCCCGGGTGGACGAGGTGTTGGAATTGGTGCGCATGACCAAACCCGCGGGGGAACGGTTGGCGGGCTATTCCAAGGGTATGCTCCAGCGCATCGGCATCGGCCAGGCCTTAATCGGCAAGCCCAAGCTCCTCATTTGCGACGAGCCTATGAGCGGGCTGGACCCGGTGGGCTACAAGGAAATGCGCGACATCTTCCTGGACCTCAAGAAGGCCGGGACCACGCTTTTCCTCAACACCCATATCCTGGACGAGGTGGAAAGGGTCTGCGACCGCATCGGGATCATGCATGAGGGCGTCTTGCGGGACGTGGCGCCCATCGCCCAGGTGCTGGCTTCCAAGGTGCCGGTGGATTACTGGATCGATGTGGACAAGTCCCAGGCCGGGAAGCTGGCCAAGACGCCGTTCCAAGCGTCCATCAAGGCCCACGGCGGATTCCAAATCCACGGCAACCAGCTCAATCCGACCCTGGCGAAACTCCAATCCAAGCGCGTCAAGATCGGGGCGGTGCGGCCCCTGGCCTCGGTGGTGGAGGCCTATTTCCTCAAGACCATCGGGATGACGGCCAAGTTCGATCCCGCCAAGGGGGCCGCGTGAACCGGATCCTCCAAGTGGCCTTTTTCACTTATCGGGAACTCATCCGCAGCAACATCCTGATCGTGCTCATCGTCTCCATCCTGGCCATCGGAAGCCTTTCGTTCCTGCTGTCGCTCTTAAGCTATGGGGACTCGCTGAAGATATTCACCGACCTGGGATTGGCGGGGGCCGAATTGGCCGGATGGATGGTGCTGCTCTTGGGGTTGGCGGTCACCTACAACACCGAAATGGACCAGAAGGCCATTTTCCTGCAATTGGCCAAGCCCGTGACCCGGGGGGAATACCTGATGGGAAGGGTGCTGGGGTTCTTCGCGGTGAACCTTTTGGTCGTCCTGGGCAACGCCCTTT
>Ga0335069_10015981_pt1 | contig 10485 bp, 10 predicted proteins | sample Lox_Sample_11_FD_206714 | JGI IMG/M metagenome (GOLD analysis project Ga0335069, IMG submission 206714) | Soil microbial communities from Loxahatchee National Wildlife Refuge, Florida, United States - Lox_Sample_1.1 | ecosystem: Environmental > Terrestrial > Soil > Wetlands | place: USA...
CCGTCGGATGATGTTCATCCGAAAACTCTGTCGAGCATTTTGCGACAAGCGGGATTAAACAAATGACAACTGCCAAGAAGAAGTACCTCGTCGTATATGAAGTCGGCAGCAATAACCTCAGCGGCTTCCTGCCGGACGTTCCGGGGGTTGTGTCGACTGCACCGAACCTCGAAATGATGCGGGTGAATATGCGAGAAGCCGTTGAGTTTCACCTGGATTCGTTGATCGCGGACGGGGACACGATTCCAGAACCTGCGACCACCAGCGTGGATTTTGCCCAGGAAGACCCTGAACACGGCGTCTTGTCGTGCATCGTGGAGTGGTTAGAAGTCTCGGTTCCGCAGATGCAGAGCGTGGCGTGAGTGCATCGAAGCGATAGGGGGCCTTCGACTCGTCGCTGCGCGCCCTCGCTCAGGATGACAACACAAGTTGGTTGTTCATAGAAATTGGTACCTCATAACTTGAACCTCGAAACTCATAACCCGAGACTGTTCCTCCGCATCGCCCAACTCGCACTCGTCGCCACGCTGGCGATGCTGTTCCTCGGCGCGGGCACCGACGCGCGCTTCGACAAGCTGGGGCACCAGCTCATGTGCGTCTGCGGATGCAACCAGGTGCTGCTGGAGTGCAACCACGTCGGGTGCCAGTACTCCGACCGCATGCGGCAGGAATTAACGGCCGGGCTTGAACGCGGCGACAGCGACTCGCTGGTGCTGCAAAGCTTCGTGCAGAAGTACGGCAACACGGTGCTGGCGGCGCCCACCTCGAGCGGCTTCAACGTGGTGGCCTGGATTACGCCGTTCGCTATTTTCATCATCGCTTGTGGCCTGACCGTCTGGATTGTGCGCGCATGGAAGGCGCGGACGCTGGCGCAACCGGTGGCGCGTCCGAACCTTTCGTCGGAAGAACTTGATGCGCTGCGCAAGAAGGCGCGGCAGGAAACGGAATTCTGATGTTGGCAATGCTTGCAGCGGCAGCGGGCACGCAGACGGCGTTCATTCTCCTCGGATGCGCGCTGTTTGCAGTGGCGCTTTTTGTGTACATCTTCTACGGCTCCGAGGACGTGGAGCGGGGCGAGGCCAAGACGCGGCTTAGCTATCTGGCCGAGCGCAAGGAAGCGACGTACGAGAACCTTCGCGATTTGAACTTCGAATACAAGGCCGGTAAGTTGAGCGAGGAAGATTACGCCATGCAGCGCGCTGCGCTGGAAGACGAAGCGGCGGCCATTTTGGCGGAGATGGAAGCGATCGAGGTGCAGCACAAGGCCCAGAGCAGGGGGAAGGCGTGAAGTTGGCTCCCCATCCCGTTGGTCGCGACCAGTTTCAGAACTGTCATCCCGAGCGCAGCGAGGGACCTGTTCTAAGAGCGAACCGCAGAGATGTACCCTCAGGGGCTAAAGCCCCATCGGTCCTGAAACCCGTTACGGCACGGCTGAAGCCGTGCCCCTTCAAAGCAGGCTTAATTGTCCTGCTGTTGAGCGCCAGCGCCCTCGCCCAGTCCATCACCGGCACGGTCACCAACGGCACGAACGGCAAGCCTGCGGCCGGGGATGATGTCGCGCTGATCGCGCTTTCGCAGGGCATGCAGGAGATTGGCAACACCAAGACTGATGCGCAGGGCAAGTTCTCGTTTCCCGCTCCGGCGGATCGCGCGCCACACATGGTGCGCGTAACGCACGAGGGCGTGAACTACTTTCCGCAGGGCGGGCCGTTGATGCCGGGCGCGACGACCGCCGCGGTCACGGTGTACGACTCGGCCAAGAAGATCGCTCCGCTGAATCAGACGGTCGAAGTCGATCGCATCCAGAGCGACGACGGGAAGACATTACAGGTCATCGTGCTGTTCGCGGTGCAGAATGCGTCGAACCCGCCACGGACGATGGACTCCGAGCACACCTTCGAGTTCATACTGCCCGCAGGAGCGGAGGTGGACTCCGGCACCGCGAAAGGCCCCGGCGGCCAGCCCATTCAAGCTCCTGCAACCGCGACTGGGCAGAAGAACACGTACGCCTTCGACTTCCCGCTGAAGCCGGGCGAGACGCAGTTCCAGGTCGCTTACCACCTGCCGTACAAGGGCGAGGCCAGTTTTTCGCCGAAGCCGCTCGCTGACGTGCAACACTTCGTTGTCATGCTGCCGAAGGGCATTAGCTTCTCGGCGAAAAACGCGCAGCAGTTCCAGACCATGCCCGACCAGTCGGGCGCGACCATCATGGTGGCGACCAACGTCAAGGCGGGGCAGGACTTGGCGTTCCACGTCGCGGGCAAAGGCATTTTCCAGGAGGAAGGACAGGAGCAGGCCGCGGGCGGAGAGAGTGGCGGCAGTGCGATGGGCGGCCAGGCCGCGAACGATAGCCGTCCCGGCGGCGGACTGGGCGCGCCGATTGACGCCCCCGATCCACTGCATGATTACCGCGCCGTCATTCTGGGAGCCTTCGCAGTGGTGCTGGTGATGGGCGGCTTCTACGTGGTCTCCAAATCGAATCAGCGCGCGCATGCCACGGTATCAGGCCCGCGAATTGATGGTCCCATCACGGGCGACCGCACGGCGGCGCTGCTCGAGGGGATTAAAGAAGAACTGTTTCAGTTGGAAGTCGAGCGCCAGCAGGGAAAGATCAGCCCCGATGCTTACGCGAAAGCGAAGGCCGCGCTCGATGAGACGATGAAGCGGGCGCTGGCGAGGAAGAGTAGCAAGTAGTTGCTCATGGCTAGTTGCTAGCTGCTCATTGCTTCACCCGCTGTGCCGAATGTGCAGTACGTCGCCGTCCTTCACCACGTAGTCTTTGCCCTCCAGGCGCAGCGTGCCGTGGGCGCGCGCGTTGGCTTCGGAGCCGGCTTCGAGCAACTGGTCCCAGTGAATCGTCTCGGCACGGATGAAGTGCTTGGCCAGATCGGTGTGAATGACACCGGCGGCTTCGACAGCTTTAGCACCGCGCTCGACAGTCCAGGCGCGGCACTCGTCTTCGCCGACGGTGAAGAACGAGATGAGGCCGAGCAGCTCATAGGTCTTGCGGACAAGGCGTACCAGGCCGCTTTCTTCCAGTCCATAGCTGGCGAGAAATTCCGCCGCGTCTTCGGGGCTCATCTCGGCCAGCTCGGCTTCGACTTTGGCGCAGACGGCGAGCGCTCCCGTGTTCGGCCGCGACGCAACTTCTTTCAACCCATGCTTCTCGATGGCTGATTCGAGGTCGGCGGCGAGCGTGCTCTCGCCAATGTTCAGCACGTAGAGAATGGGCTTCTCGCTGAGGAACATGAAGCCGCGCACGCGCTTCTTGTCCTCGGGTGTCATTTCCATCTCGCGCAGCGGGCGCTCGGTTTCGAGGTGGGCCTTCGCACGCTTCAGCAGCCCGTCTTCTTTCTCCAGCTCGGGCGAGCGCATCTTCTTCAGGTCTTTCTCCAGGCGCTCCAGCCGCTTCTCAACCTGGCCAAGGTCGGTAACGATGAGGTCAAAGTCGATGTTCTTGATGTCGCGCAGCGGGTCAATCGGCCCGACGTGTGGGATGGAAGGGTCGTCGAAGACGCGCACCACATGGGCGAGCGCATCCACGTTGCGCAGGTTGGCGGCGAAGGCGGTCTCCTTCAGCGCCTCCTGGCTGAGAGCGGCGACGTCGGCATACTCCACGCTGGCGTGTATCAGCTTGCGCGGGTTGTAGAGGGCGGCCAGGCGGTCAAGCCGGTCGTCGGGGACCTTTGCTACACCGAGATGCGCTTCGCGCGGATTGCCGTGCGCGCGTTGCGACACGTCCTGCCCGGTGAGCATGACGAAGAGCGATGTTTTGCCTACCTGCGGCAGGCCGATGATTCCGGTTTTCATAAAGAGCGTTGTCAGTTGTCAGTTAAACACGCCGCCAGCCACCAGTTGGGTATCGGGTGTCAGGCGTTAGCTATCGGACGAGCGATTCTTATCAGGACACAACTTTGAGTCGCGCCGAAAAGCACTTTATCTTGTCATTCCGAACGGACTTTTTCGAAGCGCCCCAGCGGATAAAGCCGGATTTCATTATGGCAGTTTGCGGCACGGCTGAAAGCTGCGCACTGATACGGAACACGTTCTGCACAGTCGTTCCCACCTAAAAAGGGGATGCCTCCAGGCATCCCCAGAACGTCACAACTGAACGACGAAGCTACTTCTTGAAGCGGCGCCAGAAGCCCAGCGACAGAGCCGAGGATCCGAGCAGCATAATCGTGCCCGGCTCGGGAACGGCGTTGTACTGCGCTGCCAGTGCGCTCTGCATGAAGGGAACGGTCCACCCGTTCTGGTCGAACGGATCGCTCGAATACGGTCCCGGATCGAAAGCCATGTAGTAGAACCAGCCTCCATTGTTGTAACCGCGGATCGCAGCGATGTCCGCCGGCTCGTCATCGTGGCCGAGCAGCAGCGTGTTCGCACCAGGCAGGAAGCTGAGCATGTGGAACGTGATGTTGCCGTTCTGGAAGCTGAAATCGGTGGGCATGAACTGCGTCGGTTGGAAGTTTCCGTCCTTGTGCCATGCGCCATCCGTATACCAACCGTTCTGCGTGTCGGTGATGTTGAAGTAGTTCGAGACCCACTGACGATAGGGGTCCCAGTTGCTGCCGCCGATCACGATCAGGTGTCCGCCGGAATTCAGAAAATTGGTGTAATCGTAGGCGTTATCAATTCCACCGTCTTCCGACAGGATGATCGTGTCGCCGGCTCCATAACTCGCAGGGTTCACGAACATGCTGTTAACGTCGGTGTACTGCACATTGAGTGTTTGCAGAGCTTGCGCGATGTAGGTTTGGGCCGTGCCGCCGAGAATCACGCTAGCGTTCGAGACGCTGGCGAAAAGCCCGACACAGGCCATGAGCACAAAAATGCGTATGCAAGTACGCTTCATCGTGGTTTCCTCCTGACGCCACCAAGCGGCTCCAGAGTAGCACGTTTTTCACATGACATAAACCAGAGCTATTCCCGAATTGGAACTAATGTTTTCAAGATCTTACGAGAGAACGGGGAGGGGGAATATCCCCAAAAATCGCGGGTTGAGTCACTCCCTTTAGGTCGGCAAGGTATTCCTCTGCCACCAGATCGACCTGCTGGTCGAAGCGGGTAAGAGTGGCCGCGCCGTGAATATCAAGAGGGCCAGTTCGTCTCGCCCCTGGGAAATGCGTCAGGCGGTGGAGTGAGAGTCCGCCAAGCGGGCGGCGCACGCGTGTTTTTAACGGAGCGTGGAGCTTCGTTCGGCTATCAACCAATCTCGTAGTGAACATGCGCTCGCTGGCCATCATGCGCGAGTTGGTGCCGGTCGTGTTCGACGCGACGCATTCGGTGCAACTGCCTTCGGCGGCGAGCTCGCAGCTCCTATCCAATCCGCCTCGCCATCACGTATACCAGCACCAGCCCGAGCAACATCACCGTGCCTTCCACGCGGGTTGACCACACATGCAGCCGGTTGAACTCAACGCGACGTGCGTCATCATGCGGCAGAGCGTCGATAAATCCCATCTCGTTGCGCAGCACGGCCATGCGCGGGGCCATGCCAAACATGCCTACGAGCGTAAGCGCGATCATGGCGTAAATCAGAAGGTTGCGCAGGGCGAACGGCTGTGCCGCGCCATCTACGACGCGCGCGTCAAGCATCGAGGCCATGGCGAAGACCACGCCGCAAGCCAGCCCCATCCAGTGCATGATTCCCAGGCTGCGATTCACCACATTTCCCGCAAGCTGTCGGGAAGGCAGGATGCCGGGATGAAACACCGTCGGGGCAAGCCCAAAGGCAAAGAAGATCAGCCCTCCTACCCACACAACCAGCGACAGCAGCATCAGGAAGCGCACCAGAGACATTCGAATCCTCGGGAGAATCTTTCATTGTAAACGCCGGTAGGGCACGACCGAGCGCGCTGTGACAGAAGTGCATCGACGACGCCGCGGCGCGTCTGCAGCGTAGACTAATCAAGATACGAACTCTAAATCTGCAACCTTAGTTCGAGCACTTAGATTGAGCGATCACTGCTTCCAAGTCGGCGATGTCACGATCGGCGGCGGACAATTGTTCCTCATCGCCGGACCGTGTGTCATCGAGAGCGAAGAGCACGCGCTGAAGATGGCCGAAGCCATCACCATGATCACGCGCGCGAAGAAGCTGCCCTACATCTTTAAGGCTTCGTATGACAAGGCGAATCGGACGTCGATCAGCAGCTTCCGCGGACCGGGGCTGAAGGAAGGCTTGCGTATTCTGCGTAAGGTCGGTGAAGCCGCCAAGGTGCCCGTGCTCACCGATGTACACGAAGCTGCCGATGTGCCGCGTGTCGCAGACGCGGTGGACGTGATCCAGATTCCTGCGTTCCTGTGTCGACAGACCGATCTTCTGGTAGCCGCCGGCAAGAGCGGGCGCGCAGTGAACATCAAGAAGGGACAGTTCGTGTCCCCGTGGGACATGCGCCACGCAGTCGAGAAAGTCCGCGAGGCGGGAGGTGAGCGCGTCTTTCTGACGGAACGCGGAGCTTCGTTCGGCTATAACAACCTCGTTGTCGATATGCGCTCGCTGGCCATCATGCGCGAGTTCGCACCCGTGGTGTTTGACGCGACACATTCCGTGCAATTGCCTTCAGCTGCGAAGGACGGTGATGGCCCGGCGCGAAGCGGCGGTCAACCGGAGTTCATTCCGTTGCTTTCTCGCGCGGCGGTGGCGGCCGGCGTTGACGGCGTTTTTTTAGAGGTCCACGATAATCCCGGGTGTGCCAAGTCCGATGGCGCAAATGCGCTGGATTTGAAGTTATTACCGGGAGTGTTGGATGAATTGTTGGCAATCCAACGTGCGTTAAGCGAATGAGCGCATCTGGAGCAATCGCAAGGGCTTAGCTCGTCACTCCAAACTGAATCGTCAGCCCTCCTTCAATGCTGGAAATGCGCTTTTGGCTGGCCGATTCCGCCGCTTTGACCGTAAAATGTTGGGAGGCTTGTGGGCCGTTGCTATCCTGAAGAAGACTAGTAGGCCGCAGCAGAATCCTGCCCAGCCGATTTACCCTGCGTGGTAAGACCGGCGCACAAAATCGAAGGAGTATTAATTTTGTCCAAGAAACGATATCTTTTTACGTCCGAATCGGTGACAGAAGGTCACCCGGACAAGATCGCTGATCAGATTTCTGACGCGATTCTTGATGCCTGCATCAAAGAGGATCCTTACAGCCGAGTCGCCTGTGAAACGCTGACCGCGACCGGGCTCGTCGTCATCGCTGGCGAAATCACCACTAAAGCTTACGTTGACTTCCAGACGCTGGTACGCGGGGTTGTTGCCTCCATCGGCTACGACAATGCGCTGTATGGCTTCGACTCCAACACCTGCGCGGTGATTTCGACTATCAACAAGCAGTCGGGCGACATCGCGATGGGCGTTGATACGGGTGGCGCCGGTGACCAGGGAATGATGTTCGGCTACGCCACGAACGAAAATGCCAAGTTCATGCCGACGCCGATCTTCCTGGCGCACAAGCTGACACAGCGGCTCAGCGAAGTGCGCAGGAACGGCGCGCTTCCCTACCTCCGGCCCGACGGCAAATCCCAAGTTACAATCGAATACGACGAGAACCACAAGCCCTTCCGTATTGATGCGGTAGTGATTTCGTCGCAGCACTCCGAGACGATTACGACCGAGGAGCTGCGCGCCGACATCCTGAAGCACGTGATTCAAGCTGCGCTGCCGGCGAACATGCTCGACGCCGATACGAAGTACCACATCAACCCGACCGGCCGCTTTGTTATCGGCGGGCCAATGGGCGACACGGGGCTGACCGGCCGCAAGATTATCGTGGACACCTACGGCGGCATGGGACGCCACGGCGGCGGCGCTTTCAGCGGCAAGGACCCGACCAAGGTGGATCGCTCGGCTTGCTACATGGCTCGGTACATCGCGAAGAATATTGTTGCCGCAGGGCTGGCGGACCGTTGCGAGGTGCAGTTGGCATACGCAATTGGCGTCGCCGATCCGGTCAGCGTGTTGGTCGATACCTTTGGGACCGCGAAGGTAGACGAAGGCAAGATTGCCGACCTGGTTCGCGCAAACTTCCAGCTCACTCCCAAGGGCATTATTGAGTCGCTGAACCTGCGGCGGCCGATTTATCGCAAGACCGCGGCCTATGGGCACTTCGGCCGTGATGACGCCGACTTCACCTGGGAGAAGACCGACAAGGCTGGCGCCCTGCGCGAGCAGGCGGGCTTGGCCGGCGAACAGCAGACGGCGAAGGCGGCGAAGTAGGCGTTTCATTTTGTCATTACGAGCGCCCGCTTTTGGCGCGAGGAATCTGCTCTCGGTCGGACGGAAACAGATCCCTTGCTTTCGCTCGTGATGACAACGAGAGCATCGCTTTCTACACCCGAGTGACTTGGCGCTTGCCGCTCGAAACTCGAAACTTGCAACTGCAAACTCTCTAGGAGCTTATGTCCACGACAACTGTACGCACGCCCGGCGACATCGCCAACGTTGAACTGGCCGATCTTGGCAAGAAGCGCATTGACTGGGCGAACCAGTCGATGAAAGTCCTGCAGATCATCCGCAAGGAGTTCATCAAGAACCAGCCGCTGAAGGGTATCCGTATTTCAGCGTGCCTGCACGTGACCGCGGAAACCGCGAACCTCGCGATAACGCTGCGGGACGGCGGCGCCGAAGTTGCGCTGTGCGCCTCGAACCCACTTTCGACGCAGGACGACGTGGCGGCTTGCCTGGTGCGCGACTATAACATCCCGGTATTTGCCATCAAGGGAGAGGACAACGAGACGTACTACCAGCACATCATGTCGGCGCTCGACCATAAGCCGCACATCACCATGGACGATGGCGCGGACCTGGTAAGCACTGCACTGACCAAGCGCACGGATGTGGTTGACGGCATCATCGCCGGCACCGAAGAGACGACGACCGGCGTTATCCGCCTGCGCGCGATGGCAAAGCACGGCGTGCTGAAGTACCCCATTATCGCCGTGAACGATGCGGACACGAAGCACCTGTTCGACAACCGTTACGGCACCGGACAATCCACGATTGACGGTATCGTGCGCGCAACCAATTTCCTGCTTGCCGGCGCCAAGTTCGTTGTGGCTGGCTATGGCTGGTGTGGCCGCGGCCTGGCCAGCCGCGCACGTGGCCTGGGCGCGGAGGTCATCATCACCGAGATTGATCCCACAAAGGCCATCGAAGCCGTTATGGATGGGTATCGTGTGATGAGCATGGACGAAGCCGCGAAAATCGGCGATGTCTTCTGCACCGTAACCGGCAACAAGAGCGTGCTGCGCAAAGAACACTTCGAAGTAATGAAGGACGGCGCGATTATTTCTAACTCCGGACACTTCAACGTCGAGATTGACATCCCGGCGCTGGAGAAGATGTCGTCGTCGAAGCGCACCACGCGCGGCTTCGTCGAGGAGTACTCCCTACGCGATGGGCGCAAGATCAATCTGCTGGGCGAGGGCCGCTTGATTAACCTGGCCTCCGCTGAGGGCCATCCGCCGTCCGTGATGGATATGAGCTTCGCCGACCAGGCGCTGTCAGTCGAGTACCTGGTCAAGAATCATGCTTCGCTCGAGAAGAAGGTATTCCCGGTTCCGGAAGAGCTCGACAAGCGGGTTGCTAAGCTGAAGCTCGAGTCGATGGGCATCAAGATTGACCGCCTCACTCCGGAGCAGGAAGAGTACCTGGCGAGCTGGAGCGAAGGAACATAACAGCTGTGGCTGGTGGTTGGCGGCCAGTGGCTAGAAAGAAACGTCGAAGGGCGGCTGTAATGCCGCCCTTTAGTCGTGTCAATCGAAAGGTATCACGGGTGCGGCCGCCTGTTTACCTCCGCCGCTCGCCCATGCGAGGACCAGCGCCACCGTGGAAACTCCCATCAGCGACAGCACGGAGGCGCGCCAGCCATCGGCGGCCCACATCCAGCCCGTTACCGTCGCTCCCAGGCTTCCGCCGATGTAGTAGCACGTTACGTACAGTCCGGCGGCTGAAGAGCGAGAACGCCCGGCAACGACTCCGGTCTGCACCGTTCCGATCGCCTGGAAGATGAACACCCCTGTCGAGAAAAGCGCCAACCCAACGATGATTACGGGAAGGTTCAGCACCATGGTGAGCGCCAGGCCGACGACGGCACAAGCGCATGCGAGAACGGCGGTGGCGCGGGTTCCGTAGCGGTCAAGGACCCGCCCTGAAAGCGGCGTGACGAAGAAGCCCAGGATGTATACGAAAAAAATGGCGCCTAGCTGTTCGGAGTTGAGATGAAAAGGTGGCCGCGCGAGATAAAAGTTCACGTAGGTGAAGGCACCTACGATCGCGAACAGCGCAGAAAATCCCACGCCGAATACGGCCAGCAGTCGGGGATGGCGCAGGTGCCGCAACGTTTCGAATAGCGAATGGCGGATGTTGGGCGCGCGCACGAAATGTGTTGCCTTTGGCAGGGTGGCGCGAACGCAAAAAGCTCCAGCAAGGTTGATCAGTCCAATGGTGAAGAAGGCACGCCGCCAGTCGTGATGATGCGCGATGAGCCC
>Ga0335069_10015982_pt1 | contig 10485 bp, 7 predicted proteins | sample Lox_Sample_11_FD_206714 | JGI IMG/M metagenome (GOLD analysis project Ga0335069, IMG submission 206714) | Soil microbial communities from Loxahatchee National Wildlife Refuge, Florida, United States - Lox_Sample_1.1 | ecosystem: Environmental > Terrestrial > Soil > Wetlands | place: USA: Florida...
TTCCTGCGCCAGTTGGGGAGGGATGAACGTGATCCCTTCCGGATCGCTCACCGCGACGTCGCCGGGCATCACCATAACGTGGCCAATACGGATAGGAACGTTGATGCCGATCAGCGTCGTGTCGCGCAGCGCCGAGGGGTCGACGCCGCGCACGAAGACATGCATACCTTTAATTTCGGAAATCCCCGTCTCGTCGCGCACGGCCCCGTCCACGACCAGACCGTTGTGGCTCTTGGTGAAGATAGCGGTGGAGAGATTGTCGCCCGCATAGGTGCCGTCCTTGATTTTCCCGAACAGGTCCACCACCAGAACGTCGCCAGGAGAGAGCATGTCGATGGGCCAGGAGTTCTGCGGACCGATGCGCCCCTCGTTTTTGCCCTGGTCATTGATGACGGCGTTCACGTCGGGGCGCTGGGGCATGAACACGGCGGTGAACACGCGACCCACCATACGGCCGCCCGCATTGATCTCATGCCAGCCGCCCTCGAATTGGAACTGGTAGCCATGCGACTGCAACACGCCCCAGGCTTCTTCCGCGTCAACATCCTTCAGGCCTTCCAGCACCGAGTCGGGCACCTTAGGGCGACCGTCCGGAAAGCGACCGCCCTTCCACTCGCGTGTCAGCGTGACGCGCTGCTCTTTCGAGAACATTCCCAATTGGGCAAACGTGGGTATGGCGCAAGAGAGAATCAGAGTGACTGCAAATGCCAGTCGAGCGGCAGATGTCATGGGCTCCCCTCCTGGGGTGAAGTCGGCATATTATGCCACCGGATATCGGCCTGAGACGAAGGAACTTCTCGTTCGTCCAATTCGTTTATAATACTGCGGTTGCTTGTTGGGCTGGCGTGACGCATTTCACTCTATAAGGACGACCGTGGTGGCCGCCCGAGGGGCGATCACTAAGGGTTGCCCCAAGACCTGCAAACGTCAAGGGAGCGTCCATGAGGTTTCAAATGGTGGTCTTAGCCTGTCTGATGGGGTTGTCAAGTTCGGCGCGCGCGGCGGACGGCTGGAAGGTCCCCGCGGTGACCAAAAAGCTTCCGAACGGGCTGGTAGTGGTTGTATCGGAGGACCACTCGGCCCCGACGTTCGGGCTGTGCATCTCTTACGGCATCGGCTTCCGGCTGGAGCCCGAGGGCCGTACGGGTTTTGCGCACCTGTTCGAACATATGATGTTTGAGGGTACCCCGAACACTCCGAAAGGCACGTTCGATCGCGTCGTGGAAGGCGGGGGTGGCGTCATCAACGGCGACACGCGGTACGACTTCACGGAGTACATCGACACGGCGCCCATTTCGGCGCTCGACCCGGTGCTGTGGCTCGAGGCCGACCGGCTGACGACGTTGGATTTTTCGCCCGCCAATCTTGATAACCAGCGGAAGGTGGTTGAGGAAGAAGTCCGCGTCAACGTCCTCAATCAACCTTACGGCAGCTTCTACTGGCTGGACCTGCCACAAAAGGCATTCGACAAGTTCCCCAACGCGCATAACTTCTACGGGGATTTTCAGGACCTGGACGCTGCGAAGATCGAAGACGTGCAGTACTTCTTCGAGCACTACTACGCGCCCAACAACGCCGTGCTGGCACTGGTGGGAGACATCAACGCCGAGGAAGCTTTCGCGAAAGTCGAGAAATACTTCGGCGGCATCCCTTCGCGTACGGTTCCTGCCAAGCCCGATGTTTCGGAGCCCGCCCAGACGGCGGAGCGGCACTTCGAGCAGACCGATAAGTTCGCCCAGGTGCCTGCCCTGGCGGTCGGCTACCGCATGCCGCCGCGCCAGTCTCACGATGCCGTGGTCGCTGCGGTGGTGGGAGAGTTGCTTCACAACGGGCAAGCGTCCGTCTTGTACCAGGCGTTGGTGAAGAAAGAGAAGGTGGCTCTGGAGGTGGATGGCGGACTCAATTGGCCGCTGGGGAACCCGTTTGAATACGACGGCCCCACGCTGCTGGTCTCCTTCCTGGTCTATCCGAGCAATGCGAAAGAGAAGGTCCTGCTGGACGCTTACGACGCTGCCATTCAGGGTCTTGCGACTCACGGGCCGAGCCCGGCGGAGCTTGAGAGGATTCGCGCCAAGATGGCTTCGGACTTGTACGGGCAGATGGAATTGCCCATTTATCGTGCTAGCGCGCTATCCCACGCCACGCTCTTCGATGGGACGCCCGACCGCATCAATCAGATCCCGACGGAACTGGCCAAGGTGACTCCGGAAGAAGTCAAAGCCTTCGCGAAAAAGTACCTGGTGAGTACCAATCGCACGGTCATCAACCGCGTACCCGCACCGGCCGCGCAACCGGCCAATGGAGGAGGCAGATAATGCACAAAATGATGATTCTCCCGCTGTTGATGCTCGTGTTTGCCGCGGCGATGGCAGGCGGCGAAAAAGAAAAGCCACTACCCAAAGGCTTGCCTCCTTATGGACCGCTCAAACCCTTCGTCGCCCCCCAGGTGACGGTCGAGAAGCTTTCGAACGGCCTGACGCTTTGGCTGGTGGCGCGTCCCGGCTTTCCCAAAGTTGCGATCACCCTGGCCGTTCGGGGCGGATATTCGGCGGACCCCAAGGATCTCCCCGGTGTGTCTGACTTGATCCTCGCGACAATCGACCAGGGAACCAAGACGCGCGATGCAAAACGAATTGCTCAGGACCTCCAGGCGGCCGGTGGCGATCTGAGCGGCGCCAGCGGTTCTGATTCGCTGGTACTCAGCACACAGGTGCTCGCCGGTAAGCTCGGCGCGGGACTCGATGTGCTGGCCGATGTCGTCCAGAATGCTACCTTCCCGGACGACGAAGTGGCGCTGGCCAAACGCAACCAAGCCGACGCCCTGCGCGCCCAGGAAGCTGATCCGGGATTTCTGGCCCGGCGTGCGGTGGCCAAGGCGATGTTCGGCAGCCATCCCTACAGCGTGATTTCCGCAACCCAGGAATCCATCGCCAAGACGACCGCGGCCACTCTGCGCAGCGAATACGCGCGGCGCTTTCGCCCGGACCAGGCGCTGCTGGTCGTTGTGGGAGATTTTGATGCTGTCCAATTCCGAGCCGGGGCCGACAAGCTTTTCGGAAAGTGGGCGAACCCCACCGGGCCCGCTGCCGAGGCGGCCGTTGCGCCCTCCGCGCCCAATCCCCACGCGGTTTTCGTTGTGGCGCGGCCTGATTCCGTGCAGACCACGTTGGAAATTGAAGGCTTCGGGCCCACTCGCCAGGAGGCCGATTACGCCGCGGCGGAAGTGGCCAACGCCCTGTACGGCGGGATGTTTGGGAGCCGCCTGATCAACAACATTCGCGAGGATAAGGGCTACACCTACTCGCCGGGGTCGGGCCTTCAGGCGCGCCGCGCCATCGGGGTGCTCTCGACGCGCGCCGACGTTCGCAACGCCGTCACCGGCGCGAGCCTGAACGAAATCAGCTATGAGCTGAACCGCATGGCGACCACCGCTCCTGGTGACGATGAACTGGCGCGCGCGCAGCGTTTTCTGGTGGGGTTACAAGCCATTCGCCTTCAGTCCGCGGCCTCCGTGGCGGGGCAACTGGCGAATCTGTGGATTCAGGGACTGCCGCCGGAAACGTTGGGAGAAGAAGCCGCCCGGATTCCGAAGGTGACGGTCGCCGACGTCGAGGCCGTGGGGCGCAAGTATTTTCCCTTCTCTCGCCAGACCATCGTGGTGGTGGGCGTCGAGAAGGAAATCCAGGAGCAGTTCGCACCTTTCGGCTTGGACGTGAAGCCCGCTCTCTAGGGGAGGCGCCGGCGCAAGCCTCCGCTCGCGCCTCGACCGCGCGACCTCAGTGGCTCGTGGCCGGTTCTGGAGCGGAGGGCACCGCTACTTTGGGCGCGGGCCGTGTCAGCGGCTCCTCGGGCATCACGATCCAGGCGATGATGTATCCGAGGACTCCCCACCCTGCGAAGAAGACAAGCATCAGCCAGAGAATTCGCACCAGAGTGGGGTCGAGGTCGAGATAGTCAGCAAAACCGCCGCACACACCGGCGATCTTTCGGTCCGAGCGTGAGCGTGCCAGCTTCTTGGCGGGTGCCGGCGTTGCGGGTACGTGCAGCGCCGTGCCGCAATGGCAGCAGAAATTCACCCTCTGTGTATATTCCTTTCCACACTGGGGACAGAACATGGCTTCACCTCGCCGCGGAAGACCGCTCTCTGAGACATGATACGCTGGGTGAACGCGAAAAGTTCCGTGGCTCTTGTGCCCCTGTTGTTGGCGGGATGATGGATGACTTGATATCCAAAGGATTTCAGGGGTTTCTCGCGTTTTTGCGGTAAGATGCGGCCACCAGGAAGAAGCGAACGAGGCAGCAGCGTTCGCTGGCGCGCTTGAGGAATCTCCCTCATGGTCTGGCGATCACGAAGACCGTTGACAGTCTTTCTGCATGGGTCATCACTGCGCCGGCAAGTGGCCTTCAGTCTGGCGCTGGTGCGGCTGATTCTGGTCCCGGTGATTTTCCTGGCGGTCTACTACCTTTTTGCGATGCATTCGATTGTGGACCGCATCGTCAGTGTCGATGCTCCGGTAGCGACGAACGCTGAGCACGCCGCCATTGAGATGCTTAACGCCCGGCGTGCGGAACGCGACTACTTCCTGCTCCACGACCCTGGTGACGTCGAGACGAGCCGCGGACACCTGCGTCAGGTCGAGCAAACTGTGCGAACTTGCCGGGCTCTGCAGCCCGACGAGCGAGCAACTTTCGACGAGCTGGACGAGCAGATCAGGACTTACCGGGAGAACCTGGACCGGGCCGTGGAACGTCTGGGAAAAAGCAATTTGCCGCCCATTGATAGCCTCCGGCAGGTAGTGCGCACCTATCAGAGGGATTTGGACGAGGTCCTGGCGCACTCCGGCCATGAGAGCCGGGCGCAACTTACCGAGACGCTACGAGCACGCATCGGCTCGTTCGATGCTGAAGTGGCGGCCAGGGTGGAAACGGACGATCCGGAACTTCGCCAGACCTCCCTTAATCTCTCCGCGACCAGCCAGCGCATCATCGACCTCGCGAACGATCTGGAAAGCCGCAGTTGGCAGCGCGTTGAACGTGACCACGAGCACGCACGCGCCTTGCTGTTTCGTGCGGAGTGGATTGGCGGCATCATCTCCGCCATCACTCTGCTGGTCAGCATCTGGGTCAGTTTCACGCTTCCGCGCGCCGTGGCCAAGCCTCTGGATGATTTGCGGGCCGCAGTCGACCACGCGGCCGCGGGGAATTACGAAATTGAGTTTGAAGTCCAAGGCAAAGGCGAAGTTGTCGAACTGGCCGCCAGCGTGCGCAACTTGATCGCCCACCTGCGCGAGAAACACCCCAACTCAACCCCGAGCTCCTCGTCTTGATTCGGCGTCCGCGCATACCTCTTGACGAATCCCTTTTTTCCCTTTATCTCTGATAGGCTACTCTGACTCAGGGAGTTCATGCAGCGAAGGAGATCATATGAAGGGCAAACCGGAGGTTCTGAAGGTTCTGCAGGAGATGCTCAAAGAGGAATTGGGCGCCATCAGCCAGTATTTCCTGCACGGTGAGATGTGCCAGAACTGGGGCTACAAGAAGCTCTACGAACACACGAAGAAAGAATCGATCAACGAGATGAAGCACGCTGAGGAACTCACGGAGCGCCTCCTGTTTCTCGAAGGGCACCCGAACCTTGGCGAACTCCCCAAGCTGAATATCGGGAAAGACGTGAAGGAGCAGTTCGAAAACGACTTGGTGCTCGAAAAGAACGCCGTCGCTGCCTACAACGAGGCCATCCTGGTGTGCCGCAAGGCCGGGGACCAGGCGTCTGCCGATTTGTTGCAGGAGATCCTCTCCGATGAGGAAGGACACGTAGACTTCCTCGAAGAGCAACTCGGCCTTATCAAGGAAATCGGGATTCAGAATTACCTGGCGCAGAAGGTATAAGCGAGCGCCCGCGCACCGTATTGGCAGTGGTGACGGCCGCCGCCGTACGGTGTATCCGCGTGAGGGCTGCACTCTTGCGCGGAGTGTGGGACGAGCGCCGAAGGCGGCGAGTAGGTGCGGTGGGTCGTTGGCTGAATCGGCAGTACTTCCGTGGGGGGGGAGAAGAACCCAAGATGCGCAATGTGGTGATTATTGGTTCGGGGTGCGCGGGCCTTACCGCCGCCATCTATACGGCCCGCGCCAACCTGCAACCGCTGGTGATTCGCGGCGTCGAGGCGGGCGGCCAGTTGACGTTGACGACGCTGGTGGAGAACTTTCCGGGTTTCCCCGAGGGCGTGCAAGGGCCGGAACTGATCGAGTTGATGCAGAAGCAGGCGCGCGAGTTCGGAGCGGAATTCCGGGAGGGAAACGTGACGCGTGTGGATCTCTCCCGGCGCCCGTTTAAGCTCGAGTTGGACCAGGAGAGTATTGAAACCCGCACGCTGATCGTCGCTTCCGGCGCCTCCGCCAGGCTGCTGGGGCTCGATTCGGAGCGGAAGCTGCTGGGGCATGGCGTATCAACCTGCGCGACGTGCGATGGCTACTTCTTCCGCGGGAAAGAGGTGGCGGTGGTGGGCGGTGGCGATACGGCCGCCGAGGATGCGCTGTTCCTGACGCGCTACGCGACGCAGGTCAACATCGTGCATCGGCGTGACCAGTTGCGCGCCTCTAAGATCATGCAGGACCGGCTCAACCGCAACGAGAAGATCAAGTTCATTTGGAATTCCACCGTGAAGGAAATCCTGGATGCGGAAAAGCGTGAGGTCACGGGGATTAAGCTTCAGAATGTGAAGACGCAGGAAGAGGTGCTGAAGCCCCTGGACGGCGTCTTTATCGGGATCGGCCATGAGCCCAATACGAGCCTGTTTCGCGGGCAGCTTGAAACGGATGAACTTGGTTACCTGGTGACGCGCGAAGGCTCGAAGACCAACGTGCCGGGCGTCTTCGCTGCCGGCGACGTTAAAGACCGCGTTTATCGCCAGGCGATTACCGCAGCGGGTTCCGGCTGCATGGCGGCGATCGATGCGGAGAGATTCCTGGAGGCGGAACCCTGAACGGCGGGCGCAGCAAATGAGCGATGCCAAGATTTTTTTGCTAGCTGCGAAAAATTCCTCTTGCATTTAACGGGAGCGTAATGTAATCTCTCTGATTGCGAGTACGAACGTGGACCGAGTAGGGAGCACTTGAGTGATCTGGCGCGCCTAAGCGGTACACGTCGTCTTGTTCGAACTCCTTTGGAGGTGGGTACGCAAAAGGACTTCGGATAGGGGACTGAGGCAAGTGGGCCTAAGTTGAAGTAACCCTCCCGCCTGTTTCAAGCCCCGAAGCTCAAAGTGGTTTGACTTCTAGCCGCGTAGCGCGCCCAGTGCTTCGTGCGCGTGAGAGCGGATAGCGGCGTTACTCCGCGAGATTGCTGAGATTGGCTTCATGCTCTGGTATTGGATGGAACCAATCTGAGCAACCTGCGGCGCCGGAGTGTTCGGCACTAAAGGCTGCGAAGAGCCCCAAGGAGACGCGAGTTGGCCTTGGGTACTCGATGATCTTTGACAACTGAATAGTGTGGCGTCTACCTAGTAGAGCAGTTGTCAGTAGACAGTGGTCAGTTTTCAGTGGGAGTCGAAAGACCTTCACTGAGGCTGTAAGCTTGAAGCTGGCGGCTGCACTCCACGCGGGATTGGATCCGGGTGGAGGAAGAAAGGCGAATCTGCAAGACGATGCCGGGTATTGGGGCTCGGGGTTTGGGGCTAGGTTTTTTCTCCTAACTCCTGACTTCTGGTTTCTGACTCCTGGTATTGATGCGTTGAGCAGATTATATGGTCAAGCTACTAAGGGCGTACGGTGAATGCCTTGGCGCTAGACGGCGATGAAAGACGTGGCTACCTGCGATAAGCCTCGGGGAGGGGGAAGCACCCTTTGATCCGGGGATCTCTGAATGGGGGAACCCTGCCGGGCAAAACCCGGTAACGGCCCGCTGAATACATAGGCGGGCACGAGCCAACCCAGGGAAGTGAACCATCTCAGTACCTGGAGGAAAAGAAAACAATAGTGATTCCGCTAGTAGCGGCGAGCGAACGCGGAAGAGCCCAAACCCAGTCTTCCTTCGAGATCTCAGATTTGAAATTTGAGATTTCAAAGGAGGGCTGGGGGTTGTAGGGCGTGCGTCGGTGTAGAACCAGAGAGTTACCAATCCAGCGGCTAGTCGAACGGCTTGGAAAAGCTGGTCATAGAGTGTGATAACCACGTAGGCGAAAGCCGACTGGACTCTCACGCGCGTTCCTGAGTACCGCGGGGCACGAGAAACCCTGCGGGAATCCACGGGGACCATCCCGTAAGGCTAAACACGTTCTAGCGACCGATAGTGAACCAGTACCGCGAGGGAAAGGTGAAAAGCACCCCGGCGAGGGGAGTGAAAAGTACCTGAAACCGTATGCCTACAAGCAGTCGGAGGGCAACGCTTGCCGCAAGGCAAGCAAGCCTGACGGCGTGCCTATTGCATAATGAGCCGGCTAGTTATTGTCCGTCGCAAGGTTAAGCGATGATCCGTCGCAAGACGGGGAGTGAGCCGTAGCGAAAGCGAGTCTGAATAGGGCGTTCAGTGGCGGGCAATAGACGCGAAGCGGGATGATCTACCCTTGGTCAGGGTGAAAGCCGCGTAACAGCGGCCGGAGGCCCGAACCGGTGTTGGTTGAAAACAGCTCGGATGAACTGAGGGTAGGAGTGAAAGGCCAATCAAATTCCGTGATAGCTCGTTCTCCTCGAAATAGCTTTAGGGCTAGCCTCGGACGGTCACTCGCGGTGGTAGAGTACTCGATGGACTAGGGTCCGTTAACGGATACCGAATCCAACGAAACTCCGAATGCCGCGAAGTAGAGTCCGGGAGTCAGACAGCGGGGGCTAAGCTTCGTTGTCGAGAGGGAAATAGCCCAGATCGCCAGCTAAGGTCCCGAAGCAATGGCTAAGTGGGAAAGGAAGTGAAGTCGCTCAGACAGCCAGGAGGTTGGCTTAGAAGCAGCCATCCTTTAAAGAAAGCGTAACAGCTCACTGGTCGAGCGTCTTTGCGCCGATAATTCAACGGGGCTCAAGCCATTTACCGAAGCTGCGGATTTGCAGGCCCGCAAGGGTTTGCATCTGGTAGAGGAGCGTTGAATACAGTTTGAAGCGAGACCGCGAGGGCTCGTGGACGGTATTCAAGTGACCCTGCCGGCATAAGTAGCGATAACGGAGGTGGGAACCCTCCGCGCCGAAAGTCTAAGGTTTCCTGAGAAAGGTTAATCCGCTCAGGGTCAGTCGGTCCCTAAGGCGAGGCCGAAAGGCGTAGCTGATGGACAGCCGGTTAATATTCCGGCACTACGATTGGAACGTTATGACGATGCGGGGACGCAGGAGGCTAGCGGAGTCGTCTGATGGATGGCGATGTGCGCTTCAAGGAGGACCCGGCAGGAAAATCCACCGGGTCGGTTCAAAGCCAGCTCTGAGGAGTGAGCCGAAGGGTCCTAGACCCTGTAAAGTCCGCAATGTCACGCTGCCGAGAAAAGCCGCTAAGCAGTTCTGATCGCAACCGTACCTCAAACCGACACAGGTAGACGAGGTGAATATCCAAAGGCGCTTGAGAGAACACTCGTTAAGGAACTAGGCAAATTAACTCCGTAACTTCGGGAGAAGGAGTGCCCCGCTAGGGTTCATAGCCCGAGGGGGCCGCAGCGAATCGCGCTCTGCGACTGTTTAACAAAAACACAGGTCTCTGCAAAGTCGAATACGACGTATAGGGGCTGACGCCTGCCCGGTGCCGGAAGGTTAAAGGGAGAGGTCATGGGGAGCAATCCCCGGCAGCTTCGATCTGAAGCCCCGGTGAACGGCGGCCGTAACTATAACGGTCCTAAGGTAGCGAAATTCCTTGTCGGGTAAGTTCCGACCTGCACGAATGGCGTAACGATAGAGCGACTGTCGTGACGAGTGACTCAGCGAACTTGTAGTACCGGTGAAGATGCCGGTTTCCCGCACCTAGACGGAAAGACCCCGTGCACCTTTACTACACCCTAGCCTTGAACTATGGGGATGTCTGCGCAGGATAGGTGGGAGGCTTTGAACCTTGCTTTTCGGGGCAGGGGGAGCCAATGGTGAGATACCACCCTGATATTTCTGTGGTTCTAACCTCGGCCCGTAATCCGGGCCAGGAACATGGCTAGGCGGGTAGTTTGACTGGGGCGGTCGCCTCCCAAATTGTAACGGAGGCGCTCCATGGTTAGCTCAGGCTGTTTGGAAATCAGCCGACGAGTGCAAGGGCATAAGCTAGCCTGACTGCGAGACCAACAAGTCAAGCAGAGACGAAAGTCGGACCTAGTGATCCGGTGGTTCTGCATGGAAGGGCCATCGCTCAACGGATAAAAGGTACGCCGGGGATAACAGGCTGATCGCTGCCAAGAGTTCACATCGACGCAGCGGTTTGGCACCTCGATGTCGGCTCATCGCATCCTGGAGCTGTAGAAGGTTCCAAGGGTTAGGCTGTTCGCCTATTAAAGCGGTACGTGAGCTGGGTTCAGAACGTCGCGAGACAGT
>Ga0335069_10015984_pt1 | contig 10484 bp, 7 predicted proteins | sample Lox_Sample_11_FD_206714 | JGI IMG/M metagenome (GOLD analysis project Ga0335069, IMG submission 206714) | Soil microbial communities from Loxahatchee National Wildlife Refuge, Florida, United States - Lox_Sample_1.1 | ecosystem: Environmental > Terrestrial > Soil > Wetlands | place: USA: Florida...
TTCGGCCATCATCGGCACCGTGACCGGCCTGGTCACCCAGAGCGGCCGCACGACGGCGTTCATCCTGGCCAGCTTCGTCCAGGCCGATGTCATCAGTGTCAGTCGGGCGCTGCCGGTCGTGCCGTGGGCGAACGTCGGCTGCACGCTGATCATCTTCGTGGCGGTGCTGCTGATTCACCTGGTCGCACTCGTGATGCTCGGCATTGCCGGGGGCTGCATTGCGTTCGAACGGCCGCGGCTGTTCCTCGTGGCCGCGCACGCGGTGTTTAGCCTGGCGCTCGCGCTGTTCGGCCTGAAAATGATGTCCGCGGCCGCGCCGGCGACGGCCCGTCTCGAGGAATTGCCCCCCACCCACTAGCCTCGGGTGCGGCGACCGTGCGGCGGATGGCGACTCCAGCTTAGCGGGGTCCGGTGCCCATTGAGGACGACCCCCGGGGCGGCATCGTTTAGTCACGTTCCCGCGCCGCGTAGCGGACGCGCCGCCGGACCCGTCCAATCGCTCCTCAGGAAGGTCAAGACCTCCGCGCGGCTTGACCGTGGTCAAGGCCAACGGCGAGCGACAGGCCTAGCATCGCCGTCACCCTGACTTCGAAGGATGGCCGCCATGATCATCGCCGAACTGATGCAAGACCACCACAGGCGCTGCGATGCAGGATTCGCCGCGGCCGAGGATGCCGTTCGCCGTGCAGAATGGGCCACCGGGCGTTCCCTGCTCGAGGCCTTCGGCCGCGATCTGGAGGACCACTTCGCCACCGAGGAGGACGTGCTCTTCACCGCCTTCGAGCAGGCGACCGGGATGCGAGAAGGGCCGACGCAGATGATGTGCTACGAGCACGGCCAGATGCGCAACCTGTTGACGCAGATGGTCGCCGCCGCGGCGTCCGAGGACGGCGATGAGTTCGCCGGCGCCGCCGAAACGCTGCTCGTACTCATGCAGCAGCACAACGCCAAGGAGGAGCACATCCTCTATCCAATGTGCGACTCGGCGCTTAGTGCGGAGGCCGACGCGCTCAGCGAGGACTTGCGCCGGCGCCTGGCGGGCGGCGCTCGAACGACATGACGCCCTTTCGCACCATCGACGGCCGCGAACTGCCGCCACCGGCGCCCTTGGAACTGACCCTCGCCGCCCTGGAGGACATGCCCGTCGGCGAACACCTGCTCCTGCTCCTCTATTGCAGCCCGCAACCGCTGTTCAACTTCCTGCGGCGCAGCGGCTTTCAATGGACCGAGGAGATCGGGGAGGACGGAACGTACGCCATCCGCATCGTGCACGCGGATGCCCGCTGACCTGTCCCTGGACCAGGCGCCGCCGATCGGCGTGCCCTTTCGCTTCTTCCTGACGGCACCCTGGTTCGGTGTGGCCGCCGGACTGCTGCTCGTGTGGCAGGGCGCCGACCTGCTCGCATCGCGCTGGACGCCCGGCGCACTGGCCCTCACCCACCTGCTGGTGGCCGGGTTCATGTTGCAGGCCATGACAGGGGCCCTGTTTCAATTCGTGCCCGTGGCCGCGGGCGGCAACTTGTGGCGGGCCCAGGGCGTGGCGAGCCTCGTGCATCCGGCCTTTTCCGCTGGGGTCGCGCTGCTGTGCGTCGGATTTGTGTCTCCACGGCCCCATTGTCTGGAGGCGGCCGCGGTTCTCATGGCCTCGGCCGGCGCGCTGTTCGTCATCACGCTCGGGCGAGCCCTCACGACGACGCCCGCGCAGGGAGCCACGGTGGCCGGCTTGCGCGGCGCGGCCATCGGTCTCACCATCACCCTTGGGCTCGGTGCCCTCCTCGCCACAGGCCTCGCCACCGGCCAGGCCTGGCCGCTCATCGACGTGACGAACGTGCATGCGGCGTGGGGCCTCGGCGGCTGGGCACTGCTCTTGCTGTCGAGCGTCGCGATCATCGTCGTTCCGATGTTCCAGATGACGCCACCCTTCCCGCCCCGGGTGGCCAAGATCTTCCCTGGGCTGGTCATCGGATGCCTGGTTGTGTGGAGCGGTCGGCTGGGTGGCCTCGCCGAGGACACGGCGAATGCCGCCCTGCTCGCCCTCCTGGCCCTGGCCGCTGCATTCTGCGGAACCACGTTGCGTCTGCAGGCCAGACGGCGACGCAAGGTCAACGACCCAAATGTCCTGATGATGGGCAGTGCCATGATCACCGGCCTGGCCGCCGTCGCCCTTTGCGGGTGGCTGGTGGTCGGACTGCCGGGCAGCGACGACAATCGGCTGCACATGGCCGCCGGCGTGTTGTTCGTCGCTCCGTTCGTGTTCGCCATCAACGGCATGCTCTACAAGATCGTGCCGTTCCTGAACTGGCTGCATCTGAACCGGCTTGGCGGGCCGCGTGCGCTGCCGCCGAATATGAACCGGATGATCCCGGCCAAGGCGACGAGCCGACAGGCTGCCGCGCAAGTCGTTGCGTTCTCGCTGCTGCTTGCGAGCTGCCAGTGGTCCGCCTTGGCGCGGCCCGCCGGTGTGGCGCTCACTGTGTCCTTCGCGTGGCTCGGCTGGAATCTGACCTTCGCCGTTTGCACCTACCGCAGCTTTAGGAGGCGGATTCCGCCTGGTGTGATCGGTCCAGGCCGGTAGCTTGCCGAACGAGGAACCCGCCGTGCCCGGCCACCTATTTCGCCGATCGCAGACGCCCGCCACGAGGGAGGCCCCCGTCGCCCCATCGACCCCGCGGGGTCCGGCGTGCGGCCGGGACAAAGACCGTCAGGACCGACTGGAACGCGTAGGCTAGTGGGACCTGCCGTACACACGGCCGTCGAGTCCGAGACCCATTGCCATGAAGAATTCCTCAACCGAGCCGGCGACGGCCTCCTTTAACAACCTCGGCCTCAGTTCCACGGTTCTCGAGGCGCTTTCGGAGGTCGGCTACGAGTCGCCCTCCCCGATTCAGGCCGCCACGATTCCCGTGCTGCTCGCCGGCCAAGACATGCTCGGCCAGGCGCAGACCGGCACCGGCAAGACCGCCGCCTTCGCGCTGCCGATCCTGAGTCGCATCAAGATCCGAAGCGGTCCGCCGCAGGGAATCGTGCTCGTGCCGACCCGCGAGCTCGCGATCCAGGTCGCCGAGGCGTTCCAGCGTTACGCCTCCAAGATCAAGGGCTTCCACGTGCTTCCGATCTACGGCGGACAGAGCTACACACCGCAGCTGATGAGCCTGAAGCGCGGCGCCCACGTCGTGGTCGGTACCCCGGGCCGCGTGATGGACCACATCAAGCGCGGCACGCTGGACCTCGGAGGCGTCACCTGCCTGGTGCTCGATGAAGCCGATGAGATGTTGCAGATGGGCTTCGTCGATGACATCGAGTGGATCCTCGAGCAAACCCCGCCGACCCGGCAAGTCGCCTTGTTCTCCGCGACGCTCCCAAGCCCCATCCGTCGCATTGCGCAGAAGCACCTGCGCGAGCCGGTCGAGGTTACGATCACCAGCAAGACGAGCACCGCGGCAAATATCCGCCAGCGCTACTGGGTCGTGAGTGGGGTGCACAAGCTCGACGCCTTGACGCGGATCCTCGAGGCGGAACCCTTCGATGGCATGCTGGTATTCGCGCGCACGAAGCAATCGACCACCGAACTGGCCGAACGGCTCGAGGCGAGAGGCTTCGCCGTTGCGGCACTGAACGGCGACATGCAGCAGAGGGACCGCGAACGTACGGTGGCTCGGCTGAAGAGCGGCCAACTCGACATCCTGGTTGCGACGGACGTTGCCGCGCGCGGGCTGGATGTCGAGAGAATCAGCCACGTCGTGAACTATGACGTCCCCTACGACACTGAGTCCTACGTACACCGCATCGGGCGAACGGGACGCGCGGGACGCAGTGGGGAGGCGATCCTGTTCATCACGCCCCGCGAGCGCAACATGCTGCGCTACATCGAGCGGGCCACTCGCTCGCCCCTCGAGCCGATGGACCTGCCGACGGTCGCCGACGTCAACGAGCAGCGCGTGGCGCGCTTCAGGCAGCGCATTACGGAGGCGATCGCCGCCGGGCGGGCCGAGCCGTTCCGCAGCCTGATCGAGGAATTCGAGCGCGAGCACGATGTGCCGGCCATCGAGATTGCGGCCGCGCTCGCGAGCCTGCTGCAAGGTGGCAGCCCGCTGCTGCTCAAGGAGAAGGACCGCGACACCAGGGTCGAAGCCGATGAAGCGGTTGGAGCGCCCAGTCGGAAAGCGCCGCAGAGTCAGCAGCGTCTCGCGGAGGAAGACACCGAGACGTTTCGAATCGAGGTGGGTTATGCGCACGGGGTGAAGCCGGGCAACATCGTCGGTGCCATCGCCAACGTCGCCGGACTCGAGGGCTGGCAAATCGGACACGTCGACATCCGTCAGGACCACACCTTCGTCGGACTGCCGAAAGGCATGCCGGCTCTGGTCATGACTGAGCTCGCAAAGACGCGGGTGGCCGGACAGATGTTGTCGATCAGTCGTGCATCGCACGTTCCGCCGAAACCGCTGCGCAAGCCGCCGAAGCGCCCCCCGGCAAAGTCGCGTCGCAGCTAGCGGCGGCCCGCCGCACGCGCAGCAGAACCGTGCGGACGCTGGCGGGTTCGGATGTCTCGGCGATCCATTCGCAAACCCCGCAGCGGGTTATGACTCCAGACCCTGCGCCTCAAGGTACTCGTCGTAGGTACCGGTGAAGTCGACGAGCTTCCCGTTCGGCTGCAGCTCAATCATCCGGGTCGCAAGGTCGCCGACGAATTCCCGATCGTGCGAGACGAAGATGAGCGTGCCCAGGTATTTCTCGAGACCGATCTGCAGCGACTCGATGGTCTCCATGTCCATGTGGTTCGTCGGTTCATCGAGCAGCATGACATTGGGCCGGGTGAGCATCAGCTTGCCGTAGATCATGCGACCCTTCTCGCCACCGGACAGCACCGTGACCGGCTTCTTGACCTCATCGCCGGAGAAAAGCAGCCGCCCGAGCGTTGCGCGCACGAGCTGGTCATCGTCCGCCTTGCCGGTCCAGGTGGACATCCAGCTGAAGAGGTCCTGCCTCGCTTCGAACTCGGCCTGCGGGTCCTGGGGCATGTAGCCCACCTGCGCGTTCTCGACCCAGGTGATCCGTCCCCGGGTCGGGGTCAGATCACCCGCGAGGCACCGCATCAGCGTCGTCTTGCCAATGCCGTTCGGGCCGATGACGGCGACCCGCTGCCCGGCCTCGATCGTGAAGCTGAGGTCCGAGAACACATCGACGGCCGCGCCGGGGTAGCGAAAGCTGAGCCCCTCCACGGTCACCGCGGAGCGGTACAGCTTCTTGGCCTGCTCGAAACGGATGTAGGGGTACTGGCGCGAGGAGGGCTTGATTTCCTCGATCTTGATCTTCTCGATCTGGCGCCGCCGCGAGGTGGCCTGCCGTGCCTTGGATGCGTTGGCCGAGAACCGCCGCACGAACTCCTGCAGGTCGGAGATCTGCGCCTTGGCCTTGGCATTGGCGGATTCGACCCGCTGGCGGGCCTGTACGGACGCCAGCATGAAGTCATCGTAATTGCCCGGATAGACCGTGAGCTGCTGGTAGTCCAGGTCCGCAACGTGCGTGCACACCTGGTTCAGGAAGTGCCGGTCGTGGCTGATGATGACCATGGTGGCGTCGTAGTCGTTCAGCGCCCGCTCGAGCCAGCCGATCGAGTGAATGTCGAGATTGTTCGTGGGCTCGTCGAGCAGCAGGACGTCGGGCTGCGAAAACAGTGCCTGCGCCAGCAGCACGCGCAGCTTGAGGCCGGGCGGCACTTCGCGCATCGGTGAGTCGTGCTGCGACTGCTCGATGCCGGCGTCAATGAGGATGCTGCCGGCGCGCGCCTCGGCGGTGTAGCCGCCGTATTCCGCGAACTTGCCTTCCAGCTCCGCGGCTCTCATGTAGTCGTCTTCCGTTGCGTTCGGGTCCGAATAGATGCGGTCGCGCTCCTGCTTCGCGAGCCACATCTCCGCGTGGCCCTGCATCACCACGTCCAGAACGCGCTCGTCCTCGTATGCAAACTGATTCTGGTTGAGCTTTCCGAGCCGCATGCCGGTCTGCAGAACGACGTCGCCTGCGCTCGGCTCGAGCTCGCCGCCGAGAATCTTCATCAGGGTCGACTTGCCGCTACCGTTCGCCCCGATCAGCCCGTAGCGGTTCCCACCCGCGAACTTGACCGTCACGTGCTCGAACAGTGGTTTGGCGTCGAACTGAATGGCGAGGTTGGTGGTGGAAAGCATCGGCGTCCGGTGATGGCGGCGAGCACGATCCCCGGGGGGGTCGTGCCTGGTACGCTGCAGGGCAAGGGGTGAACGGCCGCGGTGGGCCGTGTCTGGGGGCGGGATTCTAGCCGACCGCGGACCCGGGTCAAGAACTTAGGGCTTTTGGCCTGCCGATGACTGCCCTGGGGAATCGCGTGCGAGGTGCACGAACCGGGTCAGGCGTGCTGATCCGCATCCGGGCAACCCGCGATCGACACCGGCCCGCGCGGCCGGCGCAGGCTCACGAGACGATCGGCAGGAAGGACCCCACCCCGGCGTTGAGGCCGTTAGGGCCCGAAGACCGCGGCCGTGCCGAGTTCCGCCTCAATCTCAAGCAGTCGGTTGTACTTCGCAATCCGCTCCGAGCGGCACGCCGACCCGGTCTTGATCTGGCCGCCACCCATGGCGACGGCGAAGTCCGCCATGAACGGGTCCTCGGTTTCGCCGGAGCGGTGGGAAATCACGAAGCGCCAGCCAGCCCGGCGGCAGAGGTGGATCGCTTCCATGGTCTCACTGACCGTGCCGATCTGGTTGAGCTTGATCAGGGCCGCATTGCAGGTCTTCTGGGCGATGCCCTGCGCGATGAATCTTGGGTTGGTGACGAGAATGTCGTCCCCTACGATCTGGATGCGATCGCCCATACGCGCCGTCATCTGCGCAAATCCCGCCCAGTCGTCCTCCGCGAGGCCGTCCTCGATGGAGATAATCGGAAAGCGTGCAATCCAGTTCGCGTAGAGCTCGATCATCTCTGCAGTCGACTTGCGACCCTGGCGGCTGCGCTCGAGGTTGTACCCCTCCTTGGAGCCAAATGAGGAGGCGGCCGGGTCGAGAGCGATCGAGGCGTCGACACCGGGCCGGTAGCCCGCGGCCTCGATGGCGCGCACGATGTATTCGCACGCCTCCTCGTTGCTGCCGAGCTGCGGAGCAAACCCACCTTCGTCCCCGACGGCGGTCGCAAGACCCTTCGCGTGCAGCAAGCCCTTTAACTGCTGAAAGGTCTCCGCACCGCATCGCAAGGCCTCTGCGAAGCAGTCGAAGCCGTGTGGCATGACCATGAATTCCTGGAAATCGAGGCTCGAGTCGGCGTGCTTGCCGCCGTTCAGCACGTTCATCATTGGTTGCGGAAGCCGCTTCGCGGCGGGACCGCCGAGGTAGGCGTAGAGCGGCAGGCCACAGGCACGGGCGGCGGCGACCGCGACCGCCTGGGACACGCCGAGGATGGCGTTGGCGCCGAGCGTTGCCTTGTTCGGCGTCCCGTCGAGCTCGATCATGGTGCGATCGATGAGTGCGAGCTGTGTCGCATCCATACCGGCCACCGCGGCGGCGATCGGGCCGTTCACGTTACCGACGGCGGTGAGCACGCCCTTGCCGCCGAATCGCATCGGGTCCTTGTCGCGCAGTTCGACGGCCTCGTTCTCGCCGGTCGAGGCACCTGAGGGAACCGAACTCGTACCGATCGTCCCATCGACGAGTCGGACGCTGACCCGCAGTGTCGGGGTGCCGCGGGAGTCGAGGATTTCCAGTGCGCGGATGGATTCAATTCGGGTGCTCATAAATAGCTGGCCTCGCGAGGCGGGCCCTGCGTCACGGTGGACGCTGGCCCAGGATTTGACTGTTGGTTGATGGCTTCGGCGCCGCAACTGCTCCGATGCACCGAAGTGCGCTCCTCCAGAACCGCCGCGCTCCCGGCCGAAGCTGTCGACGCGAAGCCGTCCCGGACGATGTGCGCCTATTAGACACCCGGTCGGGATTGAACGATGCCAATGGGCGCCTGTGGAAACCCGCAGTGGCGATCGGTGTTGGTGCTAGCTTCGTTACGTTATCGCGCGGCCGGCGCCGCAAGCGCCGGGACGCACCGTTTCCGGGCGCCCATCGGCCATGCGATCGGCCAAGCGCGACACTTACGGAGCGCCCATGATGGCGCGAGATGCCCGCCAATCGAGCGTCCCCGAAGTGGGCCGCGAAGCTACCGCAGGCTGTACCGCAGCGCGATCGATGCCGCACGGCCGGCAGTGTTATAGCCGTTGGCGAGCGCGTAGCGCCGATCGAGGGCATTGTCGAGCCGAGCGCTGAGCGACCACTGCGGGCTCAACAGGAGCCGACCGCGCAACGCAACCAGTACGTACCCGCCGTCGATCACGCCCCGGGCACCGGTCACCACATCGACGTCGGTGCGAGGACCCGCGTCGTAGACCTCGAGCCCAACATCGCCGCGTGTGAATCGGTAGGCCCCCGTCAAGGAGAAGCTTTGCTTGGCACGACGCTCGAGCTGGGTTTGTGTCGCGCCCGGTGAGAGATCCCGAGGATCCTGCAGGCTTCCCTCCGCGTGAATGGTCCACGGGTCGATACGCGCGTCCCAGACCAGCTGGACCCCACGGATCCGCGCCCGGTTGAGATTCTGGTTCTCGCCACCGTAAATGGAATTGGTCGGATCCGGGACGAAGACGATCAGATCGTTGATGGTGTTCTGGAACGCCGCCAGCGTGAGGTCCTGCTCCGGGTTGAGGCGGGCCTTGAGACCGACCTCGAAATTGCGTGAACTCTCAGGCTTGAGGTCCGGGGTGCCCCCGTAGCCAAAGCGATCGGTCGCCGTGGGCGCCCGGAATGCCGTGCCGGCTGAGCCGATGAACAGGAGGTTCGGGCTCAAGCGATAGCCGTACTCGGCGTTCCAGGTTGCGTGGTTGCCAAAGGCCGGATGCTCAACATCGCCCGCGGCGAGCAGCAGGCGATGGGGGCCACTCTCGATCTGGTCCTGGAGGTAATAGGTCTGCGTACTCGTCGCGACGGCATACCCGGTGCCGTAGCTCATCGCGTCCGTGCGCTCGTGCACGAGCATCAGGCCAAAGGTAATGCGCTGGTCGAGTCGGTCGCCTCCGAGCGTGACGTCGTTCTGCAGGTCGAGCGTGTCGCGACGCGTGAGGTCGTGGTCGTTGGTCGTCGGGTAACTGTACGGGTCGGCCTGATCCTGGCTGAGCTGGTCGATGACACGGCTCACGGTCAGACGTGCACGCCAAGCCTCGGTCAAGTTGCCGTTCGCATGAACCGCGAAGGCACTGTCGAAGAAATGCTCGCCGAGCGGGGTGAAGCCGGTGAAGGCCGTGTAGTCGCCGTTGTAGATGGGGTTCGCATACTCGCTCGCACCGGCGGCACGCCAGTAGAGGGCGCCCAGCTCGACCCCGTCGAGCGTGGTGGAACCGGTGAGAATGCCGGTGAGGTTCCGGTACGCGGCGTTCGTGGTATCCCCAACGAACGTCGGGAAACCCGTCGACTGCTGTCCGGCCAGTGCCGCACTGAGATGGCTCGACGGCGTCGCGTAAGTGCCATCGACGGCAAATTGACCCGTGTCGTAGCGTCCGTAGCCGAGCATCGCATCGAGGCCGGAGGACCCGGTCGAGCGCGTGATCAGGTTCACGACGCCACCGATGGCGTCCGTGCCGTAGATGGCGGACCGCGGGCCCTCGACGACCTCGATCCGCTCGAAGAGTTCCGGGGCCAGGTTCTGCAGCGGCGCTCCGCCCAGCGTTCCGGAATTGATGCGGACGCCGTCGATCATGACGATCGCATGATCGCTATTGGTACCACGGATGAATAGTGACAGCGGTTGCCCGGGGCCCCCGGTGCGGGCGACATCGAGTCCGGCGTGCTGCTGCAGCACCTCGCCCACATCCGTCGCGAGGGAGTTCTGCAGCGCGATGCGATCGATGAGCAGGACCGACTCCAGGGCTTCGTTGGCGCGCTGCGGGAGCCGCGTCGCGGTGACGATCACCTGATCCAACGCATCATCCGGCGGTGTGTCCGCCGCAAGCGCCGGCGTCATTGACACGAAACCGAGGAGTCCGACGCCCGGCAGCATCGGACGCAGAGACCAAGTGAGGGCCATCGAACGACTCCCGGCCACGCACGCCCGCGCGGCCCACTGAGGGGTTGCAAGGTCGCGGCGATGGGAGCGTGGGGGCGATGGCTGGCCGGCGCGGATCGGGCCGGGGCACCGCCCGATGCCCTCCGCACCGCGGTCAATATGCCAGGCCGGTCTCCGGACTCGTGAGTTGATGAGGGCCCATCTACCGGATCGCCTTCCCGTGCCTCAGCACAGTGGCTTCGTGATCCGGCCACACTCACTTACCGTTGCGGGGGCAGCACCGGAATTGGCCCGAGGGCCTCACCGGTTTCCCGTTTCACTCGACGCCGCGTGAGCTTCGTCGAGCACCTGACAACCGACTCAGTTTCCCAGTGGCTGGCCGGTCCGTCAACTCGTGGAGCGATATGAGAGAAAACGCG
>Ga0335069_10015985_pt1 | contig 10484 bp, 9 predicted proteins | sample Lox_Sample_11_FD_206714 | JGI IMG/M metagenome (GOLD analysis project Ga0335069, IMG submission 206714) | Soil microbial communities from Loxahatchee National Wildlife Refuge, Florida, United States - Lox_Sample_1.1 | ecosystem: Environmental > Terrestrial > Soil > Wetlands | place: USA: Florida...
TTCAGCGGGATTGGCGAGCCGCTCGAGATTCTCGAGCGTGCCCGCCGAGGGGATCACCCGCAAGGTCACGCCGTTGCGCGCAAGAATGTCCTTGTAGCGTTGCGCGGCCACCCAGAACGCGCCGCCCGCGGGGCCCGCCGAAATCGTGAGCGTGCTGGGCGGCGCTGGTTGAATGACGCGAAAGGCAACCCACAGCACCACGATGCCCGCGGTCAGGACGATGCCGATCGAGGTGGCAAGGTCGAGCCATGAGATCGCGATATAGCGCAGCCTATCGGGAGAATCCGGCTCTTGCGGCTCGTTCACAGACATGATTGGTTGTCCTGCATGATGAGTCGACAAGGGCGGCGCATTTACCCGCCCTTAGCCGCCCTTAGCCATCTTTGCCCGCTTTCACCTTTACCATCCACCGCTTGGCTGAACCGCCCGAACGATCACGCGCGTGCCCCGCTCCTTCACCCAAACCGGATGCAATACACCGGCGGCAGATGCGCCGAAATCAAACGCCAGCTTTCGCCACCATCGGCCGACGTCCATAGCGCGCCTGTCGTCGATCCCATCGCGAGACGGGTGCCGGAGTCGTCGATGGCTAGCCCGTGGCGGTACACGAGGTCATACGCCGGTGCAGCCGGCAGCCCTTTCGAGAAACGCTCGAACGTGCGCCCGCCGTCGCGCGTGCGTGTAACGACGAACTGGCCGCCAACCGGAATCCGGTACTGGTCTTTCACGGCCGGGACGAACCACGCGGTATCGGGCTCGCCCGGGTGAACCACGACCGCAAAACCGAAGCTCGAAGGCTGCGCCTCGATGCGCCGCCAGTGGGCCGCGCCATCTGTCGTGCGGAAGATTGCGCAGTGATGCTGCGTCCATAGCACGTCGGGATTAGCAGGGCATTGCACGACGCGGTGCGGGTCCTGCGCGTTGCCCTCACCGCGCCGCTCCGGCGGCATGTAATCGGCCTCCATGCCCTCGGCGCTCAGGCGCCAGGTTGCGCCGCCGTCGCCGGTTTGCCACACGCCGCCGCACGACACGCCAACCGTAACGTGCCGGCTGTCACGCGGATCGACCATCACCGAGTGGATGCCCGGCGCGTCGTAGCCGCCGCCAACCCATTCGCGGCGTTCGGCGCGATCCCACAGCGCGCGGTTGAGTGTCCAGGTGTCGCCGCCGTCGTCGGAGCGGAAAAGTCCGCCGGGTATCGTGCCGGCCCACAGCACGCCTGGCTCGTCCGGGCCACCGGTTTCGAGCGACCAGATCTGCTGGAGCGTCCAGGGCGCGCCCGGTCCCGGTCGCCCGGAAGCAGCGGCGCTCGCGCCCTCGCGCCCGTTCGCCGCTTCATCGGCTCGTGGCGCGTCGTCGGGTTGCGGCGGGTAGACGGGAACCGCGCACTCTTCCCAGCCCGTCGTGCCCGCGCGCCGGCGGTGCAACTTCACGCCGAAGTGCCCGAGATTGAGCGCGGCATACAGCGACCCGTCGCGCGGATCGGGCAGCACCATGCTCACCGGCTCGCCGATGAAATCGGGCTCGCCGAGCGTCCAGCCGCCCGCTCCATCGGGTTGCAGGACGAACAGGCCCTTGCGGGTTCCGACAAGCAACCGATCGCTCATCTCGCGTGTCTCCCATGCAAAGCTGTCGACTAGAGTTAATACTTTGCCACTTTGTCGATCCGGCGTTAGCGCTTCAGCGCTTACTCCGGTCCCACGCAACACGCTCTGGTCTCATGCGGATCTGTCGACCAGAGTTGGTGCTTCAGCGCTCACTCTGGTCCCATGCAAATCCCGTTTGCGGATGGTCCTCTCGCCGCGTCGCTGTGCCCCCTTATCCGCCCGAAAGCGCCTGCACGACATACACCCGGCTTTGGTCGCCGAGCGCATCCGAGAGATGTTGCCGGTCGCGCACGGGCCGGCCATCGACGAACACGGCCAGATGCTTTCGCAGCGCACCCTGATCGTCGAGGATGTAGCCGCGTAGTCGAGGCTGCGCGGCGAACACCGCTTCCAGCGCTTCGCCAAGCGTGCGCGCGTCTGTCTCGCGCTCGGGCGTCGCGACGTGCCGCTGAATCGAAGCTGCGAAGAAGAGGTGCGCCATGGCGAGGCGGCGGCGCGGAATTGGCCGCATCCGCTGGTTCTGTAGTTTAGGCGATCCGCCGCGCGCTTCGGGACATCGCCGCGCCTCCTGTGCCTCCCCAGCCTCGTGGCCCCACGCTGCGACGCAGCAAGTACGCGCCAGGCCTCGAGGCCACAGGAAGTGAAGTGCTCGCCTTTATCAGGGCGCGCTCCCTACGGCCCTCGTGGATTGACGATGCAAACCGGGTGCCGGAAGGCGCATGCGGTAAAGGGAGATCGCCTGTATCGTGAGCACGCAGACAATCGCGCCGCCATAAGCGGCCAGCAGGTTCCATCGCGTCAAGGTCAGGCTCAGCACGAAGAAGAACGAGGCGAAGCCCAGCAGTCCCGCCGCCATGCCGCGCATCAGTTGCTGTGTGGCTTCAGGGCCGGTCATGCGGTGAGCGAAAACCGCGAGGATGATCGCCATGAACGGGAACGACGCGAGCACGCCGCTCGCCTCGGGCCCGACGTAAGGGGCGATCAGCGTCACGCTAACCACGAGGCCGGCGATGAGCGCCATGCGCGAAGGCAAATCCCACCACGGCGGCGCGAGCTTCGCGGGTCGGGCGGGTTTGTCAGGAATGAGATTGAGCGCAAGCGTGATGGCCAGAATGGCGAGCAGATACAGGCCGTTTGCCGGCAGCGCGTTCCATTGCAGGAGAGCCGCCACCGCGGCAAACGTCGCGCCGGCGCCCACCAGGGCCACGGCCCACCCGCGCGGCGCGAGCCGGCAATAGACCACGCAAAAGGCCGCTTGTGCAGCCGTTGCGACGAGCGAGCCCGCCGTTGCCTGCGCAGCGAACGCCGGCCCATGTTCCAGCGACAGAAACACCGAAACCGGCCCCGACGTGAGCGGCAGCCCCACGAGCAAGCCGCCGACCGCTTCGCCCCAGCGGCGAGCGGCAAGACTGGCGGCCAACAGCAACAACGGTGTCACGACGAGCTTGAAAACCAGAAGATCCATGGCGAACAATATTCAACCTTCACGACTGTGCGGGCGGGGTAGCGGCACGCCCCGCGGATTGCTGCCCATATTGAAGGCCCCCAGCCCCGCTGACAAACCATTTGTCGTCATATAATGCGTGAGCAACACTCACACGTACTGACTCCATGTTCGACCGGCTTCCCCCTTTGCAAACCCTGCGCGCCTTCGAGGCAACCGGGCGGCTGATGAGCATGACGCTGGCGGCGCAGGAATTGCACGTCACCCACGGCGCGGTGAGCCGGCACATCAAGACGCTCGAAAACCATCTGGGCGTGGCGCTGTTCCAGCGCCTCACACGGCGGATCGTCCTCACCGAGGCGGGCGCCGAATTCCTGCTGGCGGTGACCCGCACGCTCGCTGAGCTGACGAAGGAATCCGATCGCCTGCGCGCCCACGACAATGTGACGCGCCTGAAGATCAACGCGAGCGTTTCGTTCGCGAACCGGTGGCTCGCGCCGCGGCTGTACCGGCTGAAAGCGCGCCATCCGGAGCTCGACGTGCACCTGGACGTGACCGACAAATACGCGGACCTGAACGACTCAGATGTGGATGTGGCCATACGTTACGGAAGCGGCCGCTATCCGCGCGTGCTCGCCGAGCGCATTCTGGAAGAGACCGTGACCCCGGTTTGCAGTCCTGAATATCGGGCGAAGATGGGGGGCATGGCCTCAGTGGCGAGCCTCGTCGGCTGCACCTTGCTGCACGAGGGCGGCATGCTGGCCAATTGGGAACAATGGTTTGCGCTCGCGGGAATGCGCGGCGTGCGCAGCGATCGCGGCCCGGCCTACAGTCACGGCAGCCTCGCCATCGAGGCGGCGATTCGCGGCGAAGGCGTGGCGCTCGGACGCAGCGTGATCGTGGCGGACGACATCGCCGCTGGCCGGCTCGTCGCGCCGTTTCCCGAGCTTCGCCTCGAATCCGAGCGCGGTCATGATCTCGTTTATCGTATCGGCAGCCGCGACGACCCCAAGGTGCGTGCCTTGCGAGACTGGCTCACCGAGGAAATCCGGCTGTTTCTCGGCGAGGCCAGTTGAGCGGGAGGCGAACGACTAGACTGCCGCCGCGACCGTGCGGCACGGCTCCACGGCGCGCAGCATGCAGTCCACCGCGAAGTCCACGTCGTCCTCAGTCGTGAAGCGACCGAGGCTTACGCGCACCGTGCGGCTTGCCGCATCCTCGCCGAGCCCGATTGCCGTGAGCACGTGCGAGGGCGTGCCGGCAGCCGAGTTGCAGGCCGAAGTCGAAGAAGTCGCGAGGTCGCCGGTCAGCAGGAACGGGAAGAAGCCCGGCAGATCGAACGTGAGGCTCAGCGTGTGGGGAATGCGCCGCGCGCGCGCACCGTTGAGCGTGACGCCCGGCACGGCAAGCACCTGCGCCAGCAGGCGTTCGCCAAGCCGCGCAATACGCTCGCTGTCCTCCTGCAGCGCATTGCGCGCAAGCTCGCAGGCCACACCCATGCCGACGATCTGGTGCGTGGCCAGCGTGCCCGAGCGCAGGCCGCGCTCGTGGCCGCCGCCATGCATCTGCGGCGCGATGCGCTCGAACGCCTCGCGGCTCACGTACAGCGCCCCGATACCCTTCGGCCCATAGACCTTGTGCGCCGACATCGACATGAGATCGATGCCCGCCGCTTTCACGTCGATGGGCGTCTTGCCGAGCGCCTGTGCCGCATCGACATGCAGCAGCGCGCCGGCCGCATGCACGACGCGCGCGATCGCCGCGATGTCCGTGAGCGTGCCGAGTTCGTTGTTCACCAGCATCAGCGAGACGAGCCCGGTGTCGGGGCGCAGCGCGGCCTCCACGGCCTGTGCGGTGATTTCGCCTTCGGCCGTCGGCGCGAGGCGCGTCACCGCCATGCCGCGCGCTTCGAGGCTCGTCATCGTATCGAGAATGGCCTTGTGCTCGAGCTGGCTCGTGATGAGATGGCGCCTTTCGGTTGCGCGATCCGCGTAGCCCTTCAGCGCGAGATTGTTCGACTCGGTCGCGCCGGAAGTCCAGACGATGTCGTGCGCGTCGGCACCAATGAGCGCGGCCACGTCCTTGCGCGCCTGCTCGACGAGCCGCCGCGCGCGCAGGCCCGCGCCATGCGAACTCGAGGCAGGATTGCCGAAGTCGCCCTCGATGCCAAGACAACCAAACATCGCCTTGATGACCCTCGGGTCCGCCGGGGTGGTCGCGGCATAGTCAAAGTAACGCAAATCGCCCTTCTCACTCATCTTCGTTTCTCGCACAACGGAATGCGGGCAATGCTACGCGTCGCGTGCTGGAAAATGGTTCCAAAAATAAGGCGGATTCTGGGAGGGGCGGAGTATCCATTTCTGCGTCACCAGCCTTTCGGAAAATAAATTTCCGATCAAGCTTGCGCGTGGCCGAGGCAGGCTTTTCGGTTCAGGCCCTTCGCCCCGCGCTCGTCTCGTGCCGCAACCAGGACATTTTCCGTCGCGCGAGGACAAATTCGTCCACCCCCGCATGCGCTTGCGCGCAGCTTCGACGCATTCACGCGCCCGCAGCCCGGACAATTTTGTCCACCCCGGCCGCGTGCGAGCGCTCGCGCGCCCCGCCGCACGCGGCTTGCGCACGGCGCGCGCGTTGGCACCGACCTTGCGTTTTGCGGCGCATGAACGTAGCTGGACGTCACCCAGGTGAACGGGACCCTTCGTTGCAGGATGTAGTGCGAGCCCTTGCCCGTTACCTGCGTGAGCATCCGCATGCAGGGGATAGCGTGGATGGCATCGCACAGTGGTGGCTCGACCTCACGCCGGCCTCGGTCGGTCTCGTCGAGCGCGCGCTCGACGTGCTGCAGCAGGCGGGTGTCGTCGTGGGCGCGCGCGCGCCCGATGGCCGCGTCCATTACCGCCGCCGCATGCCCGACGCGCAAACCGACGCCGCCGCAATCGAAGCGGAACTCGAGCGTCTTTGCCGCGCCCGCGCTTTGCCCGGCAACGCGCAGCCTCCGCCGCGACCATGACCGCGGGCGAACGCGCGGGCAAATGCACACCCAAACGCGCGGGCAAGCTCGCGCCCCGCGCACCGATGGCTCTCCCTCAACGTCTGCAAGGTAAGCATCATGGCGATGACCTACACCTACCCCGGCGTCTATATCGAGGAGCAGCAGAGCTCTTCGCATCCGATCACCGGCGTCCAGACCTCGATCGCGGCTTTCGTCGGCTATACGAACAGCGGCATCGACAATCGCGCGCAGCAGATCTTCAGCTTCGGCGACTTTGAGCGGCTCTATGGCGGCCTCGCCTCGAACAGCGAACTCAGCTACGCGGTGCAGCAGTTCTTCCAGAACGGTGGCGCGCAGGCCTGGGTCGTACGCACGCCTGCCACCTCGCTCGGCGCGGCGGCGGCGAAGGTGCAGTTCCAGTCGTTCACGTTCGAGGCGCTCAGCAGCGGCACGATCCCGAACGGCCAGTTGACGATCGACATCGACTACGTGGGCCTCACACCTGGCGGTCCGAGCCCCGGCGCCGCACCGAAGACGTTCAACCTGACCGTGACCGATCTCGCGGGGGGCACCGTCGAGAGCTTCCCGTCCGTCACCTACGACAACACGAAGAGCAACTGGGTGCAGAACATCGTCAACGACCCGGACAACGGCTCGCAGCTCGTGAAGATGGACACGCCGAGCACCGCCCAGCTCACCGCGATCGAGGCGCTCGCGAGTATCGCGCAGACCGGCTACGTGGGCACGGCGATCACGCCGTACTCGGTCTCGACCGACATTGGCGGCAACCTGCCGGGCGCGGTCACGCTGAATACCGGCAGCGCGACCGTGACAGGCAACGGCACGACGTTCAGCGCGCTGAAGTTCGGCCAGTCGATCCTCATAGCGGGCGACACGAGCAACACGGCCTGGCGCGTGCTCTCCATCGGCGGCGACACCACACTCACGCTCACGCAAAACTACACGGGCCCGAGCGTGACCAATTCCGCGTTCACGCTCGCGGGCCCCGTCGCGACGAAAGACTACGGCTTCACACTGAGCACGGCCAATCCGACAACCGCGCCGGCCGGCCTGCCGCTCACGGTCAAGATCTTCCCCAACAACTCGGCGGTGCCCACCTCGTTGAGCGGCCTCGCCACGCAAATCCAGCAGGCCATCAACGCCGCGCTCACGGTGCAGATGCCGGGCGCGGTCGTGCTGGTGGGCGTGACGCAGTTGCCCGCCAACCCCGCCACCCAGGCGCTGCGCCTGAACGCGCTCTTGCCAGGCTACCCCGACGCCGTGATCTCGATTGCCGACCCGGCCTCGCCGCTCAACACCTGTGTGGCCCTGCTCGGCCTCACCGGCGGCAGCGCGAGCGCCAACGCCGCGCACTATGCGCTCGGCACCGGCAACAGCAACTGGGGCCAGCAAACGAGTTCGTCCGAAGGCGTCGACTTTGTCTCGCCGGCCACGACGGGCTTGCCCGCAACGGCCGACCTGATCGGCGACGAGGCGAGCTTCACCGGCATCTACGCGCTCGAAAAGGTCGATCTGTTCAACCTGCTTTGCATCCCCGAGGCCACGCGCGCCAATGCGAGCGACCCCAGCGCGCCCGACATCAACGTGAACGCCAACGCGATCTACAGCGCCGCGATCGCGCTATGCAAGCTGCGCCGCGCGTTCCTGCTCGTCGACCCGCCGCCCGACGTGACCACGGTGGCCGGCGCGGTGGACTGGAAGAGCAGCCAGCTCGCCGTGGTCGATCCGAATGGCGCGGCGTTTTTCCCGCGCCTGCGCCTGCCCGATCCGCTCAACAACTACAACCTGCGCACCTTCGCGCCGTGCGGCGTGGTGGCGGGCGTCTATGCGACCACCGACAGCTCGCGCGGCGTCTGGAAGGCACCGGCGGGCACGGCCGCGACGCTCAACGGCGTGCAGAGCATGGTCTATGTGCTGAGCGACCCCGAGAACGGCGTGCTCAACCCGCTCGGACTGAACTGCTTTCGCACCTTCCCCGTGTACGGCTCGGTGCTATGGGGCGCGCGCACGCTGGTTGGCGCGGACGCCATGGCGAACCAGTGGAAGTACGTGCCGGTGCGGCGCATGGCGCTCTTTCTCGAAGAGAGCCTGTACCGCGGCACGCAGTGGGTGGTGTTCGAACCGAACGACGAGCCGCTGTGGGCCTCGATTCGCCTGAACGTGGGCAGCTTCATGCAGACGCTGTTCCTCAAGGGCGCCTTCCAGGGCAGCACGCCGAGCCAGGCGTACTTCGTCAAATGCGACAGCGAAACCACGACGCAGGCCGACATCGACAACGGCATCGTCAACATTCTCGTGGGCTTCGCCCCGCTCAAGCCCGCGGAGTTCGTGGTGATCCAGATCGAGCAGATCACCCCGCAATCGAGCTGAGCCCGGTGCGTTTCTAACGTCTTGTGCCCTAGCGGCGGAGATCAGTCATGGCAGAGTTCACCGTCAACCCCCAGCGCTTCGATCCGTACAAGAACTTCAAATTCCGCCTCAAGTGGGATGGGCGCTATGTGGCCGGCATCAGCAAGGTCTCGGCCCTCAAGCGCACGACCGAAGTGGTCAAGCACCGCGAGGGCGGCGACCCGAGCACCTCGCGCAAGTCGCCGGGGCGCACCGAGTTCGAGGCGATCACGCTCGAGCGCGGCGTCACGCACGACACCGACTTCGAGGCCTGGGCCGCGACCGTCTGGCAGCTCGGCGCGACGCTCGGCAGCGAAGTCTCCCTCGCGAGCTTTCGCAAGGACGTGATCCTCGACTTCTACAACGAAGCCGGGCAACTCGCGATCAGCTACAAGATCTATCGCGCGTGGGTTTCGGAGTACCAGGCATTGCCGGATCTCGATGCGAATGCGAACGCCGTGGCGATCCAGCACATCAAGCTCGAAAACGAGGGCTGGGAGCGCGACACCTCGGTGACCGAGCCGACCGAGCCGACCTTCACTTCGACGGCCGCGTGATATCGGCTGTGGAAAGGTGAAAAGGAGCCAGCGATGGCGACGAACCCTTCCGGCACGATGCAACCGCTCACGGGCCTGCGCCTGATCGAAGCCTGCGAGGCGGCGAGGCGCGAGCCCGCGTTGCTGCGGCCGCTCGCGCTGCTCGCGGCGGCACTGCCTGAGTGCGACCGCAACACGCTGCTCGAACAGACGCTGGGCGAACGCAACCGGGCGTTGCTCGCGCTGCGCGCGCTCAGCTTCGGGCCGCAGCTGGAAGGCTATGCCGAATGTGGCGCGTGCGGCGCGCCGATGACGTTCCGGCTTGCCGTGGAGGACGCGCTCGTGGCACTCGACGCGTGCGCCGCGAGCGCGACGAGCGAGTGGGTCGAGAACGGCACGGCGTGGCGGCTGCGCCAGGCGACGACGGCCGACCTGCTGGCGGCAGCCCGCATGCCCGATGATGCTTTGGCCGAGCGTGAGTTATTGCGCCGCTGCCTCGGTGCGAGCGTCATGTACGGTGCGAATGCGAGCGCAGGCGCCGAAGCCGACACCAACGCCAACGCCAACGCCAACGCCAACGCCAACGCCAACGTAGCGATCTTGCCGCAAACGCCGCCTTCGGCGCTCGCCGAATTCGAGCGTTTGCACGCCGGCGCCGAGTTGCATTGCGCGCTGCGATGCCCACAATGCGGCCACGCCGCCGATCACGAGCTGGATCTCGCCGATTTCGTCTGGCGCGAGGCGCGCCATGCGGCGCGACGCCTGCTCACCGACATCCACACGCTCGCGTCTCACTATGGCTGGAGCGAGGCGGCGATCGCCGCGATGAGCCAGGCGCGCCGCGATGCCTACCTGGAGCTGCTGGACGCATGAGCACGCTGCTGCAACGCATGGCGCGCCGCGCGCGCGAAAGCCCGCTGGAAGCGCAGCCGCGTATCGAACCGGTGCTGGCATCGTCATTTGGGCCCCGCATGGGCGAAGGCATGGCTGGAGCCATCGAACGATATGGGCAAACGCAGGCGCGTGTCGCCGACTTGCCTGACGGGCCCGAGGTGCGCGATTCACGCGCAGCGCACGAGCCGCCTGTGCCGGCTGAAGCGCGGACCGATCCGCATCGCGCGCATGCCGACGAAGCATCGCACGCACGCCCCGGCGAGAGCCCACAGTGGCAGGCACGCAGCACGAAGCAGGCTTCGCCGCAAGCACACGCAATCGTTGCGCACGCAACGCTCGAAGCAGCGGGCGCAGCGCCAGTCGGCCCGCATGTCGGAGAACACGCCCTGCCGCGCCGCGACAGGCCTGCAAAGATCGAACCCGTGCTCGACGCAACGCCAGCAGCAGTCATGAGCGCGCGTGAAACCGCCCCCGGCCAGCGCTGGAGCGAAACCACGGCACCCTCGCGCGCACCGGAACGGCACACCGTGGAGCACGCCGCACGCAGCAAGCCCACGAGCGAGCCAACCGCCGTCCCGGCGCCGCCGCGCAGCGACCCCCGC
>Ga0335069_10015990_pt1 | contig 10482 bp, 7 predicted proteins | sample Lox_Sample_11_FD_206714 | JGI IMG/M metagenome (GOLD analysis project Ga0335069, IMG submission 206714) | Soil microbial communities from Loxahatchee National Wildlife Refuge, Florida, United States - Lox_Sample_1.1 | ecosystem: Environmental > Terrestrial > Soil > Wetlands | place: USA: Florida...
TGAGACGAGAAGGCCAGCGCCGCAAAGCCCACCGCGGTGAAGCCCATCAAGGTCGACCTGCAGGGCATCGAATCGCGCATCGTGGCCCTGCCGCTGCCTCCCGCTGCATACACGGGCCTGGCCGCGGGCCTCAAAGGGAGTCTTTACTTCCTCGAAATTCCGACATCAGGCCGTTTTGGAAACGGCGGCGCGACGCTCAGCCGCTGGACTCTTGAAGACAAGAAGACCGAGAAGCTGGCCGAGCACGTGGAACAATTCCAGCTTTCGGCCAACGGCGAGAAGATGCTGCTCTCGATCGGGCATGGATCCGAGAACGCGGAGGCTCCGGGAGGTGGCGGTAAGCCCACGTGGGTCATCGCTCCTGCCAACGTGCCCGTCAAGCCCGGCGAGGGCGTGCTCAACCTGGGCGACATGAAGGCGCGCGTCAATCCGCCCGAAGAGTGGGCGCAGATGTACCACGAAGTCTGGCGCATCGAGCGCGCCTACTTCTACGATCCCAACTTTCACGGCGCCGACACTGTCGCCGAGGAGCATCACTTCGAGCCCTACGTCGTTTCCATCGCGTCGCGCGCCGACCTGAACTACATCTTCCAGGAAATGCTGGGCGCATTTTCTGTCGGGCACCTGCGCGGCAACGGTGGCGCCATTCCTGAAGCCAAGAAGGTTCCCGGAGGCCTGCTGGGCGCGGACTACGAGATCAAGGACAATCGGTATTGTCTCAGGAAGATCTACAGCGGAGGCCTGTTCAACCCGCGCGAGAAGGCTCCGCTCGCCCAGCCCGGCCTGAATGTTGCAGCCGGCGACTGCATCCTCGCCATCGAAGGCCAGGAACTCAGTGCCGGCATGGATATTCAGCAACTGCTTGAAGGCACGGCGGGCAAGGTCATCAGCCTGCGGGTTGGTTCGGCCGATGGCAAGAACGCGCACGACATCTCCGTCACCCCGGTCGGCAGCGAGGCGGGCCTCCGCAACATGGACTGGATCGAAAGCAACCAGAAAAAGGTCGACAAGCTATCCGGCGGCAAGCTCGCCTATGTCTACCTGCCTGACACGGGCGGCGGCGGCTTCACTAATTTCAACCGCTATTACTTCGCGCAGACCAACAAGGAAGGCGCGGTCATCGACGAACGTTTCAATGGCGGCGGCCAGGTGGCCGACTACTTCATCGAAGTATTGAACCGCCACATCATTTCCTATTGGGCGCCCCGTTACGGCGTCATCGAGCACTCGCCGAATGCCGCCATCTACGGCCCCAAAGTGATGATTGCCAACGAGAGTTCCGGCTCCGGCGGCGACGCCCTCCCGTGGATGTTCAAACAGGCGAAGCTCGGTCCGCTCGTGGGCAAGCGCACCTGGGGCGGCCTGGTCGGTATCAGTGAAATCCCGGCGCTGATGGACGGTGGCCATGTTACGTCGCCCAGCGTAGCGTTCTTCTCGCCCGCCGGCCAATGGGACGTGGAGAACCACGGAGTCGATCCTGATTATCCCGTGGAGCAGGATCCCAAGCTGGTCAGCGAGGGGCACGATCCGCAATTGGAGAAGGCCGTCGACCTGGCACTCGCCGAACTGGCCAAACATCCTCCAACCAAGGTCGAAAAACCTGCGTATCCCAATTACCATCTGGAGGGTGCGGGGGCCAAATAAGGCTCGGCGTTGTCCGGTTTCGGACACAGCGTTCGATTTTGTCATCGCGGATGAGACGCGGGGTTCTGCGTTCGCCAAGGACGCGTCTGGAAACACGCGAGTTAGGTACGTCCAGTGCATGGCACGCAACCTGCCTCACCGATGAGAGCACTCGTTTGCCCGGAGGCCGCACATGCGATCCATAGCCCGTGATCTGCGATATGCTCTGCGCCAGTTGCGCAGAGTGCCCGTGTTCTCGCTCGTGGTGGTGTTGATGCTCGCGCTCGGGATCGGCGCGAACACGGCGGTCTTCAGCGTGATGAATGCCGTTCTGATGCAACTGCTGCCAGTTGCGAATCCGCACGGACTTTTCTACGTCCGCATGGCCAACGGAGAATGGCAACCGCCGGGTGCCGGGAACACGGGCGACTCGAATACATCGTTCTCGGAGCCGGCGTTTGAGGCGCTCCGGCAGCGCGGCGACATCTTTGACGATCTGATCGGTTACGTGCCGCTCAGCTTCAACAATAGCGTCGCGGTGCGCCACGGAGAGCTTCCCGAGTCCGCCGAGGGGGAAGAGGTCAGCGGCAACTTTTTCTCTGGCCTGACGGTGCGGATGGAACGGGGTCGCGGTTTTGCTCGCGAAGATGAAGCCAACCACGCTCCTGTCGTGGTTCTAAGCTATGACTATTGGACACGCAGCTTCGCGCGCGATCCGGAGATCGTAGGGCAGACCGTTTATATCAAAGGAATCCCGTTCTCCGTTGTCGGCATAACCGCGCGGGGATTCAAAGGGGTCGAGCCCGCCACATCCACCGACTTCTGGATTCCGTTGCAGAACAGCCCCGAGTTGAATGCGTGGGGCCAGCCCGCGGGATTCGACACGTTGTACGGCTCTCCGAAGTGGTGGTGTTTTCGCATGATGGCGCGCCTTCGCGATGGCGTATCGCCGGCCCGGGCGCAGCAGGCTCTTACAGGGACATTTGCGGCGGTGGTGAAGCAGACCGTCGGCGATGTCGATCCGAAGCAATGGAAGCCGCTGCTTGACTTTGTGCCAGCGCGCGGGATCGGCGGCTATAACGAAACATATCGCACACCGGTCGGAATCCTGATGGGGCTCGTGGCGCTGGTGCTGCTCATCGCGTGTACCAACGTTGCCATGATGGTGCAGGCGCGAAACACGGTCCGCGAACACGAGTTCAGCCTGCGCATGGCGGTCGGGGCGGGGCAGGGAAGCATCTTCCGGCAGTTGTCGTGCGAAAGCCTCTTGCTGGTTGGTGCGGGCGCGGTGCTGGCATGGCCGTTTGCGGTGTCGGCGACACGCCTCCTGGCGTCCTGGTCCGAGATCGAGACGGGTCTCAATCCCGATACGACAGTCCTGCTCTTCACCCTGATTATTTCCGTTGTCGCCGCCTTGACGTTCAGCCTGGTGCCCTTGTGGAGCGCGGTGCGTGCGCCGGTGGCCGGGGTGCTGCGGTCCACTTCCTCCAACGCAACGGCGGCGCGGAATCGTGTGATCGCGGGCCGCGTCGTCTTGTCCGCGCAGGTCGCCATCTGCCTGGTGCTGCTGATGGCTGCCAGCCTCTTGCTGCGGACGCTGCGCAACTATGCCACGCAGAGCCTGGGGATGGATGCAGAAAACCTGCTCGTCTTCGGGGTCACGCCGCAGGGGAGCATCGACGGACACGTGTTTTATCGCCGGTTGCTCGATCGCGTGAAACGGGTGCCGGGTGTCGAATCCGTCTCCATGGCGGGCAACCGCCCCGGGTCGGGGTGGTCGGATAACAATGACCTGACGCTCGATGGCATGCCGCAAAAGGGAGTAATCCTTCGCTCAGATAATGTGGGACCGGATTTCTTCCGCACATTGGGGATTCCGGTCCTGGCGGGGCGGGATGTTTTGGATTCGGACACGCAGAGCGCGCGGCCTGTCACGATTGTCAACGAGACCTTCGTGAAGAGATTCCTGTCGGGCACCAACCCCGTCGGCCACACGCTCGGTTCATACCAGGGCAAAAGGACGATCGTGGGTGTAGTGCGTGACAGTAAGTACACGGGAGTGGATGAGAAGCCGATGCCCATGGCCTACTACCCGGCGATGCAGTCGTCCGCTTTGGCCACGATGCACATTGAAGTGCGCACGCGTGGAGATGCCATGGCGCTTCTCCCCGAAATGCGCAAAGCCGTCGCCGACTTGTATCCCACCGTGCCCCTCGAACAGCCTCTGACACAGCAGGCCCAGTTTGACAAATCGTATGAGCAGCAGCGGATGTTCGCGGCGCTGGGCGGATTCTTCGGCGTGCTGGCCGCACTGCTGGTGGCCACCGGCCTCTATGGAACCCATTCGTTTCGGGTCAATCGTCGGAGAACGGAAATTGGAATACGCATGGCCCTCGGCGCAACCCGATCCCAGGTGCTCGCGATGGTGATGCGCGAGAGTCTCTGGGTACTTGCACTCGGACTGGCGGCGGGCATACCGCTCACACTGCTCGCAGTGCGGCCGCTGCAGTCGATGCTTTACCAGATTTCTCCGTTCGATCCCGCAGCATTCGGCGTCGCGATTGCGGTGCTGGTCCTGGTTTCAGCGAGCGCCGCTCTGGCGCCCGCACGCCGTGCCGCATCGGTCGACCCCATGCAGGCATTGCGCACGGAGTGAAGCCGTAAACTCCGTCGCGATTGTTAGCGGTTGATGTACTGCGTCTTGCTGTCGGTCTTGAATGTGAACGCGTCGCCGGGCAGCAATTCGTTGACCTTAATGTTCGAATAAGTGCAGGTGCGCGACTGGCCCTGGCCCTGATCGAAATACTGCTTGAGGCTCACGCCCTTATCCAGGTCAATCCAGATGAGAACCTTGGGCAGGTTCTTGAGCACCTTCGGATCCTTCGGTACCAGCTCCAGCTTTTCGGTCTGCACGCCGTTGATTGCTTCCGTCCCGTCGTCCGTGATATTCCACTTGTCGGCCAGTTCCTTGCCGCTTGCGCCGAATCCCAGCATCAGGTAGCCCTCGTACTGGCTCACGCTGGAAAGGGTAGTTACCTGGTTGATCAGCGGCTCATCGAGCTTAAGCTTGCCGTCCGAGTAGACGTAGACCTTGGGCACTTTCTTGCCGTTCACCTCGCGGATATGCGCGGCCATCTGGAACGTATTGCCCCTGCGCTGGTAATACGCCGTGCCCTTCTGTACTTCGGTGTCGGGAATGGGATCGGTGATAACGGAATCAAACTGGAAGTCCGCGGATGTCGACTTGAACTTCGCCGCTGCCGCATCCAGCTTTGCCAAGGTGGCCTTCAGATCACCGGCCGCAAACGCGGACGGCGCGCTCATCACCAAACCCAGCCCAAAACAAATAAAAAACCTTGCAACGCGCATAGATTTCGTCTTGTCTTCCATGTTGGCTTGGACGTCAAATGAGCGCCCCGGGGGGACACCTGAGACCCAATACGGCCGCGGAGTTTCCCACCTGAATGAACCCGCTTGTGCTCCCAAGGTTGTGCCGGGGGTGCTACCGGTGCGCCCAGACTTTCCACGACACCGGATTTCCGTTCTGGTCCCTGGTCAGTTCCCAGCGCTCCACGAACATGGAGTCCCCGAGCACCGGCTCCATGGCTTTCTTCAGGGCCTTCTTGATCACCGCATCGGACGAAGCCGCGGGAACGTTAACGTCGGAAGCCTGCAGCGTAACGATGAGACCGTGCCCGCCGTCGCCTCGCACAATGACATTCTCGGTATTCGCGGCCGTGCTACGCGGCTTGTCGCCGTAGTCCCACAGCATGGGGGTGATGAAGATAAACGCCAGGATCAGCGTCACCATCACGTCATAGTGGAAACTGCCCCGCGTATACGTCCAGTAGAAATAGCTCTTGAGTATCTGCGTGAACGATCGCCTGGTCGAGGCTGTCGAGCGGTCGGCAAGGCTGGCTCCCCCACGCGAGGATTGCTCCATCCCGAGCCCGTCACCTTCCGATGTCAAATTCGCGCCAGACGTTCCCATTTTCCTCACTGCCCTCTATTTCGATTTTATGACCGCCGTTTGCCTTGGATGACCAAATCCCTGCTGAAGGCCACTACCGCGGTTCCACTCATGCTTTTTGCGGGGTGATCCGGTCCAACCCGCCCATGTAGGGCCGCAGAGCCTCCGGAATCGCTACCGAACCGTCAGCCTGCTGATAGTTTTCGAGGATCGCAAGCCACGTCCGGCCCACCGCGAGGCCGCTGCCGTTCAACGTGTGGACAAATTCGTTTTTCGCCTTCGGCCCGGCCGGCTTGTAACGGATGTTCGCCCGTCGCGCCTGGAACGCCTCGAAATTCGAGCACGACGAGATTTCGCGGTAAAGCTGCTGTCCGGGCAACCAGACCTCCAGGTCATAAGTCTTGGCCGAGGAGAACCCCGTGTCGCCTGTGCAGAGTAAAACCCGCCGGTACGGCAGTTCCAAAGCTTCCAGAATCTCCTCGGCGTCGCGCGTCAGTTTTTCGTGCTCAGCGTCGGATTCTTCGGGCCGGGCGAACTTCACCAGCTCCACCTTCTGAAACTGATGCTGGCGGATGATGCCGCGGGTGTCCTTGCCCGCCGCGCCCGCCTCGGCGCGAAAGCAAGGAGTATAGGCCGTGAGCGAGATTGGCAGGCGTGCTTCGTCGAGAATCTCGTCGCGGTACAGGTTCGTCACCGGAACTTCCGCCGTCGGGATGAGCCAATGATCGTTGTCTTTGTATTCCCCGCGCGCCACAGCCTCCGCATCCGAATCCGAGCAGCGGAACAGGTCCTCCGCGAATTTTGGCAACTGGCCCGTGCCGTAGAGGCTCTTGCTGTTGACCATGAACGGCGGGAGGACCTCAGTGTAGCCATGCTTTCGGGTATGCAGGTCGAGCATGAAGCTGATCAGCGCCCGTTCCAGCCCTGCGCCCGCGCCCATGTAGACGGCAAACCGCGCCCCGCTGAGTTTGGCAGCGCGCTCCAGATCCAGGATTCCGAGCGCCTCGCCCAGCTCCCAGTGCGGCCTGGGCTCGAAATCGAAGGACCGCTTTTCGCCCCATGTCTTGACGGTGGCATTGTCCACTTCGGAGGCGCCGGTCGGCACATCGTCTCGCGTGAGGTTGGGGATTCTGGCCAGCGACAGGCGCATCTGTTCGTCGAGTGCCGCCGCGGTTTTGTCCAGTTCATCGAGTGTGTCTTTGAGGGCCCGCGTCTCGTCCATGAGGGCGGTTGCGTCCTGTCCCGCCTTCTTCAGCGCTCCCACCTTTTGACTCAGCTCGTTGCGTCGGGCCTTCAGTGTTTCGGCCTGCGTGATCGCTTCGCGCCGCCTCTGGTCCAGGGAGCGGAAATCGCCCAGCAGCACAGCCGGATCGGCTCCGCGAGCACGCAGTTTTTCTTCCACTAGCTCCAGGTTTCCCCGGACAAATCCCATATCGAGCATGGCTCTTTTCCAGTTTACAGGACGAGTGAGGGCAGCTATCAGCCATCAGCTCTCAGCTGTCAGCTCCGTGAATCAACCCAGCACTCCGGTCGACACGTGCGCGTGAGCGAGTTGGCTCAAGCTCGAGATCACAACTGAAAGCTGAAAGCTGAGAGTTTCATCTACGATGCCTTCGTCTCCTGCACCTGTTCGGCCGTCCCTACCGGGCCTGCATTCATCTGTTCACGCCAGCCGGGCAGCGTCTGATCGCCCGTGATCAGGCGTGCGCCGCGATTGAACGTCACGTACGTCCAGAACCACGAGGCCGCCACCCGGAGCCGGTTGCGGAACCCGATCAGGAAAAAGATGTGTACCACCGCCCATGTGATCCAGGCCAGGAATCCGCTCAGGTGTGCTTTGAACGGCCACTCCACCTTGGCAATGGCCGCCAGCCTGCCGATCGTCGCCATGTCGCCCTTGTCGAAATAGCGGAATGCCGGCCTCGGCTTTCTCTCGAGATCGGCTGCGATCATCCGCCCGATGTGGTCGCCCATCTGCATGGCTGGTTGGGCCACTCCCGGCACCTGGTGGCCGTCCTGTTCGAAATGTGCCAGGTCGCCGATCACGAAGACGTTCGGCAACCCCGTTGGATTGAGCTGGTCGTCGACCAGCACGCACCCACGCTTATCCAGTGGGGCGCCTAACAGCTTACCCAAGGGCGAAGCCTGGACACCCGCCGCCCAGACGGTGACAACCGCATCCACGCGCCCGATGCCATTCGGACCGCCCGTATCGACCCACCCAGGACCGGCTTCGGTTACGTGGCAGCCGGTATGAACCTCCACGCCGAGGTGAGCCAGTGTCTTCTCTGCCTTCCGGGACAGATCCTCCGGGTAAGCCGCCAGCACGCGCGGACCGCCATCCAGGAGCAGCACCCGGCTCTTTCGCGGGTCGATATGCCGAAAGTCGTGCGTCATGTATTGCTGGGCGATGTCGCTGATAGCGCCGGCGAGTTCCACTCCGGTTGGCCCACCGCCGATCACAACGAAGTTCAATGGAGGATGCCAGCCGTGTTCGACCATCTGGCGCTCGGCCAGTTCGAACGCCAGCAGGACCCGGCGGCGTATCTCCGTGGCGTCCTCAACCGATTTCAGCCCGGGCGCCACGTGGGCCCAATCGTCATGACCGAAGTAGGAGTGCGTGGAACCGGTCGCCAGCACGAGGTAGTCATAAGGGCCGGTTTCACCGCTCGCAACGGTTACCAACTGCTTGCGGGGGTCGATGGCAACCACCTCATCCATGATGACTTCCGTGTTTGCCTGCTTGCGCAGTATCGTGCGGATGGGCTGTGCAATGTCCGCCGGCGACAGCACTGCCAGCGCTACCTGGTAGAGAAGCGGCTGAAACGTGTGATGATTCTTGCGGTCGATGACCGTGACGTTGACCGGCAGTTTGGCGAGTGCCTTGGCCGCATGAAGCCCGCCAAAACCTCCGCCGACGATGACCACACGCGGTCGCCCTTGCGCTGTCTTCTGACGTGATTCAGTCAATTGGCTCAAGTTCGCCTCACCAATCAGAGATGCGGCAGGGGGCACAATGGTCTCGCCCAGGGTCAAATTCCCCTTCGCACAAAGGGAGAAACCCATGTTGATCGAACCGTGAACGACGAACGCGCGAACGATGGCTCCTGGGCCTGCATCGGCCAGTGGCGGTTCACACGGAAATTTCGAAGGCTGATGTCTCCCGAAGTCACATCTCGGCATACAATGTATCCGGCGAGAGTCTGGTTCTGCGCCTGAGGGCCATCATGCTGGAACTCGCCAAGGCGGCTTCGTTTCTGGTTTGCATCTTGTCGCTCTACTGGGTGGCGATCAGTGCCTTTTTCGTGCCCGGTACGCAATGGGAAGAGCGCTTGTGGATCGCTGCGTTCAAGCTTCTTGCCGCGGCAGCCGTGTGCTTCTACAGCGGAATGGTGTTCTCGTGGCCATCGCGCACCAATCCCACCGCTTTTCAGCGGCTTACGGCTACGCTGCCGGTCCGTTTGTTTTTCTGGGCCGTGGCCGGCATCGCCGTGCTGTTTACATTGTCGTGGTACCTGGCCGACGCGGAAGCGCAGGCCCTCTCGATGCGCGGCTTTTGATCCCTGACCCCTGATCCCTGTTTTACGGATGCTGTTCGATCGCAATCGCCAGCGTGCCGGTGTTCCCGGTCGAGGCCACCCCGATCATCTTCGTCGCCACTCCGGGCAGGGAAGCCGGGGTAAAGCTGACCGTCCCGTCCAGCGCCGAGGTGGCAATGGCCGTCTGGGTGCCCAGCAGTTGCGGCTGGGCGCATCGGCCGCGCGCCGGGCACGGCGGGGCCCAGGCATAGAGCGACTGGTGCAGCGTCACCGTGCCGCCGGCCATGGAATTGCCATTCATGTCGAGCACGCGCAGTGTGATCAGGTCCGGCGAAGCTGAAGAGGCGATGCTCTGAGCCGTTCCCGCTACCGCCTGCAGGCTGGCGAATTCCGGCCGCGCCCCGAATGCCTGGTAGGTGACGCATTGGCTTGTGCCGTTCAGGCAGGCGGTCGCAGTGGCGGTTTGGCCTTCGCTCAGAGGACCCACCGTGAGCGTCTTCGAGGCGATGCCGCTGGAGCCGGTCACGACCGCGCTGCTTCTGCCGATTGTTATACCGGCCCCGCCCTGCCATGTAACGGACTGTCCCGCTAGAGGGACGCCGTTTTTGAGTACCAGAGCCTGGGTTGTCCAGGTGATGGTCGCTCCGGCAGCCAGCGACAGCGACGGCGTGAGGCTCGAGAGCATCGGCGGCGTTCCGCCGCTGAAGTGCGCCTGCAGGCTCGATCCGTTGGTCAGCGAAGCCGTGACCACCGAAGCATTTCCATCCGTTGCGGTCACGTTCATGCTCGCTAAGCCGTCTCCGGAAGCCGCCACCTGGCACGTCGGCTGGCCACAGCTCAGGGTCGCGTTGCCCATGGAGACCGAGTACGTGATGCTGACTCCGCCGGCCGGGTCCAACTGTGGTCCAAGGGCCTTTACTGTGAACGGCAGCGGCACGCCGACGGGGACGGTATTTGCTGGCGCGGTCACCAATGTGAGTGCGTCGCCAGTTCCGGAGTCGTATCTGATTCCGCCCGATACCACCGCGATCGCGTAGTAAGCCGGCAGATCGTCCACCTCGACATCCACCGAGCCGGTCACGCCCGCGGCAGCGGACGGAGCAATGGCGGTGATCTCGTTGGGAGACACGCTGGTGACCTGGGCTGGCTGTCCCCCAACCAGCACCGTGTCCGCCACATGAAACCCCATGCCATGAATCGCAATAGGCCCGCCGGACGCCGGCAGCCGTTGCGGTTCGACTCGGTCGATGTAAAGCACCCAACCGTTGTAGCCGTAATCGGGCCGGCCGTCGCCGCGCACGTCGCCAATACCCAAGCGGACCACGTCGTCGCCGGCAGTGGAGATCTGCA
>Ga0335069_10015991_pt1 | contig 10481 bp, 17 predicted proteins | sample Lox_Sample_11_FD_206714 | JGI IMG/M metagenome (GOLD analysis project Ga0335069, IMG submission 206714) | Soil microbial communities from Loxahatchee National Wildlife Refuge, Florida, United States - Lox_Sample_1.1 | ecosystem: Environmental > Terrestrial > Soil > Wetlands | place: USA...
ATGAAGAAAAAGATTGTAGGTGCAGCAAAAGAGAAAGGTTTAGATACAAATACTTTTATTCGATTGGTTTTGATAAAATATATTGGTGAAAAGTGAAAGAAATTAAAGTGCTCGCTTGCATTCCCTTAAGCCAAAAAAAAGAAGCAGAAGAAGGCTTCATGAAGACGCGTTGTCCGATTTGCAAGAATCATATGTGGATTGGGCCTCTTAAAGTGAAAGTTTTAACGAAGCTTTTAAATTCCAATGAGAATTATTTTTACGGATGCACAGATTGTTTCGAAAAAAGTGATATTTTTAAAGAATTGACTGAAAAAACTACGCCATGGGAGATACGGTATGAACGAGACTGACTTTACTAAATTTAATGATGAATTTATGAAAAAAATTAATAAAGATTTAGATGAAATTGCTGGATATTATTTACAAATTCTATTAAATATTTATTTTGCATGTGATAAAGAAAAATCTTTTAATGTTACAGTTGATGAAACTCTTTCTGTTGTTGTAAAAAGTTTAATAAAAGCTGCTGATTCTGTAAAATCTGATGGTATAGAAAAATGGAAAAAATTATATGAAGAATCGGGAGGAAATATAGAATGAACAAGTCTGAAGAATTGAGATTTCTAACAAGAAAATGTCTCAAAGATGAGCTGAATTTAATGGCAAAAGAGTATAAAGATACGATATTAAATCTATATATTAACAGACAAGATGATAAGTCTTTTTATGACATGGTTAATTCTTCATTTTATTTTCTTTTAAATTTTATAAGCACCATGACTTCAAGTCTAAAAATTGATAGTGAACAAAAATTCAAAGAAATAGAAAAATGTTCTAAAGATTCCCCACCTTAACTCCGGCCCGAAGTTCTATCTTAAAGCTATGAAGAGGCGTTGGTTCAAGAGGCTCAACTGCGACTCCAAACTTATCAAAAGCAAACGTCACCCGCTTTGGAACCGAAGCTACTAAATCTGGATTACCTGGTGGGAGTTCCCTAGTCGGCATTTCTGGCGCATTTGGAGGCACACCAGGCTCATTATAGGAAGGAGTGGGCTCATTTTCTGGTCGCTCCACCGCGGCCGATTGGGGACGAGAAAAGGGGAGTTCTTGAGGTGGGGCTTGTTGTGATAAGGGCGCAATGGTAGGGTTTCTATATCGGAACCCCATCCCAACTAGGCTATATCCATAAGATAATCCAGCTCCGATGAAATAATAAGCGCTTACATAAGCTCCAGCAATTGCAAAGCCTGTGCCAGCCATCAAAGAACCTAATATTGATTTTTCAAACCGCGTCATATATATTCTCCTTCCTCCCCGGTCTTATCCACAGAAACTGGGGGTAAAAATACCATTATTTATGCTAAGAGTAAGTCAGATTTGTTAATCAATCTCTTCTATAAATTTATTAATCTCAGCAAATCGTTTATTAGCCATCTCTCTGGTTTCAAATATATCAAAAATTATTTCATCCGAGGTTACGATAAAAATGAAATTGTTTTGCTTGGTGAGCTTTATATGCACACCCTTTATAGCATCCGCTCGAATATGCTTATCAGCCAGCTTCACAAACTTCATCTTTGAAATACTCTTCCCATATCAAAGACTCAATCCAATCTGGAATGCTAATCCCATACTTTCGGGTAATGTCACGTATTCTGGCGTACGCTTCAATCGAAATCAAAATCGTAGTTTTACGGGGCCTATTCGTTTTATCAAACTTCTTAATATCATCGAGATTTGGAATGTAGTTTAATGACTTCTTTTCAATCCAACGATTCATAAGCTCCTTCTTATCCGCAAGGATTCGCTTAAGTTCCCAAAAGAAATTATCATTAAGATTGACTACTAGTTTTACTTTTTCCATTGGTGTAGTGTACTATAAATATAGGACGCAAGGAAGTGTTATGAATACAAACTGGCTAATCAACTTTCTTTATCTTGTCTGTATAGCAGGGGGATTAGTTTTAATAGTTTTTTTATTTATTTATCTAGATTTCATGTTTTCTTTATTTAATATGCCTCCAATTAACTTTCCCGTAAAATAAAATCATGGAAATAGATGACAAAGAATTTAAGAGACTAAAGTACGAAATCTCAATTATTGAATCGAACCTTTACGCTCTTCGGGATACCTCAAAAGAAATAAGAGACAAGCTTATAGATATGAAAGAGTTTGAAATTTGGTATGCCAAAAGACTTAAAACAATAAAAAATGACATTCGCTTTATATGGTTTTGGAATTTCTCAATGATAGTAGCCCTTTGGCTAATCTTCTTTAGAACCATCTAAAAAAAACCCCAAGATAACTCTTAGGGTCAAGGCACATGTTGAGATGATTTGGCAGTTCAACATGGCAATCCGAACTATAGCAGCACAAATGAAAAAGGGAAAGCCGCATGAGGTTTGCTGCTTTCCCTTATCAAAACTATTGATATTACACCTATTACTTACAACCTAGGGGTCGATAGAAATTATATCATTAAAAAAAGTAGATGCACACTTTAAAAGAAGGGAGTAGTATCAACAGAACGCTTCGGCGGAAACTAAAAAGGGAAGGTAAAACCTTCCCTTTAAGCGGTAATCAGTTGATTTATTCACTTTAATTCGTTTTAAAACTAATTAAAACTAATAAATTTCACTGACAAAATACTCATTAAGCATGTCTATTTTGTCAATCAAAAGTGGATTTGTCAACACTTTATTAAGGGATTGATAAGATGGCAGCGGTACTCAAGATTACAAACTCAGAAATACTAGAGCAAAGAAAGGGTCGTTCTTACAGAAAAGATTATATATTTGATCACCTTAATGAATGGTTTAGATTAGAACTTGAGGCTTATGGGTTAAATCCTTCTACCTTTGACTTATTACTACTCCAGATAGTAAAAATTCTAGATGATAATAAAAGTCAAAATATTTATAGAAATACAACCAAGCATTTATGTAAAAAAGTTTTTGGCAAGCTACTTACTAAACATAAATATAACAAGCTCCTTAAAGCTCTCCATTTTCTTCAACATATACAGTTACTTAACATAATAAGACCTAATAATAAGAAGTCTAGAACTTATTATGTTTTCAAACATACTCAATATAGTAACTTGGTCCAAAGTATCGAAGGAGGTTCAGATCGAGTCTCACAAGACCTCATAGAAAAAGCCTTAGAAAATCAGAAAAAAATTTCAATGTTATGGTCGATTTCCGACCAAACATATAAACCATATAAGGGATCAATAAATAATAACAATAACAATGTATATGGAGACGCTCCAAAATCTCTCCCCGTGGAGGTTATGTCTATGAATGAAAAAGATGAGAAGGACGAGAAGATTGAAAACTGGTGCAAATCGAACAATGAGCACCCAAAAAACGCCAAAGTCTGGATAAATAAACATGGTTATCAAGCTGTTCTTGATGGAATTGAATATTTTGAAGATTGTAAATTGAAGTATCCGATTAATAACCCAGGAGGTTGGATGGCTAAGAACTTAGAAAACAAACATTATGAAAAACATATAAAACACAAACGTAGAGCTAGTTCTAGCCTAACACTTGCTGTACCAGTCCTACTTGAAAAAATTAATAGAACACCTGAACAAGTTGAGCTCGGAAGAAGCGTTTTACAAGAATGCAAAAACATGGTCAAGGAAGGCGCCAAAAAACGTCAAGAAGACGTTCAGGCGCAAAGAGTGTGCAGTGAGAAAAGAAAATCGAGATTGTTCAACAGTGGTCAACCAATTCAAGATTTGACAGTAAGGGAAAGTGGGGCTACACCCTTACTGAAGGGAACGAGATCTTTTTACGAAATAGTTAAGGGACCAAGCTAAGAATTGTTAACGGTACTTGACTTACCGAAGGTTTTTTAGTATAGATACCTAGGAATATAGATAATGGCGGAGGAAAGTTAAAAATGTACTTATTAAGTAAAATTCTTAAAAATGAAGATGGAATGACGGTTGACGAATTGCTGACTCATGTTCAAGAAATCGCAAAAATATCCCAAGACCAAGACAAAGTTGTAATAGAGATGGCTGAACGATTTGGTGCATTTGATAATCGTTTAGGTGAAATAGAAAAATTGTTAGAACCTATTAACAATAATAACGTCATTGGACGAATTAAACGCTTAGAAAGCAAGCTTGATTATCTGAATAAAGCCATTATAAATAGATGGGGCAGTGAGCTTTTAGAAGAAATAGACAATAGGAAGGAACCTAAATAATGGACTTCATGTTTATTACTACCATCACTAAGCGCGTTGATGCGTTAGAGGAATCGCTTAATCGTATCGTTGAACGATTGGATTTATTTGAGAAAGATATTAGTACCATTAACAAACGAATTGATGTGGTCATATCTGAAAAAATTATTAAGTTACTGGAAGAGGTCAAAGAAAGTAATTTCCAACTTGTGGAGCTTTTATTTACTCGAGTAGATAACAACTTTAAATTTCAAGAAATAGATGAAGCTTTGATAAGTTTAAAAGAACAGTTAAGCAAATTGAATCATTCAACGTTGAACGATACGAAGAAACACAATGAGTAATCGAGAACTCAGGTCCAAATACACCAAATGTCAGTTCAACATGAACATCCCCCCTGAGCTCAAATCGGAGTTTAAGGCCGCATGCGCTCTTAGGGGTGATGACATGAGCCATGTGGTTTATAAATTTATGAAATCATACTGTAGCGTTGAACGATTGAGACTTGAACGAATCATTTTCAAATATAGGAACAAGGAGTCACCTAATGAGGTCGCGAGCTGATGTTGTTAGCATGGTAAGGAAGCTTAACATTGAAGCCAGAGAGGACATATGCAATGAGCTAAATGCCATTATTGAAGAATGGTATAAGGAAAAAATAAAGCGCGTTGGCTTTCTTAATGTGGCAAGCATGGACATAAAGCAATATCTGTATACTCAGAAATTAGATTTGATGGATAGAATTTGGCAATTCTTATTGCCCGAGGAAGTCGAGGAGTACAAAGAACTATTGGAAGGCATTGAGCATCTAAAAAAGGATTTTATTTAATGGATATACAATTTTTGAAAAGACTGGACAGCATGGCCATAAAAACTCTTGAGAAAGAAGGTAAGTGGAAAGATAACGAACAATCTTTTCATTCCTTGGTTTTATATGATTCAAAAACAAAGGAATGTGCCTTTGTTATAAAAACCCCTGATGGGACTTTAGTCTTTGACCCAGAGTGCATCCCTGATGTTATTGAAACTATGACTAATGCTTATAACGAATTTAAAATAATGAAAGAACAAAGAGGAATTTTGCAATGACAGATGATACTCACAAAATTATCCGCTCGGAAGTTTTTTTGAGCGACGAAGTAATCAAGCAACTTAACAAAAGAATTGATGGTATTTATACATCATGCCTTCCTCGGTTAAATGGTTTAGATGATGATTTGATTAACTTTGAAAAAGAAATAGATAAATTAAATAAGCAAGTTAAAAATTTGACTTCTAAATTAGAATGCCGAGCTTGTGATTCATCTTCGCTTTCTTTGGCACTCTCATTTTTATCTTTAGGCTTTGTCTTATGGGAATGTTTTTTTAGGTAGAAAAAAGGGACGCTCAGAAATTAACTAGGATGAGATAGTTAGAGCGCCCCTTTTAACCTATTAGAAGCTTAACTTCAATCCTGTTGAAGCTCCCATGGTTCCACGTGGCACAGTAGAGACGTTACGTAACGTTACTTTACTTTCCCAGAGGGCCATAGTACGCCAGGCAACAAAATCAGTAAGTTTTACTTCAAAACCTAAACCAAGACGAGGAGCACATCCTTTCATTCTAATCCAGTACCAAGGAGTATCGTGCTTATGGGTTAAATGGCTGACGCCAAGACTTCCAATGAAGTCTAACCATTCCGTCCCTTCTAAATACCCAACTAGAGATAAATGAAAGCCATGACCGGTGACTTTTTCTTTTCTGTGCTTTCGCTTAAACATATGAGTTCCCGCTTCAACACCGATAAAGTCCCATCGTGCCCCGACATAGCCACCAATACCTGGAGCTTTTTGCGTAAAATGATTCTTAAAGAGATCTCTTAAAAGAACACTTCTATACTGCGCATCTACTCCTACGTATGGTTCTACGTCTGCCATTACAGCCCCTGAAAAGGCAATCGCTGCCATTAACAAAGCTGATTTAATTAACTTTCTCATAAACTCTTCCTTTAGCTAAAGTTCAAAGTCACTTTAGTTGCCATCTATATAGTCGGTCAACAAAATATCTTTATTGTATAGATGAAATCTAGATGGTAAGATATTGTATGGCTGGACTAAATAAAGTGTATTTAATTGGAAATTTGGGGCAAGACCCTGAAATTCGCTATTCTCCTAAGGGCGATGCTATTCTTAAAATTAGTTTAGCTACGACAAGCTCTTTTTACGATAAAGTATTAGGGCAAATCAAGCACAATACTGAATGGCATACTGTAAAGTTCTTCGGAAAAAATGCCGAAAACATTAAAAACTTTGTTGTTAAAGGCGACAAGATTTATGTGGAAGGTGAAATTAGAACTGAGAAATGGAAAGACGGGAATGGAATGGATAGGAAAGCCACATTGATTTATGGGCGCACTTTCCATTTGATGGTCAAACAGCTAGGCTCTAAAACGGAAGAAGAGTCAAACCAAACGGAGATTGATGATGACGAAATCCCCTTCTAAAGTTAGATGTCCTGGTTGTAGAGGGTTAAAAAACATACCTTCTATCGGATTTTTAGTAAATGAAACTTGTCCCCAATGCAAAGGTAAAGGGGAAATTATTGTAGAAGAAAAAGAAGAACCAAAAATTATTGCAGAAGCTCCAAAAATCGAACCCCCAAAAGTTGAAGAACCAAAAGTAGAAGTGATTGAAGAGCCTAAAGAAGAAAAAGATGAGGGCTTCTTCAAAAAGCGTGGGCGTAAATCAAAATCTCTTGTGTAATGCATTGGAGAAGCTATGACGAAGAGAAAGAGACCAGAGGATAAGTTAAAAGTTGGAAGACCTCATACTTATACTAAAGAGTTAGCTAAAAAGATTTGCGAAGAAATATCAACAAGCGTTTTCGGATTAGAAAACATTTGTAAAAAGAATAAAGACTTCCCCCCTCCTGGGACTATCTTTAGATGGTTAGTTGAATTTCCAGAATTTCGAGAGATGTATGAGAAAGCCAGAGAGGAACAATGTAACGTTATGGCTGATAAAATCTTAGAAGTTTCATGGGATGATGAGTTTGATGATAGAGAATCGGAAAATGGAGTATCCCCAAATGCAGAATGGATTTCACGCTCTCGACTGAAAGTTGATTCATTAAAATGGCTTCTTACAAAATTGCAACCAAGAAAGTATGGAGAGCGCATTCAAACTGAACATTCTGGCTCAGTGAAAATCGAGGATGTGATATCAGGGCTTAGATGAGCAAAGTCAAATTGTCTCCAGAACATCTAGAAGTATTTCAAAGATTAAAAGATGATTTGGAGCATTATGCTTTAAAATGTTTAAAGATAAGAACTAAAAAAGGTGATATTGAATCTTTTATTTTTAATAAAGCACAAAAATTCCTTCATGAAAAATTACAAGAACAAAAAAGATTAACAGGTAAAGTTCGTGCAATGATTTTGAAAGGAAGGCAACAGGGCTGCAGTACGTACGTTGGCGCAAGATTTTTTCATCAAGTCACACAAAGTTTTGGAACTCATGCATTTATTTTGACTCACGCTCTTGATGCTACTAACAATCTTTATGCTATGGCAAAACGTTTCTATGAAAATTGTCCTGAAGTCATGCAGCCACAAGTCGCAACCAATAACTCCAAAGAACTTATTTTTGGAAAGCTTGATTCAGGATATAAAATAGGAACAGCGGAAAACAAAGCTGTAGGCCGCTCTTCAACTATCCAATTGTTCCACGGGTCTGAAGTTGCTTTCTGGGCAAATGCTGAAGCGCATGCAAAGGGAATATTACAAGCGGTCCCTGGAACTTCAGGCTCAGAGATAATTTTAGAATCAACTGCAAATGGAGTTGGAAATTATTTTCATCAAATGTGGCAGAAAGCTGAAAGCGGTGAATCAGAATTTATCCCAATATTTATTCCATGGTTCTGGCAAGAAGAGTATACAAAAGAAATTCCAAAAGACTTCACCCTTAATCATACTGAAAGCTACCTTCGAGAAATGTATGACTTATCTTTAGAGCAATTAGCGTGGCGCCGCTCAAAGATTGTCGACTTTTCAATTAATGGGCAAGACGGCGAAAAAAGTTTTAAGCAAGAATATCCATGCAATGCAACTGAAGCTTTTCAAATCACTGGTGAAGATACCTTTATTGATGCCATGGTCGTCATGCATGCGAGGAAAGCCAACGTTGAGAAATATGGGCCTCTAATTATGGGGGTCGATTTAGCTCGAATGGGGGCGGATAGGTCCTCAATCATATTTAGGCAGGGAAGATGCGCCTTTGGCCTTAAGTCTTATACCAAAAAAGATGTCATGGAGATGACTGGTATTATTCACACTGCCATTTTGGAGCATGGTCCAGATGCGGTGGCTGTCGATATAGGAGGGCTTGGAGCCGGCGCTTATGATAGGTTAAAAGAGCTTGGCCATAAGAATGTCTATGCCATAAATGGGGGCGCGTCTCCCTTAGATGCTATAAAATATAAGAACAAGAGAGCTGAGACATGGGGCCTTATGAAAGAATGGCTCTTCGATGTCCCCGTACAAATTCCAGATTGCGATTCCCTTCATGCCGACCTTTGTAATATCAAATATAAATATAATTCAAATAGCCAACTTGTTATGGAAGACAAAGACGAAATGAAGAAGCGAGGCATACGTTCTCCTGACGAAGGTGACGCTTTATCTCTCACCTTTGCTATTCCAAGCTCAATGTTTAAAGCTAAAGTCGGAGAAAATAAAACTGTATCGACTCTGGCAAGCGATTTTAATGCCAAACTTAAGACCTTCAAGCAAAAGAAGACCCCGTATTAATACGGATAGCCTTTTCTCATTCCTACTAATCTATAAATAGGTGTAATATCATCATTATTTAGTCATCAAAAGGATTAGGCTATGAGCGCTTATCAACAACGGCCAACCCGAAATACTGAAGACCGCCCAAAAATTGACACCATTAAAGAAAAAATAGAATCAAGTCATCGTTATTTCAAAAAAAATCAAGAACGATATCATTTCTTTATGAAGTTTGTCTTCATGACTTCTATTTCTGATGACGACGCAACGAAGCTCTCTATGCTTAATAAGCCTACAATTGAGTTCAACATCTTAGAAAGCATGATATCAAGGCTCCGAGGAGAGTTCCTAAAACAGGAACCTTCTATCCAACTTCGAGCAGCCGATGGCATCCGAATCGACCAATTGACACCAGAATTCATGGCTACTATGAAAATCATAGAGGATCATTTTAGAGAAATATTTTTTGATGCTTCAAATGACGCCCTCGAATACGACGTATATTCTGATTTGTTAGGGGGCGGATACTCGGTAGTCCAGGTCTTTACTGATTATGTCAATGAGCAATCATTTGAGCAAAACATAAGAGTTGAGCGAGTCTTTGATCCAACCTTAACGGGATTTGATCCACTCGCTCGTGAATCTCATAAAGGTGATGGCTCTTATTGCTTTCATCTCATTCCTAAATCACGTGAAGAATTTGAGGCTGAGTTTGGAAAAGAGAATACAGATAACATGAAGTTTGTAAGAAGCTCAACGATGGAAGGATTCAATTGGTCTTACTATAATCAAAACCAAGAAATTGTAATGGTTGCTGAATATTTTGAAAAAGTAAAAACAAGAACTCAGATTGCGCTTTTATCAAATGGCCATACAATTAAAGCAAGTCACTATAACAAGCTTGTTGAGTTATGGAATTCACAAGGTTTAATTGAGCAAGCTCCAATCATTGTTAAAAAAAGATGGACAAATATTGAAAAGATTCACCGATATGTAATTTGTGAGAATTCAATTCTTTCTCATAACGAAACCAATTTTAAATTCTTGCCGTTAATATTCATCGATGGAAATTCTGTAGTCATACGACAATCAGAAAACGGCGCATCGATGCAAATGACAAGACCATTTGTTTACCATGCAAAAGGAGTTCAACAGTTAAAGAATTTCGCAGGTCAAACGATTGGTAATGAAATCGAAAATATGGTTCTTCATAAATTTAAAGTTTCAGCAGAGGCAATTCCTGATGACTACATGGACGCTTACAAAAATGTTCAACAAGCTTCGACATTGGTTTACAACGCGTTTTACAAAGACAACCCAGAAATCAAACTCGACCCCCCAATGGAAATCCAAAGAACCGCAACCCCACCTATTGTCGAAAGTACTTTTGCAGGGACTGACCGAACCACCCAAATTATTCTCGGTACCTATGACAGTACACTGGCTACCAACGATAAGCAAATTTCGGGTGTTGCAATACAACAAGGAGCACTACAAAGTAATGCGGCTGCA
>Ga0335069_10015992_pt1 | contig 10481 bp, 10 predicted proteins | sample Lox_Sample_11_FD_206714 | JGI IMG/M metagenome (GOLD analysis project Ga0335069, IMG submission 206714) | Soil microbial communities from Loxahatchee National Wildlife Refuge, Florida, United States - Lox_Sample_1.1 | ecosystem: Environmental > Terrestrial > Soil > Wetlands | place: USA...
AAGGAGTTGCCGCACAGTAATGTATCTCTTTCCGTTCGCTTTAAAGGCAGGCCAGTAGCCGGCAACAGGATCTTCCAGTCTCAGTTTGCCCTTTTCCACCAGCTGCATCACCGCCGTGGTGGTGGCAACCACCTTGGTGAGGGAAGCAACGTCAAAAATGGTATCCTCTGTCATGCTCTGCTTCTCCGGCACCAGGGAACGATAACCGAACGCTTTGCGGTAAAGAACCTGTTCATGATTTCCCACCAGAACTACCGCGCCGGGGATCTGGCCCTCCTGAATCGCTTTCTCCACAACCTTAGCAATAGGCTCCAGCTGCTCTTCCCTCAGCTCCCGGGACGAATCTGGAAGCACCTTGGCCAGCACTCCCTCCCACAGCAGGGGTTCAATCAGAAAACATAGGGCGACGAGGAGGATTACAAAAATGACGGGGACGAAGAATAGTCTTTCTATAATTCTTTTGTGACCTCTATTCTCATTCATAACGCGACCCATACCAACCAAAAACCTAAGACCATTATAGCAGATTTTTTCTCTGAGAATGAAATAGAGCGCAAGCCTGTGATCTCCTGCATGGTTGTTCATTAATAAGGCTAGAGTGGCAGATGGCGTTTCAGGGTGGGTGAGGCAGGTTTCTAGGGAGGGGCCTGCCGCACCCTGGGGGAGACCTGTTCCGTAGCTTATGATGCCGGCAGTGTTACATAAATTGTTGCGCCTTTCCTGTAGACCAACACAAGTATATTCTGGGAAGATTTGATTCTTGAAACTGCTGACTCATACTCCTTCGCATTGAGAATCTTTTTTCTGTTCACTTCCATTATCACGTCCTGTTTCTCCAGAAATGGCCCGGCACCGCTGCCCTCCTCAATAGCGGTAATTACTACCCCGGTGACCCTCTTGGGGATGGCAAGATTCCTCCTTACGTCGGGAGTGATGTCCTGAACATGAACTCCTTTGAGAGGAGTATCGAATTCCCCTGACAGCTGTTGTTTTTCAGCAGGCAGTTCAGCGATAATGACTTTAAGTGTCTTAGGCTTACCATCACGCAGGAGCTTCATCACGATCTCTTTATCCGGCGTAGTGCTTGCCACTAAATTCCTGAGGCTTGAGGGGTCATTCACCTCTTTTCCCTCATATTCAACGATCACATCACCCCTCTGCAGTCCCGACTTTTCGGCCGGGCTGTTTTCCGTAACGTCCCCCACAAGGACTCCCTTTTCCTCCTTGAGACCGAATTGTTGTGCCAGGTCAGGAGTCACCGGCTGCACGGAAACACCAAGCCATCCCCTGATCACCTTCCCCTTGTTTACCAGGCTGTCCATAACGACCTTTGCCATACTGGTCGGTATGGCAAAGCCGATCCCCTGGTATCCGCCCGAGGTGCTGAATATGGCGGTGTTGATCCCCACAAGCTCACCCCTTACATTCACCAACGCGCCGCCGGAGTTCCCCGGATTGATGGGCGCATCGGTCTGAATGAAGTCCTCATAGTCTGCAATACCCACATTTGCCCTTCCTGTGGCACTCACGATCCCCGAAGTGACGGTTTGGCTCAATCCAAAGGGATTTCCTATGGCGATCACCATCTCCCCCGCCTTCAGCCTGTCAGAATCACCCCACCTAATTGTGGGTAAATGGTCTGAGTCTATCTTGACCACCGCAAGGTCCGTCTTGGGATCAGCACCCATCACTTTGCCTTTAAATTCACGTTTGTCAGACAACCTCACTCTTATTTCGTCAGCATCCTTGATGACATGGTTGTTGGTGAGGACATACCCATCCCTGTCCACGATCACCCCTGACCCAAGGCTTGCCTGTTTACGCTCACTCGGCCTGTTTGCGTTTCCAAACTCATCGCCGAAGAATCTTCTGAAAAAAGGATCGCTGAAAAAAGGGGACTGAGCACCCTGGGTTTTTATCGTTCTCGTAGATGAAATATTGACTACCGCAGGCTTCACCGCAGCAGCGATCTCTGCCATTGCCTGGCTTGTTTTTGAAAGTATATCAACGGCCTCCTTTGAAATCTTTGGTTCTTCCGCATATGCCAGGGACTGAATGCCAGGTATTGATGACAGACCGGGGCAGGATATAAGTCCGAGGAAGGTGAGGCTCAGTGCAAGAACGAATGATTTTGCAGATTTCATACATCTCCTCCTTGAAAACTATGATATGATTCACGGCAAAATATTCTGAAACATTTTTATATTCAGGTAGCGTATCAGGAAAAGATGAAGAAATTTTGAAGATTGCGCAGCACAGTTTCTCTGCTAAGAGAAATATGGCACTAAAGGTCTTCACATTATTCACTCACTATTACTTTTTCATGTCTGCACGTTCGACAATCCGTCATACTGCAAACTCTACGGAACACAACCTTATGCGCAGACATTTTCAAGCGATCTATACTAAAATACTAACTCTATGACAATTACGACAAAACATATTCAGGGACTATGATGAGCGGTTGACACATGGCGCAAAGGCAACGCATATCTCATAAAGATTTAAAGACTGCAGGCAACCCCGGCGAAGCCGAACTCCGGCATCATACCTTGTTTGAACAATCCCCCGACGGTATTCTGATTCTGGATACTGATGGAAGGATACTCGAGTTCAATGAGGCAGCCCACCGGGAACTGGGATACTCAAGAGAAGAATTTGCAGGCCTTCGTATCTCTGACATCGACCCATTCGAAACTCCCGAAGAAATACGCGCCAGAATTCGGGATGTGATCGATAGAGGAAAGGCCCAGTTCGAGGTTAGGCATATGGCCAAGAATGGAGAAATCAGGGATGTTCAGGTTATTACCCAAACAATAGTGCTCTCCGGACGCAATGTCTTTCATACGATCTGGCGGGACATCACCAAACGCAAACAGTCTGAGACGGCATTGCGCGAAAGCGAAGAGCGTTACAGGGCGCTGGCAGAAGCTGCACAGGATATCATCTTCATCATCGATCGCGATGACCGTATCCAATACATTAACCGTTTTGGCGCAATGCTCCTTGGCCAATTGCCTGAGAACATAACGGGAAAACCGCGGAAGGAAATCTTCTCCCCCGATCTTTCGGAACAACAGAAATACAACCTCCAGGAAGTGTTTACCTCAGGCCATCCTCGTTACGTGGAAAGCAAGGCGTTATTTTCGGGTCGTGAAATATGGCTCAGTACTTCATTGACTCCTATCAGAAATCAGGAAGGCAGTGTATACGCTGTCCTGGGTATTTCCCGCAATATCACCGAGCACCGCAGGGCAGATGAAGAGCTGAAGGTGAGCAGAAGATTTCTGGAAACCATCATAGAGACTGAACCGGAATGTGTAAAGCTCATTGGAAGGGATGGCCATCTGCTGATGATGAACCGTTCAGGGTTGAATATGATTGAAGCAGATACCTTCGAGCAGGTCAAAGAGCAGCCGATCTTTCCACTTATATCTCCGAAATATCTCAAAGCATTTAAGAAGCTCACAGACGATGTGTTCCAGGGAAAAACAGGGGATATGGTGTTTCAGATGACCACTCTTAAGGGGAGAAACCTCTGGCTCGATTCGCGTGCAGTTCCCCTCCGCAATGACAGAAACGAAATCATTGCGATGCTTGCCATCACCCGGGATATCACCGAGCGGAGGAAGCTTGAGGAACAGCTAAGACAGGCGCAGAAGATGGAGGCGGTGGGAACATTTGCGGGTGGCATTGCCCATGACTTCAACAATATCCTTACCGCGATCATAGGGTATGCGAGCATCCTGCAGATGAAGCTTGCTGAGAATAACCCGTTGAGGATGAACGTAGAGCATATCCTCACCTCAGCGGAACGGGGCGCTCAGCTCACCCAGCGCCTCCTCGCCTTTAGCAGAAAGCAGATCATCAATCCCAAGCTGGTGGATCTGCGCGAGATTATCAGGAAGATGGAGCATCTCCTCATAAGAATTATGGGAGAAAATATCGCATTAAGGACAATACCCGCTGATGAAGCGCTTATGGTCACGGTGGACACAGGACAAATGGAACAGGTCCTGATGAACCTTGCCACGAATGCGAGAGACTCCATGCCCGATGGGGGGACCCTCACCATTGAGACGGTGAGTACTGAGCTTGATGAGGGATACGCAATGACGCACGGGTACGGGAAACCGGGCAGGTATGCGGTGATTACGGTGAGTGATACAGGCACAGGAATGGCTGAAGAGACACGGGTGAGGATATTCGAGCCTTTTTTTACCACAAAGGAGATAGGGAAGGGGACGGGGCTGGGGCTTTCCATTGCCTACGGTATAATGAAGCAGCATGACGGATATATCAATGTATACAGCGAACCGGGAAAGGGAACCACATTTAAGCTTTATCTGCCACAAACAAGGTCAGAGATCAAAACGGCGCACGTTCAGGAGTCCATCCCTTTCTTGAGCGGCATTGAAACCATACTCCTCGCAGAGGATGATTCAGGGGTGAGGAATCTCACGAGAAAGGTGCTTGAGGAGTCCGGGTATACGGTGATAGAAGCGGTGGACGGAGAGGATGCCGTGAGTAAGGTAACGGAACACAAGGAGAGGATACAGCTTGTCATCCTTGATGTGGTAATGCCCAAGAAGAATGGCAAAGAGGTGTATGAGGAGATCAAGAAGACCGCACCCGGAATTAGAGTACTCTTTACAAGTGGCTACACTGCGAATACGATGCAGACAAGGGAGTTCCTTGACAAGGGATTGCATTTCATTCCAAAGCCGGTTTCACCAAAGCAACTCCTGCAAAAGGTGCGTGAGGTTTTGGATGAATAATAAGGATCCATAGGATATCCGGAAAGGCCATATGGGACACAATCGGCAGAGATTTTCCAAAAAGAAAACGCCTCAGAAAAAAGAGAGCGGCAAGAGTGTGGAAGAAATTGTGAGAGAATTGAAGCTTTCTGGAAGTGCGTCAAGCGATTATAGGGAGCAGTCTCTTAAACTGCACGGCCTCATCTGTGCCAAATGCGGAAGGGAGTTCGAATACAAGGACCGCCATCTCCTGACCGTTCATCACAAAGACGGCAACCACAGAAATAATCCTCCCGACGGTTCCAACTGGGAAAACCTCTGTGTCTATTGTCACGATGATGAGCACACGCGTGGTATGCTGGGTGATTATCTGGGTACCCGAGGGAGATGAATCACCACGTAAAAGAGCGGACGCCTTACCAGGATGCAGCCACGATATTCGTGGACACCATTGAATAAAAGCACGCAGAGGCCTCGGGACAAAAAACGTGGGCTCTATGCAAATCTTCCTGCACCAGAGAACCCTTTAGTCCGCCGGCTTAAGCCTTTCGCTGGGCACATCATTACTGTCATTGCCTGGAGAAGAAATGCTGCCCCCAGCGACTTCACCATATTCAGGAATGACAATCCCCCTTCTCACCATAATGCTGTAGATAAGGCTGGAGCGGTTCACCACATAACGCTGATCTCCGACGGGGTTATACCTTCTCGGATTGGGAAGCACTGCCGCGAGTCTGGCCGCCTCCTCAGGCGAGAGCTCAGACGAAGATTTTCCGAAATAGCGTCGTGAGGCAGCCTCGGCCCCAAAGATCCCCTCTCCCCACTCCACCACATTAAGATAGAGCTCCAGTATCCTTCTTTTGGAAAGTGCCTTCTCCATCCTCCACGTAATGGCCGCTTCAGCAATTTTCCTTAAAGGGTTCTTTGCAGGAGAGAGGTAGAGATTCTTTGCAAGCTGCTGACTTATGGTACTTCCTCCCAGCTTGAACTTCTTGGCCTTTATGTCCTTCTCTATAGCCTTCTGTATCGCCTCATAATCAAAGCCTTCGTGCTTCCAGAATTTATCATCCTCTGCAATGAGGACAGCCTTCATAAGATAGGGCGATATCCTTGAGATGGGAACCCACTCCTGATAGATGTTATATTTTCCCTCCTTCTTCTTCCATTCTCTCTCCCTGTATTCCATGAATGAGGTCTTCCCTGGATTTTCCCTCTTGAGTTTCTGGATATCGGGCATGAAAAAGAAACAGAAGAGAGGGATACACATAACCAGGAGAACGCACAATACTACCAATCGCCTTAAAAGCTTACGTTTCGGCATATGAGAATGGGCTGGTTACGGGATTATCCTCATGCATACAAAAAGCATGGGCATCACTGCCCTGGATAAAAACTCTTTCTCTTTTATTGCAGAGGTCCTTTTATGAGGCGAATGTCATCGATCCAGACCGTTCCTGACCCGTTGATCACGAGGTTGAGCTTCACCAGGTCGGGTTTCTCACCTTTTTTCAGGAAGAAAGGTGTCTCCATGGTCATCCAGTTCGCCGTCCCTGTGGCCGCATTCTGGAGACCGCGCGAGAAAAATTCTCCCTTGCCGGGGAAGCGGCACCACATCTCAAGATACACCTGACCCTGCACGTCCTTTGTACGAACCCTTGCCTGGTAGGTTAACCGTGCGTTCTCTATGTCAATGTCGTTGACTTCAAATAATCTTACAGTTGTGGGTGCTGTGGCCTGAATCCTTAAGGAGCCCTTTCCGTCGCTGGAGTTATCCTTATCAAGTTCTGCCCCTGATTGGGTGATGATGCCATCAAGACTATCAATGGGATATTTCTTGAGTTCCACTACCTGTGGTGAAGGTTTCGCACAGCCGACCATCAGGATGATGACTAAAAAACACACATAGTGGATTGCGTATCTCATCAGCGTTCTCTCCTCTCCCATTGAGCATATTTCAGATAGGGGTATTATCCCACAATCTCTGTTCCTATCCCTTCTTTCGTGAATATCTCCAGGAGGAGACAGTGCGCAACCCTCCCGTCTACAATATGGGTCTTCTGCACGCCGTGGTCAAGGGCCTGGGTGCATGCCTGAACCTTGGGAATCATTCCGCCTGAAACAGTTCCTTCATCCATGAGCCTCTTCACATCCTTCTTGCGCAGCGTAGTAATCACTGTGCCTTTTTTATCAATGATCCCCTGCACGTCAGTAAGGAGTATTAATTTATCAGCGCTTAATGCAGAGGCAAGGGAGCAGGCCACATAGTCCGCATTGATGTTGAATGTTTCTCCGCCGCTGCCAGCACCGATGGGTGAAATCACGGGGATGAACCCGTCCTTTTCGAGGGAGTTCAGGATTGAAGGGTCAACCGTCTCCACCTCACCCACGAGCCCGATGTCGATTGCCTCTTCTTCCCCGCTTTGGACAGACTTCCTCAAAAGCTTCTTCTTCGCCTTAATGAGCCCGCCGTCCTTTCCACTCAGCCCCACCGCCTTTCCGCCGTGGCTGTTTATGAGGGCAACAATCTCTTTGTTAATGAGACCTCCCAGCACCATCTCGACGATATCCATGGTCTCCCTGTCAGTGACCCTCTGGCCCTGCACAAAGGTGGGTTCCTTTCCCATCTTCTTCATGGTCTCGCTGATTCTTGGTCCGCCCCCGTGAACGATTACCGGCCTGATGCCGATGAAGTTCAGAAGGGCCACATCCCGGGCGAACGAGTCCTTCAACTCATCATCGGTCTGCGCAGCGCCTCCGTACTTTATTACAAAGGTCTTTCCATAAAAGCTCCGGATAAACGGCAATGACTCGATAAGGATGTTCGCCTTCTCGATGAGCTTTTTCATTGATTACTCCTTTTCAGAACACGGGATACAGGCGATCTTTCCGTCTTTCAGTCTTGCCTTCGGTTCAGCAACCTTCTCACCGCACACTGTGCAGGAGATGCTCTGATATATTTTCGCCTCAGGCGGGAGGGGGACGCTCACCCTTGAAACCTTTAACAACTCGCCCTCGGATGCATCCAAAATAGCCTTTGTCTTCTTCGCCTTTCGGTTCTGCACGGCCTTGAGGACTTCCGGAGAACTATCCCCCCGGGAATATCTCTTCCACATTTCCTTTTCTTCTTCTGTCTCCTGAGGCGCTGTGAAATCAATGGAGATCCTTATGGCTTCGCCAGAGGGTCTCATGAGGAATGTATATGCCTGCTTGCCATAGTCTTTGAAGACAAGATTTCCCTTCCCAAAGGTGCATCCGGTAATAACCTGTATGGCATCCACCGCACATGAGTTATTCTCCACGATTGCCACCAGTTCCTCGTCTTCAGAGATGGTTTTCCTCTTCATTTCCCGTAACGCTGTCCTTGCAACCCGGTATCCAAGGGCGAGTCCGGGACAGCTGTGACCATGGAAACCAACTACTTCATCAAAACTTTTCATAGGTTGGATTGTACCTTAAATAACCAAGTTTTGCAAAAAAGAGCTAGGGAGCACCAGAAAGAAAAAATGAACAGGATCCGGGTATGCACTGGCGGAGAGGGGGGGATTCGAACCCCCGGTGGGGTTGCCCCCACAACGATTTTCGAGACCGCCGCCTTCAACCACTCAGCCACCTCTCCACAATGAACAACGAATAGTGCACAGCGGTGAGTTTTAGTTTAAAACAAATCAATCCAATTTAGGAATAGAAAGATTCAAAAAAAATCCGCATGATAAACCCTCAGTATGGCTTCAAATATGTGTGTCACACCTGACCGGGATTATTCGTAAGAGTGCGACTAAAAAGGTTTTCCAGTTCTGAGGCAAAATACCTGGAGTTATTGGTGTGGCCGGATATGAGGCCGCGTCAGTTCAGCAAAGCACAAACCGCAATTAGGTGAACTTAATGGAGAGAGAGGCATAGAGGGCTATTGTATCTTGCCTCGGAGCGGGCGAGCCTCTTACTATGAAGCAACTTATGAATCAAGTGGGCTAAAACTGTTGAAGATGATTTTTTCATATAGCTGCATAGCTGACCACGAACAACGCGTCTATCTCCGCTCCTCAAAGAATCTTTTTAGGAGTAAGACACACTCCTCTTCGAGAACTCCGGATACCACCTCCACCTGATGGTTCAGTCTCTTGTCAGTGAGAAGTGTATAGAGGCTGTTTACCCCACCCCCTTTAGAGTCATTGCAGCCATAGACCAGTCTTCCCAGCCTTGCATTCACCATGGCGCCTGCACACATGATACACGGCTCCTTGGTCACATACAGCGTGGCATCGGTCAGGCGCCAGTTGTTCGTAAGATGCGCAGCTTCGCGCAGCGCCATGATCTCGGCATGGGCAACAGGGTCATTCAGCCTCTCCCTCAGGTTATGGGACTTTGCCATAACAGCGCCATTTATCACCACAAGGGCACCCACAGGGACTTCCCCTTCAGAAAACGCGAAGCCGGCCTCTTCAAGGGCCAGCCTCATGAAATGGATGTCTTCTTCTTTTTTCTCCACAGAGCTCCGTGAGCAGTTCATCATTGTTTACCCTGACCCCGAAGGATCCAAATCCGTGAAAAGACGATTCGCATACACTCCTTAGAGGTTAATTATTTTACACATGACGGGCAAATGCGTGTCAACAACGAAAACCGGGACTTCCTTTAGCGCTTTGCACTCCCTTTGCAGGAGCGCACGTGATCCAGGGGCATTAATACGAGAAGTGAATCCTCCTGATACGCCCTCTGTAAGACAACTATTCCCTAAATCGTATTTATGAGATAAAATAGCAGCATGAAGGACATACGATGAGAATAGTGGTCTCGTTTTTCCTATTTATTACATTATTGGTATCATTTACCCTCTATTGTGAGGATAACAGTCCCGATAATATGTTGACCTATCCCCAGGTCAGTGATCATCGTAAGGGAATTGGTAGCGATCTCGTCGCAATGGGACCAAAGCCTTCTGAGGCTAATACATGCAGGTGTTGGTCGTGTCCCTGGGATCAGAGGATATACTGTAAGACACCAGACAGCCATCCGGATTGCAAATGGCTTTTATTTTCTTGTGACGGCCCCAGACCTGAAGAGTGCTGTGATGAATAGGGCGGCTACCTTCCCTTATTAGTGCCTTAGCGAAAAAACGATTACCCGATACGAATCGACGCCATACACCGCAAGGGAGCGAGCCTCAAGGGTGTGTGTTACTTCCATTCATCGTCTTCTTCGCCCATGTCTTCATCATCGATGGTAATTGCAGCATAAAAACTCTTCGATCTGTGAGTGCTGTGACCGGTGATATCGGTCATAATCTCTATCTTGGCTTTTGCTATGGCCCTTCCTTCTATATGGTTGTAAGCAGGAGACCTCTTCATGTATTGTCTTATTGCCTTCTCGATCTCAGAGTTGCGCATTATAAAGTTTTTCATCTTACTCCCCCAATTGCAGTGGCGATATGAGATTATAACTGGCAGGAGGGTGGCAAAAACAAGCGGGAGGTGATATAGGGGGAGTAATTTTTCAGGCCAAGGAGCACATAAATAGGGAGGATTCAGAATGGACGCAACCATTGCTGACCAGGTTAAGGCCCGCTTGGAATTCCTGGGCTATGAAATAACAAAAGCTGAAGAAACCTTTATCGCGAAACATCCCAAGTGGCCGAACATTTCATTCCAGGAACATAGGGGAGGATTTTTATTTTCTACGGCTTACGCCATGAAAGAGACAGCGAAAACAAGAAAAGCAGAATTCTTG
>Ga0335069_10015995_pt1 | contig 10480 bp, 5 predicted proteins | sample Lox_Sample_11_FD_206714 | JGI IMG/M metagenome (GOLD analysis project Ga0335069, IMG submission 206714) | Soil microbial communities from Loxahatchee National Wildlife Refuge, Florida, United States - Lox_Sample_1.1 | ecosystem: Environmental > Terrestrial > Soil > Wetlands | place: USA: Florida...
AATCGTGCAGGAACGGCGAGGGCGCCTCCGGGACGACCCCGGCGGCGGCGCCCCGCGAGGCCCGCGACGGCCCGCTTTCGCTCATCGGGAGATTCTAAGCCTCAACCCCGCGCCTCTCCCCCCGGAGGGGGGAGAGGACGAGGGAACGAGGCACTTACTGGCAGGCGACGAAGCTGGTGAAGTCCTGGACCGGCGGATACGGCGTGCCGTCCGTGTTGACGTAGGACATCGTGGTGTCGGTCTGCGTATCCGTCACGGTGAGCGTCACGCCGAGGTTGGTCAACCCCGTCGCGAAGATCCAGAAGTGGCCGTCCACCGAGCAGGCGTCCAGCACCTTGATGATCACCTCGGCGTTGGACGGGTCGAAGAACCAGAAGTAGCCGGTGTCGTCCGTCAGGTCGACCATGTTGCCGAATCCGCCCGTCGGATTCGAGGTGGTCGTCCACGCCGTCGTGATGGCAAACCGCCCGCCGTCGAGATACAGCGTGTACGGATCCGTGATCGTGAACCGGATCGTGACCGACGAGGTCCCGGCCGTGTTGGTGCCGTCGCCGGTGACCGTCAGCGTCACGGAGGGGCTCCCGGCGGCGGTGAACGCGTAGTTCACCGTCTGGTCGGTGAACGTGACGCCGTTGCCGAAGTCCCAGAGATAGGTGCCATGCGTTTCGCTCGCCGTGAACGTGAGCTGCTGGTTGACGGGCGCCGTCCAGCGGCCATTGGACCCCAGGGTCGCCCCCGTGATCGTGAAGGCGGTCGAGGGGCGCGGCGTCGACGACGTCGGCGACACGACGACCTGCTGCGACGCGGTGGCCGTCTGCGTGCCCGACTTCGCCGTGACGGTCACGGTGTACGTGCCGTCGGCCTGGTAGACGTGCGAGTTCAGGCCCGTGTCGGGGCCGGACATCGCGGTGCAGCTCGGCGCGATCGGCGGGCAATCGCCGAAGTTCCACGTGTAGTGAACGGTGCCGCTGAAATCGGCGGCCGTCGCCGTGAAGGAAACCGTGTCGCCCACGAACGGGTTGGCCGGCGTGGGCGCCGAGAGCGTGACGCTCGGATTCGCCGCCGTCGTCCGCGCCACGACGCTTGCGGCGGTCGCGGCCGGGCAGGCCTCGTAGTGCGTGTCCTGGATCGGCTGGAAGGCCGTTCCTTCGACGTTCGTGTAGGTCTTGACCGTGTTGGTCTGCGTGTCGGTGACCGTCAGCTGCACGCCGAGGGTCGTCAGGCCTCCGCCGAAGACCCAGACGTTGCCGTCCACGTTGCAGGCGTCGAGCACCTTGATGACGACCTCGACGTTCGAAGCGCTGAAGAACCAGAAGTAGCCGGTGTCGTCGGTCAGCGAGACCGCGGTCCCGTTGCCGCTCGTGCCCTTGCTCGAGCTCGTCCAGGCCGCCCGCACCTGGTAGCGGCCGCCGCCGAGGTACAGGACCGCCGGGTCGAGGACGGTCACGCCGATCGTCGCGCCGGAATTGCCGATCGTGTTGACGCCGTCGCCGGTCACCGCCAGCGTGACGCTGAAGTCGCCGAGCGTGTTGAACGTGTGAGCGATCGCTTTACCGGTCCCGTTGGACCCGTCGCCGAAGTCCCAGGTCCAGGACGCGGCGTGCGTCTCGCTCGAGGTGAAGAGCAGGGGCACGCCGAGATACGCGATGTAGCGGCCGCTGTCGCCGAGGGTCGCGCCGGCGATCGTGTAGGCGGCCGACGGGGGCCCCGCCTGGGCCACCACGACCGAGACCGACGCGCTCTTGGTGACGCCGTTCGAGGTCGCCTGGACCGTGACGACGTAGGTGCCCGGCGCCGCGTAGACGTGCGTGTTCGGATTCGGGCCCGCCGCGAACGCGGTCACGGCCGCCGAGCACTGCGGGGTGATCGGGGGGCAGTTGCCGTTCCCCGAACCGCCCGAGCCGCCCGAACCGCCGCTGCCGCCGGAGGTCGAGTCGCCGAAGTCCCACTGATAGGACGGCGTGCCGGAGAAATTCTGCGGCGACGCCGTGAAGGTCACCGTCTGTCCCACGTTCGGCGCCACCGGCGTCGGCGGAAGCAGGGAAACCGTCGGCGTGGGAGGCGGATTGCCGCCGCCGCCGCCGCAACTGGGCGCGCCCGGAGGACAGCCGCCGCCACCACCACCGCTCGGGGCCGTCACCGTGTACTTGAACGCGCGCACGTTGCCGGTGCTGGTGGCCGGAACCTGGATCTTGAAGTAGCAGTTGCTCGCGCAGACCGTAGGCGCCGGGAAGCTCGCCGGGCCGGCGCCCGCCGTCGGCGAGCCCGAAAGCTGCGTGTCGCCCGACGTGATCGACTGCGCGTTGTTGGTGCTCGTGTAGAAAGCCGCCCCCGGATGCGCGATGCCGGCCGGCAGCGACTCGTCGTCGTAGAGGTAGTAGGTCGTCCCCTGCGTCAGCGCCCACGTCAGCGGGCTCCCGAGCGGGAAGACCTGGTTCGAGTGGGTATTGGTCTTGTAGACCCCGAGCGCCGGTACCGGCGCGAAGTCGATGGCCGTGAAGTTCACCGTCAGGGGCGGCGTCGACCGCGGCGCGCCCGTGTGGTCGTTGTAGTGCCAGATCAGCGTCATCGTGTACTGGCCGGAGCTCGAGGGGGACGTCACCTGCGTCGTCCCGTTCGGCGAGCAGAACGCGTTCGGGCACGTGATCGTCCCGCTGTCACCCGACGACATCGACCAGCCGACCGACGTCAGCGTCGCGGCCGAGGCGATCTGCATGAGGTTCTTGACCGTCATCGCGGTCGCCTTGACCACCGGATTCGGCAGCAGCGAGAAGTTCGGGACGAGGTCCACCTGGGAGATCGTGCCGCCCAGGGACGCGCTGTACCCGCCCTTGTAGAGGGCGTTCAGGGTAAAGCCGGTCGCGGTGGTGGGGACCGTGATGATCGTGCCGCTCGCCGAGCCGCTCGGCGTGAAGGTCCACGTGAACGTCGCCTCCGCGGTGTTGCCCTGCGAGGCGCTCGCATCGCCGTTGTTCGCGTTGCCCGCGAGGACCTGGAGCGTCTGGCCGGTGAAGCCGACGACCGAGAGCTGCGGCGCCACGACGGCGATCGGCCCCGAAAAATAGGGCGACGCGCCGGGCCCGTTGACGTTCTTCGCGTTCATCGCGAGCTGGTAGGTGCTCGCCGGCGTTCCGAGGCTCTGGTAGCAGCCGTTGCCGCTGACGAGGTCGCCGCCGTTGGCGTCGTCGCAGGGCCAGTAGGCCGGGCTGAACGTCGTCCCGCCGAGGCTCGTGCCCGTCTGGATCTTCTCGGACGTGAACGTGCCCGTGTTGTGGAAATCCCAGTCCAGCTCGGTGATCGGCTGGTACGACACCGACGAGTCCGCAATCGACCACTTGTCGCCGAAGTAGTTGACCCCGTCGCCGCGCGCTCCGGACGAGAGGTTCGTCATGGTCGCAAACGGAATGGGCGGCGCCGTCGGGTCGGCCGCGATGCAGGAGATGTCGAGCTCGTCGACGTGGAGCGCGCCCTTCGGGGCGCCGCCGATCTCCCGGTACAGGTACGCGAGGATCTGGCCGCCGTTCTGCTGAACCAGCGCCTCGATGCCGTAGCCGTGGTAGCCGCCGCCGCCGAAGTGCGGCAGGGACTTCGCGAGCAGCGGCGTGCCGCCCTGGGTGAACCACTTCGTGTCGTACACGTCGATGAACGACTGCTGCGGGCTGAACGAGACGACCCGGTGGGCGAACAGGCCCGGGAAGGGCTGCGGTCCCCGGATCATCGCGCGGTAATACGTGCCCGCGATGTTGCCGACGTACTGGATGTTGTTCGGCGGCACGAACTGGTACACGTTCAAACCCGCCGTGCCCTCGGCGGAGACGATGAAGACCTGACCGTTGACGACCCCGACGTCGAACTGGATGGGCCAGCCGATGAGCGGCGCGTTGGCCACCTCGGTCAGCGAGCCCGACGTTGCGTCGATGGTCGCCACGTGCAGCACCCGGTCCGCCCTGGTGGCGCCGACGAGCAGGTACTGCTCGTAGCCGGTGGCCTGGACGTGCATCGCCCGGAGGCGCACGCCGACCGTCGTGGGCGGCGTCGTGGACGTGTCGACCGACGACCAGCCGATCGCCGTCGTCGCCGGCAGCGCCTGGCCGGGGTCGGGGCTGCCGTTCGAGTTGGTCAGGTCGACCTTTTGGACGTTGTTGCCGGAGGTCGGGAAGTAGCCGAAGTACTTGCCCGAGGAAGGCAGGTAGATGGCCGCGATGCGGGCGCCGAGCGGCACGTCCGAGTCGAGGTCGAGCTGCTGCCCGAAGCTCACCATCCCGGCTCCGGCGGTCTTGGCGAGCTGCGCCGCGAGACCCGAGTTGCCGCCGCCCTGCTTGAAGGGCTGCCAGTCGGTGATGATGCGGGAGTCGCCGTTGGGTCCCTCGGCGACGTCCATCGTGTTGCCGCCCTGGTGGCAGTCGCAGAAGATCGTGATGATGCCGCCGTTGTTGGAGCCGCCTTCTTTGCCGACGACCACGTGGGTCATCGGCCCGGGGTTCAAGGGGTTGGCGATGCTCGCCCGGCCCATGCCCCACTGCTCGAGGAAGTAGAGGTACTCGTTGGCCTCGTCGATCGCCATGTCGCCGGACCCGGGGAGCGTTCCCGAGTTGTCCAGCATCGGGACCTGACCGCTGGCCACCAGGTTGGCGCAGTTGGGAGTCTGCCCGAGCGCGAGCGCGGACCAACCGGCCAGAAGGACGGCGAGGCCGGACAGACGAGTAACGAATCGAGTCTTCAGCACGGGAACCTCCACCGGAAGGACGATCGGGTCACGAGAACACCGGGGTCGGATGTCGTCTTCCCCCGAACCGGCGAATGACGCGGGAGGGAAGTCGAGATCGGACCGCCGAGAGTCGCCATCCGGACCGCCTTGATTGAAAAAAAAGTGGGCGGGGCCGTTGTGCCCCGCCCACTCCCAGGAAACAAATTAGCGACCGATACCCGTCGGGATGCTCGGCACGACCGGAGCGATGACGGCCACGCCCGACACGTTGAGCGGATCGCAGGCCGAAGGATCGAGCTGCGTGCCCTGGATCAGGACCGACTCGAGAGCCACCGAGCCCTCGAACGAGTAGGCCATCCAGGCCTGGTCGAGCGGGCTGCCGCCGCTGAAGTCCACCTGGACCCAGCCAGCCGGCGTTCCCGTCGGGTGCACGAAGCGGATGATGTTCGTCTGCTGCGTCTCGAGCGGGAAGTTGTACTGGGGCGACGTGCACGGCGAGGGGCACACGCCCTGGCTGACCGTGTTCTCGTCCTCATCCCAGAAGACTTCCGTCGAAACCGGCTCGGTCTCGTCGCAGCCCAGCGTCCCGTCGCCACCACGCCAGACCATGAAGTTGGTCGTGATGATGCCGGACGAGGTCAGATCGAACCAGCGGGAAGCCCAGCGCAGGCCGAGCGGCTCACGCTGGTCGCCGAAGCCTTCGTCCCACGGGGCGTTGTCCGCCAGGTTGTAGTGGGCCGTCGGCGAGCTGCAGTTGTTGCACTGGACTTCGTTGGCCAGGTCGAGGTACCGCGCGTAGAACGTGCGGGCGACCTGACCCTCATCCTGCGCCCAGGCCAGGGTCGCGTCGCCGAGCGTCGTGTCGGCCTCGAGGTTGACCGTCGAGATGCCGTACGTCGGCAGACCGTTGCCCGACGTGAAGATGATCTCGCCGAACAGGTTGTTCTCCATGCCGATCGCGTCGTTGATGTAGTAGTTCGGGTCGGTCGGATCGGACAGGTTGCAGTAGTTGGCGTGGTCGATCACGATGTAGCCGATCGCCAGGCCCGACGCATCCGTATCCCCGTCGCAGTCGTTGATCGTCAGCGCCGAGGCGATGCTGAAGAACGTCCCGGTGTAGTCCGTCGTTCCGTTGACGTTGTCGAGCGGCGTGGCGGGGTTGCTCTCGCCGGTGACCGGCGAGGTCGGGGAAACGCGCAGGTAGCCGTCGCGCGCGTCCTCACCGTAAACGATGTCGGCGCCGCGCTGGCACACGTCATCGCCCACGCTGTTGAGCGTCACGGGCAGGTGGCCGGTGATGATCTGCGACATCGCCATCGACTGCACGTCGAAGCCCGAGAGCGCGACGTTGAAGTCGAGCTGGATGACCGAGAAGCGGTCGTAAACGTTGACGTGAGCGACCATCGGCGCCGAGGACGCGTTGACGATCGTGACGATCGTGTCGCGCGCCAGGGCTCCCGACGAGACGATCCCGCCGTTACCGTCGGTGCTGACCTGGAAGTACGGGACCAGCAGCGTCGCAGCCGGGCGCTGGTCGAGAGTGCACGTGATGGCGGAAGCCGAGCCCGCCACCGCGAACAGCGCGGCAACGGCCAGGCACGCAATCAAAGCTTTCTTCATTGAGATCTCCTCGTTACAGTTAACTCTTCGAAAACACACGATTGAGGATTCCTTCCCTCGAACGATCCCATCACCTCCCGCACTTCGATTTTCTACACCGCGAAAAACCTGATTACTCGTCCAGATGGGGCTGGATGCCCCGAGCTATGGATTGGATGATCGCCCCCGTTCCACCGGCTGTCAAGGGGGAAAAGCACTTTTTATGCTTTTCGATCATAAGTTCCGGCTCAACCCGCTGGGGCGCCTTCACTTGGCCCGGTTCAACCACACGTTCCAGCCGCCGACCTCGTTCGGAGCGGCCGACGTGACGGTGCGCGAGAGCACGATGTCGAGCCGTCCGTCGCCGTCGAGGTCTGCCAGCCGGAGCCACTGACCCGGAGAATCGATCTTCGGCTCCTCTTTTTCTGAGAGCTCGACGAAGCTTCCGTCGGGCTGCTGAAAGAAGACGCGCAGCTGCCGCCGGCTGTTGTCGGCGAAGACGACGTCGTCGAGGCCGTCCCCGTCGAGATCGCCCACCGCGAGCGCGCTGATCGCGGCCTTCGCCTCCTTTTCACGCCAGATCCTGTGCCTCTCCCACTTGCCGTTTCCGTAGGCGTACATCGTGATCCCCGAGGCACGCATCGGCTCGGGCAGGAGCGCCGTCGCGTAGTAGCCGTCGGCAAACGCGGGCACCTTCGCGGCGCCGAAGGTCCCGGGGGTCGTGACCGGGTGGTAGGCATAGAGCTCGATGCCGTCGAAACGGACGGGCTCGAACGTCCCGTCGCCTTTGCTGCGCCACAGGAGCGTGAGGGCGCCCGTGTAGTTGCTGCCCGTCAGGACGCTCTTGCGGCCGCTTCCGTCGAAGTCCCAGGACGCGAGCGAGTTCGAATAGAAGCCGCCGATCAGGCCTTCCTTCTTCCACTCGAAGCCGTCCTTGCCGAGGTTCAGGTACACCCGCACCTGCTGCCGGTCCACACCGGCCTGGTCCTGGCCCGGAACGTCGCGCGAGGCCACGACGTCGAGCCTGCCGTCGCCGTTGGCGTCGAGCAGCGTCACCGCCTGCGAGGAAAAATCGCCGCGGGGCAGGCCCTTGCGCTCGACGCGGAAGTTTCCCTTGCCGTCGCCGTAGAGCACGGTCAGGCCCTGCGAATGCGAGGCCACCGCCACGTCGGGCTTGCCGTCGCCGTCGATGTCGCCGACCGCGACCGCGCCGTAGTCGAACGAGAACCGGGTCGCCGGCTTGCCGTCCTCGAACAGCGCGACCGGCCAGTCCGTGAAGCCGCCCTTGCCGTCGCCGATCCAGACTCGGATCTTCCCGTTGCCCATGCGGTTGGGCGGCGAAACGATGTCCGGGACGTGATCGCCGTTCATGTCCGCGATGGCGAACGAGGCGCGCCACATGCCGCCGACCGGCAGGCCCGTCTTTTCCACCGCCGCGAGGTGAATGCGCGCTCCGGTGCGCGGCGGATCGATGTTCTCGAAGTCGGCCGCCGTCACGCCGGGGCTCGGCCTGGCGGTCGACGCCGCCGCGGGCCCCTTCGCGGCCTGCTGCTCGGCGAGCTGGCGCTTGGCCTCGGTCTCCTCGGGAATCGCCTTCGGCTCCGACACGTAGTAGTAGTTCTCGTCTTCCTTGAAGAAACGGATCCGCTGATTCGGCAGCACCGGCTCGCGGACGTTGTAGTCGTCGACCTTGACGTAGTCCTTCTTCGGCAGAGCGCGAATCACCTGGGTGTCGGTTTCCTGGATGACCGTCGGGTCGATGCGCGACCGGATGCCCGGCGTCGGCGTCGCGGCGGGAGACGCGGTCGGGGCCGGGGGCGGCGCGGAGGGTTTGCTCGACGACGAGGAACAGCCGGCGGCCGCGGCGAGCAGGAGCACCAGAGGGAGCCTCTTCACGAATCCTCCTTGAATCGATTTCGAAGCGGGGCCGGGATCGGCGGTTCGAACCGAGCGAAAAACCGGCGCCGGCTGGCCTTTATTCGCCATTTCCGTCAAATCAGGTCGGCAAAGTGGGGCCGTGCCCGCGAAAAGAGCGCTCCGCCGGCGACCGCCGCGACGACGCAGAACCCCGCCAGATAGGCCACGGACGCCGGTTCCGGCGCGGCGTGCAGCGTGAACGCCCGCCGGAAGAGATCCACCAGGTGGGAGACCGGATTGGCTTCGATGACGGGCCTCAACCGGGCCGGAACGAGCGAAGCCGGGTACACGATCGGCGTGGCGTAGAAGGCGACCGTCAGCGCGATGCCGACGGCGTGAGCGGTGTCACGCAGAAAGACCGTCAGCGTCGCCGCGAGGCAGCCGAGCCCGAATGTCAGCAGGACCTGCAGCAGGAGCGCCGGCACCACCAGCCAGATCCAGGCAAAGCTCCAGTGCCCGAGCAGCGCGACGTACGCCCCGTAGATCGCGAAAGCGATCACCTCGTTGACGACGGCCGCGAGGACGACGGACAGCACGAGCGTCTCGAGCGGAAAGACCGTCTTCTTGACCATCGGCGCGTTGTCGATCAGGCACGACGACGAGCGCGCGACGCCTTCCGAGATCGCCATCCAGGGGAGCAGTCCCGCCATCAGGAACTCCGGGAAGGTGGCGTAGCCGGATTCGATCGGGACCCTGAGCACGAGTGAAAAGACACCCGTGTACAGGGCCATCCACAGGATGGGATGGAGGAATGCCCAGACGAGTCCGAGCCCCGATCCGGCGTATCTGGCGCGGACGTCCCTGACGACCATCTCTTTGAGCAGGAAGGCTTTAGATGCGATGACGGGCTTTTTCTCGGCCATGGTGACTTCGGTCGCGATTATATGAATCCGAACTATGTTTTAATAGCATTTCCGGAAACAAAGATGTCCTCGCACTCCCCACGCAAAGTCGCGCTCGTCGGCTCGCGCATCCGCGAGCTGCGCAAAGGCCGTCGGCTCACGCAGACCGAGCTCTCGGAAAAAATCGGCGTGGCCCAGTCGGACCTCTCGCGCATGGAGCAGGGCGAGTACAAGGTGGGCCTCGACACGCTCTTCAAGATCCTCCAGGTCTTCGACCTGAAGATGGGCGAGTTCTTCGGCGAGACGGAAACGCCCGCCGAAAGGGATTCGCGGGATCTCGTCGCGGAGTTCCAGACGCTCTCCGACGAAGCGCGCCAGGAAGTTCGCGACTTCGTGCGGTTCAAGAAGCTCCAGGAGGCGGCGCCGGAGGCCTCGGCCGACGGCGAAGCGGGCGAACACGAAACGGCCCCCGAAGGGGAAGAAAAGCCTTAGAGTTGGGAGGCTCAGAGCCTAGAATGACCAGATATGGCTCCGGGCCGGAGGACATGAGCGACCGGCGTAAGCATCTCGAGTTCCTGCGCAAGACCGCCAAAGACGCGATCTGGAGCGGAGACTACGAGCGCGCCCTGACGCTCTACGAAGACGGGCTCGCGCTGGCCCGGTCCTGGAAGGATCGGGAGCTCGAGGATCTCTTCACCTGCAACCGGGCCACGACCCTCCTCGAGATGGACCGGCAGGACTTCGACCTGTCGCGGCTGAAGGAGATCGTCCTGCGCAGCCCGGGCAGCCCGAACGCGGTCCTCGCCGCCTACGCGTCCGCCCACGCGCACGAGGTGCGGGGCGAGTACGCGAAGGCGTCCTTCTACGCCCAGGGCGCGCTCCAGAAGAGCCGCGAGCTCGGCCTCGAGGAATGGACCGCCGCCTCGATGAACCTGCTCGCCAACCTCGAGCTCCACGAGAGCCGGTTCGAGCAGGCGCGCGCGCTCTTCCAGGAATCGCTCGAGCGTTTCGAGGCGGAGGGCCGCGGCGAGTCGTCGGAGGCCGCGGTCGTCGCCGACAACCTCGGCTACTGTCACATCGCGCTCGACGCGGTGCCGGTCGGTTTGCCGCTCGTCGAGCGCTCGCTGAAGCTTCTCGAAGGGCTCGGCTCGCGGCAGGCGATGGACTACCCGTGCCTCGACCTCTGCTTCGCGTGCCTGAAGCTCGACCGCATCGACGAGGCCGAGAGCTGGGGCAATCGCGCGCTCGGGCTCGGCCGCGAGTTCGGCCGCAACGACGTCGTCAAGAACGCCCATTACCTGCTGGCCGAGACGTACAGCGAGCTGGGCCGCGAAAGCGCCGCCGACGAGCACTACGAGGCGCTCTCGAGCTACTACCCCGACTTCCCGTCGCTGAAGAACTACCTCCATCAGAT
>Ga0335069_10015997_pt1 | contig 10480 bp, 8 predicted proteins | sample Lox_Sample_11_FD_206714 | JGI IMG/M metagenome (GOLD analysis project Ga0335069, IMG submission 206714) | Soil microbial communities from Loxahatchee National Wildlife Refuge, Florida, United States - Lox_Sample_1.1 | ecosystem: Environmental > Terrestrial > Soil > Wetlands | place: USA: Florida...
CTTCACCGTTTTCGTCGAGCTTCCCCTGCGCGTAGGCGCGCATGGTGTCGAGCAGGCGGTACCGCGCGACGCCGCGGCCGGAGTCCGCGCTGATAAGAGATTTCGCGACAAGATCGGACACGCCCTCAACGATTTGCGACGATGGGTGTTCAGGGTCCGCGGCGATGGCACTGGCGGACTCCAAGCTGAAAAAGCCGGCGAACACCGCCAGCCGACGCAGAAGGATCCGCTCGGCTTCGCTCAGCAGGTCGTGGCTCCAGTCGAGCGTGGCCCGCAAGGTCTGCTGCCGCGGCAGCGCGGTCCGTCGTCCGCCGGCTAGCAGGTGGAAGCGATCGTCAAGGCGCGCGGCGAGTTGCGTGATGCCGAGTGTCGAGGCGCGCGCTGCCGCCAGTTCGATCGCCAACGGGATGCCGTCGAGCCGGCGGCAGATCGTCGCCAACGCCAGACCGACCTGCCGAGCCTCGGGCAGATTCGTGCCGGCCCCGCGCGCGCGGGCGGCGAAGAGCCGGACCGCGCCGCACTGCCACGGATCATCGCCTTCGGCGGGCAGGGCCAGCGGCGGCACCGGGTAGATCTGCTCGCCTTCCGTCCGCAACGCCTCGCGGCTCGTAGCAATGACGCATGCTCGCGATCCGGTCAGCAGCAGGGCCTCCGCCAGCTCCGCTGCCGCGCCGATCACATGCTCGCAGGTGTCGAGTACCAGCAGCAGCCGCCGGCCGGCCAGCGCCTGCGCGATGCGCTGCGCCGAAACGTCGCCGGCGGCCAGTTGCAGGCCGGCCGCGGCTGCCACCACGGCGGGAACCAGACCGGGATCGGCCAGCATCGAGAGCTCAGCCAGCCACACGCCGTCAGGAAACTCCGGCAGCAATTCGCGGGCGATCGCAATGGCGAGCCGCGTCTTGCCGATGCCGCCCGGGCCGGTCAGCGTGATGAGCCGGTGGAACGCGGCAAGTCGCATGACCTCCTGCAGCTGATCGTGCCGGCCGATCAGCTCCGACAACGGCTCGGGCAGGTTGGTTCGGGGCAGGCTGGCTGGGGGCAGGTTGGCTGGGGGCGGGGCCGACGGGGGCTGCGCAGACGCCTCGCCCGAAGCGGCGTGGTCATCCGGGCCCATGGGCGGAATGCCGATCTCGCCGGTGAACTGGTAGCCGCGTCGGGGGACCGTGCGGATCAGGTCGCGTTCCGCGCCGAGGGCCGCACGCAATGTCGATATCTGGAACTCGAGTGCGTTCTCTCCCACCGCCCGGTCCGGCCAGACCCGCGCCAGCAGCGTGTCCTTGCCGACGATCGCGCCTTGCGCCTCGATTAGCGCCAACAGGACGTCATAGGCGCGGCCACCGAGCTTGAGCGGGCGGCCATCGGCAAGCAGTTCCCTGCGGCGCGGCACCACCCGGAAACGGCCGAACGCGATGCCGGATTCTGATTCGGAGGTCAGGTCCATCGGAACGCAGGTTAAAACATCTCAGGAAATCACAGGTACCCTCAGCCCATGCCAAGCGGCGGTGCGGCGGGATGGCGGTTCTATCCGATTTTTCAGGTCAATTTATGTGGGCGCCAAGGACTTATCAGCCTGCGCCGCCCTAGGGTCGGAGCACGATACGGCGACCCAACTATGGCTCCACGCGGCACGGCTTCGTCGCGGAGAGCCCAAACAGGGTGGATCCCACCGGCAATGTACAACTACCTCTGTGCAGTCGCACTGGCCTTGACCGATCAGGAATTTCGCCAGCGCTTGCAAGTGGCCATGCAAGCCAGCAATCTGATCGCCGCCGATGACGAGACTGGCGGCGAACGCCCGGTATGGCCCGACATTGCCGAGCGCTTCGTCCCCGCCGGCGGGCGCGTGTTCGCGTTCGGCCCGTTTCTTCTGCTGCCATCCCGGCGCCTGCTGCTGGAGGGGAACGCCAACGTCCACATCGGCAGCCGTGCCTTCGACATCCTGACCATTCTGGTGGAACGGGCGGGCGAGGTGGTCGGCAAGGACGAGCTGATCGCCCGGGTCTGGCCGAATGTGTTTGTCGACGACGGTAACCTCAAGACGCAGGTCAGCATGCTGCGCCGTGCGCTGGGCGAAGGCCGCGGGGCCAGGCGCTACATCGCGACCGTTCCGGGCCGCGGCTACCACTTCGTCGCGCCGCTCAGTCTTGCGGATGGCCCGGTGCGCGACCGGCCCGCGCCCGAACGGGGTCGGACGCTGCCTGACTTGATCCCGGCAACGGCATGACGACCGTCGCGGAGCAATTCGCCGGCACCCTGGCGGCCGCGGGGGTCAAGCGGATCTACGGCATCGTCGGCGACAGCCTCAATGGCCTCACCGACGCCATTCGTCGCCAGGGAAAGATCGAATGGCTGCATGTGCGCCATGAGGAGGTGGCCGCATTCGCGGCCGGCGCCGAGGCGCACCTGACCGGAGAACTGGCGGTTTGCGCGGGCAGCTGCGGGCCGGGAAATCTCCACCTGATCAACGGACTGTTCGACTGCCACCGCTCGCGCGTGCCGGTGCTGGCGATCGCGGCGCATATCCCCTCGGCGGAGGTCGGCGCAAGCTACTTTCAGGAAACCCATCCGCAGACGCTGTTCCAGGAATGCAGCCACTACTGCGAGCTCGTCGCGGGCGCCAATCAGATGCCGCGGGTGCTCGAGGTTGCGATCCGCGAGGCGGTCGGCCGGCGCGGCGTATCGGTGGTGGTGATCCCTGGCGACGTGGCGCTGCAGCCGGCGGTGACGGCGCCGCCGCCGAAGCCCGCCGGCCTGCTGCCGCCCGCGCCGGTCGTGGTGCCGGCGCAGCAGGATCTGGAGAAACTGGCGGCGCTGCTGAACGGAGACCACCGGGTGACGCTGCTCTGCGGCTCCGGCTGCGCGGACGCGCACGACGAACTCCTCGCACTGGCCGAGCGCCTCAAGGCGCCGATGGTGCACACGATGCGCGGCAAGGAATACGTCGAGTGGGACAATCCCTACGACGTGGGCATGACCGGGCTAATCGGCTTCGCGTCCGGCTACTACGCCATGCTCGACTGCGATGTCCTGCTGATGCTGGGCACTGATTTTCCATACCGGCAGTTCTATCCGCGGGGCGGCGGCGTGCGGATTGCCCAGGTCGATATCCGCGCCGAGCAGATCGGCCGCCGCGCCGCGGTCGATCTCGCCGTGGTGGGAGATGTGCGCGCGACACTGGCGGCGCTGCTGCCACTGCTGGACACGGTGCGCGACGACTCGCACCTGACGCAGGCGCAACGCCACTACGCCCAGGCGCGCAAGGGCCTCGATGACCTGGCGAGCGGCAAGTCCGGCAGGCGGTTAATCCATCCGCAACAGATCGCCAGGGCGATCAGCGACCGCGCGGCCGCCGATGCCGTGTTCACCTGCGATGTTGGACTGCCGACCGTGTGGGCCGCTCGCTACCTGGCGATGAACGGCAAGCGGCGGCTGCTCGGATCGTTCTGGCACGGATCGATGGCCAACGCGATGGCGCAGGCGATCGGCGCCCAGGCGGCCTGTCCGGGCCGTCAGGTGGTCTCGCTGTCCGGCGACGGTGGCTTCGCCATGCTGATGGGCGACCTGCTCAGCCTCAAGCAGCTCGATCTGCCGGTGAAGGTCGTCGTTTTCAACAACGGCGCGCTCGGCTTCATCGAGTTGGAGCAGAAATCGACGGGCTTCCTGAGCTTCGGGACCGAGCTCAGAAATCCGAACTTCGCGGCGATGGCGGAAGCGATCGGGATCCGGGGTATCCGCCTCGAAGATCCCCAACACGTCGAGGACGGGATCGCCGATGCGCTTGCGCATGACGGCCCTGTCGTCGTGGACGCCGTCGTCAACCGGACGGAGTTGGCAATGCCCCCGTCGGTCACCGTGGAGATGGCGAAGGGCTTCTCGCTCTACATGGTGAAGGCCATCATGAACGGCCGCGCGGACGAGGTCATCGATCTCGCGAAGTCGAATCTCTGGCGCTGACGGCGCATTCGATGGACCTCACGGCACTCCTGCTGTCGCGCCTTCAGTTCGCCTTCACGGTTTCGTTCCACATTGTTTTTCCATCGTTCACGATCGGGCTGGCGGCGTGGCTGACGGTTCTTGAAGGCCTTCATCTTGCGACCGGACGGCCAGCGTATCGGGTGGTGTTCGAGTTCTGGCTCAAGATCTTCGGGGTGGCGTTCGGGCTCGGCGTTGTCTCGGGCATCGTGATGGCATTCGAGTTCGGCACCAACTGGAGCGAGTTGTCCCGCATGTCCGGGCCGATCCAGGGGCCTTTGCTCACCTACGAAGCCTTCACCGCCTTCGCGCTCGAGGCGGGCTTCTTCGGCGTTCTTCTGTTCGGGCGGCAGCGTGTGGCTCCTTGGTTCTACCTCTTCTCGACCGCGATGGTCGCTCTGGGAACGACATTCTCGGCGTTCTGGATCATGGTCAACAACAGCTGGATGCAGGTCCCGGTCGGCTATGTCGTCGCCGCGAACGGCATGTTCGTCCCCGACGACTGGGCGGCGATCCTTTTCAGCCCCGTGGTCTGGGTGCGGTTTCCGCACATGCTGCTTGCATCCTTCCTGACCGGCGCGATCTGCGTCGCCGCGACCGGCGCATGGTATCTGCTGCGCCGACGGTTCCAGGCCGAGGGGCAGATCATGCTGCACATGGGCCTGGGTCTTGCCGCCGTCCTCGTGCCCGCGCAGATCTTCTTCGGCCACCTCACCGGCGACTACGTGCATGACTATCAGCCGGCCAAGTTCGCTGCGATCGAGGGAAGGTGGCACGACGAGCAGCCCGCCGCGGAAGTCCTGATCGGGCTCCCTGACCCGGACACGGAGACCAATCGCTACGCGATCAGCATCCCCGTGCTGGGAAGCGTGATCGGCAGCATGAGCTTCACCTCCAAGGAGGTCGGGCTGACCAGCTTTCCGCGCCAGGATCGCCCGCCGGTACTGGTTCCGTTCTTCACCTTCAGGATAATGGTCGGCTGCGGCCTGGTGATGCTGGCGCTGGCCTGGATCGGTACCTGGCTGGCTTGGCGCGGACGGCTGGACCGGAATCGCGCGTTGCTGTGGCTGATCTTCCTCAGCTTTCCGCTGCCCTTCATTGCGACGCTGACCGGTTGGTTCACGGCCGAGGTGGGGCGCCAGCCGTGGACGGTATTCGGCCTTCTCAGGACCGCCGATGCGCTTACGCCGTTCCTGACGGTCCGCGCGGCCGCTTTGTCGCTGGTCGTTTTCGGCGCGATCTACATGTTCATCTTCGCGTTCGGCATCTTCTACATCTACCGGCTGCTGCGCGCGGGCCCGGCGGGGCGCCTGATACTGTCCCCGGCCGCGGCGATTCCCAACCGGCCGATGTCGGTGGTGGACGACGCCGCCGCCGCCGGTCAACTCCCGGCCGGAGAATAGCCATGATCCTGTTCTGGACAGGCGTCCTGGCCGTCAGCGTGCTGCTTTATGTGCTGCTCGATGGCTTCGATCTGGGTGTCGGCATCCTCTTCGGCCTCGCCCGCGGCGAGACCGGCCGCCGTGGCATGATCAGCGCCGTCGCGCCGGTCTGGGATGGCAACGAGACCTGGCTGGTGGTGACCGGGGTGGTGCTCTGGGGCGCCTTTCCGATCGTCTATGCCACGCTCCTGTCGGCGCTCTATCTGCCGCTCCTTCTCATGCTGGCGGGGCTGATACTGCGCGGCGTCGCCTTCGAGTTCCGTAACAAGACGGAGCGCCTGCGGTGGGTCTGGGATGCCGCCTTCGCCGGCGGCTCGTTCGTTGCGACGTTCGTGCAGGGCATGACCGTCGGCGCCCTTGTCGAGGGGCTGCCGATCGTCGATGGCCGGTATGCCGGCGGCGAGTTCGGCTGGCTCAGTCCGTTTGCAGTGCTATGCGGCATCGGCCTGTGTGTCGGCTACGCGCTCCTTGGCGCATGCTGGCTGATCCGCAAGTGCGAAGACGATATCCGCGAGACGGCCTACCGCCAGATCCCCTGGCTGTCGCTCGGCCTTCTGGCCTTTCTCGTGATCGTCTTCGCATATGCCCTTGCCGAGGATCTTCCGGTCATGGCGCGCTGGCTCGAACGGCCCTACCTGCTCGCTTTTCCGGTTGTCGGCGCCGCCGCCGCGATCACACTGGCGGTAAGCGTGCGCCACCGGCAGGACGGACCTCCGTTCTACATGGTCGCGATCATCTTCGCCGCCGCTTTCGGTACGCTGGCCATCTCGTTCTGGCCTTACATGATCCCGTTCTCGATCACCATCGAGGAGGCCGCGGCGCCCCACTCCAGCCTCGCCTTCATATTCTGGGGGGCGGGACTCTTCGTGTTCCCTCTCATGCTCGTCTACACGGCGATGAGCCTCAGCATCTTCAGAGGCAAGATCGCTTCCTCGGACCGTCATTATTAGACCGACGGTGCCAGGTGATGCGGTCGCCGCGCCACTGCCGCCACGCGGGAACGAGATTGGCGCCACCACTCCACGCGGCATACCGAGCGCCTTGACCTCTGCAAGTCGGCGCAATCGCCGATCACACCCGAATGGAGGCTGCATATGCGCATCGGGCTATTCATCCCCTGCTACATCGATGCCTTCTTTCCGGAAGTCGGCATCGCCACACTCGAGCTGCTGGAACGTCTCGGATGCGAGGTTGTCTATCCGCGCGACCAGACCTGCTGCGCCCAACCCATGGCGAACAGCGGCTTCAATGACGACTGCGCGGCCACAGAAGCCCTTTTCGTACGTAACTTCTCGGGGTTCGACTACGTCGTTGCACCGTCTGGCAGCTGCGTTCATCACGTTCGCGACAATTTCGATGCGATCGAGCAGACCGGCGAAGTGAAAGACGTCCGCACGCGGACCTATGAGATCGTCGAGTTCCTGCACGACATCGTCAAGCCTGACGGGTTTCCCTGGGCCAGGTTCCCCCACCGGGTCGGGCTGCACAACAGCTGCGGCACCTTGAGGCGGCTCAGGCACGCGGCACCATCCGAATTGCACGAACCCTATTTCTCCAAGCCGATGGACCTGCTTTCGAAGGTGGCGGGCATCGAGTTCGTGATGCCGTCGCGGCCGGATGAGTGCTGCGGCTTCGGCGGCACGTTCTCGGTCTTCGAAGAGGTTGTTTCGACCAAGATGGGCTACGACAAGGTTTCCGATCATGCGCGGGCCGGGGCGGAGTACATCGTATCGGCCGACACGTCCTGCCTGATGCACCAACAGGGCTGCGCCGAGCGAATCGGCGTGCCGATCAAGTTCATCCACATCGCGCAGATCCTGAACGGAGCCAGCGCATGAACAACGATCCGATCCTTCATCCGGAATTGCTCGCGCACGACGATCCCGATGCGATCTACCGCGACGGCCGTCGCCTGGATCATGCCGAGGGAACCTCGCAACCGCTGCGCGTGCCACCCGAGAAGCAGCCGCGGGGTGCAAAAATCCGCGGCGGCCGGCCGGTCGATCAGGCGGAAGCGGCCGCGCGGTTCATTGCTGCCCCCGAGCACGAAAAGATGCATGACGAGCGGCTCTGGGATCTGCGCCAGAAGCGCGACCGGGAGATGCACGGCATCCCCGAATGGGAGGAGCTCCGCTCGCTGGCCTCGGCCATCAAGGAGCACACGCTGACCCATCTCGACGAGTACCTCGAGCAGTTCGAGGCGAATGCGCGGTCGAACGACATCCACGTGCACTGGGCGCGCGACGCCGCCGAGCACAACCGCATCGTGCACGGGATTCTCCGCGACCACGGAGCGAAGTCGCTCATCAAGAGCAAGTCCATGCTCACCGAGGAATGTGGCCTGCGGCCGTACATGGCGTCGGTCGGCATCGAGGTGATCGAGACCGATCTCGGCGAGCGGATCCAGCAGCTGGACAACGAGGATCCAAGCCATGTCGTGGTGCCGGCGGTGCACAAGCTCAGGACCGACGTCGCGGAGGTGTTCGCCAGGACGATCGGCACCGATCCCGACAACAGCAACGTGCACTATCTCGCGGAGGCGCAGCGCGAGAGCAACCGTCCGCTGATCCTTGCCGCCGACGCGGGCATGACCGGCGCCAACTTCGTGGTGGCCGAAACCGGCACCTTCGTGGTCTGCACCAACGAGGGCAATGCTGACCTGTCGGCCAATGTGCCCAAGCTGCACATCGCCTCGATCGGCATCGAAAAGATCATCCCGCGCCTCGAGCATCTGGCGGTATTCGTTCGGCTTCTCTCGCGCAGCGCCCTTGGTTCGCCGATCACACAATACACCTCGCATTTCCGCGGGCCCCGGGAGGGCGGGGAGATGCACATCGTGCTGGTGGACAACGGGCGGTCGGAGCGCCTCGGCATGGAGGAATTCTGGACCTCCCTAAAATGCATTCGCTGTGGGGCCTGCATGAACACCTGCCCCGTGTACCGCCGCAGTGGCGGCTTGAGCTACGGTGCCACTTATTCCGGGCCGATCGGCCTCATCATCGATCCAACGTTCAACGCGCGTAAATACAGCAGCCTGCCCTTTGCTTCGACACTCAACGGCAGTTGCTCCAATGTCTGCCCGGTGAAGATCAACATCCACGAGCAGATCTACGCGTGGCGCCGCGAACTCGTGAAGCAGAACGAGGTTCCGTTCGTCAAGAAGGCCGCCATGAAGATTGCCGCCGAGTTGCTCTCGCGACCCGCCGCCTATCGCGCCGCGATCGCCGCCGCCGATACCGCGCTCGCGCATCTGCCCCGCTTCGTCATCTATAACGGCCTCAATGCATGGGGAAAGCATCGTGAGGTTCCGCATCCGCCTAAACAGACGTTCCACAGTTGGTATCAATCGAACCGGGGAGAACGAAAATGACCAGCCGCGACGAGATCCTCGCGTCGATCCGCGCGCACCGGCCCCAGGTGGAACGGCCGCTGCCCGATGTCCCGCTGTTCGACGACAGGCCACCGACATCGTTGGTCGCGGCATTCAAGGAAAGCCTTGTGCGGATGGGCGGGATATATCTCGACCCGCCTGAGACCGGCGACGCGCTGGCCACGGTCCGGGCAAAGATCGCCGATGCCCGTATCGTTTGCTCGACAGTGCCGGAGATCGCGGGCAATCGCGCTATTTCCAAGGTCGGTGCGCCGCGCGACCTTGCGGATGTCGATATCGCCATCGTCCGCGCCTCTTTTGCAGTTGCCGAAACGGGTTCGGTGCTGCTCGGCACGAAGGACATGCACATGAACGCGATCGCCTATCTGGCGCAGCATCTGATCGTTCTGCTCGATCCCGGCGACATCGTCGTCAATCTTCATCATGCCTACCGGCGGCCGGAGTTCCGCTCCGGCAACTATGCCTGCTTCCACACAGGCCCGTCGGCGACGGCCGATATTGAAGGCGTACTCATCCATGGTGCGCAGGGCGTCCGCTCTCTTTCGGTCGCGCCGATCGCCCGGACTGCAACTGACGGCAATTAACCAGTCCTGACTCCACTCCGAGGGCTGGTGGTGCAATGCATCCGATACTCAGCAGGTTCGCGCGAACCCGCGCACCAGCATTGCTTCGGATGGAGGCAGATCAATGTCAGAGCACCGCGCCGAGCCCTTCACCGAGAACCCTCGCGCCCGGGGTGTTCTCGCACGCGATCCGTTCGCCGCTCCGAAGCTCCTTCGACGCGGACTCGAGCTGCGTCGTCTCGAGGAGCTTCCCTGGCCAATGGACGTGTTCGGGAAACCGGCGCGCATCAGCGACTTGATGGATGAGGCGGCGCAGCTGCCCCAGCACGCCGGCGATCGTCACAAAGACATGTGTTCGTGCGGATGTGACCGAGAGCACAAGCGCAATGTGTCGCAGGCGCTGCGAAGGCCGCGCGGCCAAGGTTTCAACGTCATCTACTTTTGGTCTGAAGCGTGCAAGCGCAAGTGGAACCGCGAGCGCATGCAGAGGCTGGGTATACGCCTCTGAGGCAACACCTTCGTTCCTAGCGAGAAGGACTGGCACACGTCCTCATGGGGGCACGGCCCTTGGCTCCTGCGCTTTACCATTTTTAGCTGGCATTAACTCCACATCGCACCCGAGCAATCTAACGTATTCAGCCGCCAAGCAAGCCCGCCCTATTCATTCCGCACCAGCGGCGCGATCCGCTGTGACGGAAGAAATGGGTGGCCATATCGAATCATGAAGACAGGGACATCAAATAATGGACCAGCCCGTAACTGCCCATCCTATCAGTCACCCGCACGGCGCCGAGCTGCTGAACGATGCCACACGTAACAAGGGAACTGCCTTCACCGAAGATGAGCGCCGGAGGTATCACATCGAGGGTCTCCTTCCCTCCTCATCTGAAAGTCTCGATCGGCAGGTCGAACGGGTTCTGAGCCACCTCGACGGCAAGATGGACGATCTCGACAAATACATCTACCTGATCGGCCTTCTGGACCGGAACGAGACGGTATTCTACCGCACGGTGATGTCCGATCCCGCACGCTTCATCCCGATCCTCTACGATCCGACTGTCGCGGAGGCATGCCTGACGTTCGGCCACATCTATCGGCGGGCGCGAGGGATG
>Ga0335069_10015998_pt1 | contig 10480 bp, 10 predicted proteins | sample Lox_Sample_11_FD_206714 | JGI IMG/M metagenome (GOLD analysis project Ga0335069, IMG submission 206714) | Soil microbial communities from Loxahatchee National Wildlife Refuge, Florida, United States - Lox_Sample_1.1 | ecosystem: Environmental > Terrestrial > Soil > Wetlands | place: USA...
CACGATGCCGTGGTGCTCGGGCCGCAGGCCGGTCACGAGCGTGTAGTGGTTGGGAAAAGTCAGCGAGGGAAAGCTCGAGTTCATCCGGCGCGCGTGCACGCCCTCGGCCGCCAGACGGCGCAGCTCCGGACAGGGATATTTCTGCAGGTAGTCCCAGCGGAAGCCGTCGATCGACACCAGGATCAGCAGATCGCTGCGGGTCCCGGCGCGGGGCGACGGCGCCGTGGCGGTGCAGGCGACGAGGACCACGGCGGCGATCGCCGCCAGGAGAGGGAGGGGTTTTCGGGTCACAGGCGCTCTGCCTAGACGATGTTGGCGCCTGCGGCCAGACTGGAAGATCGCCCTGGCCATCAACGCCAATCGGGATAGTAATAGGGGTATGTCCGACGCCGAAAGACTGACCCGACTCGAGGAGCGCTATGCGCACCTGCAACAGCACGTGGTCGCTCAGGACAAGGCCATGCTGGAACTGAACGAGGAGCTCGTCCGACTGCGCAAGGAACTCGCCGCGCTGCATTCGCAGCTGCGCGCGACCCCGGGTGAGCCGGAGCTGGAACCTGAACCGCCGCCACATTATTGAAGGCGGAATGCCGAGTGCGGAAGGCGGATGACCAGAGGTGGTGAACGCCAGCTGGGCCGATGCCCTGGCCAAAGCTGGGGCCTTCGGCCGTCGACGGGACGGCGGTCCGGGCGCCAGATGGTCTGACTTCCGTGGATCGGTGCGGGAACACCCGCGCCCTCCGTAAGAGTGGTCTCCCTCGCCTCGGTCTCGGGGGGCCCGGCTGCTGCCGGCCCCGAGCGCCTCTCAGAACAGCGCGGTGATCTCCGTGTGCCGGCCCGGCTCGATGGTCACGCCGCCGGACAGCGCCGCGGTCTCGTCGTTCTTGTAAAGCTTGAGGCTGATCGGGCCCGTCGCCTCCTGCGTCGACCAGCCCCACTTGCCAATCGAAACGAACTGCATCGGCACGCCATGATCCCAGCTCAGGCCCGGGCCGTCGCCGCGGATGAACAGCTTGTTGCCGATCCCGATATAGGCGGTCGCGAGCAGCCGCGTCGCGCCGTCGGAGGAAACCGAGGCCTCAGGGGCGGGAGGCGCGTCGTCCACCGCGACGGGAGCTGCCAAGGATTCGGGTTCGGCCGCCACCGGCGCGGCGACGGCGGGAGCTTCGGACATGGCCGCGAGCGTTTCCTCCGGCTTCGGCTTGCGCGGCGGGCGGACGCGCTTCGGTTTGGACGGTTCAACGGCGGCCGGCTCGCTGGCGGCCGGGGATTCGCCGGCGGGAATCTCCGGCTGGGCGGACAGGACCTCGGCCGGCGGCATGGGCTCCGCGGGTGCGGCGTGGACCGGCTCCGCCGCCGGCGGGTGCGCCGCCATCGGCTGTTCGGCGCGGGGCGCAGCGGGGGGTTCATGAACGACTGCGATCGCGGCGGCGGCCGCGATGGCCTTCTGCAATCGGGCCACGTGCTCGTCGATCCGTCCCACTGCGGCGCCGAGGGCGGCGTCGAGCTTGGCGGCGGCGTCCTGGGCGGACGACAATTGGCGGCGGGTCGCCACCTCCAGCGCGGACCAGTCGGTGGTGGCCTTGGCGATCTTCTCGGCCACGGCCTTGAGCTGGTCGCTGCTGGCGGCGCGGAGCTCCTCCAGCTCCCGCTCGAGCGCCTCGCGTTCCTCGTCCTCCTTCTCCTCCAGCGCCTGGTTGAACTCGGCCAGCTTCTCCTGCATCCGGTACGGCAGCGTTTCGGCGTCGCGGGCGGACTTCTGCACCGCCTCCTCGATCGCCTTGATCTGCGCCGCGGCGCGGCCGAGGCCGTCGCTGGCGGCCTGCACGCGCTTGATCTGCAGCTCGAGCTCGTCGCGCAGCCGCGCGGTGGACTCGCGCGAGTCGGCGGCAAAGTCGGCGAAGATCGGGAAGAGGAAAGCGGTGATGCTGGCGATGAGGAAGCCGACCGACGTCAGCATCGGCAGCGGCGCGAAGCGGTCTTGGGCAAAAAGCCCGATCAGCACCACCACGGCGAAGCAGACCAGGCTGGTCAGGATGAACGGCAGCTTGTTCAGGCGGGGTTCGGGGGAATTCATGGGTGTTCCGCGCTGCCCGGTTTTCTTCCGGCGGCGGGGGATTCTCAAGGCAAAAGAACCTTGAGCCTCCCGGGCGCCCGCGCATGCTGGAGGCGTGCCGGATCCGTCACCCCACTTCGTGCGCATTGACCGGGATGGACGCGGCGCCGGGCGGCACTTCGTGGTGCATACCCGCAGCCCCGCGCTCATGCTTGAGCTCGAGCCCGACCTCGCCGCCCCCGACCGCATCGGCCGGGGCGTGATCAAGCGGCTCTGCGTGCCGAATTCCTGGGCGGGCGACTACGGGCGGTACGCCAAGCTGGTGACCGCGGCCCAGGAGTTTTTCGCGCAATCCGCCGGCGGGACCCGGTCGGCGCGGCGGACCTGACAGCCGCGCCGGAGAGCCGTTCGCGGCCCGTCTGGGTCAGGTGGAAAGATGGCGCCAGGCCGTGCCCACCAGCGACAACAGCATGCCCACGCGGACCGAGCCCTCGAAGGTCAGGATCACGAGCGTCCATTTGAGACTGGAGGAGGCGCGAAAGGCGTAGCCCAGCGCCGTCACGATGAGCAGCACGAGACCCTGAGCCCGGCCGACGGGATGGAGGAGCAGGGTGAACATCCAGAGGACGTAGACCACGATCCCGGCGGACCAGCCGGCCGCGAGCCAGGTCTTCATCGGCAGCTCCCGCGGGTCGGCGTTGAGGCGGATCTGCTTGATGCCGAGGTAGCGCTCGCTGATCACGAGCTGCCAAAGCTCGAAGAGCAGGAAGAGCGGCGCGAGCAGAGCCAGGGGGTTCATGCCGACGCCCCCAGCCAATCCCCGTGCGCCGACCAGAGCCAGAACTAATCGGCCCGACCCCACCCGCAAGACACGACCGCCGGGGCCTCCCCGCCAAGTAACCTATTGGGTTACACCTTCGGAGCGGCAGCCCGCTCTCAAGTAACCCAATAGGTTACTTGGCGCGAGGCCTGACGGAGAGGCTGGCCGCCGGGAGGATTGTTTCTCCGGTTGGGGAGGGGTCTTGGGGCATCTGGCCGGACGGAATCGCGCAACTTTGGCCCTGCCGCCGGCGTCCTGTCCGCATACCGGTGTTCCCCTGCTGGCCGACCTGCGCCTCGCGCTCCGGACCTTGGCCAAGAGCCCGTCCTGCACCCTGATCGCCATCATCACGCTGGCCTCGGCATCGGTGTGAACACCGCGATGTGTTCGATCGTCAACGCGGTCATGCGGCGCGGCCTGCCATTTGCCGACGCCTCCCGCCGGTGGCACATCCAGGAAGCGATTCCGGCCGAGGGCACCGAGCGGACGCCGCTCTCCCAGCTGGACTTCGCCGGCCGGCGTTCGGCGTAGAAGTCGTTCGAGGACCCTGCCGCCTTTCGCGACCGCACCTGCACGATCAGCCGCCCGGGGGCCGACCCGGAGCGGATCCGGGGTGTCGAGATCTCGGCCTCCGCGATGACGCTGTTCCGCCAGCCGGTCCAGCTCGGCCGGTGGTTCAGCGAGGCGGAGGATCGGCCCGGCGCCGCCCGACCGTGGTGCTCGGCCACACGCGGTGACCGACCGGTTCAAGTCCGACCCGGCGATCATCGGCCGCGAGGTCAAGGTCAACGGCGAGTGGGCTGCTGCAGGATTTCATCTGGGGCGTCGGCAGCGGCGACCCGGTCACCTGCGTCGCCACGCTCGCCGCGCCCGGGGTCGCCGGCCTCACCGTCTGCCTCGTCCCCGCGCTCCGTGCCGTCCGCGTCGATCCGGTCGTCGCGCTGCGCGACGAATGAGCGACCCGGTCATGTAACCCAAAGGGTGACTTGGCCGCCGTGGAGTGAGACGGCTGACGGCCGGGTCAGTTTTTCTCGCCGGCGGTGAAGTCGACCCAGGGTTCCGACGGGCGGCTCTTGAGCAGGCCGGTCTGCCAGTCGAACTGCGGGTGCTCGGCGAGGAACTTGTCGGCGTCGAACGGCACGCCGTCGGCCGAGCCCCAGCGGGCGCTGAAGCTCATCTGCTTCGCCATCTTCGAGTCGACCACCTTGGCGTCGAAGGTGCCGGCGGGGTTGAAGGGAATGCGCGATGTGCCGAACTGCGGGTCGACCTCGCCGTGGGCGTCGAGCGCGCGGCCGTTGATCTTGTCGCCCGCCTGGTAGCACGAGTCGTAGCAGTCGGCCTCGAAGACCTTGGCCAGCGCGACATCGATCTTGCCGGTGTTGGCCTTCATCAGCTGCTTCCAGCGCACGCGCCGCGCGACCGACGACAGCCGGATGTCCGTGTCGTGCGTCTCCGTCTCGAGCCGCAGGATCTTGAGGTTCTCGGCGATGTTGGAGCCGAGGTAATAGCCGTCCTTGGTCCGCTCGAAGCCGATGTACTTCAGGCCGAGCTCGAGCCGGGCAATCTCGTTGGTCTTCACGTCGCCGACCAGCCAGGCGTTGGCGTAGCCGCCGTTGTTCCCCTTCTTCATGATGGCGCACCACTCGTCGATGGTGCCGGCGTCCTGCGTGGCCCGCCGCATCCGGATGAACTCCGGGATGCCCTTCTCGCTGAAGCCGCGGAAGTCGCCGATGGTGGTTTCGGAGCCGACGAGGCCGGCGTCGGTGACGAAGAAGTCGGTGCCGCTGTGGATCCAGCCCGGCTGGATCTGCATGAGGATGTGGTGGCCGTGCGCCGGCGCGAGGTCGAGGATGACGTTGGCGTTGGCGTTGAGGTAATCCGCCATGGTGTTGTGGGCGAGGACGATGCCGCCGTCGGCCGTCATGCGGCCGGTGGCGATGAACGACGAGCACGACTCGCGCGGCGTCGTGACAACGTTGGCGGAGTCCTCCCACTTCTTCACCGCCACCGGCCACCAGTAGCCGGTGGTCTCGATCGAGGCGTTGTAAGCGAGAATGTCGTCAAAGCTGACCGGCACGCCGGCGGCGGTCATGCCCTCGGCGATGCCCAGCATCTCGGCGCGGTCTTCGGCGTCCACGCCCTTATTGATGAAGCCGTTCGTCTGCTCAATCAGCCAGGCCCAGTTGAAACTGGAATCGTGCTCCCACTGCGCGGCGGTGACGCGCAGCGCCTCCTTGATCTCCGGCGCCAGCAGGTAGCCGTGCTGAAAACCGCGCACGCGCGGCTCGCCCTCGATGTGGAGGTAGATCCAGCCGGCCTTCTCGTGGCGGCTGGCCGGGGCCAGCCAGCGCTGCTGCTCGGCGGTGAGCGCGGCGGGCGCCGGGGAGGCGAGGAGGCCGAGCAGGGCGGGGAAGAGGAGGACCACTACGCGAAACGGGCGGGGCAGGGCGTTTTGCATCCCGCCACGTTGGCGGGACGAAACCCGCCCGCAAGCGGCAAACCGCGGCCCGCGCCTACTTTCCCGAGTACCAGACGCCGCGCCGCCAGTTGTGCCGGCGCAGCCGCAGCAGCAGGCCGGCCGGGAGGTCGGGCCGGTCGCTCACCGCGCAATTGGCTTCCGCCTGCGCGACATTCCGGATGCCCGGGATGACGGTCGAGACGGCGGGGTGGGCGAGGACGAACTTCAGCGCCGCCTGCGGCAGCGTGAAGCCCGAGCCGGCGAGATCCGCCTGCACCTCGGCCGCATGCGCGATGACGCGCCCCAGCCGGTCGCCCGCGAAGTAACTCGCCCGGAAGTCGCCGGGGGCGAACTTCGTTTCGGGCGTGAAACGGCCGGTCAGCGCGCCCTCGTCGAACGCCACCCGCACGATCACGCCGACGCCGCACTCCTGTGCGACATCGAGCAGTTCGGCCGCCGGCTCCTGTTCAAAGAGGTTGTAGATCACCTGGACCGAGTCGATCCAGCCGCCGCGCATCAGGTCGATGACGCTGTTCTGGTCCTGCTCGGGCGTCGACACGCCGATCAGCCCGACCAGGCCCTCCTGCTGCATTCGGCGCAGCGCCCGGAACGGCGCGGGATCGCGGTTCCACGCGCGGGTCCAGGTGTGCAACTGCAGGAGGTCGAGCTTGTCCACGCCGAGGCAGCGGCGCCGCTCGTCGACATTCGCGCGCAGGTGGGATTCGGGGTAGCGCTCCGCGACCGGGCAATACGGCGACGGCGGCCAGATGCCCGGCAGCGGCGGGGTTTTGGTAGCGACGAACACCCGGTCGGCGGCGCCCCGGGCGGCGCGCTCGCGCACCACCTGCCCGATCAGCCGCTCGCTGCGCCCGTCACCGTAGCCGGCGGCGGTGTCGATGAAATTGACCCCGAGGTCGAGCGCACGGTGCAGCGCGGCGAGCGAATCCGCGTCAGACTGCGCGCCCCATGAGCCGCCGATCGCCCAGCCGCCGAAGCCGATTTCCGAGCAGTTGAAGCCGTAGCGGCCGAAGGGACGATATTTCATGGCGAAAGGCCAGCTTAGCGGCGAAACCGCGGCGCGCCAGACTTCGTTGGCGGGTGCGGAAAGCCGCGGCCAAGTTCGGATTGCCGCCCCGGGTGCACCGGGCATCCTCCGCGCTGCCATGATCCTCGAAGTCGGGTGCACCCTGGGCTACCAGGTGATGACGCCCACCGCCCATTTCACGTTCAACGTGCTCGTTAACACCGACGCCGCCCAGCGCCTGCTGGCGGAGGAACTGGTCTTCGCCCCCGAGGTGACACCGGAAAAGATCGCGACCTCCAAGGGCAACCGTGTCGTGCGCGTGGAGGCGCCGGCCGGCCCGTTCGAGCTGCGCTACCGCGCGACCGTCGAGGTCGCGCGTGCGCCGCTGCCGGCCGAGGTGAGGCCCGACAGTCCCGGCCGGCTGCCGCTGTCGATTCTGACCTATCTGCTGCCCAGCCGCTACTGCGAGAGCGACCGGTTCTCGCCGCTGGCCTGGGAACTCTTCGGCCGGATCGAGAACCGCGCCGAGCAGGTGCGCGAGATCTGCCGCTGGGTCGACGCCAACCTCGAGTACAAATCCGGCGCGACCGACGGCCGCACGTCCGCCTGGGACGTCTGGCAGCACCGGCAGGGCGTGTGCCGCGACTACTCGCACCTGGCGATCGCCTTCTGCCGCGCGCTGAGCATTCCCGCGCGCTATGTCGGCGCGTTTGCCGCCACGCTGGAGCCGATGGATTTTCACGCCTGCTTCGAGGCGTACCTCGGCGGGCAGTGGCACCTGTTCGATCCCACCGACGGCATCGCGCCGGAGGACATCGTCGTGATCGCGCGCGGGCGTGATGCCGCCAACGCCGCGCTCACGACCATCTTTGGTCGCGTGCAGACGAGCCCAGTGGCCGTCATCTGCCGGCGGGTGGCGCCGGCGGCCGGGGTGGCCCAGGGTTGACGCGCCGCGGGCCGGACCGGTTCAGCTTGGCTGGGCCAGGCGGTGTCGCAGGGCGACGCGCAGATCGGCGATCCTCCAGTGCATCTCGAGCAGGTGCTGGAACGCCGGTTGCGATATGGCGATCATCAGTCGTCCGACGAGATTCTTCATGCTGAACGGAGTGCTGAGGCCGGCGAGGAAGGCCCGGTTGCGTGCATCGACCTCCCCCACCTTTCGCGCCTTGGCCAGGGCAGCGATGTCCCGCACGTGGTCGCCATAGCGGTTCATCGTTCGGTTGGGATTGAGAAAAAGACTGCTGAAGAAATTAAGCGGCAACCGCAGGAAATTGAGGCGGCCGCCGGCGACCAGGGCATCGCCCATTCGCATCTGCAGATAGCGCGGCGCATAGCGCACGTAGTCGACCATGACCAGCCGCCAGGCCTGCAGGGCGCCGTTCTCCGGGCCGAGCGCCTCGGCGACCCGCTGGCGGACCGCCGGGCTGGTGCTTGCGCGGTCGAGCACGAGCCCGACTGTGGCCAGGCTCGTCTGCTCGAGGTTTTCGGCCACGGCGCTGCGGATCAAGGTTCGCGAGGACGTCTGCAGGCGGCGGCTGATGGCCAGGAGCGGAAGCACTGTGGCCAGGGCTTCATCGCCGTGTCCGTCCGCCGCCTGCAGCGTGGCAATCGCGCTGCAGTGGTAGGCGAGGGTCCGCCAGACCTGGAAGCTGGGAATGTCAAACTGAAGATCATCCGGGGTCAGGTCGCCAATGCTGTCGTAGCTGGCGAGCTGGTCGATCCATTGGCGCTGGGGCGCGAGGGCCGCCCAGTCCTGCTCCAGTTCCGCGCGATGCTGGGTGACAAAGGCGGTCCATTTCGCCGCGTCGGAGGACGGTTGGACGCCGAAAGCCGGCACCGCCAGCTTGAGGGCGGCGAAGGCTTGGGCTTCGGAATCCTTGGACGCGCGGGAGTAACGCATGAGCGTCGCAAAGCTCTGGTCGGCGCCGGAAACCGCGGGGGAGAATTCCTCCATGCTCACCGGGTCGCGCACGGCGGGGTCATCGGATGAAAGCCACCAAAGGATGGGCAGCACGGCCAGCCAGCCGACGGCCAGGCCGATCCAGGTGAGCCAGCGCCGGCGCGCCGCCACCACCATCAGGACGATCGGTCCCACCACCGCGAGGAGCAGGGCGAGCAGCAGCCCCAACCGCATGGCACCGCTCATTTCGTTAGACGATGCCCCAATCACCGGAATCCAGGCGATGGCGGCCAGGCCGAAGATGATGACCAAAGCGATCGCCAGGGCGATCGCGACGAGGGAGCGCAGCACGCGGAGCCCGAGGGGTTCCGACGCCGGCGTGGCGGGTGTCGGGGTGCTCATGCGCAGCTGAATATCAGAGCCGCGCCCGGGGACAAGGCGTGAATCCCGAGCCAACAGCCAGCTCCACCCTCACGGCATGGCGGCCAGGCGCCGGCGCAGGGCGACGCGGAGGTCGGCGATCTTCCAGTGGGTCTCGAGCACCTTTTCGTAGGCGGGCACGGCCATGGCGACCAGGAGCCGGCCGCCGAGGTTCTTCATGCTGAGGTGAAGCAGCCCGTCATCGCCAAAATCCTTGCTGCAGACGGCGAACTTGCCCAACTCGCGGGCCTCGGCCAGCGCCGCCAGCTCGCGCACGTGGTCGCCGTAGAGATTCAGCGAGGCATTGGGGTTGAGGAACAGCCCGCTGAGGAGATTGAGCGGCCGGCGGACCAGGGCCATGAGCCCTTGGGAGGGGGCGACCGCGTCCCCGAGCTTCATCGTGAGATACTGGGGCGCGAACTGCACGTAATCCACCATGATCATCCGGCGGGCCAGGGCGGCGGCATGCTCATCGCCCAGCACGACGCCGAGGCGGTCGCGGGTCGCCGCGGAGATCGCACCGCGGTCGAGCACGATCGCCGCGGTCAGCAGCGTCAGGCGCTCCGCCATCTCGGCCGTCATGTCGCGCAAGAGCGTCCGCGAGGACGGCTGGAGCTTGCGGCTGACGTCGAGCAGTGGGAGGAGCGTGGCCATCGCGTCGTCGGCGTGGCCGTCGAGGGCCTGAAGCGTGGCGAAGGCGCAGGTGTGAAAGGTGAGCTGGCGCCAGGGCAGGAAGGCGAGGGAATTGGCCTCGAAGCCGCGGGGCGTGAGGTCGCCGATCCGGTCGAAGGCGGCGAGTTCGCCCAACCAGCGTCGCTGCGGGGCGAGCGCGGCCCAGTCCGCCTCGAGCCCCGTGCGGTTGGCGGTGACAAAATCGACCCATTTGGCCGTGTCCTGCGGCTGGACGCCAAAAGCGGGCACCGCCAGCTTGGTTGCGGCGACGACTTGGGCCTCGGCGCTTGGCGTTTGCTTCGAATACTGCATGAGCACGGCATAGCTCTGCTCCGCCCCGGGAAAGGCCGGCGAAAACTCCTCGATGGAGACGGGCTGCCTGACGGCGGGATCGTCGTGCGCCAGCCAGACCAGCACCGGGGTGACGAGCACCCAGCCCACCGCGAGCCAGCTCCAGCCGAGCCAGCGAAACCTCCCGCGGCTGTTGGCCCGTGGTCGCGCCTCGGCTGCGGCCGGTTTGGCGCCGAAGGACTGGGCCATCCGGCGGAGCAACGGCCAGAACAGCAGGATCGAAGGCAGGCAGATGACGAACAGAAGGGCGAGAATCAGCGGCACCTTGGGCAAACTGCTCTCGTCGGTGAAGAGCGGCGCAAACACCTCCCGGACGGCCGGAAGGCGGCTGAGGACGAACAGCGCGGTGATGACGGTCAGGACGAGGGCCAGGGCCACCGCGACGAAGCCGCGCAGAAGTCGGAGCAACCGGGGTTCCGGCAACGGCACAGGAGGGGTCGCGGTGGTCATGTCTAATCAGCTAGCAGAAGGGCAAAATTGAACGAAGTAAGAAATGTCTCATCGGCTCGCCCGGCGTGAAGTTGACTGCGAAGGCGGCCCGGGCCGGTGCTGCGGGCGGCGGGACGATGCAGACGGCGACAGGTGGAGCGCGACCTCCGGACGTGCGTTCGCGGTGGCAAGAACCAGAATCCGCCCGCCCCTCGACTGACTCGGGGCCCTGAGGTAGCCGAATGGGGGGTCGGGTTCCGCCTGTTCGAACCCTCGTCTTGGGAGGGACCTCGGCTTCATGGCGCCGGCACCCGGACGCGCAACAGCGCGAATTCAGGAATCGACCGTCT
>Ga0335069_10016000_pt1 | contig 10479 bp, 6 predicted proteins | sample Lox_Sample_11_FD_206714 | JGI IMG/M metagenome (GOLD analysis project Ga0335069, IMG submission 206714) | Soil microbial communities from Loxahatchee National Wildlife Refuge, Florida, United States - Lox_Sample_1.1 | ecosystem: Environmental > Terrestrial > Soil > Wetlands | place: USA: Florida...
GTTCCGCCTGGCGCACGTCGAGCATGGTGCCGGCGCCGCCGTCGGAGAGCGTACGGGTCAGCTGCAACGATTCCTGGCGGGTTGCCAGAGTACGCCGCGAAATCTCCAGCTGAAGGTCGAGTGCGCGCAGCTCGAAGTATGAAGCAGCAACATTACTGACCAGTGTATTGAGCACTGCGCGCCGGGCCCACTCCGTTGCCAGGAGATTTGCCCGTGCCGCTTCGGTGGCGCGGCGGTACTTTCCCCAGAAGTCCAAATCCCATGCCAGGGAAGCACCCACCGCATTGAAATTCGTTTCGGTTTCAGGAGTGAACTTCGTCTTTGGAAAGCGATCGTTGAGGGCCGCAGCGCCGGCGCTAATCGTTGGCAACTGGTCGGCGCGAGTTATGCCCAATTGCGCGCGCGCTTCCATGATCCTTGCAGCCGCAATGCGAACGTCGTAATTCTGCTGCAAGGCTGTGCGGACCAATTCCTGGAGCTGCGGATCCTGGAACACTTCCCACCATTTCTGGTCTCCAAGCGGCTGTGCAGAGGATTGCTGTACAGTCGGCGACGGCTGCTGCGACGCGTCCTCAGACTGTGCTCCTCGGTATGTGACGGGCACATCCACCTTCGGCCGCTTGTAATTGGGCCCCACGGTGCACCCGCAAGTGACGAGAGTGATGAGTACGAAAGGAATTGCCTTTTTCACGTTAATCTGCCTCCATCGGGTGCGGTTCGGGAACGTGTACGGGCTCGCTAGTCTTGACACCCGCTAGACGCTCAATAAGTACGTAGAGTGCCGGGATGATGAAGATCGCAATCCCGGTCGCGGCCAGCATTCCGCCGATCACGGCGGTGCCCATGATTTGGCGTCCTACGGACCCCGCACCGGTAGCGATGAACAATGGCACGCAACCGAGAACGAAGGCGAACGAGGTCATCAGGATCGGCCGCAATCGCAGCCGGGCGCCTTCCAAAGCGGCGTCCACGACCGGCTTTCCGTAGACTTCGTGTTGCTCTTTCGCAAACTCCACAATCAAGATTGCGTTTTTGGCCGCCAACCCGATCAGCATTACGAGTCCGATCTGTGAGTAAACGTCGTTGTCGATCTGCACCATGAAGGCCGGGAAGATCATCCCGAGAATCGTTCGGCGCAGCCACAGCAGTCCGAAGGCCCCGGCCACCGCGATCGGCGTACTCAGCAGCACGCTGAAGGGCAACGACCAACTTTCATACAGCGCGGCGAGAATGAGGAAGACGAACAGGAATGACATTGCGAAGATGACCCATGACGGAATACCTTCGCGCGCCTTCTGTTCCTGCCGGGACATGCCCATGTAGTCGAAGCCCATCTCCGACGGCATCGTCTGGTGGAAGACATCTTCCAGCGCGGCGGTTGCCTGGTCGGAGCTGTAGCCCGGAGCCGCACTCCCGATGATCTGGGCCGATGAGTACAGGTTGAAGCGCATCTTGAACTCCGGCCCATACCGTGACTCGAAGCGGGTCAGCGCTGACAAAGGCACCATGTCTCCCTTGCTGTTGCGGACATAGAACTGTCCTGCGTTGTCCAGGTTGGAACGATAGGGCGCTTCCGCCTCAACTCGCACTTGCCATGCGCGGCCGAAGTCGTTGAAGTAGTTGACGAACAGCCCACCCATGAAGGTTTGCAGCGCGTCGTAGACGTCGCTGAGCTGTACTCCCTGTTTCAGTACCTTCTCTTTATCGACGTACACGAATTTCTGCGGCGTGCTGGGAATGTATGTCGTGGTGACCATGCCGATTTCGGGCCGTTTGCGGGCGGCTTCCAGGAACTTATTGAGGTTGTTCACCAGGAATTCGGGGTCCTTGCCCGCGCGGTCCTCCAGCACAAACTGGAATCCGCCGGACGTGCCCACTCCCGAGATCGCGGGTGGAGAGAACGCGAAGACCGTCCCCTGAGGCAGCGTGATGAGTTTCAGGTTCAACTTCGCCTTGATCACCTGATACTCCTCGTCGATCGTCTTGCGATCTTCCCAGGGCTGGAGCGTCACCCAGAAGAACGCGTTGTAGCTGGTGCGGGTGAGGCTGAGGAGGCTGAAGCCCATGACGGTGCTGGTGTACTTGACCCCAGGCGTCTGCTTCAAAATGGATTCGACTTCGCGGGCCGCGTCCGATGTGGCTTGCAGCGAAGACGCTTCCGGCAATTGCATATTGATGTACATGTATCCCTGGTCTTCGTCTGGCAGGAAGCTGGAGGGCAGTACCTTGCCGCACAAAACTCCGAGCCCGGCGAACACCGCAATTGCTACCAGGGCAAGTGCCCCTTTCCGAATCAAGCCGTTGCACGCGCGCACGTAAAGATTGGTGCCGCTATTGAATTTGCGATTGAACCAGCCGAAGAACTTCGCCAGCGGGCCATGCGTCTCCGTTTTGGGCCGGAGAAACAATGCGCCGAGCGCCGGGCTCAAGGTCAGCGCGTTGAAAGCTGAAATGATTACCGAGATGGCGATGGTCAACGCGAATTGCTGATAAAGGCGGCCGGTAATACCCGGGATGAAGACCGTGGGCACGAACACCGCTGAAAGTACCAGGGCTATCCCAATGACCGGACTGGTCAGTTCTTCCATGGCCTTTCTTGCTGCGTCCTTCGGGGTGAGGCCTTCTTCAATGTGATGTTGTATGCCCTCGACCACGACGATTGCATCGTCCACGACCAAGCCAATCGCCAAGACCAGCCCGAAGAGGGAAAGAGTGTTAACGGAGAAACCGAACAGTGGAAATACGGCGAACGTTGCGATCAGTGAAACCGGCACTGCGAGCATCGGAATGATGGTCGCGCGCCAGTCCTGCAGGAAGATGTAGACGACGATGATTACCAACACGAACGCGATCGCCAGAGTCAGGACGATCTCGTGCATGCCTGCCCTCACAGCGTCAGTCGTGTCCAGAGTGACGGCGTAGTCGATATCTGACGGGAAGCTCTCCTTCATTTTGGCCATCAGCTTCCGTACGCCTTTGGCCGCTTCCACCGCATTAGAACCCGGCAACTGGTAGATACCGATGATTGCGCTAGGAGTGCCGTTGAGGCGGGTGATCCAGCTGTAGTCCTGCGAGCCTAATTCGACGCGAGCCACATCCTTGACCCGCACCACGCCGCCATCGGCATTTTCACGCACAATGATGTCGCCGAACTCCTCAGGCGTCTTCAGCCGGCCTTGGGCGCGTACCGCGTAGGTGAACTTCTGGCCGTCCGCGGCTGGTTCGCCTCCCACCTGACCGGCCGGATTTACCGTGTTCTGCGACTTGACGGCATTGGCAATCTCGTTGACGGTGACCCCCAACTTCGCCAGTTGATCGGGCTTGACCCACAGCCGCATCGCGTATTCGCCGATACCATAGATCTGCACCTGTCCAACACCGTAAGAGCGCGCGATCGGCTCTTTGAGGTTGATGTAGCCGTAATTGGACAGGAACTTCGCGTCGCGGGTGCCCTTGGGCGAATACAGCGCGACCAGCATCATCGGAGAGGTCAGCGACTTCTTCACGTCAATGCCGAGCTCATTGACCTGTGGAGGAATCTGGCCGTTCGCCAGTTGCTGGCGTGATTGTGCCAGGATGAGATCCATGTTGGGGTCGGTATTCAGATCGAAATCGACCATCAGCGTTGTACTCGAGTTGTTGGTCGAGTTCAGCGAGTACATGTAATCCATCTTGTCCACACCATTTACCTGCTGTTCGATAGGCGTGGCGACAGCCTTCTCCATGGTCTCCGCATCGGCGCCCGGATAAATTGCCTGCAGGCGTATCTCGGGTGGCGCGATGTCGGGAAACTGCGCGACTGGCAGGCCGATGATGGTGATCGCGCCAATGATCACCATCAAGACCGAGATGACGATGGCAACGATGGGGCGATTGATAAAAAACTTAGACATGGCTCAGCGTGCCTCCGCCTGAATTTGTGCTGCCTTGGGAACCACCGTGGTTCCATCCTTGACCTTTTCGACACCTTCCACGATCACCTGGTCATCCGCTTTCAAACCATCGTCGATCATCCACATGGTTCCAACCTTCTCGCCTGCACTGACCGAGCGAATCATTGCCTTCTTGTCCGCACCCACAAGTGCGATCTGGTAACCTCCTTGAAGTTCCTTCACGGCGCTCTGCGGAACCAACAGCGCACCTTTTTTGAAGCTGGTCTGGATTCGCACGCGCCCATACTGTCCGGGGCGCAGGATGTTGCCTGGATTAGGGAATGCTGCAACCATGCGGATCGTGCCCGTGTTGGTGTCCACCTGGCGATCCGTCATGATGACTTTGCCCTTGTGGGGATACACGGTGCCGTCTGCCAGGATCAGTTCCGGCGCACTGTCGAACAAGTCCATAGGCCGTGCGCTCGAGCTGAGGCGCTTTGCCCGCAGATACTGTTGTTCGCTGACCGGGAAGTAAACCTTGATCGGATCGACCTGCGAAACGGAAGTCAGGTGAGAACTGGGCCCTACCAGATTTCCCATCTGGACTTCGCAAATTCCCGCGACTCCATCAACCAGCGAGGTGACCTTGGTCCAGCCGAGATCGAGTTGCGCTCTCTCCACCATGGCCCTGGCAGACTCAACTGACGCCTCTGCGGCACGCTTTGCCTGGATCTCGTTATCCAGCTTCTCCTTTGGAACGGCCTTCTTTTCCGCCAGAGGAGTATCGCGTTCAACATCGATTGTGCTCTTCGCCAGCGACGCTTCTGCCTCCGCCAGTGCTCCCATGGCGCCATCCAGAGCGGCCTGGAACGGCCTGGGATCGATTTCAAACAGAACCTGACCTTTGCGGACGACCGCACCCTCTTTGTAGTCCTGCTTGATGAGGTAGCCAGAAACCTGAGGTCGGATTTCGGCATTCACGTACCCGTCGAGTGTCGCAACCCACTCGTTGTGGACAGGTACGTCTTCTTGAATCGGAGTCGACACCAGCACCTCGGTGTCGGGCAGCTTGATGGCAGCGTTGCTCCTCCCGCATCCAACAAGACCCAAGCTGAAACTCATGCAGCCAGCAATCACTACGTACAGAGCCCATTTGCTCAGCCCTGTCTCAGCAAACCGCTGCCTGACGCTGAAGGGGGAAGCACCTTCATCATTGAACTCAGTGTGAATATTCCTGCTAATTTCGTTAACCATCGACATGCGATTTGCTCCTGTTATAGCTAGTCTTTCCAAGTGACAGCGCGTTTGAACTTGGCCTCAGCGTCGTCACCGTCAGCACAAAACTCCGACTCGCCAAGAAACGCTGAACTGGCCTTGCGGTCGAAACCTTCGTCGTCCGCTTCAGCAGGACAGTTGGGCCCTCCGCGATGCGGTAGGAACGCAACAGACTCATGCTGCCGCTCGTGAGCTTAACTTTGCAGGTTCTGTACCAACTCGGAGTCCTTGTAACTTCTTGAATCAGTTATGCGCGCCCGCAATCTCTTGCAGCCCTGCCCGAATCTGGGCGATGCCTCTGCTCTCATGCGGGCATTGCCATTGTTGTCAGACTTCGGTGCTCTCGGAGGAAGGTCTTGGGCGTGCGCTCATCCGAGTTACAGCCTTTGGAAGAGCTAAAGTCAGAAGTGGGATTCTCCGCGGATCGGCGGATTTAGATCGTCAAGTCTGTTTCTGCCAGAGAAGGGACCTGGCTGATGCAACTGACGCGGAGGGCCTTGCGGGTATCCAGGGATCGAGTGCAGCTTCCTGTCGTACAAACGTCCGACAGCGGTGGCACCTATTGGTTTTCGTCGACCATTCTCGTCGAGGTTTGGCGGCTGGATAAACTGCCCTTCACCTCGGGCTGCCCTTCATCTCGGATCTGATCGATACTTACGAGTTCGACTTGTGCGAGTGGACCAACGGAAGATTGAGTCGTTCGCAAATGTCCCGAGCGTATGAAGTCTCACCAATAAATTGCGCACCAAGTTTCTTAATGAACGAGAGTACTTCTTCCCCGATAGCGTCGATGAACAGCATTTCCGTGAGATCGATGATTAGCTGCAATTTAGCGTCACAGCGCGCAACGAGCAGACGAACCTGCTCAGCTCCGTCACCGGTGAATCGGCCCTCGAGCCTCCAGACCAAAGCGCCGTCTAACTGTTGCGTTTCAACACGTAGCATGGGTGAGCCCCTTTACTTTCGTAAGCAGCCTCAAATGGCTCATTACAGCTCCTGTTTGCAGCTCTCGTGCCAAGACGGCGCACCGCAACTTATTGAAACTGAATGGCCTTTCAACTGCATGCCGAATGTAACAACGGGCACTGCCAGCATGAGGGCAGGCAAAAATCAAGGCGGCTGTTTCAGCCGCCTTGAAGGAATCGCTCAACAGCGAGAGCTAGACATCCTAAAACGTGAATACCAACCCGGCTGAGGGAACAGCAGAGTGAGTATATTTATCAATTTTGAGGTTGGTCATCTCGAAATCGGGAATCTTGTAGATAAAACCTCGGTACTGCGCACGCACCAGGAAGTGTCTTGAAATCGGCACATCGAGGCCGCCCCCATAAACCAAGGTGCCTCGGGTTTGTTCCTTACTGATGGATCCTCCTCGCGGATCGAAGAACATGGCTCCTCCTCCCGCAAGCACAAACGGGGAGACTACCTTAAGAGCCGGGAGCTTCAAGGAAGGCAGTTTCACGATAGCCACACCGGTCGCAGCGTGGGTGTTCATCTGTGCGAACGTCGTTCCGCTGCTCGACACAAAGTTCTGATGATTTCTGAAATAGTCGTAATCGGCCTCAACCGCAAGCCAGTTCTTCAGGTTGAAGCGGTATCCGGCCATCACGCCGCCAGAGTTGCTCGCTTCGTTGGTAATGCCACCATTAGTGGTCTGCTTTTGGAAAAAGCCGGAACCTTGAACCGTTACTTCATTTCTAGCTTCCTGAGCCCAGGACGACATCCCGAGCAAAATGAACATGATTGCCAGTTCGGTCAACTTCCTCATCTATTGAGTCCCCTTTGTGGGCCGTTAATGACGGCTCGCAACAGGAGGAACGCAAGTTTTTTGCCGAAGTGCCCTTTGGCCGTAAGTTGTTGAAGAGACGAGCAGCTGCAAACACAGGACGTGCCCAGGAGTTAGGACAATTGCCCGTATGGTGGCGGCAGACCTTATATTGTCACGCGCAATAGTCGGCGCGCGTGATGTTCAACCTTCGCATCTTATTCTGCAGGGTGGTCCTCTTAAGACCCAGGCGTTCTGCCGCCCCGCCATTTCCCGCGATCTTCCCGGAGGCGTTCTTCAAGGCATCGACGATCGCCTGCCTCTCCGCCTGTTCAAATGTTGTGGCTGAAGAAATCACAGGGCGAAGACCGCTTTTCCTCAGTTCCGTACGCGGTACATTCAGTTCATCCCCTTGCGTCAGAATCACGCAACGTTCAATGAAATTTTCGAGTTCGCGGATGTTTCCCGGCCAATCGGCATTTACCAACGCTTCCATCGCGTGCTTCGGCACCGACCGGATACGCTTCTGCATGCGCCGCGATAGACGGGACACAAAGAAGTGCACCAGCAATTGAATATCTTCACGCCTTTCGCGCAGCGGCGGGATTTCAATCGGAAACACTCTCAGCCGATAAAAAAGGTCCTCTCGGAACTGATTGTTCCGGATCATCCCCTCTAGGTCTCGATGTGTGGCCGCAATCAAACGAACATCAACCTTAATCGTCCTAGCACTTCCGAGGCGCTCGAATTCCTGCTCCTGTAGGGCCCGCAGGAGCTTGGGCTGCAAATCCATGGTGATGTCGCCGATTTCGTCGAGAAACAGACTGCCCTGATCCGCCAGCTCAAATCGCCCTCGCTTCTGCATGAGAGCGCCGGTAAAAGCACCCTTCTCATGACCGAATAGCTCGCTTTCCACCAGTCCGGAAGGAATGGCGGCACAGTTGAGCCGGACAAATGTGCGCCCACGCCGCGGGCTCAGATTGTGAATGGCGCGAGCGATGAGCTCCTTACCAGTGCCGGTTTCGCCGTGCAATAACACGGTCGAACTCGTCGGCGCCACGATTGCGACCTGGTTCAGCACCTTCCGGATCGCCGCACTCTTGCCCACGATGTCTTCGAAGTTGTATTCAGATTCAATTTCCGATTCCAGGTAAAGCTTCTGTTCTTCCAGATGATCGCGCGACGCGCGGAGCCGTCCATACGCCAGAGCATTCTCCAGGAGCAACGATATCTGGGTACCGATCTGAGATAGCAGGTCGCGATCTGTCTCGTGGAAGGCGTTGGCCTTATGACTGGACATAGTCAAGAAACCCAGTGGGCCTTCGGCGCTCAGCAGGGGCACAAGAACAGCCGAAAGAAGCGATTCATATCGACACGCTTCGCGCAGCGCCGCAGGTATGTCGGATTCCGTCGGTGAGTAAAACTGCGGTGTGCGGAAGCGGGACCATTCCGTCCATAGCTTGGTCGGCTCAACGGTAACAATTTTTTCTAAGAAGCCTTTTCCATCCGGGAAATCGAGGTATCTTCGCTCCAACGAACCTGAGGCCTTGTTTACCAGCCACAGCGATGTGAGATCGCTGCCCAGGTGCCTGCGCATCGATCCGGCTACAGCCTGAAACATTTCCTCCGCCTCGAGCTTACTGACGATGTGATTATTGATTTCCAGCAACAAACTCAGGCGGTCTCGCTGCTTCACCGCTTCGCGGTGGTAACGCTCCGCGGTGTCCCTTGCCAGAGCCAACTCGAGCGCGACGGCAACGTGCGAGGCCATCGATTGCATTAGCTTCACATCTTCGGGAAGAAATATCTGGCCGGGGTACTTCGTCAATGCCAGAACTCCGTAGCGTTTCTGCGATGTAGAGACGGGAAACAAATACGTGCTTCGACCAGCAGCCTGGGCAGCAAATGGCGCCAGCTCTGGATGCCTGGCCATTTCCTCTGCGACATCTGGGATGAGAATCGGTTGCTGTTTTTCAAGCACTTCTGCACAGACGCCAAGACACGAGATGCTTGTCCCAGTTTTGAGGAATGGACCATCTGCTTCTTTGTCAGACTCGAAAAGGTGCAGGTACTTACCATCGTTGCTCAACACGAATAGTTCCGCGCCGTGTAATGCGGAGACGTTGGAAAGAACGTCGCGGAGACTGCGCAGGACAGCTTTGATTGTGGGCTGATCAGCAAAGGCACTGGATGCATCCAGCAGACTGCGATAGCGCTCTTCCGCAATGGTCAGGACACTTGTGCTCATCGATAGTTCTCCGCCTTTATATGCACGCACTTCGCTATTGGAGTGAAGCTGGATGCTACGTACTCCAGTTCCGTGCGCTCAAGTAGTTTAGACCGCTGCAACGCACATCTAGCATTTTCGACCAAAGCCATCTTACTGCGCATCTCCGGCCCATTCGCCGCGAGTTTGTTCTCATTGACTCGCCAGCGTCGCCGGAATACTGGCCAGCAGCTTTTCAATCGCTATACCCATGCTTTGATTCATCTCAGACACGACCCCAGGCACACTTCGTTGCGATACTGTTCTAACTTCGGAAACCGCGTCGCTCCAGACGGTCGCCCCGGTTTTAGCTCTGGTGATCTGTCCAGAAATGGCGACCTCCACCGTGACCCGTGCCTTGTAGTCCACCTCTTCCAGCTTTTCCAATCTACCGCTGAACACATAGTCATCATCCGGGCGGCCGTCATACATGGAGACCCTGGCGAACTGGCCCCGGGCACGCAGCTGATCGATCACCGCGCTGGTAATCAAATCCCGTGGATCTGCTGCCCACCGGTGATATTCGTAAAAACCGATCTGCTCCGGCGTACTCCGATAGACGATTGGCCCTTGCCGCAGATAACTCGGTGATTGGAATTCGCGCACCGCGATTGAAGTTCGCACACTCTCCGGAGCGGGCGGATCGGGCGGGGCTGGCAAATTGAGCGTGTAATAAGCCGGGTATCTAACTTTGCCACATCCCGACAGTCCGAGTAAGAGTACTGCTATGGATAGTAGCGCCGTCGTGAGCTTTTTCATTTTCAATTCTCCTCTACTTATTTTGGAACCTGCCGGTCGTCGGGTTGCTTGGTGCGGATCAGGCTCCAGGGGCGCTGCTTCAGTGAATTCGTAAACTGATTGAGGTTGTCCGTTGCCTCGCGCAGATTCTCTACCGTGTCGTCAATCTTGTAGTCGTTCGCTTTCACGACGACCTGCATCGATTGCAGCAAGCCTTGCGCCTGTTCCAAGGTGGTCTTCAGTTCGATCAGGTCTCTTTGCATCGGAGCACGCAAGTCTGTCACTGTGCCATTTACGTTCTGAATGGTATCGTCGGCATGACCGCTGACTTTTGCTAACTGATCGGTGAGTGCGGCAATCTTCGGCCGCTCCTCCGCGATTAAGTGATCAACATTGTCCAGGATGGCCTGGACCTTTTTCTGGTTCCCCGGCCCGGTCATGGTGTTCAGATTCGCAATCAGAAGATTCACGTTTCCCGTGATGTCGGTGAGTTCTCCCTTCGCCTGGGTGATGAGCGCATTGGCGCTATCTGCCACGCCCGCCAGTTTTCCCGCGATCTCATC
>Ga0335069_10016001_pt1 | contig 10479 bp, 6 predicted proteins | sample Lox_Sample_11_FD_206714 | JGI IMG/M metagenome (GOLD analysis project Ga0335069, IMG submission 206714) | Soil microbial communities from Loxahatchee National Wildlife Refuge, Florida, United States - Lox_Sample_1.1 | ecosystem: Environmental > Terrestrial > Soil > Wetlands | place: USA: Florida...
GTGAGGAAACTTCGGGCCGCAAGCCGTCTCGCTGGCGCTCATCGCCGGACCAATTACTACTCAACTGCCCTTCGTTGAGCCCGCTTATCTTCACCACTTTCAGCCAATCTTGCTGCACCACAACCTGTGCAGAGCTTCCCTAGGCGATCGCGGGTGAAGAGCATATGCTCCGGATCTACGTGGCCCATCTCGATGAACCCGCGGGTCTTTTTGGCGCATCGACAGGCGTTTGAGGGGTTTACCAGTCCGCATTTATCGTCCATGAAGTTGCGCAGGTCGCGGCGGGCGCGGGCCAGTCGTTGACGGAAGTTGTCGCAAGTGATCTCGAGCACGTCGGCGGCGACGACGTCGGTGACCCCGAAAATCTCACCGAGGATGTAGGTCAGGCGCTGATCCCGATCGAGGCAGAGGAGCATCCCGGTCGTACAGGCGACCATGGCCTCGGTGACGAGCAGGTTAGCGTCAGCGGACGGGTATTTCGGATCGGGCAGATCCAGGTCAGGTGTGTCCTCGATCGCCTGGCCATAGGCGCTGAAGCTTGTGACCGCCTGCTCAGCTCCCCCACGCTTCATGTTGAGCACGTGGTTGACGACGATCCGGTAGAGCCAGGTGCGGAAGCTGCTGCGACCCTCGAACGACGACAGGCGGGTGAGCGCCTTGAGGAGGGTCTCCTGCGTGGCGTCCTCAGCGTCCTGGGGATGATAGAGCATGCGGACGGCGATATTGTAGATCCATCCCTGATGCCGCCGGATCAGCTCTTCGAGTGCCTGACGATCGCCTGAGCGAGCACGCATCACAAGGGCGTGGTCCTCAGCATCGAAGTGGGCATTGTCGGCAAGAGGGCTGTTGGTGTTCGTGTTCATGGTCATCTCCGAGTTGAAGATATCGCCACCGTGACGTCATCATGCATGAGGCAAAGGAGAAAAGTGAGCGCTGACGATCTTCCACTGCCCGCTCTGCTTGACGAAGACCAGGGTGGTTCGCCCGTGGAGAGTCTGGACCTTGCCATCCGTGGTTACGCCGGTGAAGGAGTCGTAAGCGTTGACGATGCCGGTGTTCTCATTGAAGACCCGGCACGAGGGCTGGCGGAAGCTGAAGCTCATTGAGGCGACGCCCTCGACGGCCGCAGTCAGGAACTTGGCAAAATCTCTCTTGCTGTCAAATCGATAGGGAACATGATCGAGGACCTCGAGGTCATCGGAAAGCATATCGAGGACGGCTTTGATGTTCCTGTTGTCGAATGCATCGGCGAATTGCTGAGCGAGGGCTTGAATTTTTTGTACACTCATCGTGATTTACTCCTGTTCGCGGTGATTATCGTGCTCCGCGCACTTTACAGTTGATTAGACACACGCGGTCGGGGAGTGTGACAGAAGTGTTCGGCAGAATTCTTTTCGGCCGGCAAGCTGCTCCCAGCGAGCGCGCCGTTGGGCGCGCGCCTCGAGCAGGCTCTGCACCAGACCGGCGGCGCGGGTGAAGAGCAGGCGATAGCAACAGCACGTTGCCTCGACGCCGACTCGATGAAGCATGGTCTTGCCGGTCCCGATCGGGCCGGCGAGATCACGTCCTCAGCGCGGCCGATGAAATCGCAGCTTGAGAGCCCGTGGATCTTGGGCCGGGCGACGCCCTTGAGCGCCCCCCGTGTTTCTGACCACCCTACTCCCGCATTCCTAATTTAAGCCAACGCACCCGCCTGAATGGAAGATGACCCCAGTAGCCTTAAACTAGTGAACGCCGGTGCGCGTTCCCTAATCGACCGGGCGACGAGCGAGAACCACAAGCTTAACTTGATCGAAGGCTACTGCGAACGCCGCGGTTGCAATCAAGAGCATGAGAATCACGGTGACCGGAAGCGGGTACATAAGGATCCCGCCGATGGCTAATGCCGAGACGATGATGACGTCTACGAACGAGAAAAAGATCATCAGCTTGACCGGGCGCGAGCGCCACATACGGCCACGCTCGCGCAAAACATAAACTACTGCCTGTCCGGCGAACACGAGCATGACGAAGGTCAGAGTCTGCATTTGCCCGAGCGTCAGGCCAAATATATACCAACCCGCGGCGAGCACACCTATGCAAAACAGAAATTTAAACGAAGCCAGAGGAATAGCGGCCAAAGCCAGGTTGCCGACGCGCCAGCTATTGGGCCGTTTAGAGGGGGTTGCCCGGTCAGCCGTGCGCGCCATACTCACAAAATCATTGGTTAACATTGAAAGCGCCTGCAACAGTGGGGTCAGAACCGCATGCCCCGTCAGCACCAGACCCGCACCAAGGACAACGAGGGTGACGCATTTGTTGACGAGTATGCCCAGAGTATAGGTCACTACTCGTTGAAAGACGGCGCGGCCCTCCTCAATCGCCGTGACGATACCTTCAAGGCCCGGGTCTGTCAGTACCACGCCAGCCGCAGCTTTGGCGACGTCAGTCGCGGTCGAGACGGCGATCCCCATTTGCGCTTGTCGCAGCGCCGGGGCGTCATTGGCACCGTCGCCACACATGGCGACAGCATGACCCTCGAGCTGAAATGCTTTGACAAGGCGGAACTTATCCTGAGGGAAGACACCTGCGTAAACAGCGAAATCCTCGGGGCTGACGTGCTCGGGAAGCTGCCCGGGTGCACATACCGGACCGTCCATGCCGATAGAACGGGCAACCGATGCGGCCGTCAGCGCGGCATCGCCAGTGACCATCACCGTATGAACGCCCAACGAGCGCAGCTCTGCGAGTAGTACCGGGGAATCGGGCCGCGGTGGATCGTTGAGAGCGATCAGTCCCACGAACACCATATTTCCTGGTGTACCGCTCGCAACCGCCAGCGTCCGATACCCGGACTCAGACAGCAGTTGCAGCTCTGTCGCCATTCCTGGAGTCATTGGTGCCAGCGTTGAGAGTGCTGCGGGCGCCCCTTTGCTGATGTTGATGTGGCGATGACGCTGGTCATCGGCGGTCGCCTCTGACCGTTTGATTGTAGGATCGAACGGAAGGAAGCGAGTCACGTTGGGAAGTGGGCGTTGGGGCGGATTTGCAAGCGCCGCTTCGCGGATTACGGCATCCACGGGATCCTTGCCTTCAGCAGAGCTGGCTAGCGCGGCGAAGGCGAGCACATCGCCCGGAGTCCACCCGTCGACCAAGGGTTTCACGGCGGCCACTGCCAATTCATTCCTGGTAAGAGTACCGGTCTTATCAGCGCACAGGACGTCGATCGTCGCCGCCTCGTGTAGCGCGGCGAGCCGGGTCAGTAATACGCCCTTGAGTGCGATGGTTCTCGCGCCCAAGGTAGCGGCCAGAGTAAAAGTGGCCGGCAACGCAACCGGAACCGCTGAGAGCATCGCGGTCAGCACCAGCGAGATGATTTGCGCCGCCGGTAGTGCGATTGCGATTGCGTAGGCAACTAGTCCCAGCACAAGCGTGGCATTGATGATGGACAGATTGCGCACGAGACCGAGCACCACTTTGGTCTCGGTGCTCTCAACATGCGCGATACGCACCAACTCCGCCGCTCGGCCGAAATAGGTCGACGTTCCAGTGGCAGTCACCGAGGCGACAGCCTCGCCTCGGCGTACTACTGCGCCTGCATAGACAGTCTTCCCAGGGCCTGCCTCGATCGGGATCGATTCGCCCGTCAACATCGATTGATCAAGGAGTATCTCACCTTCGACGATCCGAGCGTCGGCAGGGACAACGGCGCCGAGTGACACCTGCACCACATCGTCCAGCACCAGAACTGCAGCTGGGAGGTCTGTCCACTTGCCGTCGCGCTTGACTCTCGCTTTTAACGAGAGGCGTTGTTTAAGCAGTTCGAGAGCGGCCTCCGCACGAGCTTCCTGAAATAGGCTCAGCGCGACATTGAAGACTAAGAGTGCTCCAATCATCAACGCTTCGACACGCTTGCCGGCTATCATTTGCAAGGCGATCGTAATTTCGAGCATCCATGGTACGGGCGCCCAAAAGTGACGCGCTACCCTTTCAAGAGTGCGCCTGCGCTCCTCAACGATCGCATTTGGGCCACTCTGCGCCAGTCTCCTTTCTGCCTCTTTTGTAGTTAGGCCCGCCAGACTCGATGACATAGTGCTCGGAAGCTGGGGTACGGTCATATTGGTGATCAAGTCGAAAAACTGCTCGTGTGGTTCACTTGGGGATGTGCGCGACGTACAGCGTCATAACAGGCTCGGCGATAGAGACAAAGACTGCGTCTGCCATGTTTCTCTTTTTGGAACTCCAGTCGCCAATGCAACCGATCCCAGCATATGATTCGATACAGTCTACCCAGTGTCAGCTTCCCGACACTTTTGTCGGATACCAAATGCCTTGCAGCAGAGGCCACGCGTCACCCTTCGGTGGACTGGCTGCGCACGAGAACGATGATTGAGCGAGCGCCTATCTGTAGCGAGTCGTTGCCTACGTCATGAACGTGATGGTCTTGCGGAAGCGCATTAGCGCGATACCGAACAAAACCGAACCAATCACGGCAAGGGCAGCAAATGGTTTCCACACCAGGGAGAATGTAGCGCCGCGGAACAGGATAGCTTGTCCCAACATAACCAGGTGAGTCGTGGGCGCGGCGAGCATCACATATTGCACCGCCTCGGGCATGCTTTCGTACGGAGTGAAACCTCCTGACAGAAACAACAGAGGAAGCACCACCAGGATGGTCATCAAGCCGAATTGTGGCATCGATCGAGCAAGGGTCGCCAAAAAGATCCCCAGAGCCGTAGTGGCAAAAAGTTCAACTCCGGCACCGGCAAGAAAAAGCGCGATTGACCCTTGCAGCGGAATCGACATTGCTAGTTGTACTATGAAGATGAGGGACAGTGCGCAGGCCGCGAGCACGACCAGCGCCATTGACCAGACTTTGCTGGCCATAATCTCGAACGGGGTGACCGGCATTACGAGCAGATGTTCTACGGTGCCGTGCTCGCGCTCACGGATCAGAGCAGCACCGGTAAGGATGATCGACAGCAGGGTAACTTCATTGATGATCTCGGTTACTGCGCCAAACCAAGACCTTAATAGGTTCGGATTGAAGCGGGTATTGAGGGCAAGGTCCGGCACTTCGACTCCGCTGTGCGGCCAATCTTGGGACTCTGTCGAACGTCCTGCAAATGCACCGGCAGCGATTCCTCGACCATATAGCGGATGTCCCCCAGTTGGCTGTGCCCCGGCGGCCTGATAGCCCTTTACGAAAGCGTCTACCTCGCCATTAATGATGTTCTGAATGTACCCGCCTCCGGTGAACGCCTGATGCATGCGCGTCGCATCGACGTTGAGCTGAACCCGAGGGTTTCGGCCCGCCATGACATCGCGCTCGAAGTCTGGTGGGATGTCCACGGCAAAGGTATCGGAGCCGGCGTCCATTCGCGAATCCATTTCGCCCCGACTGATTAGCGCTGGCGGCATAAATTGGGGTGGGAAAAAAGCATCGATTATTCGAGCGGAAAGTTGCGACTGATCCTCATCAACGATCGCGATCGGGACGTTGCTGAGCGTTTCCGGAATTCCGGTGGCCACGACGTAAACTGAAAGGGTAAACGCATATATGATCAGGACTATCATGACCACGTCATGAGCGAGGCTGCGAAGTTCTTTGATGCCGAGATTCCAGATGTTCGCCAAGCGCATCGCTTAAGTCTCCTGCTTCTTTAACAGCAGTGTGCTTCCTATGGTCACTAGTGGCCAGATCAAAAGGAGCGGGATATAGAACAAACGCAGATCCCAAAAGCCCAGTGCTTTTGAAAAGGTTCCCCGCGAAATGATGAGATAATAAGTAGTGGGATAGGTCTCGCCGGCGAGCTTTCCCAGTCCCTCCAGGGAAGATACCGGGTCGAGCATCCCGCAGAACTGCATGACAGGAACGATTGTCAGTATCGCGGTCCCGAAGATTGCTGCGATCTGACTGCGGGTGAAGCTGGATATCAAAAGCCCAAACGCGGTGGAGGCGTTCACGTACAACAGGCTCGCTGCGGCCAGGGCAAGGAAACTGCCCTTCAGAGGCACCCCGAAACCCCAGATCCCCATTATCACGAGCAGCACAAAATTCAGCATCCCGACCGTCACATAGGGCAGCTGTTTGCCAAGAAAGAACTCCAGCCGGGTCACCGGAGTAACGTATAGATTGACGATCGAGCCCAATTCTTTTTCGCGCACCACACTGAGAGCGGCAAGCATCGCGGGGATCATCATCAGCAACAGCGGGATTACCGCTGGTATCATAGCCGGCACGCTCCTGACGTCCGGATTGTAGCGATAACGGATTGCGATCGTCGCCAGAGAACTCTCGGACAACGCCCCTGGCGTTTTCTCGGAAGAAACACCAGGCATGTGCAAACGACGAGCTGCCTGCTCGTTCAGCCACTGCGCATGTACCATCTGAACATAGCTGCGGACGGTCTCGCCGCGGGTTGGATTGGCCCCGTCAACCCAAGCGCCTATCTGGGTAGTTCGGCCACGTTCCAAATCTCGCCCAAAATGCGGAGGAATCTCGATCGCGAGAGCCAGCTCGCCTGAACGCATACGCCGCTCCATATCGGCGTAATCACGAATCGGCGCGCGCTCGATAAAATAGCGCGGCGAGCCGATGAATTGCAGCGCATAGTTATTGCTAACCGCGGTTTGATCGCGATCCAGTACCGCGAAACTCAGATTTTCGACATCCAGGCTAATGCCATACCCAATGACGAGCATAAGGATGAGACTGCCTACCAGCGCCAGCGCCGCGCGCATCGGGTCGCGCCGCAGCTCAAGCGTTTCGCGGCGCGCGTAGCTGAACATCCGCCGAAAATCGAACCCGTAACGAGGTTGCGCTTTTTCCGATTCGGGCGGGGTGGCTTTAGGCTTTGCAGTGCTGGCTGATACCGCAGGCTTGGACGAGGGCCGGCTTTGCTCGCCTGCGGCACTCGCTTCTTCCAAGTAGGAAATAAAGGCATCCTCCAGTGTTGCTACTCCGCGTTTCTTGACCAGTGCGGCCGGCGCATCGCTGACTAGCACCTTGCCTGTATTCATCAATGATATGCGATCACACCGCTCGGCCTCGTTCATGAAATGCGTCGATACGAAGATCGTGACCTGGTCGCGGCGCGACAGCTCGAGCAGGACTTGCCAGAAGACATCACGCGCCACGGGATCGACTCCGGACGTAGGCTCGTCAAGAATCAGCATTTCCGGATGATGAATCATCGCCACTGCCAGCGACAGGCGCTGACGTTGGCCCATAGGCAGAGCGGCCGGAGCTGCGTCTATCACCGTCGCCAAGTCGAACCGCTGCACCATCTCCGCAACGCGTGCCGGAATCATCTCAGCGGGGACCTGGAAAAGGCGCGCGTGAAGCTCGAGGTTTTGGCGAACGGTCAATTCCGTATAGAGCGAGAAAGCCTGGGACATGTAACCGACCCGACGCCGGGTACCTAGGTCGTTTGGATCGAGGAGCTGACCGAATAACGAGGCTTGCCCCTCCGTCGGCGGGAGCAGCCCCGTCAACATCTTCATCGTGGTCGTCTTGCCACAGCCGTTGGAACCGAGGAAGCCGAAAATTTCGCCGCGTTCAATATGGAAGCTGACATGATCGACAGCGGTAAAGTCGCCGAACCGCATCGTCAGGTCCTTGGCTTCAATGGCGACGGCGCCGCCTTCCGTCACCAGACGCGGCTTAATCTCCACCGCGCGATGGCCACGCCGTTTTTCTTCAGGCAGCAGCGCAATAAACGCTGCCTCTAGCGAGGCTGTGCCGGTGCGCGAGAGCAGTTCTTGCAGTGCACCGGTAGCAAGCACGTGACCGGCATCCATCGCCATTAGCCAGTCGAATTGCGCAGCTTCCTCCATGTAAGCGGTAGCGACCATGACGCTCATACCTGGACGCTCCGCCCGGATGCGCGCGATTAGCTCCCAGAATTGGCGGCGGGAAAGTGGATCAACACCGGTGGTCGGTTCATCGAGGATCAAAAAATCCGGGTCGTGGATCAGAGCGCAGCACAAGCCAAGCTTCTGCTTCATCCCGCCGGAGAGCTTGCCGGCAGGCCGCTCCGCAAACGGGGCCAGACCGGTGCTTTCCAGAAGCTGGGCGATACGTCGTTCGCGCTTCTCCCGGGAATGACCGAACAGGCGGCCAAAGAAATCGATGTTCTCGAAGACCGACAGCGTTGCGTAGAGATTCCCCCCCAGACCTTGCGGCATATACGCGATACGCGGACACACCGCCCGGCGATGTTCCGCTGAGGCCATGTCTCCACCCAGCACCATGATCTGCCCGGTCTGAATCGCACGTGCGCCAGCGAGCAGCGAAAGCAGACTCGATTTGCCGACGCCATCCGGACCGATCACGCCCACCATGCAATCTGCGGGGACGTCGAGAGTAAGGCTATCCAGTGCCTGCGTTCTGCCATAACGCAGGCTCACCTCGCGAAGGCGGGCGACCGGCGGCACAGTCTGCTGAGCGTTGCTCATTGTCCTCGGAGAGTTGGCGACGGCAGTGGCGATGGCAGCCGAATTTGCAGATTGCTGGGCCACTCTGCGTGCGGATCGAGCCGCACATAAGCCATGCCGGGTAAGCCCGTCTTGACCTCGCTGAGGTACTGAAGGAGTAATTCCGGTGCGATCTGGCCTTTGATCCGGAAAGTAAGCTTTTGGCGTTCTTCCGCTGTCTCCACCGTTTTGGGAGTAAACTGAGCGACGCTAGAGACAAAAGTTACTGTGGCCGGGATGACGATCTGAGGGAAGGCGTCGAGTACGATCCGCACCTCAGCGCCAACGGCTACTTGTCCCGCCATTTTGTCGGGCAGGAAGAAGGTCATGTACACGTCGCTCAGATTGACTAGATTCAGCACACGCCCACCCGCGGGGAGTACCTCGCCCGGCTCGGCGACGCGGTACTGCACACGTCCGTAAACCGTTGAACGAAGCTCGCTGTCGTTGATATTCGCTTGAATGCGCTGGATGGTCGCGCGTTCGGCGTCCACTTTCGACCGCGCATCAAGAACTTTGGACGTGGCCGAACTGATAGCGGCGTCGGCGGCTGCGGTGTTTGCCACAGCCGTGCTCACCGCAGCCTCCTTGCTCTTGAAATCTGCCCGGGCGTTATCCAGAGCCTGCACCGTGACAAAGTCCTTCGGGGCTAGCGCCTGAGTTCGCAGGAAAAGCTTTTGAGCCGCATCAAGCTCTGCTTTTCGTTGCGCTATAACCGCTACTGCGGCCGTTTTATCGGCTCGCCGTTGCGCCAGCTCGCTCTCAGCAGTCGCCACGCCGGCGAGGGCGCTCTGGAGCTGGGCTTCCGCCTCGCTCCGCTGTGCCATGAGCACGTCGGTGTCCATTTGGACTAGAAGCTGCTTGGGGCGGACGAGATCGCCTTCGTGCACCGTCACGGTCCGGATCCGTTCTGCAATTTTGGCGTCAACGTCGACCTGGGTCGCTTCGATGCGACCGTTCCCGCTTGCGAAACCTGCGGGCAGGCCCTTTGGTTTGAGAAGCTCCCAAGCGAGAAACGCAATTGCGCCGGCGGCGACAATGAGGGTAATCCTCACCCACCGAATACGTTTCTGTAGAAATCCAAAGGATGCCACGTTAATCTCCGCACCGCAGCTGATGAATCTGACCGAAATCGAAGTTCATTGGAGCCTCGCGCTTGACGCAGTGGCTGCGCCCGTTGCGTGCAGCAGATTACTGGATGAGATGAGGAGGTCTGCCTTGCTCTGGATCAGCGTGTAGCGCGCGGCCATCAGATTCCGCTCGGCCGAGATTAGGTCGGTAATCGTCGCAAGGCCGTACCGATGGCTTTCGTAGTTGGCGGCGAACGATTCTTCTGATGAACTTAGCAGCGCTTGAGCGGCATCGCGCTTCTTCTTCGCGGAGAGGAAATCATAATAAGCCGTCCAGGTTGCGGCGATAACGCTGAGTTTAAGCGACCTGAGATCCGAGACGGCCGCACCCTTTGCCGCGCTGGCCTTTTCGACGGCATAGTACCGATCAAAGCCGGTGAAGATGTTCCAGCGCATGCTTAACCCAGCCCCATAAAAGGGTTGGTTCAGGTTCTGGGTGTTTCCGCCGTTTATCGTGTAGTTCCAAATGGCCTGTCCATAATTTCCACCGAAGCTGACTTCGGGGTAATTGTCTGCTCTCGCGCGCTGGATCGCAGCATCACCCGCCCGCACTGCGGCGATTTGCGCGGCGAGATCGGGTCGCTGGCTGATCGCCTGGGCAATGAGTGCTTCGACATCGTCACTCAGACTCTTGGGCAATCGGTCTAGCTGACCGGCGTCGATGGTGAAATTGGTGTCGGCTGGAACACCGACGGCTTGGCGCAAAGCCGCTTCGGCACCATGCACCTGCGAATTTACATTCTCGAGATCGTAGACCGCCTGTGCCTGCACCTGCTTTGCCAGCAAGACTTGCGGCTTGGTTGCGAGGCCAACCTGGTGACGCTCCTCGACGGAAACCAAGCTGAGATTGGCGAGCTTGAGGTTGGACTCCGCGGCACTCACATCGGCGATC
>Ga0335069_10016002_pt1 | contig 10479 bp, 8 predicted proteins | sample Lox_Sample_11_FD_206714 | JGI IMG/M metagenome (GOLD analysis project Ga0335069, IMG submission 206714) | Soil microbial communities from Loxahatchee National Wildlife Refuge, Florida, United States - Lox_Sample_1.1 | ecosystem: Environmental > Terrestrial > Soil > Wetlands | place: USA: Florida...
TCCCCGTCTTCGTCGCCGGCAAACTGTCTAGTTTCAGCAACAACGAGTCGGCGATCCTCGGCTCGCTGATGAACACGCGCGCGCTGATGGAGCTGATCGTGCTGAATATCGGCTTCGATCTCGGGTTCATTCCGCAGAACGTCTTCACGATGCTGGTGATCATGGCCGTGGTGACGACCGTCATGACGGGGCCCTTGCTGCGCGCATTCCTGCCGCGGGCGGGCTATGCGGTGCCGGCCGGCATCGAGGCCTGACGCGGAATTGGATACGCTGCGCCTGTCAACACGCGCGCGCGTCGCCGCCGCCGCTTGACGGGCCTCGGCGAGGCCCCGTTAATGAACTCAGGTCCGGTTCGTTACGACCGGTGATCAGGGAGTTCATTTCATGGATCGACGTTCCTTGCTCGCGTCGCTGTCGCTGGGCGCGGCCGCGGTGGCATCCGGTGCGCGCGTCGCGCTGGCCGAACCTTCCGCAGGCGGAGCACCTGGTCCGCGCAACCTGATCACCGACGTTCCGGGCCTTCAGGTCGGCCAGGCGGACGATCCGAAAGCCCGCACAGGCGTCAGCGTCATCCTTCCGGACGCCCGGGCCACATGCGCCGTCGACGTGCGCGGCGGCGGTCCCGGCACGCGCGAAACCGACGCGCTCAATTCGTGGAATCTGGTCCATTCGGTCGACGCGGTCGTGCTGTCCGGCGGTTCGGTCTACGGCTTGGCCACGGCCGACGGCGTCGCCGCCTGGCTCGGCGCCCGCGGCCGTGGCTACGCGATGATGCCGAGCCCGGGAGTCCCGCCCTCGCCGATCGTGCCGGCGGCGATCCTTTACGACCTCGCCAATCACGGCAACAAGGCGTGGGGACTCGAACCACCCTATCGCCACCTCGGTGTCCACGCGGTCGAGACCGCATCGCGCGACTTCAAGCTCGGCACGGCAGGCGCAGGCTACGGCGCGGAAGCGGGATCGCTGAAAGGCGGGACGGGATCGGCATCATATGTCTCGAAAGACGGCATCACGGTCGGCGCCATCGTGGCGGTCAACTGCCTCGGCTCCGTCATCGTGCCGGGCACCAAGAACTTCTGGTCGGGCCCCTTCGAAATCGGCAACGAATTCGGCGGGCTGGGCGCCTCCAACGCGCGTGTCGTCGGCGAAGACTGGGGACAGTCGAAAGCCAATCCCGCCGCGCGCGCCAACACGACCATCGCCTGCATCGCCACCGACGTCGATCTTACCATCGACCAGATGAAGCGCGCGACCATGATGGCGCAGGACGGTCTTGCACGCGCGATCCGCCCGATCCATTCGCCGTTCGACGGCGACGTCGTTTTCGGCCTTTCGACCGGCAAGCAGCCGATCAAGGGACCGATGGCCGACTACACGGTGGCGCGCATCGGCTCGATGGCGGCCGACGTCCTGTCGCGCGCCGTCGCACGCGGAGTCTTCGAAGCGACGCTCGCACCGGGCCAGGACGGCAAGACCTGGCATACGCTCTGACGGCGCCCGCTTCGTGTCGCCCTTCCTGCGCTACACCATCGGCATAGCGGTGCCGTTCCTGTCGGTCATCCCGACAGTGCCGCTGCTAAGCCATCTCGAATTTGCACCTTATGGCGTGCCGCTGGCGCTGTGGTGGCTGTTCGGCTGCATTCCGTTGGCATCGCTGTGCCTTGCCGTCTGCTGGTTCGCGCACGACCGCCATCAGCCGGACGAATTCATCGAAGCCGACTACGACGCGGGCGAGCGATGACGGCGGTCTTCCTCGGCCTCATTGCGTTTTCACTCGTGCTGGCGGTCCTGTCGAAGCGCGGTCACGCGCAGCAGAAAGCCGAAGACTTCTTCGTCGCCTCCGGGCAGTTCCGAACGATCCTGTTTTTCTTCCTGGCGGTCGGCGAGACCTACAGCATCACGACAATCCTCGGCTATCCGGGCGGCATCTATGCCAAGGGCACGGGAACGGCGATCTGGTTCCTGGGCTATATCCTTCTCGCTTTCGTCGTCGGCTACTTCCTCAATCCGCTGATCTGGCGCGCGGGCCGCATCCACGGCGCCGTGACGCTGCCCGACCTGTTCCGCCGCCATTACGAAAGCCGCGCGCTCGAGCTCGCGGTGACCGTCGCCTCGCTCATCTTCCTTGTGCCCCTCGGCACCAGCCAGTTTCTGGGACTCGAGACCGTTCTGAAACAGCTCGACTGGGCCGTCTCGCCCTGGATGCTGACGAGCCTCGCGGGCGTTCTCGCCTTCATTTACATCGCGATTTCGGGCATCCGTGCCTCGGCCTATGTCGCCGTGCTGAAAGACCTTCTGCTGATCGCGTCGGTTCTCCTGGCCGGACTGGCGGCGCTGGCCCATTGGGGCGTTGCGCATGCCGGCGCGGCCTTTGCGCACCACATCGCGACGCCGACCCGCGAGGACGACGTCTTCGCCATCACGACCATTCTCCTGCAAAGCGTCGGCTTCTGCATCGTGCCGCAGACTTGCGCCTATATATTCACGGCGCGCTCGGCCAACACAGTCCGGCGCGCCCAGATCACCATGCCGCTTTACATGGTGATGTTCCCGTTCCTTACGCTGGTCGCCTATTTCGCGCTCGAGCACGGGCTGGCGGTAAAGGCGCCCAACGAAGTCTTTCTCTCGGTAGCGCATCTGCTGCTTCCGGCTCCGGTCGTCGGGCTCGTGATGGCCGGAACGGTGCTGTCGGCGCTTGTGATCCTGACCGGCATCTGCCTTGCCATCGGCCCGCTCGTGTCGCGCAATCTCGTGCCGGGACTGACGGGGGACCAGCAGCGGCGCTGGTCGCAAGTCGTCATGGCGCTCTACCTGCTGCTGTCCGTCATAGGCGCGGCCAAATCGTCGCAGCTGCTGACCACGATCAACAACCTCTTCTATTTCGGAATTGTCCAGTCGCTGCCGGGAGTGCTGGGGATTCTGTTTCTTCGCAGAATGCGGCCGCTCGCGATTATTGCCGGTTTAGTGGCGGGAGACGCCGTGGCGATCTGGATTTTCGAACTCAAAATTCCCGTTGCTGGAATCAATGCCGGTTTCATTGGGCTTTTGGTCAACTTCGCGATCGTCTTCGCAGCGTTATATTTGTCGCCGGGTCGGGAACGCACGCCGATCATTGCCAGGCGACCGCGCGCCGCACCCGATTTTCCGCAGCGCTGAAGGCAGGATCATACGTGTGCGTACTATTGCGGGCGCGCAATAGCGGCCTGTGTTGTCACTGCCCTCATCGCTTCCCGCGTTGACAATTGTGTGACGGTACGCCGACACTGATGTTGCCGCAGGGGTGCGGCGTCGCATGGGGGCGTTCACATGAATCGACTGCTTCTAGGAGTTTCCGCAACGGCGTTGCTGCTCGCGTTCGGCTCGGCCGCATCCGCGCAGACGGCGCCACAGTCGGGCATCGAGACCGTCACGGTCACCGCGCAGAAGCGCGCAGAGTCGGCACAGAACGTGCCTATCGCGCTGACGGTGCTGACATCCGAAGATCTGAAGAACCAGGGCATCACCAAGGTCAACGGACTTCAATATGCGACGCCCAGCCTTGAAGTCGTGCCGGCCTTCGGCAGTGGCCAGCCGGAATTCCGCCTGCGCGGCGTGGGCTTCGACGACTACGCGTCGAACAACTCTTCGACCATCGGCGTCTATGTCGATGACGTCGCCTACCCGATCCCCGCGCAGACGCAAGGCACGATCTTCGATCTTCAGCGGACGGAAGTTCTCTACGGCCCGCAAGGCACGCTCTACGGCGTCAACACGACGGGCGGCGCCGTCAAATTCGTCACCAACAAACCCTCCGACGCATTCGGCCTCGGGCTGACGGGTGATTACGACAGCCACGGCGAATTCATCGGCAATGGCTATGTCACCGGGCCGATCACCGACGGCCTCGACTATCGCTTCGCCTTCATCACCGATCAGGGCGGCGCGTGGCAGAAGAACCGCGACACGGGGCAGAGCTACGGCGACAAGAATACCAGCTCGTTCCGCGGCGAAGTGCAATGGGATATCAACAACGACTGGAATATCCTGTTCGAGGGTGATTTCAGCTACGACAAATCCCACCCTGTGGGCCTCTACCTTTTCGACCCGATTCCCGCCGGTCTGTACGACAATCTGACGACCATCCCGGCGTTCGGGGACAACACGAAAACGGCCTGGGGCGGTTCGGCGACATTCACGACGCTCACGGGCATCGCACCGAACGCGGAGCCGTTCCACAACACCAAAGCCGGCGGCGGCAATATGCAGGTCCACGGCGATCTGGGTTTCATGAACGTGACGTCGATCACCTCGTATCAGATCCTCGACCGCCGCGAATACAACGACTGGGACGCGACGTCCTACGCCTTCGCCGGCACCTATTTCGACACCAAGGCGGGCGTCTTCTCCGAAGAGCTGCGCTTCGCATCGGACGACACCGATCCGCTCAGCTGGATGTTGGGCTTCTACTATGGCCACCAGCTCATGGATGAGCGGTTCGATTCCGACTTTGCGGACTCGCTCGGCCTGGCGACCGACACGCGCTACAAGGAGCGCGTCGAGACGGAAGCGGTGTTCACGCAGGAAGAATACAAGATCACCGACCAGCTCAAGGCGATCGGCGGCCTGCGCTTCGACGACGACAAGCGCTCGCTCGGCAATTTCGTTCTCAACGGCGTCTTCCTGCCCGGCTTCCCGAACATTCCGCTCACACCCAGCGTCGGACAGGCGATCCAGGACGACCGCCTCTCCGGCAAGGGCGGGCTCGAATACCGGCCCAGCGACGAAATCATGTTCTATGCCAGCATCAGCGAGGGCATCAAATCGGGCGGCTTCACGACCTATAACGGCTCGCAGGCCGCGCCGCCGCTGAAGCCCGAAGTGCTGTGGGCCTATGAAGCGGGCTTCAAGTCGAATCTTATGAAAGACACGCTTCAGCTGAACGGCTCGGCCTTCTATTACCACTACGAGGACGAACAGATTCAGTCGGCCGTGTGGACGACGACGGGGCCGGTGGGCTCGCTGGTCAACGCACCGAAATCCCACGTCTATGGCGGCGAACTCGAAGCCATCTGGGCGCCGATCGACAATCTGAAGTTCTCGGAAGCCGTCGGCTGGAAGGACGGCAAGTTCGACGTCTTCGACAACTTCCTCAACATCGCCGCGACCGAAATGAAGTGCCCAGCCGGGAAATTCCAGAACTGCGTTCCGCCCCTGGGTACGCCGGTCAACAGCAACGAGAAAGGCGCGCGCCTCGGCTTCCCGCCGCTCAGCTACAACGGCTCGATCTCCTATTTCTGGGAGTTGTTTCCCGGCTACACCTTCACCGCGGAAGGCGACTGGGTGTTCCACGATCACCTGAACCCGTTGCTGCTGGGTCCGACGTTCTATGTCCACTCCTATTGGCTGGCGGATATCAACCTTTCGCTGTCGCCGGACAATGGACCGTGGCAGGCGACGTTCTATTGCCACAACTGCACGAACACCAACTACGACACGACCCGCAACTTCTTCCTGCCGGGGCTGAACATCGCCCAGCGCGGCGAACCGGCGACGGTGGGTGTGCGGCTCGATTACAAATATTGATTTCTCAAGGCGGGAGCGGATAGCCGCTCCCGCTTTCCTTTTTGCGTCATTGACCCACGGCCCGCCCTGCGCTTGCATGTTCGCGATGCGCACAGAGAATGCGGGATGATCCACGAAAAGCTCCTCATTGGCGGCCGCTGGCGCGACGCGAAAGCGACGTTGCCGATCGAAGATCCGTCGACCGGCGAGACCATCGGCACGCTGGCCGCGGGCGATGCGGGCGATGTCGATGCGGCGGTGAAAGCCGCGCGCGATGCCACCGCGGGCGCCTGGGGCAAGCTCACCGCGGCCGAACGCGGGCGCATCCTGATGAAGATGAGCGCAGCCGTCGCCGCGCAAACCGATACGCTCGCCGACCTCGAAGCGCGCGACGTGGGCAAGCCCTTGAAGCAGGCGCGCGCCGATGCCGTCGCCCTCGCCCGCTATCTCGAATTCTATGCCGGCGCCGCCGACAAGCTGCACGGCGAAACCATTCCCTATCTCGCCGACTACACCGTCTACACGCTGCGCGAGGCGCACGGCGTCACCGCGCACATCATTCCGTGGAACTATCCGATGCAGATCATCGGGCGCTCCGTCGTCGGTGCGCTGGCGGCCGGCAATGCGACCGTCCTGAAGCCGGCCGAAGAAGCGAGCCTGACGGCGTTGGCCTTCGCGCGCATCGCACAGGAGGCAGGGCTGCCGGACGGCGCGCTGAACGTCGTGACGGGCAAAGGCGAAGAGACCGGTGCGGCGCTGGCGTCGCATCCGGGCATCCATCATCTCTCTTTTACGGGGTCGACCGCGGTCGGCGCGCTGGTGCAGGCGGCGGCCGGGCGCAACGCCGTGCCGGTCACGCTGGAGCTCGGCGGGAAATCGCCGCAGATCGTGTTCGAAGATGCCGATCTCGAACGCGCGCTGCCGTTCCTCGTCAATGCCGGCATCCAGAATGCGGGACAGACCTGCTCCGCCGCCTCGCGCCTGATCGTCCAGCGCAAAATCTACGATCAACTGCTCGAGCGCCTCGCCGAGCGCTATCGGAGCTTGCGCGTCGGTCCCGCCAAAGACGATCTCGATGTCGGTCCGCTCATTTCGGCGCAGCAGAAGGCGCGCGTCGAACAGTTCCTCGCGCGCGGGCGCAAGGACGGTCTTTCCATCGCCGCCGAAGGCCGCGTCGAGCGCAACGCGCCGCAAGGCGGTCACTACATCGCGCCGACGTTGTTCGCCGGCGTCGCGCCCGATCACCCTCTGGCGCAGGACGAGATCTTCGGTCCCGTGCAGGTCGTCATTCCCTTCGACGACGAAGCCGACGCCGTCCGCATCGCCAATGGCACGGAATACGGTCTCGTCGCCGGCGTGTGGACGCGCGATGGCGGCCGCGCGATGCGGATGGCCCGCGCCATTCACACCGGCCAGGTCTTCATCAACAATTATGGCGCCGGCGGCGGCGTGGAATTGCCGTTCGGCGGCGTTGGCCGCTCGGGTCATGGCCGCGAAAAAGGCTTCGAGGCGCTTTATGCCTTCACGCGGCTGAAGACGGTGGCCGCCTTTCACGGTTAGGATCAAACCATGCGCTTGAAGGACAAAGTCGCGATCGTCACCGGGGGCGCGTCCGGATTCGGCGAAGGCATAGTGCGCCGCTTCGCGGCCGAAGGCGCCAAGGTCGTCATCGCCGACCTGAACAACGAGGCGGCGCAGAAGATCGCGCGCGCGATCGACGGGCTCGCGGTCGCAACGGATGTCTCGAAGCCCTCCGACGTGAAGGCGCTGGCCGACGCGGCCGTCACAAAGTTCGGCGACATCGACATCCTCGTCAACAATGCCGGCATCGGCCACACGCCGCAGCCGCTGGACGCCATCTCCGAAGAGACGTTCGACCGCATCATCGCCATCAATGCGAAGTCGGTGTACCTGACCGCGCGCGAGATCGTGCCGCGCATGAAGGCGAGGCATAAAGGCGCCATTCTCAACGTCGCCTCGACCGGCGGCGTCAGCCCGCGCCCCAACCTCACCTGGTACAACGCCTCCAAGGGCTGGATGATCACCGCGACGCGCGCCATGGCGGTCGAGCTGGCGCCGTTCGGCGTGCGCGTCAACGCGATCAATCCGGTGGCCGGCGAAACGCCGCTGCTCGCGACCTTCATGGGCCAGGACACGCCCGAAATCCGGGCGAAATTCCTCGCCTCCATCCCCATCGGCCGCTTCTCGACGCCCGAGGACATGGCCAATGCGGCCCTGTTCCTTTGCAGCGACGAAGCGTCCATGATCACCGGCGTCGCCCTCGAAGTCGACGGCGGCCGCTGCATCTGACGGAAAAGGAGAAGTGCCTTGAACGCACCGATCGCCGAACCTCGCATCGCAAAGCTGCTTCGCGACATCGAAGCGCGTGCGGACGACATCACGGCGCTGACGCAGGATCTGATCCGCTTCCCGACCGTCAATCCGCCGGGCGATGTCTATCAGCCCTGCGCGGAGTTCGTCGGCAAGCGACTCGCCCGCCGCGGCTTCGCCATCGAATATGTGCGCGCGGAAGGCGCGCCGGGCGACAGCGACAAATATCCGCGCATCAACGTCATCGCGCGCCACGAAGGCAAAGGCCCCGGCCCTTGCGTGCATTTCAACGGCCATCTCGACGTCGTGCAGACGGGCGCGGGCTGGACGGTCGATCCGTTCGGCGGCGTCGTCCGCGACGGCAAGGTCTATGGCCGCGGCGCCTGCGACATGAAAGGCGGCATCGCGGCGGCGATCGTCGCGGTCGAAGCCATGATCGATTCCGGCATCGAGCTGCCCGGCGCCATCGAGATCTCGGGAACGGTCGACGAGGAGTCCGGCGGCTATGGCGGCGTCGCCTATCTCGCCGAGCGCGGCTGGTTCTCCAGACCGCGTGTCGATCACGTGATCATCCCGGAGCCGCTCAACGTCGACCGCGTCTGCATCGGCCATCGCGGCGTGTGGTGGGCGGAGATCGAGACGCTCGGCCGCATCGCGCACGGCTCGATGCCGTTCCTCGGCGACAGCGCCATCCGCCACATGACGGCGGTGCTGGAGAAATTCGAGACGGAGCTTTATCCGGCGCTCGCCGCGCGGCATTCCGACATGCCGGTGGTGCCCGACGGCGCCAAGCAATCGACCATGAACATCAACTCCGTGCATGGCGGCGAAAGCGAAGATTACGAGGGCCTGCCGGCGCCCTGCGTCGCCGATTCCTGCCGCATCGTCATCGACCGCCGTTTTCTGATCGAGGAAGCCCTCGACCAGGTGAAAGGCGAAGTGAAAACGCTGCTCGACAATCTCGCCGCGCACCGTCCGAACTTCCGCTACAATCTGCGCGAGCTGTTCAGCGTGGCGCCGACCATGGCGGATCGCGACGGGCCGGTGGCCTCGGCAACCGCGAAGGCGGTGCGCGAGATCCTCGGCAAGGAGGCGCAGATCGTCTGCTCGCCCGGCACCTACGACCAGAAGCACATCGACCGCATCGGCAAGCTGAAGGACTGCATCGCCTACGGCCCGGGCGTGCTCGACCTCGCCCATCAGCCCGACGAATGGGTCGGCATCGCCGACATGGTGGCGTCCGCCAAGGTGATGGCGCTGTCGACGCTCGATCTTTTGACGCGCGGCTAGCGCTGCTCCCCTGCTATCAGGGGAAAATGCAGGGGCAGAAAAATCTGCGCCCGCCGCCGAAATGCATCCGGGGCCCGCAGCGCAAGGCTTTCCGGCGCGCCCGGCCGTCGACCCACGTCGAAAAGCAGGGCGGCGCAGGGCCAATTCCATCAGTACACAGATGAAATGCCCGAGGCGGCGGAGGATGGCGAAGAGGAGCGTCAAGATACGAACCTTTGTATTACCAGTACGGTATATACTACCATAACGGTTATGTGCTGTCAAGCGCTAGTCCTTCTTTGGTTCCAAGGCGTTAAGGGTCGGCTCACAAGCACGGGAGCACACCGCGTCGCACACATGCGCCCCCGAACGAAGTTCGGGGGAGGTGTCGCGCAACGAAGTCGCGTGACGGAGGGGGCCCCCTCCACCGCTGCGCGGTCCCCCTCCCCCACGCTTCGCGCGGGGGAGGATTAGAGGAAGCAAATTTCGCAGCCGAAATGCGGACGGGACGTCCTACCTTCGCCGAAGCGAAGCTCCGGCTTCGCGGGAGGCAGGCCGCGCCCCCGGGACTAGGATTCTTCCGCGCGTCGCAGCGCACGCTGCATCAAGACCGTGTCGACCCAGCGGCCGTGCTTGAAGCCGACGCCGGTGAGCGTGCCGACATGGCGAAAGCCGAAGCGCGCATGCAGCGCGATGGAGCCTTGATTGCCGCTGTCGCCGATGATCGCCACCATCTGCCGCCACGGCCCCGTCTCGCAGCGTTCGATCAATGTCTTCAGCAACAACGTCCCGATACCGCGACGATGCTGCCGCTCGTCGACATAGACCGAATCCTCGATCGTGTAGCGATAGGCGGGGCGCGTGCGATAGGGTCCGGCATAGCTGTAGCCGGCGATGCGCCCGTCGCTCTCCGCCACCAGATAGGGAAAGCCGCGCGCAACGGCATCGGCTCTGCGCGCGCGCATCTCGTCGAGCGACGGCGGCGTCTCTTCGAAGCTCGCAAGGCCGTGAAGCACATGGAAGGCGTAGATCGCCTGCACGGCAGCCATATCGGCCTCGACCGCATCGCGCACAACGATGCCGTTTGCGATCCCGTCTTTCTGCATGCGCGCGACTCTTGTACCGTGATCCGACATTTACTACGGCCTCGCATCGCACGCACCATCGCATCGATGCCGAGCGCGGGATGAACGGCCATGCGCGTCTCGCATGCAGTGGCCGGTGGCGGATTTGGCGGCAGCCGTCGCCCAACGATTGGGCACAATGGCGGCCCGCCGCTCGATGTGAGCTGAATGCGTGGAACTGGCGCCGCGCCGAACAGCTCGGATTGAGCTACCG
>Ga0335069_10016003_pt1 | contig 10478 bp, 10 predicted proteins | sample Lox_Sample_11_FD_206714 | JGI IMG/M metagenome (GOLD analysis project Ga0335069, IMG submission 206714) | Soil microbial communities from Loxahatchee National Wildlife Refuge, Florida, United States - Lox_Sample_1.1 | ecosystem: Environmental > Terrestrial > Soil > Wetlands | place: USA...
TTCGAAGTGCCACGGCGCGCGGCTGCGCGCGCCCGGAAGCGACACATCGGCACTCCCCTCGGCGACCAGCAGCTCGGCCGGCGCAAGCCGTGCGAGCTCGGCCTCGAGCGCCGCGCGCCCGTCGAGTTCCATGACCGTGAAGCGGCCCGCGGCCAGCTCGAGCCACGCGAGCCCGTGGCGCTCGCCGCCCGAGGCGACCGCGGCGAGCAGCGTCGCGCGTCGCTCCTCGAGCAGCCCCTCGTCGGTGACGGTGCCCGGCGTCACGACGCGCACGATGCGACGCTCGACCGGGCCGCGCGTCTTGCCCGGCTCGCCGATCTGCTCGCAGATCGCGACCGACTCGCCGGCGCGCACCAGCCGCGCGAGATAGGTCTCGAGCGTGACGACCGGCACGCCGGCCATCGGGATCGGCTGGCCGGCGGAGCTGCCGCGGCTCGTCAGCGCGATGTCGAGCAGGCGCGCGGCGCGGCGCGCGTCGTCGTAGAAGAGCTCGTAGAAGTCCCCCATCCGGTAGAACAGCAGGATGTCCGGACACTCGGCCTTGAGTGCCAGGTACTGCTGCATCATCGGCGTGTGTGCCGGGGTCTCGGTCATGCGGCGGGCGCGGCTTCGTGGAATACTGAAAGCGCATTATCCACGAGCCGCCGCCGCGCGAGTCCCATGACGTCCCTGCCGTCGACCGAGGCACCACCCGCCGCCCATCCGTGGCTGCGGCTGCTGCGGCTGCATCACTGGCTCAAGAACCTGCTGCTCGCCGTGCCGTACCTGACGGCACAGGCCTGGGCGCGCGAGGGCGCGCTCGCCTCGCTCGGGCTCGGGTTCGTCGCGTTCTCGCTGGTCGCCTCGGCGAGCTACGTGCTCAACGACCTCGCCGACGTCGCGCACGACCGCGAGCACGCCGCGAAGCGCCACCGGCCGCTCGCGGCCGGCGAGATCGGCACGACCGCGGCGCTGCTGGTGGCGGCGCTCGCCGGCCTCGCCGGCGTCGCCATCGCGACGCTGGTCGGGCGGGCGTTCCTCGCCGCACTCCTTGGGTACGTGGTGCTGACGACGCTCTACACGCGGCGCCTGAAGCGCGTCGCGCTCCTCGACGTGCTCGCGCTCGCCGGGCTCTGGACGCTGCGGCTCGTCGCCGGCGCCGCGGCGATCGGCGTCGAGCTCTCGGTCTGGCTGCTCAGCTTCGGCGCGTCGGTGTTCCTCAGCCTCTCGCTCGTCAAGCGCTGCGCCGAGGCGCAGGCGGCGGCCGGCGAGCCCGGGCGGCGGCTCCCGGGTCGCGGCTACGAGCGGCGCGACCTGCCGGGGCTGCAGGCCTTCGGCATCGCCTCGGGCGTCGTGTCGGTGCTGGTGCTCGCGATGTTCGTGGACTCCTCGGCCGCGCAGCTGCGCTATCCGCACCCGGGGCGGCTGTGGCTCGCCTGCCCCGCGCTCTGGTACTGGCTCGGGCGGGTCTGGCTCGAGACGTTGCGCGGCGCGATGCACCACGACCCGGTCGTGTTCAGCCTGCGCGACCGGGCGAGCTGGGCGGCGCTCGGCGCGATCGGCCTCGCGTGGGCCGCGGCGCTCGCGCCGTGGTGAGCGCGGGCTCGGGCGCCCTCCGCATGGGATTCGCGGCGCTCCTCGTCGGGGCGCTCGTGATCCTCTGCTACGACCGCGTGCTCGCGACCTACCGCTATCCGTATTCGGGCGACAGCGCCTCCTACATCGACATGGCGGAGTCGCTGCTGCGCGAGGGGCGTCCGCTCGTGACGCCGTGGGACGTGGACCCGGGCGACGTCGACGCCGTGCCGCAGCCCCTGTTCCCGCCGGGCTACGCGGTGCTGATCGCGGCGCTGACCCCGCTCGCGGGAGGCGACGTGCGGCGCGTGGCGCTCTACCCCGGAAGGCTCGCCGCGGCGCTGCTGCCGTGCCTCGTCGTGCTCCTGTTCTACGGCGCCGCGGGTCGCGGCGCACTGGCCGGCGTTGCGGCGCTGACGTTGCTGTCGCCGGGCGTGCGTGACTGGCACTTCCTCGCCTACTCCGACGTGCCGGCGCTCGCGATCGCGATCGTCGCGCTCGGGGCGCTCGCGCGCGGCCTCGGGTTCCTGCGCCCGACGCCGCACGCCCTATGGTGGCTCTTTGGCGCGGGGCTCGCCGCCGGCGTCGGCTACACGGTCCGCAATTCGGGACTCGCGGTGCTCGCGGTCTCGGTCGTCGCACTCGGGTTCGCGCACATTCGGGCGCTCGGGCCGCCGCGCGCGGCGCTGTACTGGCTCGCTGGGGCGATGCCGCCGCTTGCGGCGCTCGCGCTCTACAACCTCGACGTCTTCGGGCAGCTGCAGCCCTACGACATGCCGCAGTCGACGCGCCGCTGGCCGGCCAATCTCGGCGACTACGCGCTCGCGCAGCTCGACGACCTCGGCGTGCCGGAGGTGCTCCTCGGCTCGAGCGCCGTGCTCGCGCTGGCGCTCCTCGCGCTGCTCGCCGGCGCCCTGGCACTCGGCTGCTGGCGGCTGCGCCGCACGCCCGGGCGTCAGGGGCTGCTCGTGCTGCTCGGCGGCTACGCGGCGGCCGGTGCGCTGCTGCTCGTCGCCTCGCGCAGCCGCTACGAGTGGGGGAATTTCATCGACAACCGCAACGTGCTGCAGTACTCGTTCGCCTACGCGCTGGGCGCGGTCGTGTGCGCCGAGTCGCTGCCGTCCGGGCGCCTGCGACGGATCGCCGCGGGGCTCGGCGTGCTCGCGATCGCATCGCTCCTCGTCACGGCGGCGCGCGACCTCTCCGCGGCGCGCGGCTATCAGCAAGAGACCTGGCTTGCGCTTTCGCAGGATGCCGCGATCATGGCGGTGGCCCGCGCGCTACCGAAGGACGCGCTCGTTGCCTCGAACGCGGCGCTGCTGTTCCGGCTCGGCGTTCCGCGCCCTGTCCGGGAGCTCGAGGTGGGCGGGGACGATCGCAGCTTCCTGGGCTCGCTCGCGCAGCTGCGCCGTGCGGCGGGCCGACGCCGCCCGACCGCGTTCCTGCTCGTCTGCGACCAGTGGACGGTCGGCTTCAGCGCGTGCGGCGCGGGCCCCGCGGATGGCGCGATCGCGCCGTCGTGCACGCCGATCCGCGTGCGCGCGCCGCGCGTGCTCTTGTGCGCCGTGCCGGGCGGCGAGCGCTGAGGATCGCGGCGCGCGCCCGGGGGCACGCGCCGCGCTGGGTCACTTCTTCGAGCCGTCGAGCCACTCGGCGACGCCGCCGTGGCGCGAGCACGTGCCGCTGTGCGTCTTCGAGTGCGAGTACGTCCCGTCCTTGCACTTCGCGGTGGCACCGGTCGCATCGGTGTTGGCCGGGTGCGCGGCGCTCGCCGCCGGCGCTGCCGCCGCGGGCTTCGCCGCCGGAGTCGGCGCCGCCGCGGGAGCCGCGGCCGTCGTCGCGGCGGGCTTGGCCGCAGGAGCCGCCGCCGCCGGAGCCGCGGGCGCGGCCGCAGCGGCCGGTGCCGCCGCGCCATCCTTCTTGATGCCGCCGTGCTTCGAGCACGCGCCGCGGCCGCCGTGCGGCGAGGTCGTGCCATCGTTGCAGGTGACGGGGCCGCTCGTGTCGGCCGCCCGGACGGGCAGCGCGCAGATCGCCGCGAACGCAAGGCTCGCGAGCGCCAGGGTCAGTTTCTTCATCGCCGGAATCCCCTCGTGGTTGTCGCGCATCCTGGGCCGGTGCTGCCGGGGCCGGCGGTGCGCGTGAGCCGCCAGACACGGGGGCCAACGGTACGCGAATCGACGCGCGCGGGGCAGTTAAGCTCGCTTCACGAGTGTTCAGCGCCGGTTCAGCCCGCGTGCGTCCGGGCTCGCGGCCGGGTAGGCTCTGCCGCGCGCAGGTCTGAGGTGCCGGATGATGGGGCAGGACGTTGAAGCGGGACGGCAGGAGCCGCGTGCTCCGGAGACCGCGGGACTCGCAGCGATTGCGACCGCGCTGCTCGGCGCGGCGCCGGGCGGGGCGCTTGGCGGCCTCGCGGCACTCGCGGCGGCGTTCGAGCACGCCGGGCTGCACGCCGCGTTCCAGTCGTGGGTCGCGCAGGGCCCGAACCTGCCGGTCACGGGCGCGCAGCTGACGAGCGCGCTCGGCGCCGACTGGCTCGCAGCGCTCGGCGCACGATCGGGCCAGGACCCGGTCCGGCTCGCCGCGGCGCTCGCCGAGCTGCTGCCGCGCGTCGTCGACCAGCTGACGCCGGACGGGCGCTTGCCGGAGGGCGCGGGCGAGCCGACGGCGCTCGCGCGCGGGCTGCTCGGGCGCTGAAGGCGCCTTCGATGCACCGGGAGATGTGGTGGCCTCCGTCAGCGTGACCGATCAGGACCTCGCGCGGCTCGCTGCGCGCGTCGGCGCGCACCTGCTCGCCGGCTCGCGTCGCATCGCGACCGCGGAGTCGTGTACCGGAGGCTGGATCGGCAAGGCGCTGACCGACGTGCCGGGCAGCTCCCAGTGGTTCGAGACCGGCTACATCTGCTACGGCAACAACGCGAAAACGACGCTGCTCGGCGTGCTGCCCGCCGAGATCGTCGCGCACGGGGCGGTCAGCGAGCCGGTCGTCAAGGCCATGGCGCTCGGCGCGCTCGAGCGCTCCGGTGCCGACGTCGCGGTCGCCGTCTCCGGCATCGCCGGGCCCGACGGCGGCTCGCCGGGCAAGCCCGTCGGGACCGTCTGGTTCGCGTGGGCCTGGCGACACGGGAAGGCGCAGCACGTGCAGGCGCGGCTCAAGCTCTTCAAGGGTGACCGCGAGGCCGTGCGGCGCAAGTCGGTGTCGGGCGCGCTGAGCGGCATCCTCGACCTGTGAGCCGCGCGCGGAGGCTGTTCTTCGCGCTGTGGCCGGAGCATGGCGAACGGCTGGCGCTGCAGGCGGCGTTCGCCGCGAGCGTCCAGGGCGCGGGTGGCCGCGCGGTCCCGGCCGAGCACCTGCACGTGACGCTCGAGTTCCTCGGCGCGGTGGCGGACGCGCGCCTCGAGGAGCTCGCGGGGATCGGCGCCGCGCTCGCGCTCGCCGACGAGCCGCTCGTGTTCGACCGCCTCGACTGGTGGCGCCGGTCGGCGGCCCTCGTCGCCGCGCCGAGCCTGGCGCCGGCGGGACTCGCCGCGCTGCAGGCGGACTTGAGGCGCGTCCTGAGCGGTGGCGGCTTTCGCGTTGATTCGCGGCCGTTCCGACCGCACGTGACGCTGGCGCGCGAGGTCGCGAGGCCGCCACCCGCGAGCGCCGCGCGCGTCACGTGGCGGACCCGGGCGCTCGCACTCGTCGAGTCGGAGCCGACGCCGCACGGCTCGCGCTACACGCCGCTCGCGCGCTGGCCGGCGCGCGCGTAGGCGCTGCATTTCGAGGCGCATCGGCCTGCAATTGCCGCTTTCGGCGAGCGCCCCCTGTGCGATAATTCCGGCTCACCCAGGAGGTATCCCCGCGATGGACGACAACCGCAAGAAAGCGCTTTCGGCCGCGCTGACCCAGATCGAGAAGCAGTTCGGAAAGGGCTCGGTCATGCGCCTCGGCGATGCCAGCGCGGCGATGGATTTCGACGTGATACCGACCGGGTCGCTCGGCCTCGACATCGCGCTCGGCGTCGGCGGCCTGCCGCGGGGCCGGGTGGTCGAGATCTATGGTCCGGAGTCCTCGGGCAAGACGACGCTGACGCTCGAGGTCATCGCGCAGTGCCAGAAGATGGGCGGGACGGCGGCGTTCGTGGACGCCGAGCACGCGCTCGACCCGACCTACGCCGAGAAGCTCGGCGTCAAGGTCGACGACCTCTTGGTCTCGCAGCCGGACACCGGCGAGCAGGCGCTCGAGATCACCGACATGCTGGTGCGCTCCGGCGCGGTCGACGTCGTCGTCATCGACTCGGTCGCGGCGCTGACGCCGAAGGCCGAGATCGAGGGCGAGATGGGCGAACTGCAGGTTGGATTGCACGCGCGGTTGATGTCGCAGGCGCTGCGCAAGCTCACCGGCAACATCAAGCGCTCGAACACGATCGTGATCTTCATCAACCAGATCCGCATGAAGATCGGCGTGATGTTCGGCAACCCCGAGACCACGACCGGCGGCAACGCGCTCAAGTTCTACTCTTCGGTGCGCCTCGACATCCGCCGCATCGGCGCCCTGAAGAACGGCGAGGAAGTCGTCGGCAACGCGACGCGGGTCAAGGTCGTCAAGAACAAGGTCGCGCCGCCCTTCCGCGAGGCCGAATTCGAGATCCTCTACGGCCAGGGGATCTCGCGCGAGGGCGAGCTCATCGACATGGCGGTCGCGCAGAACCTGCTCGAGAAGTCCGGCTCCTGGTACGCCTACAAGGGCGAGCGCATCGGCCAGGGCAAGGACAACGCGCGCACCTACCTGCAGCAGCACAAGGACATCGCCGAGGAACTCGACCGGCAGCTGCGGGCGCGGCTGCTGGCGCCGCGCCGCGGCCAGGGCGGGGTGGCGCCGACGGCCGAGGCGGCCGAGGGCTGAGGGCGTCGATGGCGGCGGGGCGCGGCCGGACGCCGAAGGCGAGCCGCGCCTTTGGCCGCGGCCCCAGGCCCCCCGCCGATCCCTCGAGCGCCGAGGCCGCGCGCGGCCGCGCGATCTCGCTGCTGTCGCGGCGCGACTATCCGCGCCGCGCGCTGAAGGCGCGCCTCGCGGACTCCGGCTTCGAGGACGGGGCGGCCGAGACCGCGGTGGCGGGGCTCGAGGACGAGCGGCTCGTCAACGATGCGCGTTACGTCGAGGGCGCGATCGCCGGCCGCAGCGCGCGCGGGCTGGGGCCGCTGCGGATTGCGCTCGAGCTCAGGCGCCAGGGCGTGCCGGAGGCGCTGATCCGCGAGGCCTTGGATCCGCGCGCGGCCGAGTGGGCCGAGCGCGCAAGCGAGCTCAGGCGCCGGCGCTTTGGCGCCGCAAGCCCCGCAAATCCAAAGGAGCGCGCCCGCCAGGTGCGTTTCCTGCTGCAGCGTGGGTTCAGCGGCGACCAGGTGCGGCGGGCGCTCGGCAGCCGCGTCGCCGAGGATCTCGAGATCGAGGACCCGGGGAGCGCCGAGGGCGACGCGGACTCAGGCGCCGAATAGCGGCCCCGGGCGGGCCGGCTCCCCGCTAGAATCCCGAATTCCGAGGCTCCGGCCGGCGTCGTCCGCGTATCGCATCCCATGCCCATCATGAAGCGTCCCCACCTTTCGAGCTCGGAGCTGCGCACGCTCTTCCTCGACTATTTCCGCCGCCAGGGGCACACCGTCGTCGCCTCGAGCCCGCTCGTGCCCGGGAACGATCCGACGCTGCTGTTCACCAACGCCGGCATGGTGCAGTTCAAGGACGTCTTCCTCGGGAAGGACGCGCGCCCGTACAAGCGTGCCGTGACCTCGCAGCGCTGCGTGCGCGCCGGCGGCAAGCACAACGACCTCGAGAACGTCGGGTACACGGCGCGCCACCACACGTTCTTCGAGATGCTCGGCAACTTCAGCTTCGGCGACTACTTCAAGCGCGACGCGATCCGCTTCGCCTGGCAGCTGGTGACGGGCGAACTCTCGATCCCCAAGGACCGGCTGTGGGTCACGGTCTTCGAGACCGACGACGAGGCCTTCGATCTGTGGGTCAAGGAGGCGGGCGTCGCGCCGGAGCGCATTGCGCGCATGGGCGCGGCGTCGAACTTCTGGGCCATGGGCGACACCGGGCCCTGCGGGCCGTGCTCCGAGATTTTCTACGACCACGGACCCGGCATCCCGGGCGGGCCGCCGGGCTCGCCCGACGAGGACGGCGACCGCTTCGTCGAGATCTGGAACCTCGTGTTCATGCAATACGAGCGCGCCGCCGACGGCACGCTGACGCCGCTGCCGAAGCCGAGCGTCGACACCGGCATGGGGCTGGAGCGCATCGCGGCCGTGATGCAGGGCGTGCACTCGAACTACGACATCGACCTGTTTCGCGACCTGATCGACGCGGCCGTGAAGGCAACGCACGCGACCGACCGCTCGTCGCCGAGCCTGCGCGTCATCGCCGACCACATCCGCGCCTGCAGCTTCCTGATCGTCGACGGCGTGCTGCCCTCGAACGAAGGCCGCGGCTACGTGCTCAGGCGCATCATCCGCCGCGCGATCCGCCACGGCTACAAGCTCGGCCAGACCGAACCCTTCTTCCACACGCTCGTCGATCCGCTGGTGCGCGAGATGGGTGCCGCCTACCCGGAGCTCGCGAGCGGCGCCGAGCACGTCAAGCGCGTGCTCGCGCAGGAGGAGGCGCGCTTCGCCGAGACGCTGTCGTCCGGCATGACGATGCTCGAGGCCGCCATCGGCACGCTCAAGGCCGGCGAGCGCACGATCCCGGGCGAGACGGTGTTCAAGCTCTACGACACCTACGGCTTCCCGATCGATCTCACCGCCGACATCGCGCGCGAGCGCGGTCTCGCGATCGATCAGGGCGGCTTCGACGCGGCGATGCAGGCGCAGAAGGACCGGGCGCGCGCCGCGAGCCGCTTCGGCGTCGACCTGCGCGAGACGGTCCAGCTCGATCATCGCACCACGTTCGAGGGCTACGCGGGACTCGAGGCGCAGGGGACGATCGTGGCGCTGCTCGACGAGGGCGGCGCGAGCGTCGACGAGCTCGGCCAGGGCGCGCGCGGCCGAGTCGTGCTCGATCGCACGCCGTTCTATGCCGAGAGCGGCGGCCAGATCGGCGACACCGGGACGCTCGCCGGGTCGGGCGGGGACTTTGAGGTCGAGGACACGCAGAAGCTCAAGGATGCCCACGCGCACGCCGGGCTCGTGACGCGCGGCCGGCTGAAGGTCGGTGATGCCGTGACCGCGCGCGTCGCCGCCGACAAGCGCGCGGCGACGGCACGCCATCACTCGGCGACGCACCTCCTGCACGCGGCGCTGCGCAGGGTGCTCGGTCCGCACGTGCAGCAGAAGGGCTCGCTGGTCGAGCCCGAGCGGCTGCGGTTTGACTTCTCGCACTTCGCGCCGGTGACCGCCGAGGAGCTCGCGCGCATCGAGGGCCTGGTCAACGCCGAGATCCTGCGCAACGTCGCTGCCGATATCCGCGTGATGCCGTACGACGAGGCGGTCGCCTCGGGGGCGGTCGCGCTGTTCGGCGAGAAGTACGGCGACACGGTGCGCGTGCTGCGCTTCGGGGACTTCTCGACCGAGCTCTGCGGCGGCACCCACGTCGCCCGCACCGGCGACCTCGGGCTCGTGAAGATCACGAGCGAGAGCGGCGTCGCGGCCGGCGTGCGCCGCATCGAGGCGGTCGCCGGCGCGGCGGCGCTGGCATACCTCAACCTCGGTGAGCACCTGTTGCGCGAGGTCGGCGGGCTCGTGCGCGGCGGCCGCGACGAGGTCGTCGACAAGGTGGCGGCACTCATCGAGCGCTCGCGCCGCCTCGAGCGCGAGGTCGATGCGCTCAAGGCGCGACTCGCGAGCGGCCAGGGCACCGACCTCGCGGCCGGTGCGGTCGAGATCGACGGCGCCAAGGTCGTCGCGGCCCGGCTCGATGGCGTCGACGCAAAGGCGCTGCGCACCGCGGTTGACCGCCTGAAGGAAAAGCTCGGCCGCGGCGTCATCGTGCTCGGCGGCGCCGACGCCGAGGGCAAGGTCACGCTGGTCGCCGGCGTCACCGCCGACCTGACGGCGCGCATCAAGGCGGGCGAGCTCGCCGCGCAGGCGGCGGCGCGCGTCGGCGGCAAGGGCGGCGGCCGGCCCGACTTCGCGCAGGCCGGGGGATCGGACGCCGGTGCCCTCGACGCGGCCCTCGCGGAGGTCCCGAACTGGGTCCGCGAGCGGCTGAGTAAGAAGAACCCCTAACCTTCACAAATCTATGCAGGTCAATGGCTTAGGAGCTGTCTAAGACAGCGCCTGTTGCTATGCTTGTGGCTTCGTTAGTCAGGGACGCGCGACCGCGCGTCGAGAGAGGGGGTAGACATGTTGATCCTCACACGCCGGGTCGGCGAGACGGTGATGATCGGCGACGACATCACCGTTACCGTGCTCGGGGTGAAGGGCAACCAGGTCCGGATTGGTGTGAATGCGCCGCGCAGCGTGGCCGTTCATCGCGAGGAAATCTTCGAGCGCATCAAGCGCGAGGAGGCCGGCGACGCGCCGGACGGTGACGACACCAACGACTCTGGCCCGGCCACGATGGCCGGCGCACTCGGAAGGCCCTAAGCACAAAGGGGCGCACGGACCGGCGCTCCCTCCACCGCTGAATCTTTGACCGGGCTTCCCACGGCCCAGTATCATCGCCGCCACCCGGCGCGCCGGAGCCCGGAGAGATGGCCGAGTGGTCGAAGGCGCACCCCTGCTAAGGGTGTATGGGCCAAAAGCCCATCGAGGGTTCGAATCCCTCTCTCTCCGCCAATTTTCTTCTGCTGGCCCATCGAGTTTGCGCCTGCTGCTGCCTGCGGTAGCGGCCGGATCTCGTGACCGCAGTCGATCCTGCGCGGCGCAACGCGGCGGGCCGGTCGCGGCCCGCCGAATGGCCGTTACGGGCGGTCGTGCCGCTCGATCTCTGGCAGCCTCCCCTGGGC
>Ga0335069_10016004_pt1 | contig 10478 bp, 6 predicted proteins | sample Lox_Sample_11_FD_206714 | JGI IMG/M metagenome (GOLD analysis project Ga0335069, IMG submission 206714) | Soil microbial communities from Loxahatchee National Wildlife Refuge, Florida, United States - Lox_Sample_1.1 | ecosystem: Environmental > Terrestrial > Soil > Wetlands | place: USA: Florida...
AGCGTCTCGCCAATATTGGTGAGCATCGCGATCTGCTCGGACGAGGGCTTCGCTCTCTGCAGCCGCTCGTCGGCTAGGAGCCGTCGTGCGAGCGTGATCAGCTTCTCGCGGTCGGCGGGGTCGCGCAGCAGAATCGGCAGCGTGGCCATCGCGCGCTCGGGCTCGTAACGGACGATCAAGTCCTGCTCGCCGCGCACGCGCCGCCATTCGTGCGGCTCGAGGTCGGGAAGGAGATCGCGGTATTCGTCGATCAACTCCTGGCGCAGCGCGACGCGCTCGAGCGGCAGCGGCGCCCCGCGGCGCGCGAGCAGAGCGCCGACTCGCGCGAGCGCCTCGGCGTACCCACCCTCTTCGATCGCAGCGAGCGCTTCCTTGACGAACGGCAGCTCGCGCGGCTCCGCGACGAGCTCCCCTCTGCGCTCTTCGGCCTCGCGCTTGTCGGCGAGATACATCGAGAAGACGTTTCCATAGGTCTGGAAGAACATCGCCTCCGACATCGCGTCGCGGATCGCGCGGTAGTAGTCGAGCGACGCGCTCACCGCTTCCGAGGCCATCGCTTCGACCTTCCGCGCAGGCGCGTCGGGATCGAGCGGCTGCCGCTGCGCCTTCACCATCTTGGCCGTCGGACCGAGCCACGCGAGCCACGGATTCAAGTCGGAGAACGCCCAGCGCTGGAAGCGCAGCGGATGGAACTGGCGCGAGAGCTTTGCGCTCATCGGGTTGCCGAGCGACTGCACCAGCGGCTGCGCGAAGAGCTCATAGGCGCGCTGGTTGAACTCGGACACGGCCGCCACCGCCTCGAACGGCTTCTCGTCCGCGCGCTCGAAACGATTGAGCCGGGCGGCGACCTCCTCGAGACTCCGCTCTTCGAGCTCGACGTCGTATTCGACCTTGCCGCTCTTTCCCTTGCGCTCGTGGATCGCCATCGCATAGAGACCGGGCGGCAGCGCCTCGATCGACTTGAGCACCGAGACGATCTGCGCGTGCTCCTTCTTCGCGACCTTGCCCGAAACGAAGATGCCGAGGTGACCGACGTTCTCGTGCATGAGCCCGACGATCACCTGCCCGCGCGCCTTGATCTCGTCGGTCGAGCCGTAGACGTCGGCGACCCAGTTGAACGCCTGCTGCGGCGGCGTGATGTTGTCGCCCATCGATGCGAAGAGAACGATCGGGGCCTTGATGTCGCGCAGGTCGAACGCCTTGCCGTTCGCCATCTGCGCGCCGCCCTTCCACAGCTTGTTGCCGACGAAGAGGTTTTTCGTGATCCACTCGATCTCCTCGCGGTTCATCAGGTAGAACCCGCCCCACCAGCGTTCGAACTCGAGGAAGCGCGGCGGCTCGGTGTCGACGTTCGCGAACAGGTGGTAGTACTTGTCCCAGAAAGTGTTCGCCGGGTTCAGGTTCTCGAAATTCTGGACGAGGTGCGCGCCGTCGAAGACGCCGTCGCCGAGGTCCGATGCGAACGAAGCGAGCCACGTGCCGCCGAGCATTCCGCCCGCATAGCGCATCGGGTTGTCCCCCTCGCCTCCCGACCAGGCGCCGCCCCAGTACGACATCGGTGCACCATTGATGACGATAGGGCCTGTCTCGTCCGGATCCGCCGCTGCGAGCATCATCGCCGCCCAGCCGCCCTGGCAGTTGCCGACAATCGCAGGCTTCGGACTCGTTGGATGCAGCTCGCGGACCTTGTGAATGAATTGCTTCTCCGCCTCGCAGACGTCGAGCAGCGTTTGGCCAGGCTCCGGATCGCGGAAGAAGATGACGAAGTAAACGGGGTGGCCGTCGCGAATCGCCACACCGACTTGAGAATCGTCCTTGAAGCCGCCGATTCCGGGTCCATGCCCCGCGCGCGGATCGATGATCACGTACGGACGGCGCTTCGGGTCGACGACGACACCCTCGGGCGCCACGATCCGCACGAGCGCGTAGTTGACGGGACGCGCGAGCTGGCGCCCATCGACGACAGTCTTATAGTCGAAGTGCAGGACCGGCGGCAGACCCGCCTGATTGTGCTCGACCGCCACGTTACCGCGCTCGCGCAGCGCGTCCCAGAAGAGGATCGAGCGCTGCGCGAAGTCGGTCGCGTAGGCATACCATCCCGACCAGACGTCCGTCGCCTCCAAACGCTTGTCGGCAAGACCCGCGATGTTGTCGCCGAAAGCCTTCGTAAGCCGCTCGGTGAAATGCTCCTGCGCGACCTTCGTGCGTTTCTGCAGGACTTGCGCGACCTTCGTGGAAATGTCGTAGCTCCGTGCGAGCTGCTGGGGGGTGTTCATCGCTTGCCTCGTGTCGAGGACGCAGCCAAAGACCGCGATCGGCCTCCGAGCGCGTATGGGTTTAGCTTAACCGCGGTGCCGTGTCAGCCGGTTGACAGAGATCAGGAAGACAAGAGTCGCACTCCAGTCCCCTGCGGCACGAGTCTGACAGCGTGGGCTGACTCGGGTTCACGGCACCAGCAGATTCCCGCGGCCTGGGATCGAATCGAACTGCAATTTTGCCGCAAGTCGAAGCCACGGGCAAAGATCGCGGCCGAGCGGGCCGCCGATGCCCAACAGAAGTTCCGAAACCCCGTTTGCGCTCGTCGATGATCGGTGATAGTTTGCCTCGGAGTAGCTTCGTTGGCCCAGCCGCCGTTGGATTGAATCGCCGCTTCGGGACCGCTCCAAGAAGCGGCATCTTGACGGAAGTCAATACCCGACTACTGCGACCGCATTAGCGTGGGCGGACAGCGTCGCCGCCCCGCGCGCCTTTCGCTGCCGCGACTCGCAAACGTGGGCGCCAGTCCGCAAAAAGGGGAATTACGCCGCATGGACACGAGTACCAGCGTCATCCAGGGTGTCCGTCTCGCCGCGAAGCGAAGGAAGAGCCGCTGGCCGGCGCGGCTGGACTTCCTGCAGAGCGCGAGCGGATTGGTGATCGCGCTTTTCATGTGGGGGCACATGTTCTTCGTGTCCTCGATCCTGATCAGCAAGGACGCGATGTGGAAGATCACGAAGATGTTCGAGGGCTACTACGTCTTCGGCCGTCCTTACGCCGTCATCGTGTCGTTCGTCGTGGCCGGCGTGACCGCGCTGATCGTCGTTCACGCGGTGCTCGCGTTGCGGAAGTTTCCGATCAACTACCAGCAGTACAGCCTCTTTCGCAGCCACATGGCGATGATGCGGCACGAGGACACGACGCTGTGGTTCTGGCAGGTGTTCACAGGCTTCGCGCTGTTCTTTCTCGCGGCGCCGCACCTCTTCATCATGCTCACGCACCCTGAGCTGATCGGTCCGTTCGAGTCGTCGGATCGCGTGTGGACCGGCCGTTACTGGCCGTTGTACATCCTTCTGCTGCTCGCCGTGGAATTCCATGGCGGGATCGGGCTGTATCGCCTCGCCGTGAAATGGGGATGGTTCGAAGGGAAGGATCCCGACGTCACGCGCAAGCGGCTGAAGACGCTCAAATGGGCGCTGACGGTGTTCTTCCTCGTGCTGGGCTTCACAACGCTGGCCGCCTACATCAAGATCGGCATCCAGCACGCGCCTTACTACGGCGAACGCTACATGCCCGCCGGGTACGTGCCCGAGCCCGCCGGAGCGCCGCGATGAAGATCCTCTATACCGACGTGCTGGTGATAGGCGGCGGGCTTGCGGGCTTGAGGCTCGCCATCGGCGCGAAGCGGCGCGGGCACGATGCGGTCATCCTGTCGCTGGTGCCGCCCAAACGCTCGCACTCGAAGGCCGCACAGGGCGGCATGCAGGCCTCCCTCGGGAACGTGATCAAGGGCCAGGGCGACAACGAGGACGTGCACTTCGAGGACACGGTGCGCGGCTCCGACTGGGGCGCCGACCAGCAGGTCGTGCGAATGTTCGTCAACACCGCGCCCAAAGCGGTGCGCGAGCTCGCCGCGTGGGGCGTGCCGTGGAGCCGCGTGCGCAAGGGCGATCGCCAGGTCGTGATCAACGGCCAGAAGGTGACGATTACCGAGCGCGACGAGGCGCACGGGCTCGTCGCGCAGCGCGATTTCGGCGGCACGAAGAAGTGGCGCACGTGCTACGTCTCGGACTGCACCGGTCACGCGATGCTCCAGGCGGTCGGCGATCAGGCGATCGCGGCCTCGATCCCGGTGCACGAGCGCACCGAAGCCCTTGCGCTGATCCACGACGGCGGCCGCTGCTACGGCGCCGTGGTGCGCGATCTCATCACCGGCGAGCTCGCAGCGTATCTCGCCAAGGCCACCGCGATCACTACCGGCGGCGCCGGGCGCCTCTATCGCGTCACGACCAACGCCGTGATCTGCGAGGGCATCGGACACGCGATCGCGCTCGAGACAGGCATCGCCGCCCTAGGCAACATGGAGGCGGTGCAGTTCCATCCGACCGGCATCTTCCCGGCGGGCATCCTTGTCACCGAAGGCTGCCGCGGCGACGGCGGCCTGCTCAAGGACGCCGACGGGCATCGGTTCATGCCCGACTACGAGCCCGAGAAGAAGGAGCTCGCTTCGCGGGATGTCGTCTCGCGGCGGATGGAGGAGCACATCCTCAAGGGCAAGGGCGTCAAGTCGCGCTGGGGCGATCACCTGATGCTCGACATCACGCTGCTCGGTGAGCATCACATCCGCCACAACCTGCGCGAGGTCTACGAGATCTGCCACTACTTCCTCGGTGTCGACCCAATCAAGGACCTGATCCCCGTCAGGCCGGCTCAGCACTACACGATGGGCGGCGTACGGACGAATCCGACCGGCGAGAGCCCCACGCTCAAGGGATTGTTCTCGGCCGGCGAAGCGGCCTGCTGGGACATGCACGGGTTCAACCGCCTCGGCGGCAACTCCGTCGCGGAGACCGTGGTCGCAGGCATGATCGTCGGCGAATACATCGCGGACTTCTGCGACCGCGCCGAGAACGACGTCGACATGCCGACGAGTGTCGTGCGCGAATTCCTGGAGCGCGAAAGCGCGAAGCTCAAGGGCCTGCTGACGGGCAGCGGCACCGAGGATGGAAATGCGCTCAAGCAGCGAATGCAGGAAATCATGACCGCGCAGGTCGGCATCTTCCGTACCGGCAACGACCTCGAGCGCGCGGTCGACGAACTGCAGAAGCTGCTCGTCCGCAGCCGGAACATCGGCGTGAAATCGCGGGCGCCCGGCGTCAATCCGGAGCTCGTCACCGCCTACCGCGTGCAGAAGATGCTGAAACTCGCGCTCTGCGTCGCGTACGGCGCGCTGCAGCGTACCGAAAGCCGCGGCGCGCACTTCCGCAATGACTATCCGCGGCGCGACGACGCAGGATGGCTCAAGCGCACGCTCGCCACCTGGAACGACGAGAAGGCGACGCTGCCGCGCCTCGACTACGAGCCGCTCGACGTCAAGCGGATGGAGCTCCCGCCGGGCTGGCGCGGCTACGGCGCCAAGGACTACACCGACCACCCCGATACTGCGGCGCGGCGCACGGAAGTCGAAGCCGCAAGGCAGCGGATCGGCGACCGCTTCGAGCTACAACGCGCGCTGATGCCGTACGAGCAGCTTCTGCCGGAGCGATTTCGCGGCAGGAACGAGAGAATCGACGACCGGTTTCCTGCGCCGCGAGGCTCCGAAACGCACGCTACGCCCGAGTCCCATTTCGCCTGGGAAAGCGAGTAGCCGCCGTGAATCGAGGAACCGAGCCGATGAAAACCCCGGAGAGCCGGCCGGCGAGCGGCCAGACGATCAGGCTGCACGTGCTTCGCTACAACCCCCAGGAACCGGGGAGCGTCCCGCACATGCAGACCTACGAGCTCGAACAGACGGAGGGCATGACGCTGTTCATCGCCTTGAGCGAGATCCGCGAGACGCTCGACCCGTCGCTGCAGTTCGACTTCGTCTGCCGCGCCGGCATCTGCGGCAGCTGCGCAATGGTGGTAAACGGGCGCCCGACGCTGGCCTGCCGCGTGCTGACGCGAGATGTGGGTCCCGATATCACGCTCGCGCCGCTGCCCGTGTTCGAGCTCATCGGTGACCTGTCGGTGAACACCGGAAAGTGGATGCGCGGCACCAGCGAGCGTCTCGAAGCCTGGCTGCATGCGAAGCGGAAGGACGTCGACCTCGCGCGCATCGAAGAGCCGATGGATCCCGATCTCGCGGAGAAGCTGAACGAGCTCGACCGCTGCGTCGAATGCGGCTGCTGCGTTGCGGCCTGCGGCACGGCGCGGATGCGCCCGGATTTCGTCGGCGCGGTCGGCATCGCGAAGATCGCGCGCTTCCGGATGGATCCGCGCGACGCCCGCACCGACGACGACTACTACGAGCTCATCGGCGACGACGACGGCGTGTTCGGCTGCATGTCGCTGCTCGCCTGCCACGACGTTTGCCCGAAGGACCTGCCGCTCGAGTCGCAGATCGCGTTCATCCGGCGGAAGATGGTGAAAGCGGGCTTCGGCTGAGGGCAGCGAGGCGGCTTTACCGCAACGCGACGTTCATTTCCCAGTGCGTGGCGCGGGTCGCGGGTCGTCCGCCGACGGGGCGCCGACGCGAAGGAGGCACAGCATGGCGATACGCATCGAAAAGGACTTCCTGGGCGAGAAGGAGATTCCGGACACCGCGTACTACGGCGTGCAGACGCTGCGCGGCAAGGAGAACTTTCACATCACCGGCATCCCGATGTCGCTCGAGCCGAACTTCGTCAAGGCGTTCGGCTATGTGAAGAAGGCGGCGGCGCTCGCGAATCGCGACCTCGGCGTGCTCGACCGCAAGGTCGCAGACGCCATCGCGTCGGCGTGCGACCGGCTGATCGCGGGCGAGATGCGCGATCAGTTCGTCACCGACTTCATCCAGGGCGGCGCCGGCACGTCGACCAACATGAACGCGAACGAAGTTATCGCGAACCTCGCGCTGGAGAAGCTCGGCCACAAGAAGGGCGAATACCAGTACGTCAATCCAAACGATCACGTCAACTTCGGGCAGTCGACCAACGACATCTATCCGACCGCGTTCCGGCTGGCGCTGATCCTGCGCCTCGCGAGCTACATGAACGCGCTCAAGCGCCTGCAGGACGCCTTCTACGCCAAGGCGAAGGAGTTCGATCGTGTGCTGAAGATGGGGCGCACGCACCTGCAGGACGCGGTGCCGATGTCGCTCGGCCAGGAATTCCACGGCTGGGGGACGACGATCGGCGAGGAGGTGCAGCGGATCGCCGAGGTTCGGAAGCTTCTTCACGAGATCAACCTCGGTGCCACCGCCATCGGCACGACGGTGACGGCGGCGCCGGGCTATCCCGAGCTTGCGACGAAGTACCTGTCCGAGCTGACCGGCACGCAGTTCATCCTCGCGGGCGACCTCGTCGAGGCGACCTCCGACACCGGCGCCTATGTGCTGTTGTCGGGTGTGCTCAAGCGCACGTCGTCGAAGCTCACCAAAATCTGCAACGACATCCGGATGCTCGCGTCGGGACCGCGCTGCGGCTTCAACGAGATCAACCTGCCGCAGATGCAACCCGGCAGCTCGATCATGCCGGGGAAGGTCAATCCGGTCATACCCGAGGTCGTCAACCAGGTTGGATTCCTGGTGATCGGCCTCGACTTGACGGTGACGCTTGCCGCGTCTGCCGGCCAACTTCAGCTGAACGTGATGGAGCCGGTGATCACGTTCGCGCTCTTCACGTCGCTCGGGACGATGGAGCACGCGGTCGACAGCCTGCGCGAGCATTGCATCGACGGCATCACCGCGAACGCCGATCGTACGCGCGACATGGTGCTCAACTCTCTGGGCATCGTGACCGTGCTGAAGCCATCGCTCGGCTACAAGCAATGCGCGGAGATCGCGCGCGAAGGCTATCTGACAGGCAAGAGCCTCCACGACATCGTAGTCAAAGAGCGGAAGCTTCTGACACAGGAAAAGTGGAATGAGGTGTTCTCGTTCGAGAACCTGATCGCACCCAAGTTCGAACAGTAGCGGCGAGCGGTAGCGGCGCGAGTCGGGAACCGGGCCCCAAGCGCGGGACAGTGCATTGAGACGCGGGCGAGTCGCCGCCGCTGGCGGCCGCCTGGGCACGCGCCGCAGTAGATCGTTGTTCCATATCAAGGCAGATGTCGTGGTCACGGCGGAGAATTTCCCGATGGAGGCACGGATGAGGTTCCGTGCGAGCGGCTCGTTCGAAAAGGAAGTCGAAATCGCGCTCCGCAAGGTGTTGTGTGGTCGACGAACGAGTTCCTGATCCGGACCATAAGGCGGCTTGTGGCGATCGGACCCGCGGAGACCAATCATGACAATTTCGATCCTGCTGCAATTCGTCGTCGTGCTCGCGGCGATATGGATGGGCGCGCGCTACTCTGGCGTGGGCCTCGGACTCTGGGGCGCTGTCGGCTTGCTGGTGCTCGTCGTCGCGTTCGGCGTCAATCCGACGTCGCCTCCCATCGACGTGATGCTGATCATCCTCGCGGTGATCATGGCCGCGTCGGTGATGGACGCTGCCGGCGGCATCGACTTCCTGGTGCGGATCGCCGAGCGGATCATCCGCGCGAACCCGAAATACGTGACGATCGTCGCGCCGCTCACCACCTGGAGCTTCACTTTCGTCGCCGGCACCGGCCACATCGTCTATCCCCTTCTGCCGGTGATCTACGAGACCGCGCACCAGGGCGGCATTCGCCCCGAACGGCCGATGGCCGTGGCGACGATTGCGTCGCAGCAGGCGATCACCGCGAGCCCGGTCGCGGCGGCGACCGCCGCGATGATCGGGCTCTTCGCGGAGAAGGGGGTCGCGCAGTGGGGACTGCCGCAGATCCTGATGATCTGCGTGCCGGCAACCCTGACCGGCGTCGTCGCCGCGGCGATCGTATCGATGTTTGTCGGCAAGGACTTGAAAGACGATCCCGAGTACCAGGCACGGCTCGCAGCGGGCACGATTCCCGCGCCTAAGAGCGCGGCAGAGCGTCCTCCGCTCAAACCAGCGGCGAAGATGTCCGCGTATCTGTTCCTGATCGGCGTCGCGCTCGTCGTGGTCTTCGGCTTCTTCCCCGCCTTGCGCACACTGCCCGGCGCGAAGAAGGCGCTCGATATGCCGGTCGTCATCGAGATCGTGATGCTCTCCGTCGCGGCGATCATGCTGCTCGCGACGAAGGTGTCGGTCGATGAGATTCCGAAAACGTCGACGCTGCGCGCAGGTGTCGTCGCCGTCATCGGGATCTTCGGCCTCGCCTGGCTCGGCGACAGCTTCATCGGCGCGAACAAGGACGTGATCGTTCCCGCGATCGGCGCGCAAGCCGACGCGCATCCGTGGACTTTCGCGTTCGGCCTGTTCTTCGCGTCGGTGCTGCTCTACAGCCAGGCCGCGACCACGCGCGCGCTGATGCCGCTCGGGATCGCGCTCGGCATTCCGCCGCAGTTCCTGATCGCGATGTTCCCGTCGGTCAACGGCTACTTCTTCATCCCAACCTACGGTTCGCTGATCGCCGCGATCAACTTCGACCTGTCGGGAACGACGAAGATCGGCAAATACGTGCTCAACCACTCGTTCATGATCCCCGGCGTCGTCGCGACTGCGGTCGCGGTCGTCACCGGGCTGTTCCTCGCGAAGATGATGTTCTGATCGACACGACAACAGCAAAGTACGGCGCGATACGGAAAGGAAGACAATGATGACGATCTCGTGGAAGAACGCCTTGGTACTCGGTGCAGCGGCGGCTGTGGTCGCCGGTGCCGCGTTCGCGCAAGGACAGCCCCCAGGGGCACCCGGAATGGGCCAGGGCATGATGGGCGGACCGTCGCCCGCGCAGAGCGGGCCCTGCTACGGCATGGGGCCGGGGAAGCCGGGACAGGGAATGGGCCCTGGCGCGATGGGGTATGGCATGGGGCCGGGAATGATGGGACCGGGAACGATGGGCCATGGCGGCATGGGCGCCGGCATGATGCACGGCGTCCTGTGGTCGCTCGACCTCAGCGACTCGCAGCGCAGCCAGATCCTGAAGGTCCAGGACGATCTGCGGAGAAAGAACTGGGATCTAACGGGCAAATCGCAGGACGAGATGGCGAAGCTTCGCGACAGCTACCTGGCGGCGGGAAAGCTCGACCGGAAGGCGATACTCGATACGTACAAGCGGATCGACGAGCTGCGCCTGCAGCGGATCGACAACGCGCTCGACGCCACCGAGAAGATCGAGAGCGTTCTCTCCGCGGAGCAGCGCGATCAGCTGAAGCGACGGGCGCCGTGGTGGGCGGGCGAGCTCGTGCACTAAGAGCGAAGCTCGCGACGTCTGCGCTGGCAACCGCGCTCGCGTGATCCGATCGGCGGTGCGCCTCATCGCATTCGTCACCCACCTTCCCCTCAGGACCCCGTTCTCGCCCGATCGGCGGCAGATCGCCTGTGCGCGAGGCTGACTGCCGCTCCCGATCGCCCCCGCCATCCGCTCTATCCCCGCTCGGCGCTACGTTAGAATCGGTATCAAAGAACGAGCGGGCAGCCATGAAGATCGTCGAGATCACGTACCGGTACGGCGCCGGCGAAGCGACGGCGCGGGAGCGG
>Ga0335069_10016005_pt1 | contig 10477 bp, 8 predicted proteins | sample Lox_Sample_11_FD_206714 | JGI IMG/M metagenome (GOLD analysis project Ga0335069, IMG submission 206714) | Soil microbial communities from Loxahatchee National Wildlife Refuge, Florida, United States - Lox_Sample_1.1 | ecosystem: Environmental > Terrestrial > Soil > Wetlands | place: USA: Florida...
GAGCGTATCTCCAAATTGTCCCAGGCGCTCGTAGCGAAGACCCAAGTTCAAGGTCAGCGAGCGTCCGATTCTGTAATCGTCCTGGGCGAAGGCTGCCCCTTCCCATGCTCGGTAGTCGCGAGTCGTGAGGCCGAAGTCATCATAGGAGGCAAAAACATTGCTGAAACTGGTGCCGTTCTCGCTCGCGTTTAATCCAAGCAGGAAATCCGGCCAACTGAGAAATTGCAGGAAAGATCCGAGCCCGACCAGATCAACATTGTCTTGCAACCGGGTCAGCGACGCTCCCATGCGCAGGGAGTGGGGACCATGGATGAGACTCAGTTCATCCCCCAGGATAAAGCTGTTTTGAGTGATGGTCCGTGGAAAGCCGGAAGCAATGCTCACCGATCCGAGGATACCCAAGCTGGGAAGTTCATTGTTCCCGCTCATTTCTCCCTCGGCGACACCCACATCCGACCAGTGAAAGGCAGTCCGGGTGCTCGTGGTCGCTCGGGATCGGACATACCCAACTCGCGCGGCATTGAGCCACGTGTTGCTCAAGCTATAAGTGTGAGAGAGCGAGAAGACTCTGAACCCGGAGTCGCCGGGGCTGGGAAATCCGGCTATGTTCCCGCTTGGGTTTAGCCCGTTGCCTGGAAAGGTAACCAACTGATGGTCGTCAGCAAAGAAGAAGCGACCGCTGAGCTTACTGTATGAACGAATGGCATAGTCAACGTTGACGGAAAACTGATCCTCCCCGAAGTTGCAGGGGTCAGACAATACAGAGAATCCCTGCTGGACCAAGGGCAACGAAACATCGACCGTCTGAGGCGTCGGAATGAGAAACGCTCCATTCGGGAGTTTGAGGTTGAGCAGATTTAGAGCGACCGGATTGATATTGGAGCCGTCTGGGCTGACCTGTGTCCCGCCGTGGGAACCAGCCATTCCACCAAACAGCTTTCCCATGGCACTGGCCGTCCGGTCGTTAGTTAAAGGAGGTTCGACTAGACTTGCCGTGCAAGCGGTTCGAGACTGGCCGGCGGCGATGCCATTCGTTTGTCGCGTGCCCTGGTAAGAACCAAAGAAAAAGAGTTGATCTCGCCCGATTGCCCCTCCAGCGCTAAACCCAAATTGGTTCTGATTGAGAACGGGCCGCGGTTGTCCAGCCCGCTTGAGAAAGTAATCGTTGGCATTGAGCGCCTCATTGCGGACAAACTCAAAAACCGTGCCGTGCCAATCATTCCCTCCCGTTTTGGTGACTAAGCTGACACTCGCGCCCCCATAACGCCCATAGGCGGCATCGTACGATCCAGTCTGCACCTTAAATTCCTGGATTGAATCGGGACTGGGGATGGGTATCCCACCGCTGCCACCCGCACTTCCTTGCACGTCACTGATACTGATGCCGTCTAATTCGAAATTATTGTCGTAAGACCGGGCACCATGCACGTAGATCCCGTCATTAGATTTGGCGATCTGTGAATGCGCCGTTCCACCGAGTCCCAGTTCACCGGCATTGCTCACGCCCACCGTTACTCCCGGTGAGAGCCCTACGATCTGAGCGAAGTTCCTTGTGACCAGCGGCAGGCCGTCAACCGCCGTTTCGTTTACAGATCGACCCAAAGCCGAGCTCTCGGTTTGCACCATCTCAGGGCGGGAAGAGACATCGGCACGCTCCGAGTGTGTCGCCAGACGAAGGACCAACTCGATGCGAAGCGTCTCAGTGATGGCAACGCGCAAGTGCGGTAGATTTAGAGGTGCGAAATCTTTTCGTTCCGCCCGAAGCTCGTAGATTCCGGGGGGCAAAAAGGAGAACCCGAACCTGCCGGCATCGTCGGAGGTTGCCGACCTGTTTTCTCCCCCCTCATCTTTGGTCAGCTGCACAACGACGCCCGGCAGTACGGCGCCAGAAGGGTCCTCCGCAATCCCAGTTAAAGCCCCGGTGGAAGCTGATTGGGCCCACCCCTGCTGGACAACCATCAGACCTAGGATTACGCCCAGAATGTGCCGGCCAGAACCCAATCGCAGGCGTACCAATGGGCTGAGTGTGGGCCACATCCGCACGCTCCCCTAACTGCGTGTACGGCGAGTTTCGAGTCTCTGGAAATCAGTTGCTTAATCCCGCTATTCTCACTGAGACCGTTCCAGAGGATAATGATTCGGGCGGAATGATGATGGGTTAGGTTGCAAAAGTCAACAGGAACCAGTAACTTGCAGCGACTTGAAACGACGCTGTGACCCTTATGAGGCACCCGCATACGAGTACGCGTAACTATAGCGGCCGACCTGGCAACCGAGGATCATCCCGCACCAGATTTCGTGCCATTGGCTTTTGCAGCCTGGGCATGATTCTTGTTTCAATTGTCCTCTTATTCCAGCTTCCGTGCGACGCCCAGCTCAAGCAGACTCGGCGCGTACTCATCTTGAATGACCTTGGCATCATCTCCTCCCCAGGTTTCGCGGAGGTCGATCAGGCCGTTTTCAGCGTTTTGGAAAAGTCACCCTACCAGATCGAGCTTTACCATGAGAGCCTCGAAATCACCCTCTTCCCGGATCAAGCTTCCCAACGACGATTTCGAGATCAATTTGTACAAAAGTATTCTGAGCGCAGACCCGATGTGATTATCGCGGTGGGGTCCGCCTCATTTAGATTCGTCGCGGAATCCCAGGAAAAGTTTCTTCGAGAAACGCCGCTGATCTTCTGTGCCTTTCTCGGGGATGTCCCGGGAGATCAAAACCCGGGTAGAACTTTCACCGGTGTGGTGGGCAAGCCGCATCCTGCGTCCACCTTAAATCTGGCGCTCCGATTACTCCCCGGCACGAAGCACATTGTGGTCGTCGGTGGGATGGGACAGTTTGACCGAGGCTTCGAAGAAGTCGCCAGGGACGCTTTCCATGACTACGAATCAAAGCTCGAATTCACATACCTCACTGACTTGAGCATGCCCGCTCTGCTCGAACGGCTCAAACATCTGCCGCCAAATAGCATCGTTTACCACACGGCAATTACGAAAGATGCCGCTGGCGAACTGTATGTTGACTCAGCTCAGTCGGTGCCTCTCGTTGCGGCGGCGGCCAACGCTCCGGTCTTTGTGATGGACGATGTCGATTTGCGCGGCGGAAGTATTGGCGGTGACCTTGTGAATTGGGCCGATGACGGCCGAGCTGCGGCGCAGATGGCGGTGCGAGTCCTGGATGGCGAAGCGCCCAGCCAGATACCCGTTACCACCAGCGAAGATGCCTTTATGTTCGATTGGCCCGCCCTGCAACGCTGGGGCATCAACCCGCGAGCTCTGCCGGCCGGAAGCGTCGTGATCAATCGACCTCCGACCTTCTGGGAATTGTACAGAGAGTATGTATTGATAGGGGTCTTCGTGCTGTTGGCGCAGACGCTGGCCATTCTCGGACTGCTCTGGCAACGCTCCCGCCGAAGACAAACCGAGGACGAACTCAGAAGGTCGGAAGAGAAGTTCTCTAAGTCCTTCCGGCATGGCCCTCTCGCCATCACCATTGCCAGTGCGAAGGATGGTCGCTATATCGATGTGAACGAAACCTTCACACTACATACTGGCTGGTCGTCGCACGAAGTCATCGGCCGCAATCCGATAGAGCTGGGGCTATGGACCGATCCCAGTCAGAGAGCCGCTTTCATAAGCCGGCTTCTGGCACAAGGAAGCTTGCGCGACGTAGAGATCACACTACGCAGAAAAGACGGTCAGATTCGAACTGCCTTTGGCTCAGCCGAACTGATCGAGGTCCAGGGTGAGCCGTGTGCTCTTTCTGTGTTCGCCGACATCACCGACCGCAAGCAGGCGGAAGAGGCGATCGCCAGCCTCAGCGGCCGTTTAATCGAGGCTCAGGAGGACGAACGCAAGCGCATCGCCCGCGAACTGCATGATGACTATAACCAGCGCCTTGCGCTTCTTTCCAACGATCTCGTGAAATTGGCGAGGAATGGAAGCAGTGCTTCAGTCGAGATCACGAAACGCCTTTACGAACTCTCAGATTGTTTGAGCAAACTCGGAGAGGATCTGCACTCGTTGTCTCATCGTTTGCATTCCTCCACTCTGGAAACTTTGGGCCTCGTCGCAGGTGTAGGAGCTTTCTGTGAGGAGTTCTCAGAACAACAGGGAATCCGGGTTCGGTTCACGCATTCCCACGTTCCACGCTCCATACCCGCGGATGCGGCGCTGTGCTTATTCCGCGTAATGCAGGAAGCTCTGCGCAATGTGAAGAGGCATAGCGGCGCCACGCGGGCCGAGGTGCACCTGGAGCAACTGGACGAAGGCCTCCATCTGTCAGTTCGTGATCAGGGAAACGGCTTCGATTCGAATCAGACTGCATCCGCTCGAGGAATTGGGATTCGCAGTATGGAGGAGCGGCTCCGCCTGCAGGGAGGACGCCTCGAGATCCATTCGCAGCCCACGGAAGGGACGACCGTTGATGCATGGCTGCCGCTCAAAATCGCAAGCGCGGCCTGACGTTCCGGGCGCGAACTCCGACCGGTGGCAGATACCAGGATCAGGCCATGAATGCTGCCAGAGGAATTCACGATGCGTCCCCGCGTGCTGATTGCCGATGACCACCGCGCAGTAACTGAATTGCTGCGTTCGCTCCTCGAGGATAGCTATGACGTCGTCGGAATTGTTACGGATGGACGACAGCTGCTGGAACAGGCTCCAAAACTAATGCCAGATGTCGTCGTTTTGGACGTCAGTATGCCGTTGCTGAACGGCATGGAGGCTGCTGAGCAACTGAAACCGCTCCTTCCCTCACTGAAATTCGTCTTCATAACCATGAACCATGATCCAAGCCTGGCGGAAGCGGCGTTGACACTCGGGCCGGTGGGGTATGTTCTCAAGTCCGCGGCCGCGAAAGAATTAACGATGGCAGTCTCGAACGTCTTGCACGGTAAACCCTACCTGACCAGTGGACTCCGGCCTCGTAAAACCTTCGAATAAGAGGCGAGGCGGCCCGTTCACTCGGCTGTACTCTCGTTCCATCAACTGCCCTTATGCGGAATCCCTGTTAGTTCTGCCAGTCGTAACCAACACAAATGTATCTCTTACTTGTAATGGCTACGATTCCGGATTTGGTTAAGGGCTCGCGCCGGATCCATTTGAAGCCTCTCGGAAAGGCAGCAATCTGGCAATGCCCACGGTTCTAGTCGCGGACGATCACATCGACATGCTGGAACGAGTCGTATCTCTTCTGGCGACCCAGTTTGAGGTCGTAGGCACAGTGAGTAACGGAAGTGATCTGATCGCTGAAGCGCATCGCCTTCAACCCGACGTGATCGTCTCTGACATCATGATGCCCCGTATGACAGGAATAGATGCGGCTCATCAACTCCGCGAAGATGGATTTACTTGCCGGTTCGTCTTCCTGACCGTTCACACCCAGCCCGCTTTCCAACGCGCATGCTTCGCGGAAGGAGCGTTTGGTTACGTGACCAAAGCGCGCTTCGATGAAGATCTTCTGCCCGCCGTTCATAATGCGCTCACCGGTCGCATCTTTATCTCCCCTTCCACTTCGCATTGATTTTCGATCCTTCCATGAACGGCTGATCTCAATTCGCTTCTGTATAAGAGCCCGTCCGTTTCACCCCTCGGGCTACGAAAGATCGAGAGCGTGAGCAACGGTACCGGTGGTCCGCAAGGCTTAGGCGCTCTGTGGTTCAGTACCATCAACTGCGCCTACAAAGGCGGATGCGAACCGTAGTCGCACCGTCTTCCACTCACGCAAGAGCTTCGGTTCACTTCAGCAGGAGGAGAAGCCCGGAAGACTTGTAAGAAGAATTCGAGAGCTTGAAGAGAAGCCCGTACAAGACATCACGACCCACGCTCTTCGCGCGGGTCTTTTTTCTGCTTGTCGATATCGGTCATAGATACAGCCGCAGATCTCCTATTTCGGCGGAAAGTCCGCAATCGTCCATACGTTCGCGTTGGTCGTAACCGTACCAAACGCGAGCATATGCCCGTCGGGCGACGGAGCCAGCGCGTAGATATCCCAACTTGGCTGCTTCAGCAGTTTCACCGGCGCTCCTCCGGTCAAATCCATTCGCACAATGCTCGTGCCGCGCGACGAATAGCTGGCCAGGAACACTCCTTTGCCATCCGCCGTCCAAGCTGCAGCGACCAGTTCATTCCACGGCGTCGCCGACAACTTCTGCGGGTTTCCGCCCGCCAGCGGCACAATCTCCACGTCGCCCGCCTTGAAATCGAACACCGACACCACCGCCCGGCTGCCATCTGGGGAAAGATCCCACGCAATAAAATCCGGCTCTACGGCAATCTTCGTCAGCTCCGCCTTTCGCCCCTGCGCTGGATCAACGGCAGAGAATACAACCTGATTGCCTCCTGCCTCGGCCAGCACGCACGTTGGAGCATGCTCCACACACCGGAAACTCGGCAGCCCACCCACACTGTTCGTCGGATCGTAGTTATTGAGCTGTCCGGGATGCCCTTTGACATCGCTCACAACTTCCGCGGGGCCGCCCCCCACCGGGATCCGCATCAGCTTGCCTTGCCCTGGCGGAGCTCCCGACGCGACCTTTGGCCACTGCAGATAAAGTAGCCACTTCCCATCCGGACTCAGTTGCGGCGCCCACTTCTCTTCCGCGCCACTTAGCAACGTCGTCGCGTTACGTTCCGCTACGCCTTGCTTGTAGAGATCGAACGCACCGCCTTTATCGGAGTAAAAGTAGACCGTCTTGCTGTCGGACGACCAGCCGCTCGGCCAATCGACGCGATCATCCAGCGTCAGCCGTTGTGGAGACTTCAGCTCTCCGTTCCCCAACTCGCCCAGGTAAACGTCGCTTTGTGATATTCCGTTGAGAAATACCAGACGCTTGCCATCTGCGGTCACCTGCGGAGCAGCGAAATAAAAGCCCGTCCAATCGGTGAGCCGGCGCGGTGCCCCGCTTGGCTTACCGCTCTCTGGATCGAAATTCAGTTCCCACAGGTTAGCGTCATACTGCGCCGGCGGCAGTTCCCGCTCGGAGAAGATCAGCCGCCCGTTCTGCGCGAACGTGTTATCAGCCAGCCGATCCCGGCTGAGCAGGAGCACCGGGTCACCACCCTGCAAATTGCGGCTCTCCAGCACCTGTCGGCTCAAACCGTTTTCATCCCAGAATCGGGCATACAAAATGCGTTTCCCATTCTTGAACCACGTCGGATTATTCACGTGCATGCCGGGATCTGGTTTGAAGAACTGCCGCGCATTTCCGCCATCTGCGCCCATGATCCAGATGTCCCGTCTCACCGAATCACGGTAGACGATCTGCGTTCCGTCCGGCGAAAGGTCGGCATCATGCGCATCGTCGCGCAGCTTCTTCAGCGTCGCGCCGATCACGGAGATCATCCAGATGCCTTGCTTTTCTTGCGCGACCGGGCCGCTCACCAGAAGTTTGGTCCCATCCTGGGACCAGACCATGCGCGCTCAACGGAAGCAGAATTCGTCGGGTATCGGCAACGACTGCGTCTCGCCCGTCGTCATCAGCCGCAAATGCAACCCCTCGAGATCTGCATAAAGAAGATACTTGCCGTCCGGCGAGATCGAGCTCGCCATGACCGGATCTTCCGAAGAATTCGTGGTCAACTGCTGCGGCTTCAGCTGCGCTTGCGTGTAGGGCTGTGCCGATCCGAACCAGCCCGCGCGAAACCCCGCGAAGCCCCCAGCCAGCAAGACCAACAACGCGCCTAAACCCGCGAACACCGGCCATCGGCTAGCCTTCGCGACCGGAACCGTTCCTGACGAAGAGGACGTTGCAGTCGCTGCAACCGCCGCGCTCGAACCCGAGATGGCTGCAATCTTCGCCGATTGCGTGTCCCGCTTCAGCCGCTGCAAATCTGCGCGCAGGTCCGACGCCGTCTGGTAGCGCAGACCGCGTTCTTTCTCCAGGCATTTGTTGATCACACCTTCGAGGCTGGTCGGCAGTTGCGGATTGAAGCGCACCGGTGCGGTCGGCGGCTTGTTCAAGATCGCATCGAAGATGATGGCCGAGGTGTTTCCCATGAACGGTTGTCGTCCCGTGGCCATCTCGTACAGCACCGCTCCGAAGGAAAACAGGTCGGTGCGCGCATCCAGTTCCTCGCCGCGCGCCTGCTCGGGCGACATGTACGCGACCGTGCCCACCGTGCTCCCCGGGCTGGTCAGATGATCTTTATCTACCGCAACGGTCGCCAGCGATCCGCCCGCTGTCTCCATGGGCGGCACCTTCGAATTCGCTACCTTCGCTAAACCAAAGTCTAGAATTTTCGCTTGCCCGCGCTTGGTCAGAAACAAGTTCGCTGGCTTCAGATCGCGATGCACAATGCCCGCGCCGTGCGCGACCTCCAGCGCATCGGCAACTTGCGTTCCGTAATCCAGAATCTGATCGACGGACATCGGCTTACCTTCAATCCGATGCTTCAGGGTCGTGCCTTCCAGGCACTCCATCACGATGTACATCTGCCCATCGTGCTCGCCGATGTCATATATCGTGCAAATGTTCGGATGATTCAACGCTGATGCCGCGCGCGCCTCGCGTTGAAAACGCTCACGCGCCTGTGGCTCTTGCGCCATCTCTTCGGGAAGGAACTTCAGGGCCACACGCCGGCCGAGGCGCTGGTCTTCGGCTTCATACACCACACCCATTCCGCCGCCGCCCAGCCGTTCGACAATGCGGTAATGCGAGATCGTCTCGTCGATCATGTGGCCGTAATGGTAGGGAATCCTACAGGCCAAGTCAATTTCTATACCTGTTCGTGCAATTGCCTCAGCACCGGGAGTTTGCGGCATCTTCCTTCAGCGTGCCTCTGAACTCGCAACCCCGTTCGTCTCTCTCTTCTTCTTTCTACAGACTCTCCCTGACTCTTTCCACGCACTCATCTAACTTTTGAGAAGTGTTTCTTATCTCACAAACTTTTTCCCGCGAACACCATAAAACCAGCAAACCGATTGCCGATCTTCGTCAACATAGGTAAAGCAAACCCAACCGCCTATGAGCTTGCGTGTCATGATCGTGGATGACAGCGCCGTCGTTAGACGGGCGATGCGCCGCTCGTTTGAGATCGCCGGCTTCTATTGCTCGGAAGCCGAGAACGCGATCGAGGCCATCCACGACGTCGTGCAGGAAAAACCTGACGTGATTGTGCTCGACCTCTCGATGCCAATGATGAATGGGCTGCAAGCCGCGCCCCTCTTGCGCAAGGCGCTGCCTCATGTGCCCATCATCCTCTACACCATGCACGCCAGCCAGGTTATCGAAAAGCTGAGCCGCAACGCCGGCATCTCAGCCGTCATCTCCAAGGATGAAGCCATGACCCGGGTGGTAAACGAAGCCCACTCCCTGCTCAATCGCTCATCTTCCTGAACACCGAACTGTTGTTCGGGATAGCCCTCCCGTCAAATCCCGGCAACTGCTAGAGTACGGTATTCTTCTCCTCAGGACGGTGCTCTATGCCGATGGCTCTTTCGGCCGACGTTCGCTCGCTCATCGATGCTCCCAACTTCGTTCATCTCGCGACTCTCATGCCCGACGGTTCACCGCAGAGCGTTCCTGTGTGGGTGGGCCGCGACGGCGACCGACTGATCATCTGCACCGGGGAAGGTTCGCTCAAAGCCAAAAATACCGCGCGCGATCCGCGCGTCGCCATCTCTATTGTCGACGTTCACGACCCTTATAAAGAAGCGCAACTCCGAGGACGCGTCATCGAGCACCGCAACGACTCCGATTTCAAATGGTTGGATAAGATCGCGGCAAAATACACCGGTAAGCCTTTTCCAATGCGCGATCCCAATGGCCGCGTGGCGCTCGTGATCGAGATCGACAAGGCTCGCTTTGCGAAGCTGCCCTTCGAATACACTCCACCGAAATAAAGCCTGCGACTGCTCGACTCAGCCGAGGTCGCCACGCTGTCCCGCCCGCGCTCCTTTGAACCGGTCTTCGCGCGGGTGGGAGTTTCGATTTCTGAGGCTGTCCCACCCTTGCGCTCTCAGCAAGGATGGGACTTCGCCTCTGCGGCTCACTGCACCGTGAGCGTCAAGGCGGTACTCGTGCCCCCACTACTACAACCCACGTCACCTGAACCGCCACTGGGCGTCGTTACCGCCACGCTGACGCTTCCCGGTCCCGAGATCACCCCGGTGGTGAGCCGCACCTTCATCTGCGTGCTGCTCAACACGCTCGCTGCCAGCAACTTGCTATTCACCACCGCCTCCGACGCCCCAACAAAGTTGCTGCCGTTCACAATCAGCGTGAACCCCTGCTCGACCTGCGCAAACGACACCGTGCTCGGCGCCAAGGACCCGATCTCAGGCACAGGCCGTGCACTCCCGCACAATGGATTCAAGGTGTTGTTACATCCGGGAAGAATCGCCAGAACTAAAACCACACATAGACCCCAGGTACGCGATAGCATCGCACTCACTCCTTTGAATGAGTCCTCCCGCAGATCTTCCGCTTGGGGATGGGTGGTCTAAGGGGAACATGGCAACGAGGAGCGGTCGCTGCGCA
>Ga0335069_10016006_pt1 | contig 10477 bp, 9 predicted proteins | sample Lox_Sample_11_FD_206714 | JGI IMG/M metagenome (GOLD analysis project Ga0335069, IMG submission 206714) | Soil microbial communities from Loxahatchee National Wildlife Refuge, Florida, United States - Lox_Sample_1.1 | ecosystem: Environmental > Terrestrial > Soil > Wetlands | place: USA: Florida...
CCGCGTCGTCGGCCTCCATGCGCGCGAGCAGCGCCGCGATCTGGTCGTCCGAGCGCTCCTCGACGAACTCGAGCTGGTGCTGCTCGCCGAGCTCCTCGAAGACGTCCGCCTCGAGCTCGGGGTCGGCAGCGACGGCGGCCATGATCTCGTCGCCCTCCCGGTGCGAGGCCGCCTCGACGAGATCGGCGAGCTCGGCGGGATGAAGCCGCGCGAGCTTCGGGTGCGGAACGCGCAGCCGCACCGTCGGCACGTGCCCGGTGAACGGCTCGACCGAGGCCCAGTCGAGGAAGGTGCCCAGCGTCACGCGCCGACCGAGCACGCGCGGGACGAGCCGCCGAACGAGCCCGCGCAGGCTCACGTCGACGCCGACGACCCGGTACCAGCCGTCGATCCGCGCCAGCTCGATCTCGTTCGCGCGGACGAGCCGCGCGCCGTCGATGTTGATCAGCTGCCGGTCGAGCACGTCCTTCTTCAGCAGGACCTCGTCCGGCCGCCGCCGGAAGTGCTGCAGGTCGAGCCGGTCGCCGCCGAGGATGACGCGGCCGTGCGCGATCTCCTCGATCTGCTCGGCGGAGATGAAGACCTGCCGGCCGGCGACGCGCGCGACGATCCCGCTCACCGGCGGGTAGTCGTCCTCGCCCAGCCGGACGATCAGGTCGTCGACGCGTCCGAGCCGCTCGCCGTTCGCGTCGTGAAGCTCGCCGGGGACGACGAGCGACAGGTGCAGGACGACCGGGAGCGAGGGCGCGGGCACGGCCATGCACCAAGCGTAGAGACGCCCGACGACGCCGCCTTGTAGCGGTTCGGTTAAGGCGGGCCGATCACCGGATCGGGGGATGTGTCGGATCCCGATGCGACCGATCATTCGCGGTTGAACGGGCTCCTGTCCATCTGTGCCGGAGGCCCGGGATGGCACTCCGAGAGCGACCCGCTGCAGGCGAGGGTCGCTCTCGTCGTCTCAGGACACGTCCGCCGGCCGGAGCTCGCGCACCTCGGGATGGGCGACCCGCTCGAGCAGGCACGCAGCGCCGGACAGCGCCATCCACACGACCGGCACGTCGCGCGGCCGGCGCGCCACGGCGAGGCTGGCGGGAGCGGCGACCCAGACGCTCGTGCACTCGAAGCAGTCCATCAGCCGGCCGAGCTGACTCGTCCCCAGCCGGGCGCGGAGGCGGAGGACGGCGTCGGCGGGCCCGTCCTCCTCGGCAAGGAGATGCGTCACCCGCCAGACGGCGAGCGCGCCGAGCCCGAACCGCGCCGCCGGCCCCGCGTCGCTCACCGCACCGTGTCAATCGTCGAGATCCCCCGCATCAGCTCCTCCATCCTTCCGGACGGCTCCAGCCCGAGGTGGTCGCGCAGCAGGCGGCGGAACAGGCGGTACTGGCGAATCGCCTCGCCCGTGTTGCCCTCGGCGAGGTGCACCCGCACGAGCGCGCGGTGCGCGCTCTCGCGCAGCGGCTCGCCGGCGACGGCGGCGTGACCCGCGTCGAGCGCGTCGTCGAGCCTGCCCGCGTGCATCAGGCGCTCGCAGAGCGCGTCCAGCGCCCGCAGCCGGAGGGAGCGGAACCGCTCCCGCTCCAGCAGGACCCACTCCTCGTACCAGTCCGGGAGCAGGTCGCCCCCGAGCGCGGACGGCTCCAGCTCGAGGTCGACGCCGTCGACGAGGCACCGGCGCGCCAGCGCCTCCGCCTCGTGGAGGTCGACGCGGACGGCGGGATCGAGGCGAAGCCGGTCGCCGGTCGCGTCGATCACGCGGTGCCCGCAGCGGTGCAGCCGCCAGAGCGCCGAGCGGAGATTCGCGTGTGCGCGCGCGTCCGACGTGTCGGGCCAGAGCGAGCCGGCCGCATAGGTGCGGAGCACCGGATGCTCCTGGAGCGCGACGAACGCGACGAGCCGCTGCGCGCTCATCGGCAGCCGGACGCGTGCGCCCTCGCACTCGAGCTCGAAGGTGCCGAGCAGCGCGAGCCGCACGCCGTTCGCACGGGTCCGCGTCATGTCCCGGCTCCGAGCGGCCCGACGACACGCCGCAGCAACGAGCAAGCGTTCTCCCCCACGAGTCCCTAGCTCCCCGTTACCGCGATACACGCTAGTCGGCCGGCGCCCGAGCTGTCAACGCCGGCGGCGACGAGCCGGATCGTCCGCAGGATGTGCCGAGGGCGGGGCTCAGTCCCGGACGAACAGCCCCGTCCTGACCAGCCCCGGGGCGTCGCCGCTCTCGACCGCCGTGCGGACCCCGCCGGTGAACTCGTACAGCCGGCCGCTCACCGAGCCGCGAACGCGGACGCGCCTGCCGCCGACGTAGCGGACGACGGCCGCGCCCGGCCGGGAAGCGTCGCCCGGGGTCGCCGCCCGCGAGACACCGGGTGTCCCGCGGGCGGCGGCGTTGCCGGCGGTGCGAAGCGCGGCGCGACCCTGGCCGCAGCAGCCCATCAACCGGCCTCCGCGACGACCGCGCTCTCGGCGGCGGCCACGCGACCGATCACCGTCGGCGGCTCGCACACGCCGACGCCGACCGTGAACTCGCTGACGTTCGTGTACACGTCCTGCTCGCAGTTGAAGCCGCAGCTCCCGAACCGGTAGCCGACGTGGTGGCGCTTCCACGCCTCCAGCCGGATCAGGTAGCAGCACGGCTCCGGGAACGCCTCGGACGCGGGAACGGTCAGCGTCATCGTGCCGCCGTGCCACGTCGGGCTCGCCGCGCCGAACCCCTGGCCGAGCGCGGCCGCGTACGTCGGCCCCTGGCCGTCGCCGGTGTTGCGGGTGAGCGTGGCGCCCGCGAGACCGAGGAGGCTCTGGACATGGCCGCTGCCCCAGTGGACGGTGATGTCGTACTCGAGCAGGTGCCCGTCGGGATCGGCGGCCGTGAAGTCGATCTCGAGGTTCCCCGTGAGATCGGTGGTGCCGCACTCCGGGATGGCGACGCCGCCGATCGTGATGCTCGTCAGCTCCGTCGTCGGCTCGAGCGTGCAGAGGTGCACGAGTCCCGGCAGGAGCGGCGAGCAGGGCAGCGCCGCCGGGTCGTTCGTGATGCGGTTGTCGAAGGTGAGCACCCACTCGTCCGGCTCCTCGAGCCCGCAGACGGGGAGCACGTGGCCGTTCTTGACGTTCCCGCCGCCGGCGTCCTGCCAGCCGACGACGTGGAACGTGTAGGTGCCGTCGGTGAACTTCGTCGAGTCGATCGGGACGACGAGCTGCTCGCTGATCGTCCAGAACGCGAGCGGCGGCAGGCCGACCGTCGCCTCCCAGTGCTCGCGGCTCTCGACGACGAGATGGTTGTTCATGCCGTCGGACCTCACCTGCCACTTGAACTGCACGTCGCCGTTCGGCCACGGGCCGATCGGGACGGGCTGCAGCCAGTGGCGGCAGAAGTCCTCGCACGCGCCGGCCGGCAGCGGGCCCCACGTCAGCGTCACCGGATCCTGGACCTCGATCTCGTAGTAGTCGACGCCGACGAAGGTGTTCGCCTTGAGGACGGCGATCGACTCCGAGAACGGACGGTCTCCCGGCGCGTAGCCTGCGGGCGTCGCCGAGGCGGCGCCGCGGTTGCCCGCGATCGAGTCGATCGACAGGTACTCGTCCGAGCAGACCGACGAGATGTCGATGCAGTCGCCCTCGACGCACGGCGGCTTCGGGCGGCAGCAGGCGAGGTCGTTCGCGATCAGCGTGACGTCGAGCGGGTCGGAGATGTCCCACCGCGTGTCGGCGTAGCCCTCGTCGACGATGACCGCCCCGGGGAAGTGACAGTTCTGCGTGACGCGGAAGATGATGTCCGGCGTGCAGTCCCACCACGGCCACCACGGCCACCACGGCCAGATCCGCAGCGCCGCCAGCTCGGGCGCCTGCGGCAGCTTGTCGAGCAGCGTCGTCCGGATCTGCTCGAGCTGGCCGGCCGGGACGGACGCGAGCGGGCGGCTCGTGTCCACGCCGGCGCGCGCGAGCAGCGGCGCGAACACGTCGAGGCCCGGCACGTTCTCGGCCCGCCCGAGCCGGATCCGCGGATCCCGCTCGAGCACCGGCGCGATCGCCTGCGCCAGCTCGGGCTGGAACTCCCAGATCCGGTACCGCCACCACCACCACGGCCAGAAGCCGCAGCACCAGCGGAAGGTGATGTCGAAGCTGCCGTTGATGTCGGTGACCGCGCAGCCGACCTCCTGCTTCGTCCACCACCACCACCACCAGTCCACGTCGTAGGCGCAGACCTCGGCGCCCGGCACGGGGCTCCCGTCGGGACAGACGACGCGGCCGCGGATCGTGAACTCGCGGCACCAGCGGAGCCACCACCACCAGTAGTACGGCGAGACGCGGAGCGGCTCGACGGCGAGCTGGCGCTTCCCGGCCCAGGCGGCGGCCGACACGCTCGTCGTGATCGTCTGCGAGGCCGCGAGCTCCGCGTCCTCGGCCCGCTCCGGCCCGATCAGCACCTGGAGCGCGCCCGGACTCCGGGTGAAGGAGAACCGCGCGACGCCGGTGCCGTTCTCCCTCAGCTTGACGATCTCGGAACGGAGCTCGCCGTCGCACGGCTTGACGACGACCTTGAGCGCCTGGCTCTTGAGGTCGTCGGCCGAGATCGCCGACGCGTCGACCGGCACCTCCAGCACGAAGCCGGATGCGGCTGCCTTCTCGGGCATGGGATCCTCCCCCCTGGGTTGCTGCACCGATGTTCCAGGGGCGACGTCACAGCCGCGTCACCGCGCCGTCACCGGCCCGCCGGAGCGCGGTTAAGGTTCAGAGGATGAGCGCCGCCTCCGCCGCACCCACGAAGTCGCCGGAGAAGCGGTTCCGCTGGAAGCGCCTGCTCGCATGGGTGCTCGTGATCGTGCTCATCGGCGCCATGGCGAACCTGCTCGGCTGGGACATCCGCGGCTGGCTCAAGCAGGTCTGGGACACGATCACGAGCATCACGTTCGCGGAGCTGATGGCCGCGATCGTGCTGAAGACGCTGCAGACGACTCTGACCGGGTACGGCTGGTACTCGATCCTCAAGCACGCGTACCCCGGCGAGGTGCGCCGGCTCGACATCCTCGCCTGCTACGCCGCCTCGGTCGCGCTGAACGGCATCCTGCCGGCGAACCTCGGCACGCTCGTGATGCTGCTGATGTTCACGTCGATCATCGCGAGCGCGACGTTCGCGGGGATCCTCGGCGGCTACGCGGTCCAGAAGATCTTCTTCACCGCCATCGGCGCGTTCACGTGGCTCTACCTCTTCCTGTCGGTCGGCGGCTCGTTCGAGCTCAAGTTCTCGTTCGTGAAGGATCACCCGGTCGCCTGCGTGATCATCGTCGGCGGCGGCGGCCTGCTCATCTACATGCTCGCCAGCCGCTGGTGGCCGAAGGTGACGGAGTGGTGGAACGAGGCGAAGACCGGCGGCGGGATCGTCGCGAAGCCGGGTGCGTACTTCCTGCGCGTGTTCCTGCCGTCGCTCCTCGCCTGGGTGGCGAGCCTCGGCGTCATGTGCGTCTTCCTCCACGCGTACGACATCCCGATCTCGTTCCACACGCTGATGCGGATCAACGCCGGCAACTCGATCGCGAACGTCACGTCGGTGACGCCGGGCGGCGCCGGCGTCAATCAGGCGTTCAACGTCGCGTCACTCAAGGGCGTCACGAGCTCGGCGAACGCGACCGCGTACTCCGTCGCGCAGCAGCTCGTGACGACGGCCTGGAACATCGTCTTCGCGATCATCATGGTCGCGTGGGCGTTCGGCTGGACCGGCGGACGGGCGCTCGTCGAGACGTCCTACGGCCAGGCGAAGGAGAAGGCGGCCGAGCAGAAGGCCGCGCACGACGAGCGGAAGGCCGCGAAGAAGGCCGCGAAGGCCGAGAACTAGGACGGTTTACCGAGCCTTTACCCGGCCCGTACGAAAACGCGCTCGTACGCGGCGTGGAATACGGGTCGATGAACGCGACACGGCTCGCCGCTGCGGCGACCGCGGCCCTCGGGCTCGGCGTCGCGGTCGGCGCCGCCGGCGCGACCACGGCGGCAGGGCCGGTCAACAGCTCGCCGCCGTCGGTGAGCGGGACCGTGCAACAGGGCCAGAGGCTCACCGCCTCGACGGGGAGCTGGAGCGGCGGCGGCACGATCGACTACTCGTTCCAGTGGCAGCGCTGCAGCAGCGGCGGCACGAGCTGCGGCAGCATCTCGGGCGCGACCTCGCAGAGCTACGACGTCGGCTCGTCGGACGTCGGCAAGACGCTCCGCGTCGTCGTCACCGCGACGAGCTCCTCCGGCAGCGCGTCGGCCGCGTCGAGTCCGACCGGCGTCGTCGCCCCGGCCGGCAGCGCGCCGCGTGCGACGAAGCAGCCGGACCCGCACGGCACCGCGCAGGTCGGCAACTCGGTCAGCGTCGACAACGGTGCCTGGAGCGGAACGTCGCCGATCACGTACTCGTACCAGTGGCAGCGCTGCTCGGCGAACGGCTCCTGCGCGAACGTGAGCGGGGCGACGAAGTCCTCGTACGACCCCGTGTCCGGCGACGTCGGCTACCGGCTGCGCGCGATCGTCACTGCGAAGAACGGACTCGGCTCGTCGAGCATCGGCTCGAACCTGACCGCCGCCGTCCTCGCCGCGCCCGCCGCGCCCGCGAACACGTCGCGGCCGACCGTGAGCGCGCCGAGCGCGAACGTCGGCGGAACCGTCACCGGCTCGGTCGGCGCCTGGAGCAGCGCGCAGTCGATCTCCTACGGCTTCGGCTGGTACCGCTGCGACGCCTCCGGGAACCACTGCCAGACGATCGCGGGCGCGACCGGCCAGACGTACATGCTCACCGCGGCCGACGCCGGGTCGACGGTCGAGTTCGTCGTCAAGGCGACGAACGCGACGGGATCGAACGTCGCCGTCTCGGCACCGACGCCGATCGTCACGAACGATCCTCCCGGCACGATCCACCTGCCGAACGGGAGACTGTCGATCCCGGCGAGCAGCGTCGTCTCGCCGGACCGGCTCGTCGTCGCCGCCGTCGGCTTCTCGAGCTACCCCCTCCGCTCGCGGCGCGCCTTCACGTGCCGCCTCCGGATCGTCGACGCGCGCGGCTATCTCGTCCGCAGCGCGATCGTGGACGTGACCGGGATCCCCTACGGCTGGGTGCGGGCGGCGCCGGAGGTCGCGTCGGGCGAGAACGGCGTCGCGGCCGTCACGCTCCGTCCGACGAGCAGGCTGCCGCTGCGGAAGGGCGGGCAGCTCGTCCTCTTCGTGCGCGCCCGCAGGCCGGGGACGAGCACGATGGCCGCCGAGTCGGCCCACCGGCTCGTCCAGCTCGCGCTCGCGCCGCCGCGCAGGCGCTGACAGCGGCATGATGCGCGCGTGACCGAGGACGCACGCGCGCCCAGGCAGCTCACCCGCGCGGGCGAGCGCCTCGCCGGCTATGTCTACGGGACGATCATCGTCCTCTCGGTGATCGTCGCCTCGGCGCGGACGACCTCGCACGGGACGGGGCACATCGCCGCGCTCGTCCTCGTGACCGCGGTGATCCTCTGGCTCGCGCACGTGTACGCGCACGCGCTCGGCCACAGCGTCGGCCGCGCGGAGCACCTCTCGTTCGCGGAGCTGTCGGACATCGCGTACCACGAGAGCTCGATCGTCACGGCGGCGCTTCCGCCGGTGGCCGCGCTCTTCCTCGGCGCTCTCGGCGTGCTCTCGGACAAGACGGCGGTCTGGCTCGCGCTCGGCATCGGCCTCGCCGTCCTCGCCGCCCAGGGAGTCCGCTTCGCCCGGATCGAGAAGCTCGGCCTGCTCGGGACGCTCGCCGTCGTCGCGGTCAACCTCGGCCTCGGCGTCCTGCTGATCGGGCTGAAGCTGCTCGTGACGCACTAGGCGCTGCCGTTGACCAGGTCTCCCACCTCGATCGCGGTGATCTTCACGAAGTTCCACCGGGTCATGTCGGGGCCGGTGATCCTGCAGACCTCGGGCCCGTTCTTCCACGCCGAGTAGGCGTTGCTCGGACCCGCGGGGCCGGCAGCGCCGGCAGGTCCGGCGGGGCCGGCGGAGCCGGCCGGGCCCGGCGCCGTTGGGAAGCTGCCCGGGTGTCAATACCACCGGGTCCGACTCACCCGAGGGTGCGCTGGAGACGCGCCTCCTCGTCCGAGACCCTCGAGCCGAGCACGTTGAGGGCGCGAATGCGGTTGTCGTAGGCGACGACGGCCGCGATCTGCGCCTTCTGCGCGGCCACGGACTGGTTTCCCACTGCGGCCTCGTTCAGGGCGTGGAGCAGCGCCGGGATCGCCGCGTACCGCTTCCGCCGGAGACCGTCGGCGAGCCTCGCGGCGGCGCGGCGCACGTGCTCGAGCGTCGCGATCTGCTGGGCCCAGACGGGTTTCGACGCCGGCGGCGGATCGAGCCGGCGAAGCCTCGCGATCACCGGCTCGAGCGCCGCCCCGTAGCGGTCGAGCGCCGCGGCCCGTGTCGCGAGTGAGGCCTTCTTCGTCCCGAGGACCCGCGTCAGCTCCGCGTTCGGAGCGCCGAGGAGGACGAGCGCCCCGGTGAACGCCGGGATGAACCGGGCGAGCTGCACGACCTCGCCGGCGAGCTCGTCCTCGGCGCCGACGTACCGGAGCAGCAGCACGTGCAGCTTCGCCGCGTCGGCCGGGGGACGGACGGCCCGGAGCCTGCGGTCCAGCCGGCTGATCGTCGCCTGCGCGCGCACGAGCTCGCGGCGCGCGGCGGGAGAGCCGCCGCGCCGCCTCGCGAAGTCGCGGTTCGCCTTCGAGACGTCGAGCAGCGGCTTCGCCAGGCTCTGCTCGATCGCGTCGACCCTGAGGATGTACGCGGCGACGGCGTCGCGCCGGGCCGTGCTCTTCCCGCCGCAGCCGGCGGCGACGCCGCAGAGCGCGACGGCCGTCAGCGAGAGCGCGACGAGCCGGGCCATCTAGCGCAGGAGCTCGACGTCGGAGACGGTGCCGTCGCCGTGGCGGAAGACGAGCTTCACGAGCCCGCGTCCGGGGACGAACCAGCTCGTCCGCGTCCCGCTCCCGAACGGGAAGCCCGCTTGCCGGAGCGTACTCCGGACGGCGAGGGCTCGGAACGTCCCCGCCGGCACCCGCACCGTCTGCAGGCCGAGCACGCGCGACTCCCCGGTGACGCCGAAGATCGCGTAGGCGCGCCCGCTCGCGCGGCCGGCCCAGCTCATCCCGGCGCGCGGGTACGCGGGCAGGATCGGCTCGAAGCCGAAGTTCATCAGGTCGAAGGCCGTGAAGAAGTGGCGTCGCTGCTTCGGCGGCAGCGAGCCCGGCCCGAGCTTCGGCAGCGCCGCCGTCGACGCCGCCTTCGTCGACGCCCAGACGTTCTCGAGCCCGCTGCCGACGCCGGAGGTGTAGCCGTAGAGCGCGGCGACCTTGATCGGCCCGGAGAGGCTCTTGACCGCGAAGCGCGCCGCGCCGTTCGCGGCCGCGTCGACGGTGAACTGCTCGACGACCGGGGACTTCAGGTAGCGGGCGTTCGTCCACCGGTAGACGGCCACCCGGCCGGGGTCGAGCGGGAAGTAGTTCGCGTCGGACGGGGCGGCCTGCGGCTTCTGGTTCGTCTGCAACAGCACCGCGGTCGTCACCGGCGCCTTCGAGCCGCCCGCGTGGTCGAAGACGACCTTCACCGGGCCGACGCCGTACACCCACCAGGTCGTGCGGACGCCGCTGCCGTACGGGTCGCCGAGGGCGCCGGCCTGCGTGATCTGCGACCGCACCTTCGCGGCCGCGACCGGATGCGGGAACGCCGGCACCGACACCGTCTCCGTGCCGACATAGACGCTCGTGCTCTGGACGTCGTTCTGCGTCCCGCCGCTGCTCGTCCACGAGAGCCCGCGGACGAGCGGCTCCTCGAGCAGCGGCGCCCGGCTCCCCCAGATGACGTTGTAGTACGCGCTGGCGAGCGAGTTCCCGCACTGCGCCGTCGACGGGCAGAGGATCGGAAAGCCCGCCGGCGGCGCGTTGCTCGTCCAGCTCGTGTTCGCGAGTCCGGAGTCGGTCTCGCCGAAGGAGACCGAGCCCGTGCTCGCGGGCGCGGCGGCGGGGTTGCCCTGGCCGTCCGTCGTCCACGCGAGCGTGAAGGCGCTTCCCTTCGTGCTCTTGACGGTGACCTTCTCCTTCGTCGGCGTCGTGTTGTAGACGCTGTCCGTCCACTCGTACACCCAGGTCGCGCCGGAGCCGTGGGGCAGCCAGCCGTCCGCGAGAGCCGGCCCCGCGGCGCCGAGGCCCACCGCGGCGGCGAGCCCGAGCATGACGAGACCCCGAGGCACGCGGTAGAGAGTAGCCCCGACGACTCCCGACCACGGTGGCGCTACGAGGAGAACGTCGATGAGACTTCGGTCGCCGGCGTCCCTCGCGGCAAGCCCGTCGAGGCACCGCCCGCGCGATCGCTGCGGCCCTCAGCCGAGTTCGCTCGGGTCCGCCTCGACGTCGGGGATACCGAGTTCTTGCATTGCCTCCGAGAGATCGCCGTCCTCCAACTCCTCCGGCGGGACACCCGTGTGCTCCTCGATCTGCTTGGCCTG
>Ga0335069_10016007_pt1 | contig 10477 bp, 7 predicted proteins | sample Lox_Sample_11_FD_206714 | JGI IMG/M metagenome (GOLD analysis project Ga0335069, IMG submission 206714) | Soil microbial communities from Loxahatchee National Wildlife Refuge, Florida, United States - Lox_Sample_1.1 | ecosystem: Environmental > Terrestrial > Soil > Wetlands | place: USA: Florida...
AGAACAGCAAGGAACGATACGCGGCGATTATTCCATCGCCCGACAGGCGGCAGAGGGGTTCTACGCGCGTCTCCGCGACCTCTTCGATCAGCGCAAGCAGATCACTACTTTCGGCCCCTATTCGCCCGGCCAAGCCGTAATGATGAAACGCATGGGTCTGGAAGGCATTTACCTCGGTGGTTGGGCTACGTCCGCCAAAGGATCGGTTCACGAAGATCCCGGGCCGGATTTGGCGAGCTATCCTCTCAGTCAGGTGCCCGACGAGGCTGCCGGACTCGTCCGCGCACTCCTCGCTGCCGACAAGAATCAGCATTTTGCGCGTGCTCGCATGACCGAAAAGCAGTGCAAGGCAAATCCCGCAATCGACTTTCGTCCTTTCATCATCGCCGACGCCGACACAGGGCACGGAGGCGACGCCCATGTGCGCAATTTGATCCGCCGCTTTGTTGAGGTTGGAGTACCCGGCTACCACATCGAAGACCAGAAGCCTGGAGCCAAGAAATGCGGACACCAGGGTGGCAAGGTGCTGGTTGCCGAAGATGAGCAGATCAGGCGCCTCAACGCTGCCCGCCTGCAACTCGATATCATGCGCGTTCCCGGAATTATCGTGGCTCGTACTGATGCCGAGTCGGCGACTTTTCTTGAAAATCCGGGCGACGAGCGAGACCAGCCATTCATTCTCGGAACCACCATTACCGATCTTCCAACCTACCGGACCGGCTATTTAGCCATCCTTAAGAAATTGTCCGAAATGGGAGTCGAGGAAATCCGCGGCCACTTGCTCTTCGCAGTTTCTGAGACCGAATATCGGGCCGCCTTTGCTTGGCTCGAGCAAGTTGGATTATTGCCCGCTATTGCCTCAACCGCCCGAGACCTTAGAAGCTCGACGCCAACGGCGTTCGAGGCCGAACTCGACAAGATCGAGACACTTTACATGGAAGCGTGGCAAGGCGCAGCTCAATTGAAGACTTATGGACGGGCCGTTGCCGATGCGATGCAGACCCGTGAAGCCGACGGCGAGCGCTTCGGCATGACCGTTGCCGAGTGGCTGGAATTCGCGCAACACGCATCCTTCTACGAGATCCGCGAGCGGGCGTGTGCGATGGGCATTCGCATCGTCTGGGATTGCGAGATGCCCAAGACCCCGGAAGGTTTCTATCAGGTTCAGGGCGGAATTGACTATGCCATCGCCAAGTCGCTCGCCGCCGCGCCTTTTGCCGACTTACTTTGGATGGAGACGAAAACCGCAGACCTCGAGGACGCCGAAAAGTTTGCCCGTGCGATCCACGCGCAGTATCCCGACAAGATGCTCGCATACAACCTATCGCCCTCTTTCAACTGGGATACCACTGGCATGTCTGATGAGCAGATGCGCCGTTTTCCCGAGGAACTCGGCAAACTCGGCTTCGTGTTCAACTTCATCACCTATGGCGGACACCAGATCGACGGGCTCGCTGCGGAAGAGTTCGCTACGGCCCTCCGGCAAGACGGGATGCTGGCCCTCGCACGCCTGCAGCGGAAATTTAGGCTGCTGGAGTCGCCCTATCGCACACCCCAGACTTTGGTCGGCGGTCCACGCCTCGACGGGGCCTTGATGGCATCGTCAGGGCGCACCGCGGCTACCAAGGCGATGGGCAAAGGCTCAACGCAGTTCCAGCACTTAGTTCAGACCGAGGTTCCCCCGCGTCTATTGGAGGAATGGCTCGGCTCCTGGGGCGAGCGCTGGGCGTACCCCGAGAAGATTCGCGTCCAACTTCGACCCCATACGGCCGGCTCCGAGCTGCTACAGTTGGCCGTGCTTGGCGAATCCAATCAGGAGAAGCTCGCCAGCATTATTTTCGCGAACTTGCAGGATCGTCGCGGGCGTAACTTTCTCTCGGTTCGCGACCAGCACACCGAGGCGCCATTCCGACAGAAACGCCTCATGTTGCTGATCCAGCTTTTCCTGATTCACCGTTACTCGGCGAACGCCGTGCACTACGTCACACCGACCGCGGACAATGAGCACCAAACCCAGAGCATGAAAAACCTGGGGATCTTTTCCGATGTGCACACAGAGATCGGTCAAATTATCGTTGCCCAGGTTAGCAAAGAAAATGTTGCCGAACTGCTCAGGCCCGACCGGGTGCGTCTGCTGGAAACGATCCGCAAGACCACTCCAGCGCAACAACCTGAACCAGAGGCCTGTTCACCCGCATTTTGAGGAATCCCGTAGAGCGAAGTCGATTTACGTCTCTAATGTGAACTAACTGGACCCATGCTGAACGACTTCACGGTTGCCGACTGGAGACTTCGACAGGCTAGGGGATTACTTTGAGCTGCTGCATGTCGTTGTCGCTGATGGAGAGAGCTTTTTGCCGCCACGCCAAGGCTTCCTCTTCCTGACCCAGGCTAGACACATTTCGACCGATACATTTCTTGGGCAGTGCTGAGACGACCAGATCGAGTCATCACCTAACTTGCGTACAATAAGGCGAGTACTTTCACCCCATTTCTCCACGAGGCCTCGCTTTGTGACCAGATAAACTGCGAAGCTACCCAACCAACGACCGCCTTCGTAGTGTCGCCAGTCACCGCCGCAAGTCCTCTGACGGGACTGAATTGTCTCGCTTTGCGCACCACCACAAAACGCTATGAGCAATTTGCCGCGTAACGTGAGGTACATTTTTGTTGCGCAGCTTCGTACTGACAGCGCGTCCGTCGATGGCATCTCTGAGATGAAAGAAACCGTTCTCGAATTGAACTGAACCTTCATCGCGTGCCCGCCTGGCGTCTATACTGCTTGCGTTGTTTCGCCGCACCTCACTTTGTCGCTGAATGGAACAAAATGGGACGGCGGCTCGACGGTACCACTTTAAGTAGCTGAGAATAAACGAGGAAGCGAAACTGGGCGGGTGTCCGGCACGGTCTTCAAAACCGGCGGGCGGCAGGCTTCCTGTCGCCGGTGCGTTCGACTCGCACTCGCTTCCGCCAATTTTCAATAACCTCAAGGCGCTAGCAATTTTACTCGGTTACCAGCCCAGCCCTGATCCACGATCGTGTGGCCGAGCAGATCCTGGCTCTTGCTGGGAGGAATCACGTTTCTTGTAAGCGATGATCGTCAGGCCGATGCAGATCGCCATGGGAGGGAAGATCAGGATTAAGATGCCGCTGCGTAGCGCTTCGATGATGCGGTGCCCCGCACTCGCAGCTTGCGTATAGCAGAGCGCGCAACCTTGAGCGGAAGCAGTCGGAGACAAAGACAGCAGCAAGAGGACAAGGGCTGCTTGCGCCCAAGGCAAATATTTCGTTGTTCTTTCCACTCCGTCTCTCCAGGATTCACTGCACGTCTACAAAGCGGCTGCTCGACAGTGGTTCAATGCGGCGGCATGTGCAGCAGACGAAAACTATCGGACCAAATCATGTTCATCATGAAAAGGACAAAGACTGTATAGGGAATCAGCGCCAAGGCCAGGACAGTCCTTTCTTCTGCGAGGTGCATGAAGTACATGACGGCGATGCTTGCCTGCAAAAGGGCCAGCATCAGCATCAACAGCGGTTGCGGGCCCGCCATCATGGCAAAGCACACCTGGTAAACGGCAATCACTAGAATGGTGAAATATACAAAGTAGGTGGTGCCCATTCCGCGGGATTCTCCACTCTGGCTCATGCTTGTTGCCTCCGATCCGTAACTCAAGCTCCGCTAGCGCTTCATGTTCATCAGGTAAACCAGCGGTACGACGAACATCCAAACGATGTCAACAAAATGCCAGTATAGCGACCAGATCTCGACGTGCTTCGCGGAGTAGCGTCCGGCCTTGTAGGTAAAGGCTACGACCAGCAACGCGATCACGCCACCAATGACGTGCGCCATGTGCAACCCGGTTATGGCGAAGAAGGTCGCGCCGAACATGGGTGCGCCCCATGGATTCTGAAACATGCGGACACCCTCATGAATCAGGGCGGACCATTCGCGCAAGTGGAGTAGGGCAAACAGCGCCCCACCGCCAGCCGTGACAACAGTCCAGTTAAACGCTCCACTACGATTGCCACTTTGCGCGTCCCGGACGGCGAGAAGGATCGTCAAGCTGCTGGTCACCAGGATGAAGGTCATCAGCAGAGCGTTCCAGATGGAAGCATGTTCGAAGGGCGTGGGCCAGTCTGTCGCCGCGTTGCGAACATAGCCGTAGGCGAAAAGGATAGCCGCGAAAGTCACGGCGTCGGAAATGATGAAGAGCCACATCACCAGTTTGCTGGAGGGGATGCCGAAGGGAGATGCTTCCATCGTTCCAGCGCCATGCGATTCGATGGCCAGATTGTCTTGACTCACGACGCCTCCTGAAAACCGAAATGTCGCTACAGCTTGGTCATCATCAGAACCAAGAGATAAACCCAGAGCAAACCCATGAAATGCCAGTAGTACGACGTGGCGTCCATCGTGCTCTTTTGCAAAGACGGTACCGGACGCCGCAGCAAATAGATCACGCGCAGAAGGCCGCACATCCCTCCCGCGACGTGAATAGCGTGAAGGGCGGTCAGGACGTAGAAGAAGGAACTGTTCGGATTCGTCGGGAGAAACAGCCCGGCAGCGCGCAACTGCATCCATGCCATCCACTGTCCGGCTACGAAAATAACACCGAGGAACAGAGTGATACCGAGCCACCAGGAGGCTGGGCCGCGACTTACACTTTGCACCCGCATGTAAGCGGCAACGCGCCTGCGCGCGACTTCGAGCGTACAACTGCTGGCGATCAAGACGGCGGTGTTGAAGAACAGAATTCTTGGCAAAAGAATGTATTGCCAGTCATTGCCAGTTCCTTGCCGGACGACAAGTGCGCTGGTCAAGGCAGCAAACATCATCGCGATTGTCGCAAAAGCCACCCAGATCCCAGTGCGAACCGGTTCCGGCGGGCGCCCGGCGACGGCGCGCAGGTTGTCTGGGAGAGGGCCGCCGCCGGACCCGTCGAAGTGGTCGCTTGGCCTTCGCGTGGGGGAAGGGATTGTTGGTGGCTCGTGTACGGTGGTTGCCATGTCTGTGAACTCGTTTTCTGGCTCAGTGAATCAGGTACGAACGGCGCCTTTCACATTCTCGGTTGACGTTTGCAAAATGAAATCCTCATTGGCTCCCTCGACACCGTACTGATACGGGTCGTGGTAAACCACGGGATGCTCGCCGCCAAAATTGTTCCAGGGCGGAGGAGAAGGTACGGTCCACTCGAGCGAGGTGCAATTCCACGGATTTGCGGGTGCTTGCGGGCCTTTGAAACGGCTGTAGGCGAGGTTGCAGAGGAAGACAATCTGCGCTCCGCCAGTAATAAACGCGGCAATTGTAATGAATTTGTGCACGGGCAAAAGCGGCTGCAGATAATCATCGACAAACGAGGAATAACGCCGTACGTTCCCGGCCAGACCCAGATAGTGAAAGGGCATAAAGATGCAATAAGCCCCGACAAACGTCAGCCAGAAATGAACTTTGCCGAAAGTCTCGTTCATCATGTGCCCCGTCATCTTGGGAAACCAGAAATAGGTTGCTGCGAAGACGCCGAAAATTGAAGCCACCCCCATCACTAAGTGGAAGTGCCCCACAACAAAATAAGTTGCGTGCAAGTAGATATCAGTAGACGGCTGGGCGAGGAAGAAACCGCTGACCCCGCCGCTCACAAACATCGAGATAAAACCCAAGGCAAACAAGGATGCCGTAGTGATCTGCAGCCGCGAACCGTAGATGCTCCCGAGCCAGATCAGGGTCAGAACGGTTGCCGGGATCGTGATCACCAACGTGGGGAACGAGAAGACGAGCGCGGAAAACGGATTCATGCCGCTCAGAAACATGTGGTGGCCCCACACCATATAGCTCAGGAAGCCAATCGATATCATGGCGCCAATGACAACCTTGTAGCTGAGCAGCGGTTTCCGCATGGAATTGATCAAAACGTGGGAGACGATCCCCATGGCAGGAAGGATGGCGATGTAAACCTCAGGATGGCCAAAGAACCAGAACAGGTGCTGCCAGAGCAACGGAGAGCCGCCAGAATGCGGCTGCAGGCGATCACTGATCACCAGACCTCCGGGGATAAAGAAGCTTGTGCCCGCCACTCGATCCAGTATTAAAAGCAAACAGGCCGGGAGCAGCACGGCAAACGCGAGAAGCGATATGCATGCGGTAATGAACCAGGCCCACGTGCTCAAGGGCATGCGCATCAGACTCATGCCTTTGGCGCGAAGATCAAGGGTAGTCGCAATGAAATTGAGCGAGCCGAGAAGCGAGGCGATACAGAAAATAGCGATGGAAATTCCCCACAGGTTCTGCCCCATGTCGAGACCGGGACCCGCGTCTTTGCCGACGGCGCTGAGCGGGGCGTAGGCAGTCCAGCCTGAAATCGGCGGGCCATCGGGAACAAAGAAAGCCGCCATCAATACAAAAAAGGCGAGAAGCGTGATCCAGAACGACATCATGTTGAAGCGAGGAAACGCCATATCCTCGGCTCCAATTTGAATGGGAAGAAAGTAATTGCCGAAGGCGGCGAAGGGTGCGTTCGTCAGGACGAAGAACACCATCAAGGTCCCGTGCATGGTCAGCAGCGAGAGGTAATACTCGGGCGTCATGATGCCGCCGGGCGCGCCGACCTTGGAGAGCAACTGCAGGCCGGGAATGGCGGCGTTGGGCCAGACGAGGTGAAAACGCATCAGCCAGGAAAGGAACATTCCTATGAAGACCGCAACCAGCGCCAAGCCGTAGTACTGCAACCCGATGATTTTATGGTCGACGCTGAAGACATACTTCCTGAGAAACGTCTGGGGAGGGCCGTGATGCGCTGCCACTTCTGACATCGATTCACCTCACACGGAGAAACGGAAATGTTGTGTCAAGCGACTGCTCGGCAAATGAAGAAATCTCAATCACTGTGCCGATTTCTCTTTGAGCCACTTCTGGAAATCGTCCTCGGAAAGGACCGTCAGATACGCCTTCATGTTGTAGTGGCCCAGGCCACAAAGCTGCGTACAGACAATTTCGTATTGCCCGGCTTTGGTTGCCGTGAAATGGACGGCGAGGTCGAGACCGGGCACAAAGTCCTGCTGGATCCGCAGCTCGCGAACATAAAACGAGTGGCCCACGTCCTTGGAGTGCAGCAACAGATTGATCGGATGATTCACGGGTATGGCGAGTTCTCCGGCAACGATGTCGTCACGGGCAGGCACGTCGTTTTCAGGATCCAGACCGAAAAAGTTTTGATTCCCCTCGTCGATCTTGTCGGGATGGGGAACTCCGAACTTGCCGTCGGGCCCGGCGTAGCGGAAATAGTAGGCAAACTGCCCGGCCTGTGCCTGGATGGTGAGAGCGTCCTTGTCGGGCGGATCAAAATACACCGTTGCCCAAGCCTTCTGTCCAACGACTCCTAGCGCGAGAATCTCGGTGCCAACCAGGACGAAGGCGGCGATTACCAGGCCTTTGGCGCCACCGGGGAAAGTCTTGAGCTTGTAGCTCCGGTCCCGGCCGGCATGCAGCCAGACGAACAGAGCGAGGATCAACTGCGAAGACAGGAAGGCAATTCCGGCTTCCCACATCGTCGCTTTCATCTGTTCGTCGATGGCAAAGCCGTGCGTCGAAATATCGGGCGGCGGGCCCCAATAATTCATGACAATCGGGATGGCAGACAGAATCGCAATTATGGCAATCGTCACCGCGAACAATTTGCCCATCAGAGTCGATACCTCCCCATTCCGGCGAAAGCCGAGTCCAACTCAACGTTGCCCGCCGCTCCGTCCTAGTAGGCTTTTGCCTTAAAGCTAAAGTTCACTTCTTTGTTTTCGCTGCCTGAGATCGTGATGTCAGCTGTCTGAGTGCCGTAATCTTCGTGCCAGGCGGTCACCGTGTACTTGCCGGGAGGAAGATTCGGGAGTTTGAAGTCGCCGCCGCCTTTGCTGATGTCAAAGTGCGACGTGTTGAGGACGGCGAAATAGCCGTGCATCCAGGGGTGGACATTGCACTTGACCGAGATGAACTCGGCTTTTTCGTACTTTTCGCTGATCGGCGGGGTTCCCGGCGGTTGCGATTTGTTCCATTCGCGATTCGTTTTGGCGAGCGGATGAATGTTGTGCGACGTCTGATCGCTGTTCACAACCTTTAATTCCTGATTTGTGTGCATCACCAGCACATGCGGGATGTACTGGCACCCTTTTTGTTCGAAAGTCACCGCCTGAGGCGGGACTTGGCCCTCGTCGTTCGCACCTGCGGAAATGTAGACGACCACGTTCTCGAGTGCATTGTTTGCGCCGGTGAGGACAGTCTCTGTCGTAATCGGTGTTGCATGCTGCTTGGCGCAGGTTGGTTCTTTCGACATGTCGATGGCCTTCGGTTTGGCCGGGGTGCCTGTGTAGGTAACTTTGCCGCTTACGGAGCCAGCAAACAGCAAGCAGGGACAAACCACCAACACCATAAGCATTACCAGTAATTGCTTTGCGCGCATTTGAACGACTTCCTCCTGGTTCTACGAAATTTGTTATCGGCCACCGTGGAGCGTTTGGCGTTCTGTTTCCCCTGGCGCCGCATTTTCCGACTTCGTCTCCGGGGTCTTCAAGATTGAAGAGCCTCCCGCAGCTTTCAGTACATCATTTTCCTTGCTCCGGCGCCCGGTCTGCAGCGTGCGCAGGTAATGAACGAGATCCCAGGCATCGTTTGGCTGAATCACGTCCGCGAACGATGGCATCGGAGTGCCGTCCACTCCCGTCATGAAGATGCGATACAGGTCTTCGTTTGCGACGCCACACTTGAAGCGAGCATCGTCGTGGGCGGCGGCGAAGTTGTAGGGGCGGATCGGCTGATCTTTGCTGTCGGTAAGCGTTGAGGCGGAGGGCCCGTCGCCGTGTCCCTGCTGGCCGTGGCACTTCCAGCATTCCATCTTCTGAAAAAGCTCATAGCCATGCTTGATGCTTTCGATGGTAACGGCCGGTTCCTGAGGAACCTTGATTGGGTCGCCCGGTTTTTCCGACTTCCATCGATCGGAAAAGGTCTTGATGTAGGCAACCAGGTCGTCGCGGTTCTCGTCGCTCAGCGGACGCCAGGACGGCATATTGCTCGCCTGGATGCCGCGGACCAGAGTGTGAATTAAATCGCTATCCGTAGGCAGAGTGCCGGTCGGGGTGGAGCGGCACTTGAAAGTCGCGACCGTGAAATCGCGCGGCCTCGGATCGAGGAAGGGAGCGTTGTCGCCATTCCCATCGCCGAAAACACCATGGCAGTAGACGCAATAGCGCAGGTACAACCCGTGTCCGCGCTGCGCGGATGGATTGAGGCCGTCGTGAGTCGTTGGGTATCCAGAGCTGACACCGGCATTCTGGGCGAAGATCGGGCCCACGAGCGCGGCCATCAGCAAGAGCGAGGCGTGAATTGTTCGGCTCTTCATGATGTCTTCTCCTAGAATGCGAAGTCGAATCCGGTAAAGAAGCTGTTGCTGCGTTGGTCCGCGCCGCTATCGGACGTTTTGGCGATGTTGAGCGTCGAGAACTCGATGTGCCACGCAAATCCTGCGCGGCTGTTGATGAACGGGTAGAAGCGATAACCGGTAGTGAAGACGTCGATATTGCCGAAGTCTTTCGGCAGGCTGGCAAGCGGCTGGCTCGACATGCGTACAAGTTCGTAGCGGCCGAGAATGAAATGTTTCGGCGAAATCAGGTAGTGCCCTTCAAACGTGCCCGTGTTCCAGGCGGCGGTTTGCGCACCTTCCGGCAGTTCGCCGTTCGCCGGCGTGCCGTTGGCGAGATAGACGTTATCGGCAGCGTGTTGATAAACACCAGTCAAGTCGAATTTGCCGATGTAGAGATTGCCGTAAACTCCGGCCCGGTAGAATGACTTGTTGCCACGTCCCGTGCCGGGAATGGGCTCGCCATTACTGGTAAGGGAGTACGTCGGCCGCAGACCTGTGACCGCATAGGCGCCGACTCGCTGCAAACCGAGGTTGCCTGCCATGAACGCCTGACTGAAGTGGAGCATGCCGTCGTAACTGCGACCGTAGGGAAGGCCAAGTTCGCCGTTCGTGCTGCTGATCAGCGATGCGGAATAGCGGGTGTGATCGTCGAGCGAATGCCCCATGACTTCGATTCCAAGCTGGTTCTCGCCGATGGTGAAATCGTTGATGTCCTGCCCGCCAAACGGTATGTAGTGGTAGAGCTGGTAGTAGCCGCCATTGTTCGAGAGCGTCATCATGCGCTTCTCCGACAACGGGGCGTCGAGTTCGAACTTGCCGAACTTGACGTTGAGCCAGGGAGAGTTCCGGATGTTGTCGATGCGCACGTTGGCGGATTCGAATCCGGCCGTGCCGTCAATCGGATCGAGCGACGGGACCAGGAGGAACGAGACATTTTTGGCGAGAGTGCCGGCGGTCAGAATGTCGATGCCGGTCAGATCGAAGCCCGATGTCTTGATGGTTTGCTCAACCTGGCCATCCCCTGAATCCACCGCCTGGCGCCCTTGGCTTTCATAATGCCAGTGCGGCGTGAT
>Ga0335069_10016008_pt1 | contig 10477 bp, 6 predicted proteins | sample Lox_Sample_11_FD_206714 | JGI IMG/M metagenome (GOLD analysis project Ga0335069, IMG submission 206714) | Soil microbial communities from Loxahatchee National Wildlife Refuge, Florida, United States - Lox_Sample_1.1 | ecosystem: Environmental > Terrestrial > Soil > Wetlands | place: USA: Florida...
GTGCCGCACTGATCGCAAAACATATTCGGCCTCCACAAAAACACAATTCTGTTCTGTGTACAACTACGTGCCTAGGCCACAAAACGTTCCCAGGCACAGCGTAACCAGGTGACAACCAGCACCCGACGAGCCTGCTCAAAGCTCGCGGCTCGTTGCCCGCAGCCCCAAAACGAAAAGGCCACCCGGCAACTGGGCGGCCTTTTCTTTCAAGGGAGAATAGTTCTAACAGAGGTTTCAGATCCATCAGAACTTTCTGCGGGAATCTTATGAGTCGGAAAAGCGGGGTGTCAAGCAAAATCTACGACTTAAATACTCTTGTTTTCAATAGCTTAGCAGGTATGTCCCTAAAACAGCAAAACGCTCCAAAATGGGAGAAAAACGACCTTGGGCCACGCTAACGGCCATTGATTGAGCCACTTACCGACCGCCCGGAGCGCCCGGAGCCCGGTCGTCCAGGTGCAACGCGATGATTTCCGTGTCGTCCGGGCGGTCGAAGACGCGGCCGGGGAAAAGGCGTCTTGCTAGGACCCGTACTCCTCCAAAGCCCACGCCCACCACCAGCGCCAGGGCAATTACGATCGCGCACAACACGACGACATTGAACAGCAGGTTCGCCAGGTTGTTCTTCTTGTCGAGGTAGGTGTTCTGGTTCCAGGTGACGTCGGCTTCATAGCTGACGGAGCTGAGCATTGCTTGTGCTTCGCCTCTCGAAAGAGGTCCGGCGGCAACTGCGATGATAGGGCCCGTGCGCTTGGCGAAGAACGGGGCAACGTCCACGATCGGAGCTACGCCGGGTTGTTGCACGGTGGCTTGGTGTGCGGCGTCGATCTGCTCGAGTTTTTTCGCAGCGATCTGGGGCGTGGGATATTCGATCAACATCAGGGTGGTGTCGCCGAGTGTTGCTTTGTACGAGGCGAGGACGACTTCGGCTCCCTGAGAAAAATCCACGGTCGCGCTGGGCAAGGGTGGCTTGAGCCGGTCGAGGGTTGCCGGACCCATGATGTACTTCGCTGTGTTCTTCTGGTAGTCGCGCCGCGGCAGATAGTTTCGCAGCGTGGGCAGTTTGCCGACGTTGCTGGGAGGGTGCGGGAGGAGTCCGGCAAGCTCGCGGAGTTCGGCGGCCGACATCATGTTCAACCGGTCAAACACCGCGTCCAGCAGCACGTTTCCCTGGAAGAAGAGTACGCGGTTGTTGAGGGAACCGGCCTGCTCGCCGATTTTTTCTTCGAGCATGACGGGGGTTTGATAGAACGTGAACGCGCCATAGGCGCCGCTGGCGTCGGCGAATGTGGCCGCTTTGATGGAGAGCTTGCGGCCGTCGTCGCGAGTGTAGTCCGCCTTCTCGAAATTCTTGAAACCGTATTCGGAGAGCACGGCGGCGTTTGCGGAATCGGCGGCTGTGGCCTCGGAACTGCGGGAAGCTGAACCGCTCATCTGCCAGCCGGCGAATTGGGCGGGGAGCACGGGCGGGGCGGTCGGAGTCTGCGCCGCTCGCGCTAGTGGCAGTAAAAGTAGGCCGCCAAAAAATACAAGGGCGGCGGAGGTTCGCAGGGAAAATGGCCGGGGAGTTCGCATTCGGAAAAAGCGCAGCCTTGCTGTTTGATTAGACTACTGGCCGGGCGAGAAAGTTTCCACTGCGGCGAACGGGGTTGTGATCGCTCGTCGGCCGATCGCTCATTTACTTGCCGCGGAGAAAATACATAGATCCTTCGCTCCGCTCAGGATGACAGCGTTGACGGATGGTGTGTTAACGGGCGCGGATATGGATTATTGACCGGCTGTTCTGTGCTTGGTTGCTGTTTCGGCGCCGCGCAGAGAGCCGCGGCGGCCTGGGGCGCTTTTTAGAGATAGCTCAAATTCGGCTGCCGCGAGGTCGGGGCGGTCCTGCTCTAGAAGGAGATCTCCAAGTTGCTCTCTCGCGGGAATGATGGGGCCGGGGGTCATGGGGAGTTTCTCGATGGCGTCTTCCTGGTCGGCGGCTTGGCGGAGAATGGAAACGGCGTCAGCGGGTTTGCGCTCAGCCTGGGCTGTCCATGCCATTAATTCCTGCCTCATGATGCTTACTTGCTGGGCCCAGTAGGCGCTGCCGGAGGTTTGCAGTTGTGTTTCGATCTTTTGCAGGTCGGCGATGAGCTTGGGTGTCTCGGCGGGGCGTGCGGTTCGGGCCAGGCCCAGGCCTCGCGCCCAGATGGCGATGGCTACAACTTGCGGAGGCGCGCCTTCGGGCGCAGTTATCGTGACGGCCTCGGTCCACTGCTTGCGCTCGACGGCGTAGCGAGTGGGCATGGCGGTGGCGGCGTATCCGGTCTTGAAGTCACCCAGGTTGAGGGCGGGCATAGTCTTCAGTTGCTGGATGACGCTGGCAGCTTCTTGGTCGCGGTCGCTTTGGAGGTAGGCATAGACGAGGTAGTCCATGGCGTGGAGCTCTTCGCCAGTGTCGCCGGCGCGGTGAGCGGCTTCGCGAGAGGCGAGATTGGAGGCGATGGAATCGTCCCACAGGCCGAGGCGGGTAAAGATGTGGCTGGGCATGTGTAGGGCGTGAGGCGCGGACGGAGCGATTTTGGAGTAGGCACGGGCCATGGGGAGGCCCCGGCTGGCGAGTTCGGCGTTGTCGTAGGCGTGAATGAGGTAGTGGGCGAGACCGGGGTGACGGGGGTGGTCGCGGTAGAGGGGTTCGAGGATGTCGGCAGCGCGCTTTTGGCGGCTGTGCGTTTTGTCGGCGGGGGAGGCGTTGGCGAGCAGGGCAAGGGCGTAGAAGACCTGGGCTTCGACATCCTTGTTATTGGCCTCGGCTAGCGCGGCCATGGCTTGCTCGTACTTTTGTGCGCGGGTGGGATAGGGAACCGTGGCTGCGTCTTTGAAGATGAGTTGGGCGGCGGCGATGAACTGTTTTTCGCGGTTGCTGCCGGCGTTGAGCTGGGCGGCTTGGTCAATTTCTTTTTGTGCGGTTGCGAGGGTGGGCGGCAGGATGGCGGGATCCCAGAGCTGGCGGAAGTAGGTCATGGCCGCGCCCCAGTGTGCGATGGCGCAGTGCGGGTCGCGGTCGGCGACTTTGTGGAAGGCTTCGAGCGCTGGGGCGTAGGTAAACGAGTGAAGAAGAGCTACGGCGCGGTTGAACTCGGTCTGAATGGCCGGGGAGCAGGTGGTGGGGAACGAGACCTCTCCCAAAACTTCTGCGGCGCTGTGCGTGTGTTCTTCTTGCGCGGCGGAGAGGTGAGCCCCGAGCAACGCGATCGCTAGAAATGTGCAGAGTCGCCGAAACATGTGTGCCCCCTTTGCGCTCGTTGCAGATGTGCCGAAGTGGTGGGAAGTAGAGAAACGGTACGCGGGCTCTGCAGGGAAAGTCAAATTGAAGGGGCGAGGCAGGGCGTCGGCGATCGCGCGGGTCGGCTCGGTGAAGAGGCTGGCTAACTCGTGCATTGTCGCAAGAGAAACGTTCGCGGTCCTAGAACGAAAAGGTTTTGCACCACGAAGGACACCCTTCGACTCCGCTCAGCGCAGGCTCCGGAGCACGAAGGAAACGCAAGGACTCGTTGCTACTAACGCCCTTCGCGACGACCCACCAGTTGAGGCGCTTCCCTAGCGCTTGGCCAGATACAGGTCGGCAACCCGCGCAGCCAGCGCTGGCGCGTCGACTTCCGCGCGATTCGAGAGCACGACAATACTAAGATGATCGTCGGGAAAACGCTGAATCGCATTTCGAAACCCCACCGTCTCTCCGTAGTGCGAGTAGCGCCGATGCCCCTTGTAGGGATCGAGAAACCACCCAAAGCCGTAAAGCGGCGCCATCGAACCATTCTGCTGTTGCAACGGGCCGCCGCTCAGTGTCGTAGCGACGGTATAGGCCGGTTGCATTTCGCTTTTGGTCAGGAGTGTGAAATTGTCGAGCGCACGCACCCATTTCCCGAGATCGTTGAGCGACGTATAGACTCCGCCATCGCCGAGCGTCGCCGAAGTCGAACTCTGGTCGGTCTGCCGCCACTTACTCTCAGCCAAAGTATGACCATAAGCACGGTGTGTAACTTCGTTCCTGCCTTTTTCGTAGGCTATGGTGTTCGTCATCCCGAGCGGCGCAAAGATTCGCGCCCGCAAGAAGTCGCCAAAACGCATTCCTGACTGCTTCTCCACCACCTGCGCCAGCACGACGTAGCCAGAGTTGCTGTAAGCCCACCGCGTCCCCGCCGGGAAAATTGTGTGGTTCTCCCTCTCCAGAAGGCCCAGCACCTCGCGATCGTTGATTTGCGGAATTTTCTCGTCAGGCACGCCCGGATGCTGCTTCGCCATGATGTCCTCATAGTCGATGAGCCCGGACGTGTGGTTGAGCAGTTGGCGAATTGTGATTGCTTTCCCGTAGGCGGGGAATTCGGGAAAGACATCCGTCAGGCGATCTTCGTAGCGCAGCTTGCCGTCGTGAACCAACAGCATGATCGCCATCGCGGTGAATTGTTTGGTCAGCGAGGCGAGGCGGAAATTGGTTTCCGAGGCGATCTTCGCCTGTGTGCGAAGTTCGGCGACACCGTAGCCCTTGCGAAACAGAACATGTCCGCGATCAAGAACGAGGACGGCACAACCCGGATCGTGCTCGCCAATAAAAGAAAAAATCCTGTCAATTTCCGCAGGCGAGATCTGCGCGGCAAACGCGCCTCCACGAAGAAGGGAGAAGGCTAATAAGGAGATCGCAACATTCGCCGCGCGCCCGATTCTGTAACCTCCCATATCACGCCCGCGACAATTGCTCGGCGACTTCCGGCAATCCCGCCGCGTGCCACGCATCAAATCCACCGGCGACATTGATGACATCCCGGTATCCCGCGCGTTCCAGCAGACTGCAGGCAATCATGCTCCTGTACCCACCTTTGCAGTGAACCGCGACCGTCTCACCCGACGCCATTGGCGGCAAGCCGCGAGGGAAATTGTCGAGCGCATGCCATTCCGCCCGCTCGATGTGCCCAGCCTGCCATTCTCCTTCGCGCCGCACATCGAGCACATGCAGAGTGCCCGTGCCTCCATCTTTGATTCTCGCGGCAAGCTCGCTGACGGAAATCTGCGCTGTCGCCAGCAACGGCAACCCGGCCTTCGTCCACTCTGCGACGCCTCCCGCCAGATAGCCGCGCACGTCTTCAATGCCGACCCGAGCCAGTCGGATGCGGGCCTCGTCAATCTGGGCGTCATTCTCCCCAACCAGAACCAACTGTGCGTGAACGCCGAGAATGGCCCCAGCCCACGATGCAAACTGCCCGGAGAGCGCGATGTTGATCGAGCCCGGCACGTGGCCCGCAGAAAATTGGTCCCCCGGACGCACATCCAGCACGAAGATTCTCTGCTCCAGGAAACTCTTCACGTCCATCGCAGAAAGAGACCGCAGCCGCGGCAATTCCTGCAACGAGGCCGCGCCCGCCCGGTTCATCTCCGCATCCTCCGCGAAGTAACCCGGCCGCACCGGCAGGTTCGTCGTCAACTGACGAACGAATTCCTCGCGGCTTCGAATTTGCAGCGCATAGTTTGTCAGGCGCTCGGTGCCAATCGTCGACGATTTGTCCGCCCGCATGTTTCGCCCGCACAACGAACCGGCACCATGCGCGGGATAAACCAGCACCGCATCCGGCAGAGTCATGAGCTTCTGGTGGAGACTGTCATAGAGCAAGCCCGCCAGCTGCTCCGGCGTATGTGTAGGAGAAAGATCGGGGCGGCCGACATCGCCGATGAAAAGCGTGTCGCCGGTGAGCGCCGCCCAGGGCTGCGCGGATTTCTCCGTATCCGTGATCACCAGGCAGATACTCTCCGGCGTGTGGCCCGGCGTTTCCAGCGCGCTGATGCTCACCTTGCCGACCTTCACTTCGCTGCCGTCGCGCAGCCCAACATGAGGAAAGTTTGCGGCGGCCTCCGCCCCGAAATAGATCTTCGCGCCCGTCCGCGCCGCCAGTTCCTTGTGTCCCGAGACGAAGTCGGCGTGCAGATGCGTTTCAAAGATGTGGCGAATCGTCAGGCCATTCTCTTCCGCGGCCTTCAAATAGATGTCCACGTCGCGTTGCGGATCGACCACCGCTGCCTCGCCCTCCGACCCGATCATGTACGACGCGTGCGCCAGGCATGCCAGGTAGAACTGTTCAAAGTACATGTGTGTCCTCGCCCCAAAAACCCAAATTTGGCTTCCAGATTATCTCCCAAGTCGGGGCGCACGAAGACAGCAGATTTTGCACGGAGCCGCCCGGAGCGCGAAAAAATGTCGTAGGCCGTTTTCCACCACTGGAAATGAGCCGACCGGCCTCGAAAACGGTCGAATGCGGGCCCGGAACAAACCGCGTTCCGCCCAATCAGCAAGCTCTTGATTAAAAGCCAGTTAGGCTAGCACCTGCCGCGTACTCCTTTTGTAACTTGGACAGAAACCCGGTTCCAGCCTACAGTCCCCTAGGGCTTAATTCCGGAGTTTTCGGCCCCTGGCGTGCATCGAAGAAGCAGAGGAGTTTTCGAGTGCACGTGCCGTGCCCAAACCGGGTACGATTTTATAAGGTAGGGCAAGCCTTCGATGGGGACGAGCAAGTCAATGAGAATGGGGAACACAATCCGCTGGGTGGTCGCATCGAGTTTTCTTGCGCTGGCAGCAATCGGCTGCGCTCAGACCGTCCACTACGGCATGGCAGCCGCTGTCATCCCCGCTCTCACCGACACTGGAATTTCCGACTCCGGTAGCGACCCGAATAATTCCATCATCACCATCCGCCAGCGTGTGGATGAAGTCAACGTGCTCTTCATTGCCACCGACCGCCATGGCAAGTTTGTCCGCAATCTCAATCAGAACGATTTTTCGTTCGTGGACGATCACAAGCCGGTCCAGACCATCCTCAATTTCAAGCGCGAAACCGACTTACCCATCGAGTTGGGTCTGCTCATGGACGTGAGCGCTTCGGTACAGAGCCGCTTCACGTTTGAGAAGGACGCGGCCACCGGGTTCCTGCAGCACATCATTCGGCCTGGATTCGACAAGGCATTTATTGTCGGCTTCAACAAAGAAAGTCATCTTACTCAGGATTTCACCGACAACGTTAGTGCTTTAGCCGGCGGAGTGCAGCGCATGCGCGCCGGTGGCGGCACCGCTCTTTACGATGCCATTTACAAGGCTTGTAAGGAAAAGCTGCTGCGGGAAAAAAGCGATCACCCGATCCGCAAGGCGGTTGTCGTGCTCAGCGACGGCGAGGACAACCAGAGTGACGTCACGCGGGAACAAGCCATCGAAATGGCGCAGCGCGCCGAAGTCATCATCTACGCGATCTCGACGGACGACAGCGGGCTGATTCTCCGTGGCGACAAGGTTCTCGAAGACCTGGCATCGGCCACGGGCGGCCGTGCTTTCTTCCCCTACAAGATGAAAGACATCACGCGTTCGTTCGCCGCGATTGAAGATGAACTGCGCAGCCAGTACGACGTGTCTTACAAGCCCTCCGATTTCGACGCCGATGGACGTTTCCGCTCTATCGAAATCACCGCGCTGAAGAAAGACCTGCAAGTGCGGGCACGGCGTGGATATTACGCGCCGAAGCAGTAAGGCGTCCAACGAGACCTATCCTTAGCATCGCAAGGTGCTATTGCCCAGCAAGCAAGTTGCAAAGTATTGCATGCCGGGCATTCCTGCCTCAATTGTTACGACTGTATGAAGTTACTCTGCCATGAGTTTTTTGGTTTGACAGGGCGACTTTCCAAGGCTTATTTTGGTCGAGCCTGCACGTTGGCATTCTGACCGCCGTACAATCTCGGAGGATTTCACGATGCGAACTGTCTCCCGGGCCCTGTCGTCTCTCTCTCTCTCTCTCTCTCTCTCTCTCTCTCTCTCTCTGCGCTTGCTAATCTGTGCCTAGCGCTCGTCCTCTTGACCACCATTTGCCAAACTGCGGCAGCACAAGCAATCCCACCCGGAATCCCTACAAACCTCAGGGTAGATATTGCGGTCGGCAACACCGGTCAACTCATCATCTCCTGGGACACCATGAACCGCGCCACGTATTACAACGTGCAGTATGCGACCGCGCTCGGCGGCCCTTACGACTTTGTGCCCAATTGCCACGGGTCCGACGAGGCCCTCAATTACGAAGTTCCCTCCGATTCTGGTACGAAGATGTGCCGGCACTCCGGACTTCAGACGGATCCTCCAACGACCTATTACTATAAAGTCCAGGCCTGCGCTCCCGGCGGCGGATGTAGCATTTACACGGACACCAGTCAGGCTGTCTTCAATCAGAACTACAACAGCCCGATCACCTGCAACTGTACCCCGGCCCAAATTCCGCCCATGATCAAGAACGGTGCGAACTATGATGCCCCGAATCCAATTCGCGTGGCGACCTGCAACACCATTCCCAACGGTTCTGACTTTCAATGCAACGAGATGTACCAGTATGACGCGAACCAATTTGCGGCTCTTCGCAATACGCTCTATGACAACGATATCCCGAATCAGCTAAAGCTGCTGATCATGCTGCCCGGTTCCGGATCGACTTGTGGTTACTCGCGCATAATGTACACCGCACAGAACCTGGGCTACGACGCGATCTGCGTCAACTATTCCAACGAGGCGTCGCAGGAAGATGTTTGCATGTACAAGACCGACGGTGTGGCGCAAGGCCACCCGGACTGCTTCTATTGGATCAGCGAGGCAAAGTTCGATGGCAGCGGACGCTGCGGCGAGAACTATAACGGGTCTACGGATTGCGGCGTGGATCCGCATACCAATGATCACTACCACAACAAGAAATACGATTCCGTCTACTATCGCGCCCTGTGGATGCTTCAGTACCTCTACAATGGCTCTTGCACCGGCTGCGGCCATGTTCCATGGGGACAGTATCTTACAAGCAACCAATCCGACCTTAACTGGGGTGCCATTGTTATGGGCGGCGTTTCCCAGGGCGGAGACATGGCGACTTACGCTGCTGGATTTCAAAACCGCAATGGAAGAACGCCGCTTTTCCGCGCCATCAACTTCTCTGCCCCGCCTCAGGCAACCATTATCTATAACTATCAAGACCCTCAGAGGTCAGGGACAAGGACTGCCGCGACCTATTTTACGGATCAAGACGGTCAGGGGAAGTGGTTCAACGCGACAACCATCCGCAAGGTTTTTGGGTTCGTGAGTGCCAACGACGATCACTACAGCAACCAGAATTACGGTGCCAGCGTGTATGAGGCGGTTTGGACCAAGATGGGGTTCACACAGGACAATTACGATGCAGAGTGGGATATGGCCTGCACAGCCAGCACGCAGTATCCGCGGTGCAATCAAACACAAGTGCAGGGCTTGAATTGCGCGGGGCAACATCCTTCCCACAGTCTTGTAACTTTTCAGAACCAGAGCCCATCTGGGGGCCATCACGACCCCGAGCAGATTTGGAATCAGGATGCTTTCGAATTCCTGCTGTCCACTTCGATCAATTAGGCCCGCTGTTCCGATATAACTAGGGAGACGAGTCATGCTGTTTCAATTGTTGGCAAAGATTGCCCGAACGTTTCTTGCTTTGTTAGTCGCGGTCGGACTTCCGCTGGCTGCGGCCCAAAAATACAAGGTGCTCTACGCCTTCACCGGCGGAGCCGATGGCGCCCTCCCAATCGGCGCTCTGACTCTGGATAGCGCGGGCAACCTCTACGGCACATCTGCCGGCAATTGGTATGGCGATCCCCAATCCGGGACCACGGCTGGCTCCGTATTTAAAATCAGCTCGGATGGCAAATTTACTTTGCTCCACAATTTTGGAGCTGGAGGTACCGGCGGCTCGTGGCCGGCTGCGGGAGTGGTACGCGATGCCGCCGGAAATCTCTATGGCACAACTTCGGGAGGTGGCAGTGCACACCAGGGAACGATCTTTAAGGTAGATAGCGGTGGAAATTTCACCATCCTCTACAACTTCCTTGGAGGAAAGGACGGCTCTCAGCCGCTCGCTGCTCTAATTCTAGACCCAACCGGCAATTTGTACGGCACAACATACCTCGGCGGCTCGCCGAAGTGCAGTCTAGTGAGGGATATTCGCTGCGGTTCGGTATTCACACTTAGTCCAAATGGTAAAGAGAAGGTGCTGTTGCGCTTTGCCAATTCGAGCAAACTAGGCAACTTTCCTTATGGCCCCATCATGCGGGATGCAGCAGGGAATTTGTTTTTCACGGCGTCACTTGGTGGTCCGGAAGGAGGGGGAACGGTGCTAAAGTTTGGTTCTGACTCGAGTGTGACCGTCCTCCACGCCTTCAGCTCCCGATCCGTGGGAATCCCCTCGTCGGGTCTGATCGAGGATAAGGCGGGTAACTTATACGGAACCACCGACGCGGGTGTTGGAGATATCTATAAGATAGACCCTCAGGGCAACGAGACCGATCTCTACCTTTTTGGTGGCTCCAGGGGGACCTCTCCCTTCCAAGGCGGCGTCGTCATGGACGATGCCGGGAACTTTTACGGCACCACTTACTCTGGCGGCAGCAACAAGTCCTGCAACGATTA
>Ga0335069_10016009_pt1 | contig 10477 bp, 8 predicted proteins | sample Lox_Sample_11_FD_206714 | JGI IMG/M metagenome (GOLD analysis project Ga0335069, IMG submission 206714) | Soil microbial communities from Loxahatchee National Wildlife Refuge, Florida, United States - Lox_Sample_1.1 | ecosystem: Environmental > Terrestrial > Soil > Wetlands | place: USA: Florida...
CGGCGCCGGGGTAGAATGTTGCGTTTTCCGGCCGACCGCGGGCCCCGATGGACGTCTCACCGATTCTCTCGCCCCTGAACGACGCGCAGCGCGCCGCGGTCACGGCGCCGCTCGCGCCGGTACTGGTGCTGGCCGGCGCCGGCAGCGGCAAGACGCGCGTGCTCACGCACCGGGTCGCGTGGCTGATCCAGGCCGAGCACGTCTCGCCGCATTCGATCCTCGCGGTGACCTTCACCAACAAGGCGGCGGCCGAGATGCGCGGCCGCATCGAATCGCTCCTCGGCATTCCCGGCGGCTCGCTGTGGCTCGGCACCTTCCACGGCCTCGCGCACCGGCTGCTGCGCCTGCACTGGCGCGAGGCCGGCCTGCCGCAGACCTTCCAGATCCTCGACGGCGAGGACCAGCTGCGGCTCATCAAGAAGCTGCTCAAGGGCCTGGCGCTCGACGAGGAGCGCTGGCCGCCGCGTGACGTGCAGTACTTCATCAACAAGCACAAGGACGAAGGCCGCCGTCCGGGCGTCCTCAAGGACAACGGCGACCCGACCGAGAAGCAACTGATCCGGCTGTACGTCGAGTACGAGGAAGCCTGCCGGCGCGCCGGCGTGGTCGACTTCGCGGAGCTGCTGCTGCGCGCCTTCGAGCTGTGGCGCGACAACGCCGAGCTGCTGAAGCATTACCGGCGCCGCTTCCGCCACGTGCTGGTCGACGAATTCCAGGACACCAACGCGATCCAGTACGGGTGGCTGAAGCTGCTGGTTGGCGCCGAGGGCGTGCCGTTCGCGGTTGGCGACGATGACCAGTCGATCTACCGCTGGCGGGGCGCACGGGTCGAGAACCTGCAGCGCTTCCGCAGCGACTTCCCGCAGTGCCAGCTGGTGCGCCTGGAGCAGAACTATCGCTCCACCGGCGCGATCCTCGACGTCGCCAACGCGCTGATCGCCCACAACGGCAGCCGCCTCGGCAAGAACCTCTGGACCAGCGGCGCGCGCGGCGAGCCGGTGCGCGTCTACTCGGCGTACAACGAGCGCGACGAGGCGGCGTTCGTGCTCGCGCGGATCCAGGACTGGGTCGCGCACGGCGGCGCGCGGCGCGAGTGCGCGATCCTGTACCGCTCCAACGCCCAGTCGCGGGTGTTCGAGGAAGCGCTGATCCAGGCGCGCATCCCGTACCGCGTCTACGGCGGCCTCAGGTTCTTCGAGCGCGCCGAGATCAAGGACGCGCTCGCGTACCTCAGACTGATCGCGAACCGCGACGACGACGCCTCCTTCGAGCGGGTCGTCAACCTGCCGGTGCGCGGCATCGGCGCCAGGACGCTGGACGCCGTGCGCGACGGCGCGCGCGGCGCCGGCAGCTCGCTGTGGCGCGCCGCCGGGGCGCTGGTCGCGGCCGCGCCGGAGGCGCGCGCCTCGCTGGCACTGCTCGGCTTCCTCGGGCTGATCGAGCGGCTGGCGCGCGAGATCAAGGACCTGCCGCTGCACGAGCAGGTCGACCAGGTGATCCGCGCCAGCGGACTGATCGAGCACCACCAGAAGGACAAGGCGGACCGCGGCGAGGCGCGGGTCGAGAACCTCGAGGAGCTGGTGAGCGCGGCGCGCGGCTTCGAGCCGGAGGGCGAGCTGCCGCCGCTCGAGAGCTTCCTCGCGCACGCGGTGCTCGAGTCCGGCGAGGCGCAGGGCGGGCCGGCCGAGGACTGCGTGCAGATGATGACGCTGCACAGCGCCAAGGGACTGGAGTTCCCGCTGGTGTTCCTGGCCGGCATGGAAGACGGGCTGTTCCCGCACCAGCGTTCGCTGCACGACCTCGAGAGCCTCGAGGAGGAGCGGCGGCTGTGCTACGTCGGCATGACGCGCGCGATGCGGCAGCTGTACCTGACGCACGCCGAGCAGCGGCGCATGCACGGCATCGACAGCTACAACGCGCCGTCGCGCTTCCTGCAGGAGGTGCCCGCGGAGCTGCTCGAGGAGGTGCGGCCTCGCTTGCGCATGCCGCACGTCGCGCCGTCCGCACCCGCGTCCACGCGGCGCGCCGAGGCCCCGTTCGGGCGCGTGAGCGAGACGCCCGTGCCGGGCGGCATGCGGCTCGGCACGCGCGTGCGCCACGGCAAGTTCGGCGAGGGCGTGGTGCTCAACATCGAGGGCCAGGGCCCGCACGCGCGCGTGCACGTCAATTTCGAGCGCCAGGGCGCGAAGTGGCTCATGTTGAGCTACGCCAAGCTCGAGGTGGTCTGATGAAGATCCTGATCCTGGGCGCCGGGCAGGTGGGCCGCACCGCGGCCTTCCACCTCGCGCGCGAGCCGGCCAACGAGGTCACGGTCGTCGACACCGACGAGGAGCTGCTGCGCGACCTGCAGGACCGGCTCGACATCCGCGCCGTGGCCGGCAACGCCTCCTACCCGGGCGTGCTCGAATCGGCGGGCATCGCCGACACCGAGGTGCTGGTGGCGCTGACCAGCAGCGACGAGGTCAACATCGTCGCCTGCCAGATCGCGCATGCGTTGTACCGCACGCCGACCAAGATCGCGCGCATCCGCTCCTCCGAGTACACCAGCCGCGAACAGCTGTTCAGCGAGGGCGCGCTCGCGGTCGACGTGTGGATCAACCCCGAGCAGCTCGTGACCGAGCACATCGCGCGGCTGCTGTCCTATCCCGGCGCCCTGCAGGTGGTCGAGTTCGCCGACGGGCGGGTGACGCTGGTCGGCCTGCGCGCGCGGCCCGAGGGCCTGCTGGTGGGCAAGGAGCTGCGCACGCTGCGCGAGCACCTGCCCGACACCGACGCGCGCGTCGCCGCCATCTACCGCGACGGGCGCCTGATCCCGCTCGGCGGCGACACCGTGATCGCCGCCGAGGACGAGATCTTCTTCGTCGCTGCCGCCGACGACCTGCGGCGCGTGATGGCCGAGCTGCGGCGCAGCGACGACCCGGTGCGCCGGCTGGTCATCGCCGGCGGCGGCAACATCGGCTTCCGCCTCGCGCGCACGCTGGAGAAGAGCAACCAGGTCAAGCTGATCGAGCGCGACCCGCGGCGCGCGCGCCGCATCTCCGAGGTGCTCGAGAGCGCGATCGTGCTGCAGGGCGACGCCGCCGACGAGGAGCTGCTGATCGAGGAGAACATCGACAGCGCCGACGTGTTCGCAGCGCTGACCAACTCCGAGGAGGCCAACGTGCTGTCGGCGATGCTCGCCAAGCGGCTCGGCGCGCGCCGCGTGATGGCGCTGGTCAACCGGCCTTCGTACGGCGAGCTGATGGAGAACCGCAGCATCGACATCGTGCTGTCGCCGCAGACCATCACGATCGGCTCGCTGCTGCAGCACGTGCGGCGCGGCGACGTCGTGCGCGTGCATTCGCTGCGCCGCGGCGCCGCCGAGGCGATGGAGGCGGTCGTGCACGGCAGCCGCGAGCGCTCGCGGGTCGCCGGGCGGCGCGTCGAGGAGATCGTGCTGCCGGATGGCGCCAGCATCGTCGCGATCGTGCGCGGCGAGCAGGTCGTGATGGCGCACCACGACACGCTGATCGAGGGCGAGGACCACGTGATCGTGTTCCTCGCCGACCGGCGGCACGTCGAGGCCGTCGAGCGGCTGTTCCAGGCCGAGACCTGAGGCGCGGCGCGGGCCCCGCCATGCGTTCCACGCTCAGCGTCCTCAATTTCCTGGGAACCCTGCTGGCGCTGTTCGCGCTCGTGTTCCTGGTGCCGCTCGCGGTGGCGCTGCTGTACGAGGAGCGGGCGGTGATCGGCTTCGCCGCGGGCGGGGCCGCGACGGCGGCGCTCGGGCTGCTGCTGCGCCTCGGCACGCGCCGCTACCACGGCGAGCTCAAGCCGCGCGACGGCTACCTGCTGGTGACGCTGATCTGGCTGAGCTTCGCGGCGCTCGGCAGCGTGCCGCTGCTGATCGACCTGCCGGGCCTGGGCTTCACGGACGCGTATTTCGAGGCCATGTCCGGCGTCACGACCACCGGTGCCACGGTGCTCAGCGGGCTCGACCTGCTGCCGCGCTCGGTGGTGCTGTGGCGCCACGTGCTGTCCTGGGTCGGCGGCATGGGGGTGATCGTGCTCGCGGTCGCGGTACTGCCGCTGCTCGGCATCGGCGGCATGCAGATCCACCGCGCCGAGACCCCGGGGCCGATCAAGGACTTCAAGCTCGCGCCGCGCATCGCGAAGACGGCGCGCCTGCTGTGGCTCGTGTATGCCCTGCTCACCGCCGCCTGCTTCGTGGCGCTGTGGGGCGCGGGCATGGGGCCGTTCGACGCCCTGTGCCATGCGCTGTCGACGCTGTCGCTCGGCGCGTTCTCGACCCACGACGCCAACATCGCCTGGTTCGACTCGCCGCTGATCGAGTTCATCCTGGCGCTGTTCATGCTGGTCGCAGCGATGAACTTCACCACGCATTTCCTCGCGCTGCGGCGCGGCGACCTCAAGCTGTACGCCCGCGATCCGGAGGCGCGCTGGCTGCTGGCATGGATCCTCGCGAGCGTCGTCGGCGTCAGCGTCGACGTCTGGCTGAGCGGCAGCTACCCGGACTTCTTCACGACGCTGCGGCGCGTGGGCTTCCAGCTCGTGTCGGTCGCGACCGGTGGCGGCTTCGTCGCCGCGAACTATGCGCGCTGGCCGGCGTTTGCGTCGATGTGGATGCTGCTGCTGTCGTGCCTGTGCGCCAGCACCGGCTCGACCGGCGGCGGCATCAAGATGTTCCGCTCGCTGGTGCTGATCAAGCAGTCGCTGCGCGAGATGTTCACTCTGGTGCACCCGCAGGCGGTGCTACCGCTGAAGATCGCCGGCACCGTCGTGCCGAACCGCGTGGTGTACGCGGTGCTCGCGTTCATCTTCCTGTACTTCGCGGCGATCATGGCGCTGACCTTCGCGCTGCTGCTCTCCGGGATGGACGTGGTGTCGGCCTTCACCGCCGTGGTCGCCTGCATCAACAACGTCGGCCCGGGGCTCGGGTCGGTCGGGCCGGACCGCAGCTACGCGGCGCTCACCGACTTCCAGACCTGGATGTGCACGCTGGCGATGTTCGTCGGCCGCGTCGAGATCATCACCTTCTTCGTGCTGTTCACGCCGACCTTCTGGCGCAAGTAGGCCGCGCGGCTCGCGCCGGGCGCGAGCCGCTGCCGGCAGCCGGTGCTCAGCCGTGGATGTAGTGCTCGAGCTGCTCGATGGTGCGCTGCTGCTCCTCGAGCACCGCGCGCACCAGGTCGCCGATCGACAGCACGCCGACCACGCGCTCGCCCTGCGTCACCGGCAGGTGGCGCACGCGGCGGTCGGTCATCAACCGCATGCACTGCTGCACGGTCTGCGTCGGCGCGACCGTGATCACCGGCGAGCTCATGATCTGCCACACCGGCGTCTCGCTCGAGGAGCGCCCGAGCAGCACCACCTTGCGCGCGTAGTCGCGCTCCGAGACGATCCCCGCGAGCTCCGCGCCGCGCATCACCAGCAGCGCGCCGATGCCGTGCTCGGCCATCAGCCGCACCGCCTCGATCACCGGCGCATCCGGCTCGATCGCGTGGATGACGGAGCCCTTGTGCCGCAACAGATCCGCAGCCGTCGCCATCTTCCTCCTCCTGGCGGTCTCGTTGGCCGCGCTCAGCGGCCGGCCGCCTCCACGGTCAGCACCGTACCGTCGGCGCCGGTGATCCGCACGCTCGCGCCGGCCGGCAGGTCCGGACCGCTCACCTTCCACACCGTGTCGCCGACGCGCGCGCGCCCGTAGCCGCCGCTGATCGGCTCGATGAGCGTACACTGCTGGCCGACGTACTGCGCGCCGCGGCGGTTGAGCCGCGGCAGCTCGGCCGATTCCGGGCCACCGCCCCGGTAGCGCCGCCACAGGTACAGCGCGGCCAGCGACAGCGCACCGAACAGCACCAGCTGCAGCTGCCACGGCAGCGGCACGACGAGCAGCAGTGCGCCGACCACCGCCGCGCCGGCGGCGAACCAGATCGCCACGGCGCCCGGGTGCAGCGTCTCGACGGCGCCGAGGACCGCCGCCGCGATCCACCAGTGCCACCACGCGAGCTGCGACAGGAAGGCGATCATGGGCGCCCCGGCGGCGGCCTGGTCACCGCATCGCGCGCCAGCTCGGCGATGCCGCCGAGCGAGGCCAGGACCCCGGCGGCCTCGACCGGCATGAAATACACCTTCTGGTTCGGCGACCCGGCGAATTCCTTCAGCGCCTCGACGTATTTCTGCGCAACGAAGTAATTGATCGCCTGCACGTTGCCCTGCGCGATCGCGGTCGACACCAGCGTGGTCGCCTTGGCCTCGGCCTCGGCGAGGCGCTCGCGCGCCTCGGCGTTGCGGAAGGCCGCCTCGCGCGCGCCCTCGGCCGCCAGCACGACGGCCTGCTTCTCGCCCTCCGCCTTGAGGATCGCCGCCTGCCGGAATCCTTCGGCCTCGAGGATGTTGGCGCGCTTGTCACGCTCGGCCTTCATCTGCCGGCCCATCGACTCGATGAGGTCCGCAGGCGGCTGGATGTCCCGGATCTCGATGCGCGTGACCTTGATGCCCCAGGGCATCGTCGCGTCGTCGACGACGCGCAGCAGCCGGTGGTTGATGTCGTCGCGCTTCGACAGGGTCTCGTCCAGGTCCATCGAGCCGACCACGGTGCGGATGTTGGTCATCGTGAGGTTGGTGACCGCGAGCCTGAGGTTGTCGACCTCATAGGCGGCCTTGGCGGCATCCAGCACCTGGTAGAACACGACGGCATCGACGCCGACCATCGCGTTGTCCTTGGTGATGACCTCCTGGCGCGGCACGTCGAGCACCTGCTCCATCATGTTCATGCGCCGGCCGACGGCCTCGAAGAACGGCGTGATCACGTGGAAGCCCGGCTCCAGCGTCTTCTTGAAGCGGCCGAAGCGCTCGAGCGTGTAGGCGTAGCCCTGCGGCACCGTGAGGAAGGCCTTGGTGGCGAAGAACACCAGCGCGATGACGATGGCGATGGGCAGCCAGCCGACTTCCAGTCCGAACATGCGTCGCGATCCCCCGCGGTGGATGGCCGATGCGAAAAACGATACCACGCGCCGGCGCGGAGGGGGTTACCCTCGCCGCGGCCGGAGGTCCGCCGGCGTCAGGGCAGGACTTCGAGGGCCAGTGCCCGCTGCAGCGCCGGGCGTGCGGCGCAACGGTCCGCGTAGGCGAACAGCCGCGGCTCGTCCTTGACCGCACCGAACTGGCGCAGGAAGTGGCAGGACATGCCGAGCAGCACGTCGGCGGCGGAGAAGCGTTCGCCGAGTATCCAGGGACCCCGCTCCAGGCCCTGCCGCAGCGTCTCCAGCATGAGCTCGAAGCTCCCCCAGCCGTGCGCGACGGTGCTGACCGGCGCCTGGCTGAATTTCTCGGCCATCGCCGGCTCGATCACCGAGTTGGTGTACATGAGCCACTGCAGGTATGCGCCGCGATCGGGATGGCCGATCGGCGGTGCGAGGCCGGCCCCGGGGTACTGGTCGGCGAGATAGGCGCAGATCGCGCCCGAGTCCCACAGCCGCGTCGCGCCGTCCTCGAGCGCCGGCACCTTGCCCATCGGCGAGGCGGCGCGGAAGGCCGGGTCGGCCCGCGCCGCCGGATCGCGAATGTCGATCAGTGCGCGCTGGTAGGGTTGGCCGAGTTCCTCGAGCATCCACAGCGCGCGTACCGCGCGCGTCTTCGGACACCAGTAGAGCTTCATCAGGTCCTCCGGGCGCGTTCCGCGCGACACAACCGGCGTGACTCCCGTCACGGAATCCGCATCGGCAACCGCCGCGCGGGCGCGCGACGGTTGACGCGGTTTTGTGACCCACCCATCAGGAGCGCGGCCGAATTAAGTCTAGTCTGGTCCCGGGCAAGTTGCAGCATCGGGAGCCGCCATGGAATCCGCGATCGCACGTACCGGTACGCATCGCCACCTCGACTTCGTCGAGTCGCTGAGCGCTTACAGTCGCCAGCACCGCGCGCAGCACTGGCAGGGGAGCTTCGGCGACTTTCTCACCTCGGTGCTGCCGGCCAGCCCCGTGCAGTTCGCGCGCTCCAGCCACCAGTACATCTGGGACATGCTGCGCTGGTACGGCCAGGGCGGCGATGCCCGGGACGAGATGACGCGCGCGCGCCGGCTGTTCCAGCAGGAGCTTTACGGCGTCGACGAGCCGCTGGCGCGCGTCGTCGATTATTTCAAGGCCGCCGCGGCCGGCTCGGACGTCGGCCGCCGGCTGCTGCTGCTGCTCGGGCCCCCGTCGGGTGGCAAGTCCACGCTCGCGATCCTGCTGAAGCGCGGTCTCGAGGAATACAGCCGCACCGATGCCGGCGCGCTGTATGCGATCCAGGGCTCGCCCATGCACGAGTCGCCCCTCAACCTGATTCCGGCGAGCCTGCGGCCGGCGTTCCGCGAGACCTACGGCGTGGAGCTTGCGGGCGAGCTCAGCCCCTGGGCACGCGAGCGGCTGGAGCGCGAGTTCGAGGGCGACTACCTGCGCATGCCGGTGGAACGCGTCTTCCTGTCCGAAGCCTCGCGCGTCGGCATCGGTACCTACGCACCGCACGACCCGACCACGGCGGACATCGCCGACCTGGTCGGCTCCGTCGACCTGTCGAAGGTCGCCGAGGTCGGCGACGAGGGCAATCCGCGCGCCTGGTCGTGGTCGGGCGCCGTGTACGCCGCGAGCCGCGGCGTGCTGGAGATGATCGAGATCCTGAAGGTCAAGCGCGAGTTCCTCTACCTGCTGCTGACGCTGACGCAGGAAAAGAACGTCAAGGTGTCGCGCTTCCCGCTGATCCACCTCGACGAGACGATCCTCGCCCACACCAATCTCGCCGAGTTCCACAAGTTCCTGCAGGAGAAGGAGAACGAGGCGCTGCTCGACCGCATGGTCATCATCAAGGTGCCGTACGCGCTCTCCTATCAGGACGAGGCACGCATCTACCAGAAGCTGGTAGCCGGCGCGCCCGCGTTCCGCGACGTGCACCTCGACCCGCACGTGCTCAAGCTCGCGGCGGTGTTCGCGATCCTGACGCGCCTGGCGAAGCCCGAGAAGGAGGGGCTCGACCTCTCGAAGAAGGTGCGCATGTACGCCGGCGAGACGGTCGAGGGCTTTCCGGAGAACGAGGCGGCGCGGCTGCGCGCCGAGACGCCGGACGAGGGCCTCGCGGGCGTCAGTCCGCGCTTCGTGATCAACGCGATCTCGAGCGCGATCACGCACAACGATACCCGGAGCCTGACCAGCATGGAGCTGCTGCTCGCGCTCAAGGACGCGATCGACAGCGACGCGCGCATGGACCAGAAGCAGAAGAAGCTCTGGATCGACCACCTCGTGGTCGCGCGCAAGGACTTCTACAACCGCTGGGTCAAGGAGGACGTGCATCGCGCGCTGTTTGCCTCCTTCGAGGCCGAGGCGCAGCAGCTGCTGGAGAAGTACCTGGACGAGGTCGAGGCCTCGCTCGACCAGCGCGAGGTCAAGGACCCGATCACCGGCGAGGTGCGCCCGGCGGACGAGCGCTTCCTGCGTGCCGTCGAGGAGAAGATCAAGGTCTCCGATTCCGGCAAGCATTCCTTCCGGCAGGAGGTGGTGCGCAAGGCGATGGTCGCCTACAAGACGGGCGAGAAGTTCACGCTCGCGAGCCACTCGCGCATGCGCGAGGCGATCGAGCAGTACCTGTTCGCCGAGCGACGCGACGTGCTGCGCCTCGTGACCTCGAGCGCGCGGCCGGACGATGAGGCGCGCGGCAAGATCTCGGCCGTGCAGAGCCGGCTGATCGGCGAGTACGGATACGACGAGCACAGCGCCACGGAGGCGCTGAACTACGTCACCACCCTGCTGGCGCAGGAGTAGCGCCGGCGGGCCGGTGCGGAGCGCGGGCCGTGAACACCGATCATGACGGCGAAGGCGCATCCCGGATCAACGCCTGGTACGAGCTGTTCTCCCGGGGCGCGCGCGACTGGCTGCGCCACAACGAGAAGGTGCGCGAGGCCATCCACCGCCACCTGCCGGAGATGATCGCCGGCGCCGACGTGCTCGGCGGCGGCGCCCGCACGGTGCGGGTGCCGGTGCGCATGCTGGAGCATTATCACTTCCGCCTGCGCCCGCCGGAGCAGGCGGGCGGCGTCGGCCAGGGCGCCGCGCGGCCCGGCGACCAGCTCGGCGCCGCCGCTCCGGGCCAGAGCGGCGACGAGCGCGGCGCCGGCGGCCGCGAGGACGGCGGCATCGAGTTCCTGCTGGAGTTCAAGATCGACGAGATCGTGGACTGGCTGTGGCAGGAGCTCAAGCTTCCCAACCTGCGCGCGCGCATCGGCGCGGCCGAGGACGTGAGCTGGACGCGCGAGGGCTGGGACCGCAAGGGCGCACGCTCGCGCCTCGACCGGCGCCGCAGCCTGCGCGAGTCGATGAAGCGCCGCCGCCCCGAGCAGCCGGCGCCCGCGCTGGTCGACGACGACCTGCGGTTTCGGCAGCTGGCGCGCCGCGCGCAGCCCGCCACGCAGGCGGTGGTGTTCATGGTCATGGACGTCTCGGCCAGC
>Ga0335069_10016011_pt1 | contig 10476 bp, 10 predicted proteins | sample Lox_Sample_11_FD_206714 | JGI IMG/M metagenome (GOLD analysis project Ga0335069, IMG submission 206714) | Soil microbial communities from Loxahatchee National Wildlife Refuge, Florida, United States - Lox_Sample_1.1 | ecosystem: Environmental > Terrestrial > Soil > Wetlands | place: USA...
CGCCCCAGCGCAGCATCCCGCTCGGTGACCTGCCCGATGAGGGTCTGCGTGCGGGCCGTGTCCAATTCGACCACGGCCTGCCGCAAATCCCGCAGCAGCTCCGCCGGCAGCGCGTCCAACTGCTCCGGGCGCAGTCTCAGCCCCGGCGCGTCCTCCATGCCTTGGTGATCCGGCGGCTGCTCGTAGATGAACTTCAGGCCCAAGTGCCGGGCCAGCGCCTCGAAGAGCTCCTGTTCACGAAATGGCTTGCGCACGAGGTCATCGCAGCCGGCTGCCATAATCGGTCCTCTCTCTTCCTCCAGCGCATGCGCCGTCAGCGCGATGATCTTGGTGTCGGCGCCGGCCTTCGTTGCCCGGATTCGCCGCACGGCTTCCAACCCGTCCATGACCGGCATGCGGATGTCCATCCAGATCAGGTGGGGATGGTATTGTTCAAAGAGCGCCACGGCTTCCTGGCCGTTGCACGCCTCGCGCAGCTCAAAGCCAAGCGGGCTCAGGAGCCTTCGCAACAGCAGACGGTTATCTTGCTGGTCTTCGGCAATCAGGAGCCGGTAAGCCGGCTGCCCCCCGGCCAAACCCACAATCCGCCCGTGCTTTGGTTCTTCGGGCTCCGCCACTGACGGAAGAACCGTCACCGGAATCGTAAAATGAAACACCGATCCCTTGCCCGGCTTGCTGGTAACGCCGATTTGGCCTCCCATGAGCTCGACATATTGCTTGCAGATGGCCAGGCCCAAGCCCGTCCCGGGTTGTGCGGGAGCATGGTCGCCCACTTGCACGAAGGGCAGGAAGATGCGGTCGGCGTCCTCCTGCCTGATGCCGGGGCCGGAATCCTCCACCTCAAACCGCACCTGAACGGTTTCTGACCCGTCGCGGCTGGCGAGACTCCCCCGCAGCTTCACGCTGCCCGAATCGGTGTACTTGATGGCGTTGCCCACCAGGTTCAGCAGCACCTGACGCAGCTTGCCGGCGTCAACCGCCACACACCGCGGCAGGTCCGGGGCACGCTCCAAAGCGAAATAAAGCGCCTTCTCCGCAGCCCCCACCCCCATCAGGGACTGGATGCCGTGCAGCAACCGGTGCAAGTCCACTTCGGACTCCTCCAGGGCCATCCTGCCGGACTCAATCTTCGCCATGTCCAGGACGTTGTTAATCAAGTTCAGGAGGTGCTCGCCGCTGCGCACGACAATATCCAGCGTCTCCTGCTGGTGCGGCGTCATGTCCGAACCATTCCTGAGCAGGCGGGAAAAGCCCAGCACGGCGTTGAGAGGGGTGCGCAACTCATGGCTCATGTTGGCCAGGAAGCGGCTCTTTTCGCGATTGGCGGCTTCGGCCCGGGCCTTGGCTTCCGCCAGTTCGCTCGTCCGCTGCTTCACCAACTCTTCGAGGTGTTCCCGGTGCTTGCGCAATTCCGCTTCGGTCCGCTTGCGTTCCGTGATGTCAATGGAGGTGCCCACCATTTGAACAACCTCTCCCGCCTCATTCAGGACCGGGTGCCGGATCGTGTAGATATCCCGTATCCTCCCCTCCGGCAGCACGATCCGGTACTCTACCGAGGTATCCACCTTTTCGCGCAGCGACTTCTGAAACCCCTCATCCAGCCTGTCCCTGTCTGCTGGCACGATGCGCCGGAGGTATTCCTCCCGGGTCGGCAAACCCGCTTCCGTATCGAATTCAAAGATCCGAAATATCTCTTCTGAAACATAGTTATACCTCCGGCTGGCCACGTCTAGCGCCCAACTGCCCGTATGCGTCAGCCGTTGCGCTTCCGCCAGATAAGTCCGACTCTGCCGCAGCTCGTCCTCCGCCCGTTTGCGTTCGGTTATGTCCGTCAACATCGCGAACGAGCCCCGGAACCCCTGCTCGGCATCCCGAGCCGAGGTGGCCGAAACGTGCATCCACACGGTCCTGCCGTCCTTGTGGCGGTATTTCTGGTCATACCGCTCGGTGAACCCCTGGCGCCGGACGGCTATCCTCGCCGGCAGTTGGGCCGCGTCGTCCTCGAACAGGAACTCAGCAAGGAGTCGGCCCACCATCTCCTGTGGCTCGTAGCCAAGCATCTCCGCCATGCGCCGGTTCACATACGTCGTCACGTATTGCTCATCCAGTTCCCAAATGCCCTCGGAGGCGGTTTCCACGAGCCGGCGGTAGCGCTGTTCGCTTTGCCGGAGCCTTTCCTGCGCTTCCTTCCGCTCAGCCAGTTCCCGCTCAAGCTTTTGGTTGGCTTGCTCCAGGCGTGTGCTGCCCACGCGGATTTCCTCGAACGCGCGGGCGTTGGCGATGGCCGCCCCTATATGATTAGCGACAATAGAGCCCCAAGGCCGGAGTTCCTCCTGAAACGGTTCGCGGGTAGCTGTTACTATCGCGCCCAATGCCTCCCCTTTGTAGGTGATCGGATCAATCGTATAACCACGAATGCCCTCTTCGCGCATCCAGTCGAGATCGAGTGGCGATACAGGCCGTTTGTTCAAATCCGGGACGGCTCGCTGCTGACCGCTTACCACCACGCTTCCCATCGGCGGCACTCCCAGCGGTTCGCGAGCCGTCTCCGGGTCAAGCCGCCCAAATCCTTTCCGGGGCCCAGCAATGGATTTCGCTCTCGCGGCAGCCAAGTGCAGGCAGCGCGACTGGTCGGGACATTCGGGGCGACGCGGGCAGTTGGCACACAGGTCACCTTTTTCAATCAACCAGACCTGAGCACATACCATGTGGGGGCTTGCCATCACGCGCTCGACCAGTTTCTGCAAGAGCTTTTCCAGCGACTGCTCGTGGGCAATCTCCAGCAATAGTTGCGCGGCGAAATTGGCATCGAAGCGGTTTTCGCTGGCCGGTTCCATCAGCGCCCAAGTTACCAAGAGGACAGATGGCAGCCCAAGCACAAAGTCCGGTTTATCGGTCCCGTCCGATTTTATGACCCCTGGCAGAAACTGCCGGGTGACCCTACTAGACCCTATGGTTACGCGGCTTACAGATCTTCACACCATCTGGCATGGGCTGTGCATTGAGCCAGGTGAAGCTGAACAAAAATTGAAAGCATGAACACAAACCAAAGCGGCGCCTCAACGACGCACCTCAGCGAAGCGAACTTCGGGGCAGAGGTCCTGCAGTCCAAAGAGCCGGTATTGGTTGTGTTCTGGGCTCCCTGGAGCCGGGCTTGCCAGGTCCTTGATTCTGTCCTTCCAGAACTGGCGAGCGCCCTCGAGGGAAAGGCGCGGGTGGTCAAAGTGAATGCGGATGACAGCCTCGACCTAAGCCTTCTATACGACATCCACTCCATCCCCACCTTGCTCTATTTTGTTCAGGGAACGCCCCGCCTCCGAATCGTTGGCACCGCCACTAAAGAAGCGATTCTCGCCAAGCTCAAGCCCTCTGGCGTCACAAGTGAAACTGTTTGCTTAGCCAAGGGCATCCCCGGCGCACGGTGCCAATCTGGAAAGGAGAATTGAATCTATGTTTACGTTACCCTTCATGGTGATCACTACCTTAGCCCTGTTGATCCTGCTTTACGGGGCTTCCTGGCATGACCAACCGGCACGCCCGGTTGTGATCGAGCGACGCACCAGTTCCAAACCATGGCGCGGTAAATGAGACCGGATCGGTCCCAGCGCCACCCTGCTTGGTGTGAAGGTGCGTGGTCCCATGAAAACCAAATATGCCTGTGTTGCAGGGGTTTCGCTGTTCTTGTTCTCTGCCGTCCACGCTGGCGAACCCAGCCAGGCGGTTTCGGCGACTTATTGGCGTGTTCAACCGTTAACTCTTGATCGGCCAACCGTGCCCAGACCTGCGGGTACGGACCCGATAGTCGCGCTCAAGATTGACCAGGAAAACGTGCCGATGTTCGCGGTGCCGCCGGCATCGAGGTATGGTCCCAAGAACATCTGGTGCCTTCTTCTCAATGAAGGAGACCAGGAGACGATGCGGCCTGACCCTATCACCTGCCCGGTCACTGATAGCTACACCAGCGATCTGTACCGGTTCAAATTCCTCGGCAAGGATTGCTCGATTGGGACGAGGCTCGTGGCCGAGTTTAGCGAAAGCAACTCTGCGGGGCGCCTGCCCCATTACCATGGGGGTCTATTCATCAGGATTCATACCAAATAGGGTTTTGCGCCTGTGAGTCTTTGGGAACTTCTCCCTGCCTTCACGCGCCTGATTTTCGTGATTTCCAGCCTCCACGGCCCTCCCACAACCCACGCCTCCGGATTCCAGTATACCCACTGAGTTCCGTCGGCAAATTTCAGCTTCTCGGCCTCCCCTTCCCCCTGGGCTTCATTTGGCGCTATCCCTATGCCAAGCAGGGCCTCGCTCACAACGGTTCAATTGCCCTTTGTGCCGGCCGAGCCGATCTGGAGCGGTTTTTCGGTGCCACAGCCATTTATTGTTGGCAACCGACCGCTGGACGGATGGTAGCAATTCATCGGTTTGAACTCCCTTGAGAGCCGTTGGGCTTCCGCGACGTGTGCGGGCGACATGGATTGCTCCAGGCTGTTCCTGACTTCTTGTGCAACAAAGTCGCCTTGGGCGGCTGCGAGATTCATCCATTGGTAAGCCTGCACGAGGTCAACTTCGACGCCCACCCCTGCATAATAGGCCCAGCCAATTCGTTCCTGACCGTAGCGGTCGCCTTGCTCGGCGGCTTTACGGAACCAATTTGCAGCTTCAGTGGCATCCCTCGGCACCCCGTCCCCGAAACGATACTTGTTCGCGAGGCGAACCTGCGCTGCGCGATAACCCTGCTCAGCCGCTTTGCGGCACCATTTCGCTGATTCGCAAGGATCCTTGGGCACGCCGAAGCCGTTGCTGTAAATGATGGCGAAGTTGTCCTGTGCCACAGCGTCGCCCCGTTCAGCAGCGGCGCGAAGCGTTTCGGCAGCTTTTCGGAACCAGGTCTCCGCTGCCGCCGGGTCCTGGGGCGTGCCCCAACCGTTAAGGCAACACTCACCAAACCGGAACTGAGCCACGGGGTCGCCTTTCTCCAAGGCAGCGTGCATCTCCTCGATAGAGCGAGGCCCGGTCTCGAACGACTGAAACGGGATGGGGGCGTTGACCTGAGGATGCACACATCCTGAGAGGAGCAGTGCAGCCAGGAAATGACCAATGACGAAGGACGAAGGACCTGGCAATACCGAATGACGAATGACTTTCATTGTTCTCTATTATTCCGTTTCCAGGCTTACTCAGGCACAGCCCGTGCCAGCGGTCGCAAATCTGCGCAGGTGGTTTGTACCAGGCTGGTTAGCCTGTTTAGTCGTGCGCCTTGGCGGTGTCGAAAAGCCGAACGTGCGAAACTCGGACCGCTTGGGGAAGGACCTTCGTCCGCTTCTATCATCAGAAAGTAGTTCCGCCAGCGCGCGGCCACCCATTCGTTTAAAATCGGCGATGTTCATTTGTTCGGACGTCCAAAACTCCGACCTCATCCACGAGTTGGGGCAGACGGTATAAGGGCTTGATCCTCAATATGTTCTACTGCGAGTGGCAGTGTGGCACGCAAAGTGTTTAAGGCAACAATGTGAACGAAAACTGTGGCTGCATTGAGCTCGGACGACCGCAGAGCATCGGTCTGAGGAGACGCCGGCTCACGCCAGGGCGAGGCGACGCCACGCGTGCTCCCAGACAGGACGCCAGCACCGAAGAGGCTCAAGCGCCGCAAGCCTAGGAGGACACGGAATGCGCGAAACCATTCAGCAGCGTTTGGAACCGGCGCAGATGAGCTTGGAGAATGGCACCACTCGAACGCAGCAACCAGCAGCGCCCAAGCGGATCAAAACACTTCTGGTGGACGACTCTCCCATTATGCTGGAGTTGCTGGCGAGAATCATGGCCCAGGAGAGGGAATTCGAGGTGGTAGGCACTGCCACCGATGGCCACAAGGCCCTGTTCTCGGCCGCCATGTTGGCACCGGAACTGGTTGTGGCGGACCTGCACATGCCCCACCTGAACGGGGCTCAGGTGACTCAGTGCTTGAAGGATTTTGAGTCTCCACCTGTCGTGTTCATCGTCACAGCGGACAATACCGCCGCCGCCCGGCATATGAGTGAGGCGGCAGGCGCCGAAGCGTTTATCCTGAAAGGCGGCGACCTTCAAGCCCAGTTGCACTCGCAACTGGAGAAATGGTTTTGCCCGGCTTCAACTGCTGCGGCAAATGATTTTGGGAAGCGCACGTGTCCTCATGTGTGCGGTGCTCCTCCTCCTCAACCGGAGCGTTGTGGCCCTCATGCCCCGGGCCATCCGGCTCACTCCTTGCCGGCCGCACGCGCGTGCGCTTCCTTGCCACGTGGCGGCAATGAACATCACCGTGAATGAAAGGAAACACCATGCATGATCCTCTAAGATCTCCAACAAGAAGGGCGCAAGCCCTCAGAGGCGTCCCTCCAGCAAGCGCAAACAGTAAGCGACTGTTAGCACTTCTCAACTGTCTGGGAGCTTTGATACTCATCGCCGGCGCCTGCGGCTGCACTTCTCTCCGAGCGCACGAATACGACCCCTGGGTGGCTCCCTATAACACGCCTGGGTGTCTGCCGGATGTATGATTATGTCCTCACGCCTTTACCCCGGAAAGAACAACTGAACCGCTCAAACCATGAATGACAAACGAACTATGAAATCACACCTGCACATGCTCGCACGCACTCGCCTGTCAGGCGTTCGCGCGCCACTGATCGTATCTCTGCTGACCTTGCCTTGGGCTGGCCCCGCCCCAGCACAGAATGTTCTCGGCCTGTGTCAGGACATGGAGGTTGCGTCCGATCCCGGCTTGGCCCCTGTGCCTGAACCGTTGGCGACACAGTCCTCGGAGTCCCAGTCTCCGTACACGTTCCCGCCGAAACACGGGGACTCAGGCTCGGACCTGAGACTGGACTCTGGGCCTGAGAGCATCTGGCAAGATGGTGTGGGGCAAGGCTTTCGTCCCACAACCCACACGTTCAGCGTGGAGGCTGGAGTTGGCGTGGGGATGGCGTCATTCGGGAGTCGCCAAGCCCATGACCTTGGTCTGACCAGCCTGTCGTACGGCCACATGCTGGGGCCGGTGGTTGGCGAGGGCCATTGGTATCGTGGCAACTTTGAATGGCGAGTGGAGGTTTTTGGAGGATTTCAATATCATCCGGATGTCAATACCGATGGTTGGCTCATCGGCCTCACGCCTCATCTTCGCTACAACTTTGCGACTGGAACCCGCTGGATTCCGTTTATTGATGCCGGCGCCGGTGTCACGGCAACCGGGATTGCTCATCCGGACCTCGGCGGCACATTCGAATTTAACCTGCAACCGGGCGTGGGTATGCACTGGTTTGTGCGCGATAACCTCGCGCTGACTGGTGAAGTCAAGTACATGCATTTGTCCTGCGCAGGGATTGACAAACCAAACCTGGGTGTGAACGACATCATCGGGTTGATCGGCCTGACGTGGTTCTTCTGACACGACGCCGTTATGAGACTCGTGCTCCAGCGAGAATGTGGTCAACCTGCTAGCCAGAACTGCAAGGGCAACTGCATGGGACCTTCCACGAGCTGCTGGGTGCGCGGCTGGAACGGTCAAGACCGCTGTGATCTATATGCAAATCGCGACCCCAAAACTGGCCCGCACCTCCCTTGTATGTGGTCAGGTTCTCTCGGCGAATGAACGACGGAGCCTCGGGAAGATGCAAGCGGTACAACACCACACGTGTCCCAGGGAGCAGGCTCGTGAGGCTTTATTGAGGAGCGCCGAGGCCTGCGATTGCACCGCCGAACAACTTCTCCTGGCAAGGCTGGTGGTGATGCAATGCCGGATCGTTGACGCCCTGGGGGAGGTTTCCGTTGAACAGTTCCGTAACCCGGGGCCGGACGGTTTTATCATGATGCGCCACTCTGGAAGTGGGTTCGACATTGTCGTCGAATTCCGCCCCGCCCTGGCGCCGGCGGCCATTTACCATGAGCGCCTGATTTCGCCGGGCGCACTGCAGCAGCTAAAAGCGCACCTGCTAGCCCGCATGCGCCAGAAGGCACCTTCCCTCGGCAGCGACCTGGTCGAGCAGCAGCTCATCGAGCAACTCGAGGAAGGGGAGGATCATTGGGATGGCCGCAAGAAAGTGGACGTGGCTATGGAGATTCTCTCCGCTCAAAACACAGCCTCCAGAGCCCTGTCCTTCGTGGAAAAGGACGAGGTACTCGTGTTGCCAGCCTTCGAAGACAGCCCCCGTCCACTTCGGCAGCTTGCACAACAAATGCTCGGGAGCCTGGACCTGCACGAGGCTGAGTTAACGTGAAAGCAACCAGTGAAACAACAGTCCCCCCACGGCACAACGGTGCCTCAGGTGAGGCGCAGCGGCTGAGTCTGAGCGGAACTCCGCAAACTCGTGCTGGGAGTCAACGGCGTGGCAGACTGGGGCAGGGCAACAGCGTCGTACAGAAGTGCTTCGTTTGCGGAGAAGATGCAGAGGCTGCCGGCTGGTTCTGTCAGATCGCCTGCGAGGATAAGCGCATCCCCTTGTGCAGCCCGTATTGCGCGCTCAGCTATTTCGAAACTCTGAACCCAGCATCCGGCGTTAATGGGCAGGAGCACACGGACGACGAGGACCGCGTGCATTTCGTGGTGAACGGGGAATAGCTAATGTTCCAGGAGTCCACCTGGATTCCACGGCCGAGTCGGGCTCGTCGGGTGACGCTCTTGGTCGGCCCTCCGCGCTCACGCGCTCTCCAGAACAACGTTAGCATACTGAGTTGTATCTCCCATGCGAATTAGTCCAACCGCATGGGGAACGCGTTTCTTAAACTCGAGGTGCGGCTCGTGGTTGAGGGTAGTTCCACGTAGCGCGTCCGTAAAGGCTCTCCGGACCTCTGGAGAGTTGTGCTTGAGAAACTCCCGGGCCATCCAGGCTTTGCCGACCTGAAAGCCGGGCCGAATCGCCCCCAGGACCTGCAACACGGTGGGGACATCGTCCACGAGCGAGATGTCCACCGTCTCGATCATCGGCCAGAATGGGAAGCCGCGATCGGCAATCACGAGTGTGTTGGTTTGGCGGACGCGGCTGAGGAGCGAGTTGATTTGAGGGTTGAGGATGCCGGCTTTTAGCATAGCAACCTTTCGTTAGAATCCGCGCAAATCGGTGCTGTTGCGCCGGGGCAGACCGGGCGCAGGGATGCGCTTTAGGACGAGATATTGCAGGCTGACTTCCTCGAAGAAGCGGATATGGCCCGAGTGGAACCAGTCGTAGCAGCCGGTGACGATGACCTTTTTACGACCCGGGGCGAAAGGATTCAGTGGCGGCTCGGGAAAGCCTTTCAAGTCCTCAGCGCCGAAGACGCGATAGGAAATGCCGTGCTGGCGGGCGGATTGCTCGCGAGAGGTGTTAGCCACAGGTTCGTAGTCGGCCCACACGTCCGGGCGGAGGCCTTCGGGCAAGGCGTTGAAATCCCCGGCCGGATCAGCTTGGATAACCTGAGTGACGAAGCGGACGGCGTTGAGAAAGTAACTGCGCTCGGCCAAGGGGAACCTGGGCGGGTTGCCGGTGAGCCGCTCCAGAGCGGCGTCCGGCCAGAGCAGCACGGTCAGGGCACCCAGCTTCGAGGCTCCTTCAAGGAAGCGAATGTCACGCGACTTGATGTCATCGAAGCCGCCGCTGACCAAAACTTCTTTGGGAGCCGGCACGATCAGGAGCGGATGCTGAGCGCCAAGGCGGTCTTGCCGTTGAACTTCTCGGGCAGCGCCACATGCAACCCGGTCGCGTCGCGGGTGAATTTCAGTTTTCCGCCACCGACCAGGCGCACGGTCCCGATCTTGCCCGCCCAAGGGGCGCAGCCATTGGCGAGCGTCTTCACAGTGACTTTGCCATCCGGCGGGATTTCCAGGACGATGGCATAGAGCGTCTTGCCGTTTTTGGATTGGGTGAAGCGGATGTCTTCAGGGGTAAAGGGCTTATTCGAAACGTCACGCTGACCATCGAACTGCCCCTTATCGGACAGTTCGGTGGAGGGGCCCTCGCCGTAAACCTTCCAAGGACGCGTGGCGTAAATCGCTTTGCCGTTGACCTTCAGCCACGAGCCGACTTCGCTGACAATCTTGATTTCATCGGCATCCGGCTGCCCGTCGCGCTGGAGCGGCACGCTCAACATCAGGTTGCCGTTTTTGCTAACGATGTCAGCCAGCATGCGGATGACCGAGGGAGCATCTTTGTAATGGTGCTGCTTGAAAATATTCGCGTCGTAGTGCCACGAACCGACGCAGGTGTCGGTTTGCCACGGCTGCGGCAAAATGCCGCTCGCCTTGCCGCGCTCGATGTCATAGACCATCGCGCGCCGCTGCATTTCGTTAAGCATTTTCCCGTTCATCACCGCTTCGGTGCCGCCCTGCCGGTTGAGGCGCGTGTTGTAAACATGCGCGGCGAGGTTCAGGCCAACCTCGTCGGTGACCCCGACGAACGGCAGCACGGTGTCGTCGAAATAGATCTGGTCTGGATGATAGTCGTCCCATAATTGCTGCGTGCGCTTGAAGAACTT
>Ga0335069_10016012_pt1 | contig 10476 bp, 7 predicted proteins | sample Lox_Sample_11_FD_206714 | JGI IMG/M metagenome (GOLD analysis project Ga0335069, IMG submission 206714) | Soil microbial communities from Loxahatchee National Wildlife Refuge, Florida, United States - Lox_Sample_1.1 | ecosystem: Environmental > Terrestrial > Soil > Wetlands | place: USA: Florida...
CCGCTCGGGCGCATGGCCGAGCCGGAGGACGTCGGCGACGCGTGCGCCTTTCTCGCGTCGCCGCTGGCGTCCTACGTGAGTGGCGCGACCCTTCTCCTCCACGGCGGCGGCGAGCGCCCGGCGTTCCTCGGGGCGGTGCACGAAGGCGAACGGAGGTCGTGAGCGTGGCGGACGCGAAGTCACCGAAGAAGGACAAGGACCTCGGCCATCCGGCGCACGCGCGCATGGCGCACGAGGTGAAGAGCTGGTCGCGCGAGGCCGACGTCGTGATCGTCGGCTTCGGCGGCGCCGGCGCCTGCGCGGCGCTGGAGGCGCGCGCGGCGGGCGCGGAGGTGCTGGTGCTCGAGCGCGCGTGGGCGGGCGGCGGCACGTCGATGCAGGCGTCGGGGCAGCTCTACATGGGCGGCGGCACGCCGCTCCAGAAGGCCTGCGGCTTCGACGACGATCCCGACGAGATGTTCAAGTACCTGGTCGCGTCCTGCGGCCCCGGCGCCGACGAGCCGAAGCTCCGCCTCTACTGCGACCGCAGCGTCGAGCACTACCACTGGGTCACGGGGCAGGGAGTGCCCTTCAAGCCGAGCTTTCTCCCAGTCGAGGTGGGCACGGACCCCTACACCGACGACGGCCTCTCCTATACGGGCAGCGAGCTCGCCTGGCCCTTCTGCGAGATCGCGAAGCCCGCCCCGCGCGGACACACCGCCCAGCAGGTCGGCGAGAACGCGGGCCAGCTGATGATGGAGATCCTCTTGCGGCGCGCGCAGGAGAGCGGCGCGCAGGTCGTGACCGACGCGCTGTGCGAGCCGCTCGTGGTCGAGCGAGACGGGCGCGTGGCCGGCGTGATCGCGAAGATCGGTGGCGAGGAGCACGCGATCCGAGCGCGCGGCGGCGTGGTGCTGTGTGCGGGTGGCTACATCCACAACAAGGACATGGTGTCTCGCTACGCGCCGCGCACGCGGCGCGTGCGGTTCCGCCTCGGCTGCGACGGCGACGACGGACGCGGCATCCGCATGGGCATGGGCGCCGGCGGCGACGCGATCCGCATGGAGGCGGCCTGCGTGGTGGTGCCGTTCTCGCGCAACCGCGGCTTCGTCCGGGGCGTGCTCATCAACGCGCACGGCCAGCGCTTCTGCAACGAGGATCTCTACCAGTCGCTGCTAGGCGAGATCGGCCTGTGGCGCGAGCAGGGCCGCATCTGGCTCGCGCTCGACGACTCGGTGTACGAGAAGCCCCAGCTCCCGACCGAGATCGCGGCGGTGGGCGAGACGTGGGAGGAGGTCGAGCGCGAGGCCAAGTGCTTCCCGCCGGGAAGCCTGTCGCGCACGCTGGCGCACTACAACGAGCAGGCCGCGCGGGGCGTGGATCCTCAGTTCCGCAAGGAGGCGCGCTGGCTGAGGCCGCTCACGACGCCGCCCTTCGTGCTGCTCGATCTCACGCTCGAGAAGTACCCGTTCTGGTCGGCGTTCACGCTCGGCGGTCTGCACACCCGCCCGACCGGGGAAGCGCTCGACGCCGACGGCGCGGTGGTGCCGGGTCTGTACGCCGCGGGACGCAACGCCTCGGGTCTGCCGGCGCACGGCTACAACAGCGGGCTCTCGCTGGCCGATGCGACGTGGAGCGGGCGGCTCGCGGGCGCCGCGGCGGCGAAGGCGAGGGGATGACCCGCTGCAAAATCCTGAAACGCGGCTGTAGTCTCCTCGTTACGGGATCGTGATCATCCGGGCCGGGACGCAACGCGTCTCGACGCCGTGGGTTCTGAGCGTCGATGCAATCGGAGCCCCGAGCGACCGGCGAGCCCCACGGAGCCGCGCGTCCGGCTGCCCTCGCGACGGCGTTCGGCGCGTACGCGCTCGGCGGCGGGATCGCGTCGTTCCTCGGCTGGGTCGCCGATGTGCGCGGGCTCACGGACTGGTTCGACACGGGCATCTCGATCCAGCCGAACACCTGCATCGCGGGGGTGGCTTCCGGTTTGGCGGTGCTGCTGCTCGCGCGCGGGCGCCGACACGCGGGTGCGGCACTCGGCGCCGCGGTGTCGGCGGTCGGCGTGAGCGCGCTCGTCCAGTACCTCGCGGGCGTCCATCTCGAGTCGCTCAACACCTTGCTGCTGTTCGGACGCGAGTGGGGCCGCACCGGAGTCGTCGAGCCGGGCCGCATGGGGCCGCCCTCCGCCGTCTGCTGGACCTTGATGGGTGTCGCCCTGGCGCTGGCGTCGGCGCCGCAGGGCTCGCGGGCGCGCCGCGCCGTCCCGCCGCTCGCGCTGGCCACCCTCGGCGTCGCGATGCTGTCCATGGTCGGGTACCTCTACGACGCCGACCCGCTCTACACGCAGCCCCATCTCACGGCGATCGCGTTCCAGACCGCGACCTTCATCGCCGCGCTCTCGGTCGCCTCGATGGCGCTGGTGTCGGATCTGGCGCCGGTTCGCTGGCTCCAGGACCCCGGCGCGACGGGCACGGTGGCGCGCCGACTGGTGCCCTTCGTCGTGCTGGTTCCGCCGCTGGTCGGCTGGCTGCGGCTCACGGGAGAGGTCGCCGGTCTCTACGACGCGCGCTTCGGGGTCGCGGTCCTGGTGCTGACCTTCATGGCGCTGACCTTCGCGATGCTCTCGTGGAACCTCGCCACCTTGGAGCGCCACGAGCAGGCGCTGCGCCGCAGCCAGCAGCGCGTGGTCGAGACGCTCCAGAGTGTCACGGATGCCTGCGTCGCCTTCGATCGACGGTGGCGCTACGTGCTGGTGAACGACCGGGCCGCGCGGCTCCTCGACAAGAGACCCGACGAGCTGCTCGGGCGGTCGCTGTGGGAGGTCTTCCCGGAGGCGCGCGGCGGCACGGACGAGCGCGAGCTGCTGCGCGTGGCGGCGCAGCGCACGAGCGTCGAGTACGAGTCGTTCGAGCCGACGAGAGGGCGCTGGTTCTCGTCCCGCGCGTACCCGACACCGGATGGCGGCATCGCCGTGTACTTCCGGGACGTGACCGAGCGAAAGCGCGCGGCGCAGCGGATGGAGCAGGACCTCGCGGCGCTGACGAGCCTCCATGCGCTCGCCACGAAGCTCGTGCACGCCGGCGATCTCCACTCGCTTCTCCGCGAGATCCTCGCCGCGGCGTGCGATCTGGTCGGCACGAGCAAGGGCAACATCCGCCTCCACGACGCGAAGAGCGGGCGGCTCCGCATCGCAGTGCACCAGGGGCTCGGACCCCGCTTCGTCGAGCGCTTCGCCGAGGGCGGCTGGCAGGCGCGCTACGGCGCGGCGGCGCGCAAGCACCCGCGCGTGCTGATCGAGGACGTCGCGCAGGCGGACGGCGTGGCGAGCGCGGCGAACCTGGCGCTGGTGCTCGAGGAGGGGATCCGCGGCGTCCAGTCGACGCCGCTGGTCAGCCGCGGCGGCGCGCTGCTCGGCGTGCTCAGCAACCACTTCACGGCGCCCCATCTTCCGAGCGAGCGCGAGCAGCGCTACCTCGACCTGCTCGCGCGCATGGCCGCCGACTTCATCGAGCGCGCGCAGGCCGAGCAGGCGCTGCGCGAGGCCGACCGGCGCAAGGACGAGTTCCTGGCCATGCTGGCGCACGAGCTCCGCAACCCGCTCGCGCCGATGCGCAATGGCGTGCAGATCCTGCGCGAGTCTCGCGGCGACGCGGTCGCGGCGCGCGCGGCGACGGACGTGCTCGACCGACAGGTCGATCAGATGGTGCGACTCGTCGACGACCTGCTCGACGTGAGCCGCATCACGCGCGGCCGCATCGATCTGCGCAAGCGGCGCGTCGAGCTCGCCGCTGTGGCGCGGCAGGCGGTCGAGGACAACCGCCCGCTGGTCGCGAGGATGGGTCACACGCTCGACGTCGTCGCGACGCCGCAGCCGATCCCGCTCCAGGCGGACGCGGCGCGGCTCTCCCAGGTGATCGGCAACCTGCTCAGCAACGCGTGCAAGTTCACGCCGCGGGGCGGGCACATCGAGCTACGGATCGAGCGCGAGGGCGACCACGCGCTGGTGCGCGTGCGCGACGACGGCATCGGTATCGCCGCCGAGGATCTGCCGCGGCTCTTCGATCTCTTCGTGCAGGTCGACACGTCGCTCGAGCGCTCCGCCGGCGGACTCGGGATCGGGCTCACCTTGGTGAAGAGCCTGGTGGAGCTGCACGGCGGCGAGGTCGCGGTCCGCAGCGACGGGCCGGGGCTCGGCAGCGAGTTCAGCTTGCGGCTCCCGATCGGGCCGGAGGCGACCGTGTCGCCCTCCGAGGCTGCGGCGCCCCGGGCGTCGCGGGTGCCCTGGCGCCGCGTGCTGATCGTCGACGACAACGCCGACAGCACGGAGTCGCTCGCGCTGCTGCTCGCGCGCCGCGGACACGAGGTGCGCGCTGCGAACGACGGCTTCCGCGCGATCGAGCTCGCGCGCGAGTTCCGCCCGGACCTCGTGCTGCTCGACATCGGCATGCCCGGGCTGAACGGCTACGAAACGTGCCAGCGCATCCGCAAGGAGCCGTGGGGCAGCGGGATCACGATGGTCGCGGTGACGGGCTGGGGTCAGGAGCAGGATCGCCGCATGGCGCGCTCCGCAGGCTTCGATGCGCACGTGGTGAAGCCGCTCGACCTCGACGTGCTGATGAGCCTGGTCGCGACGCTGCCCGGCGGAGACTCTGCCGGGGCGCACGCCTGAGCCGACGTCAGTCGCGCGACGGCGTGGGCGCTTGCGCCGGCGCGTTGTTGTAGAAGCGGATCTGCGAGAGCAGCAGATCGAGCGTCTGGCGCAGCTCGTCTTCGGGCAGGTCCTCCCGGTCGCGGCCCCAGACGCGCTGGATGCTCCACCCGATCGTGCCGGTGCGGCGGCTGCGGAGCCGCAGCTCGACCAGCGTCTCCAGCCATGGCTGGGTCGCGGCGGACGCCTCGGGATCGTTCGCCGCGGTCGGCGAGTACTCGTTGCGCGTGCCGAGCACACGCGTCGCGTGCGGATACCACGGTTCGGTGACGGGCTGGCGCGAGATGTCCTCCCTCCAGATGACGCGCTTGCGGAAAGCGCACGACACGAGCCAGTCGGCGGCGTCATCCTCGGCGAGCGTCAGACCGTGCCAGCCGATCGACTTCTCGAGCAGCTCCTGCAGGTTCTCGAGCGCCGGCTCGTCGAAGCCCGGGTTCTCGGCGGCGAGCACCCCGAGCGTCGCCGGCGCGAAGCGGTCGGCCGCGGAGAAGCTGCGCCAGGACCCGACGCCGTGCTCGATGCGGGGCGCGCTCGCGCAGGCGAGCGACGCGGCCAGCCCGAGCAGGATCGCGCGCTTCGACCGAGGCATTCGATCGTTCCACCCTATCACCGTCCGCGCGGGATGCGTCGTCGGATCGCGGGGCCCGCCGGGCCCGACGTATCCATACGGTCGGGTGCTCCGTCCTGACTCCTGGATCCGTGGGATCCTGGAAGGGGAGGCTGATCGCATGCACGAAGCCGTGATCCCCTTCGAGACGAGCCGCTGGTCCTCGGCTTCACCACGCGCCGCGGACGCGAGGCGCTCGAGCAGGTTGCGCCTCGAGGAGGTCGACGCGAAGATCGCGCGGCTGCGCGGCTACGCGTTGTGCCCCCGAGACGATGCGCGAGGTGGCCGCCCGGCTCGATCTGCCCGTTCGCACCGGTCTCTACCGCTACCCGTCGCCGGGCGAAACCTATCGAGGCGAGCCAGCCAGCGTGCGCGCGCAGCCGGAACCCTACGGGTGCTGCGAGCTGACCGAGATGACCTCGCCCGTGAGATACGAGGCGTAGTCGCTGGCGAGGAAGACGATCACGTTGGCGATCTCGGCGGGCTCGGCGGCGCGGCCGAAGGCCTCGCGCTTCACCAGCTCGTCGAGCAGTCCCTGCGGCGTGACCTTCGACAGGAACTCGTGCATCGCGAGGCTCGGCGCGACCGCGTTCACGCGCACACCGGACGGCGCCGCCTCCATCGCGACGCAGCGCGTGAAGGCCATCACGCCGGCCTTTGCGGCGGCGTAGTGCGACTGCCCCTCCTGCGCGCGCCAGCCGAGCACCGACGCGTTGTTGACGATCGCGCCGCTCCCGCGCGCGAGCATGTGCGGCAGCACGGCGCGGGTCATTCGGAAGGTCGAGGTCAAGGTCACATCGAGCACCTGCTGCCACTGCGCGTCGCTCATCTCGACGACCTTCGCGTAGCCGCCGAGGCCGGCGTTGTTGACGAGCACGTCGAGGTGCCCGAACGCTGCGATCGCCGCATCGACACACTCGCGCACCTGATCTTCCTGCGTCACGTCACAGACGATCGCCGGTGGCGGGGCGCCGTAGTGCTTCGCGAGCGCCTCGGCGCTCTCGGCCAGGCGGCGCTCGTGGCGATCGCTGAGCGCGACGCGCGCGCCTTCCTCGGCGCATCGCTTCGCCGTCGCGAAGCCGATGCCGGTGCCGGCGGCGGCGGTGACGAGCACGGTCTTCCCCGCGAGCAGGCCGCTCACGCGCGCTGCTCCTTCGGCAGACCGAGAGCCCGCTCGGCGATCAGGTTGCGCTGGATCTCGTTCGAGCCGGCGTAGATGGTGTCGGCGCGCGTGAAGAGGAAGAGGCGCTGGAGCGCGGTCAGCTCGTAGGGCAGGGCGTCGCCGATCTCGGATTCGGCGCCGAGCACGTCCATCGCGAGCTCGCCGAGCTTCTGGTGCCAGCTCGCCCAGTAGAGCTTCGCGATCATCGCGGGCGGCGAGACCGCGGCGCCTCCCTCGTCGGCGAGCACGCGCAGCGCGTTCGCGCGCATGATCTCGAGGCCGATCCAGGCGTCGGCGAGCCGCTGGCGCAGCAGCGGGTCGCGCGCGCGACCGTTCTCCTTCGCGATCGCGACGATGTGCGCGAGCTCGTTGCGGAAGAGCAGGTTCTGCCCGAGCGTCGAGGCGCCGCGCTCGAAGGCGAGCGTCCCGTTGGCGACCTTCCAGCCGTCGCCGGGCGCGCCGACGATGCAATCGGCAGCGGTGCGCGCGCCGTCGAAGAACACCTCGCTGAACTCGGCTGTGCCCGTGATCTGGCGGATCGGACGCACCGTCACACCGGGCTGTCGCATCGGCACGAGGAGGTAGGAGAGACCGCGGTGTTTCGGAGCGTCCGCGTCCGTGCGGCAGAGCACGAAGCACCAGTCCGACCACTCCGCCCACGAGGTCCACACCTTCTGGCCGTCGACGATCCACTCGCCGCCCTCGAGTCGCGCGCGCGTCTGCACGTTCGCGAGATCCGAGCCGGCGGCGGGCTCCGAATAACCCTGACACCAGAGCTCCTCGCCGCGCAGGATCGGCGGCAGAAAGCGGCGCTTGTGCGACTCGCTGCCGAAGGCGATCAAGGTCGGTCCGAGCAGCGTCTCTCCGATGTGTCCGATGCGTCCGGGCGCCTGCGCGCGCGCGTACTCCTCGTGGAAGATCACCTGGCGCGCGAGCGACGCGCCGCGGCCGCCGACCTCGCGCGGCCACGCGACGCCGACCCAGCCGTGAGCGCCGAGACTTCGCTCCCAGGCGATGCGCTCCTCGACGAGCGCGCTCTCGTCGCCGGGTCCGCCGCGGCCGCGGAGCGCGGCGAACGGGCCGCGCAGCTCCGAGGCCAGCCAGTCCGCGATCTCGCGGCGGAAGGCCTCGTCCTCCGGGCTGGTGAGCTGCAAGCGGCCTCCCGCGGCGCGGGCCGCCGGTGGATATTACGATCCGCCCCGGATCGTAAGCAACCGCACAGGAGAGACGTGGGCGCAGACGAGGATCCCATCGCGGCGAAGACGATTCCGCGGCTGCTCGATGCCGCCGCGTCGCGCTACGCCGGCCGCTCCGCCGTCGAGGAAGGCGACGTGCGCCTCGACTTCGCGACCTTGCGCGCGCGCGCGCACGAGGCGGCGCGCGGCTTCGTCGCGCAGGGCATCGCCCCCGGCGAGCGCGTCGCGATCTGGGCGCCCAACGGCTGGGAGTGGATCGTCGCGGCGCTCGGACTCCAGTGCGCCGGCGCCGTGCTGGTGCCGCTCAACACGCGGCTGAAGGGCGGCGAAGCGGGCGCGATCCTGCGCAAGAGCCGGGCGCGCCTCTGCTGCACCGTGACCGGCTTCCTCGGCACGGACTACGTCGCCGCGCTCGCCGGCGAGTCGCTGCCCGATCTCGAGCAGGTCGTGACGCTTCGCGGTGACGCACCCGGCGCGCTCTCCTTCGCGGACTTCCTCGCGCGCGGCAACACCGTCTCGGAGGCGTCGGTGCGCGCGCGCGCCGAGGCGGTCGGTCCCGACGACCTCTCCGACATGCTCTTCACCTCGGGCACCACCGGGCGTCCGAAGGGCGTGATGACCGCGCACGGGCAGAACCTGCGCGTGTTCGCGACCTGGAGCGAGTGCGTCGGGCTCCGCGAGGGCGACCGCTACCTGATCGTGAACCCCTTCTTCCACTCGTTCGGCTACAAGGCTGGCTGGCTCTCCTGCCTGATGCGTGGCGCGACCGCGCTGCCGCACGCCGTCTTCGACGTGCCGGCGGTGCTCTCGCGCATCGAGCGCGAGCGCGTCACGGTCATGCCGGGCGCGCCGACGATCTACCAGTCGATCCTCGCGCACCCGGAGCGCGACCGCTTCGACCTCTCGAGCCTGCGCCTCGCCGTCACAGGCGCCGCGTCGATTCCGGTGGAGCTGATCCGGCGCATGCGCGGCGAACTCGGCATCGCGTCGGTGATCACGGGCTACGGCCTGACCGAGACCTGCGGCACGGTGACGATGTGCGACGAGCGGGACGACGCCGAGACCGTCGCGACGACGTCGGGGCGCGCGATCCCGGGCATCGAGCTGCGCTGCGTCGGGAAGGACGGGCGCGAGGTCGCGCGCGGCGAGCCCGGCGAGGTGGTCGTGCGCGGCTACAACGTGATGCGCGGCTACTTCGAGGACGAGGCCGAGACGCGCGCCGCGATCGACTCGGAGGGCTGGCTCCACACCGGCGACGTCGGCGTGATGGACGCCCGAGGCTACCTCCGCATCACAGACCGGCTGAAGGACATGTTCATCGTCGGCGGCTTCAACTGCTATCCGGCCGAGATCGAGAACGCGCTCTACGCGCACCCCGACGTCGCGCAGGTGGCCGTGATCGGCATCCCGGACGAGCGCATGGGCGAGGTCGGAATGGCGTTCGTGGTGCCGGTGCCGGGCCGGGCGCCGCGCCCCGACGCGATCATCGCCTGGTGTCGCGAGCGCATGGCCAACTACAAGGTGCCGCGGCGGGTCGAGGTCGTGGAGGCGCTGCCGCAGAACGCGTCCGGGAAGGTGACGAAGTTCGTGCTGCGCGAGCGGGCCGGCGGCGCGTGATCGAGGCGCGCGGGCTCTGGCAGCTCGTCGAGGCGCGCGCGGCCGCGACGCCGTCGGCGCTCTTCGCGGTCGACGAGCACGAGCGTCGGCTCGACTTCGCGGGCTACCGCGACGCCGCGCTGCGGGTGGCGGCCGGGCTCGCGGCGCAGGGGATCGGCGCGGAGACGCGCGTCTCGTGGATGCTGCCGACAACCCTCGACGCGATGGTCCTGTGTGCGGCGCTCGCGCGGCTCGGAGCCGTGCAGAATCCGATCCTGCCGATCTACCGCGAGCGCGAGGTGCGCTTCATCGCGCGCCAGACGGCCGCGCGACTGCTCTGTGTGCCGGGGATCTGGCGCGGCTTCGACTACGCGTCGATGGCGCGCGAGGTCGCGCGCGAGGAGCCGGATCTGCGCGTGCTCGTCGTGGATTCCGGCCTGCCGGAGGCCGATCCGCGCGCGCTGCCGCACGAGCCCGAGCCGCAGGATCCCGCGCGCGCGCCCGTGCGCTGGCACTTCTACACGTCGGGGACGAGCGCCGATCCGAAGGGCGCGCGACACACCGACGCGACCTTGCTCGCGAGCTTCCGCGGGATGGTGCGCGTGCTCGAGCTCGTGCCGGACGATCGCCACGGCCTGGTCTTCCCGTTCACGCACGTCGGCGGCGTCGGCTGGCTGCTCGCGGGACTGCTGGCCGGCTTCCCGCACGTCGTCGTGGCCGCGTTCGATCCGAAGACGTCGATCCCCTTCCTCGCGAGCCACGACGTCACGCTCGCGGGAGCGGGCACGGCGTTCCATCAGGCCTATGTGGCGGCGCAGCGCGCGCAGCCCGGCCGTCCGCTCTTCCCGCGCCTGCGCGCGCTGCCGGGCGGGGGCGCGCCGAAGCCGCCCGCGCTGCACGAGGAGTGCAAGCGCTGGCTCGGCGGCGTCGGAATCGTGTCGGGCTACGGGCTCACCGAGTGCCCGATCATCTCGATGAACAGCGTGCGCGATCCCGACGAGAAGCTCGCGCACACCGAGGGGCGCCCGAACCCGCCCGACGCGGTGATCGAGGTGCGGCGACCCGACGGCACGGCGGCCGAGCACGGCGAGGAAGGGGAGATCGTCGCGCGCGCGCCGCAGCAGTGTCGCGGCTACCTCGACGCCGCGCACGACGCCGACGCCTTCGACGCGCGCGGATTCTTCCGCACCGGCGACCTCGGGCGGATCGACCGCGAGGGCTACGTCGT